>Ga0194129_10000468_pt1 | contig 77933 bp, 81 predicted proteins | sample TA2KigCa35mmetaG_FD_150862 | JGI IMG/M metagenome (GOLD analysis project Ga0194129, IMG submission 150862) | Freshwater microbial communities from Lake Tanganyika, Tanzania - TA2015038 Kigoma Deep Cast 35m | ecosystem: Environmental > Aquatic > Freshwater > Lake | place: Tanzania: Lake... | reverse complement strand
GACCCACGCGCACGGCCGGCAGATCGCCGGCCTTGATGAGCCGGTAGACCGTCATCGAGGACACCCGCATGAGATCCGCGACCTCCTGAACTGTCAGGAAGCGCGACTTGGCAAACGATTGCGCCACGGCAACACCCTTCATCCACTCCGCCGCCGAACACCCGACACTAGAGGGAGGTGACCGGAGTTGTCCAATGTCAGGTCCCGTGCCCGCCGTGGCGCCCGGGGCGCGGGTCACCCGAGTGACGTCGGGTCCGGAGGACCACCGAGCAGGTCGAGGGCGGCCTCGTAGGCGGTAGGCGGCCGCCGCTCGGCCAGGGGCACCAGGACCACCGCACGGCCCCGGGCCGCCGCCAGGGCCAGGGCCGGGGCGTCGAGGTCGGCCCAGGCGACGGTCTCGACCCCGGCCCGCAGGGCGGCGCCCGCGAACCCCCGGTCGGCCACCACGAGGTCGGGCCGGCCCACCGCGAACAGCCAGTCGTCGCCCCCCGGGACGCCGTCGTGGGCGAGGAGCGCCTGCCCGTCGGTGACCACGGCCACCCCACCGGTCCACCAGAGCTCGCGCCGGCCCCCGCCCTCGATCGTCGCGGTGGTGCCGCCGAGGAGGGTGGCGTCCCCCGCCCGCACGGTGTCGGCGGCCCACCGGGCCAGACCGAGCAACGACGCCGGCCGGGAGGTGGCCACCGCGACCCGAGCCCCGGCGGCCACCGCGGCCTGGAGCCGGTCGGCCGCGGCGCGGAGGCCGGCCAGGGTCGCGTCGGGGTCGATGACGGCCCGGGAGGCGTCGGGATCGTCGCCGTGGCTCGCGACCAGGGCCGCCCGCACCTCGGCGGGGTCGCACCCGTCGAGGCCGTCGCAACCGAGCCGGGCCCGGGGATCGCCGGCGACCAGCGCCCGGACCGCGGCCCGGACCGCGGCCCGGCCGAGATCGGGGTGGACGCCGGTGATGCGGGCGGCCACCAGACGCCGGCGGGCCGTCGCGACCGCCGGCTCGCCGGGGGTCGGTTCCGGGGCCGGGAGGTCGTCGAGGCGCGGCGGTCGGTCCCGGCGCGGGCGCCGGCTCACGGTCAGTCGGCCGGACGGCCGAGCGCCCGGGACCGCTCGGTGGCCGCCTGGACCGCCCCCAGGAACGCAGCCCGGACCCCCTGCTGCTCGAGCACGGCGAGGCCGGCCGCGGTGGTGCCACCGGGCGAGGTGACCGCGGCGCGCAGGAGGCTCGGGTGCTCCTCGCCCTCGGCCAGGAGCCGGGCCGAGCCGAGGAGGGTCTGGGCCACGAGCGTGCGGGAGGTCTCCCAGGTCAGCCCGGCCAGGACGCCGGCCTCGACCAGGGCCTCGGCCACCAGGAACACGTAGGCGGGACCCGACCCCGAGAGCCCGGTGACGGCGTCGAGCTGGGCCTCGGGGACCCGGACCACGACGCCCACCGCGCCGAGCACCCGCTCCGCCAGCGCGAGGTGGGCCTCGCCGGCCGCCGAACCGGCCGCCACGGCGGCGACCCCGGCCCGGACCAGGGCCGGGGTGTTGGGCATGGCCCGCACGACCGGTCGCCCGGGCAGGGCCGCCTCGAGCGTGGCCAGGGTGACCCCGGCCGCGATCGAGCACACCATCGCACCCTCGGCCAGCGCGGGTGCGGCCGCCTCCAGCGCCGCCACCACGTCGCCGGGCTTCACCGCCACGACCACCACCTCGGCGTCGGGCACGGCCCAGGCCGGGCTCGGCACGACCCGCAGGCCGGGAAACCCGGTCTCGAGCGCCCGGCGACGATCCGGGTCGACCTCGGCGACGGCGAGGTCGTCGACGGTCCAGCCGGCGTCGAGCAGCCCGCCGACGAGCGCCTCGCCCATCCGACCACCACCGAGCAGCGCGATCCGGGTCACCGGTGCATCGTACCGACGCCGCTCCGGACGCGGACCGGACCCGGGGCGTCGACCGCCTGCGCACTTCCCCGAACGCAGCCGGCCTCGGTCCCCGGGCCCGGATCCAGAACGGCCGACGTCCGCGGTCGCCGACCGCCGGGTCGGGACACCGGCCCGGCGGCCGTGTCACCGGGACGCGGCCGGCCGGAGCGAATCAGTCGGCGCCAGCCGCGCGGGGGTAGGCGGTGCGCACGAGCGGGGGGAACCACCGCTCGGTGGCGTCGTAGAGGACCCCGATCACCCGGTCGAGCTCGGTCTCGTCGAGGTGCTCGAGCGCGATCCGGCCGGTGAGGTAGTAGTCGCCGTCGGGCCCGATCGAGAAGCGGGCGCCGTAGAGCCGGTGGTTGCAGGTGAGCAGGAACCGCAGGCAGTCGAGCTCGGTCGCGGGCGACGGCGCGGGGAGGAAGTACACCTCGTAGTGGAGGCTGCGCTGGTGGAGGTCGAAGTAGATGGTGGCCGCATCCCGACCCTCGCACCCGTAGCGCACGTACCACCGCGGGATCGTGGGGTCGTGCTCCACGTGCTGGACCCAGGCGGCCGCCGCGACCGGTCCCTCGAGGTGGCGGGCGAGCAGGGCGTGGGCCGCCGCCCGGCGGGCCTCGAGGTCCGCTACCGGCACAGCACCCGCTCGCGGGCGGGCATGTCGGCGTAGAGCCGCCGGAGCCGCGCCGCCGCCATGCTCCAGGTGAAGCGCCGGGCGTGGGCCACCGCCGCCGTCCGCAGCGCGGCGGCGTGGGCGGGGTCGTCGAGCACCGTGCGCACGGCGGCAGCGAGGGCCTCGGGGTCGCGTCCCTCGACGACGTACCCGGTCTCGCCCGGGACGACCACGGAGCGCAGACCGCCGACGGCGGTGGCGACGACCGGGGTGCCGCAGGCCGCGGCCTCGAGCGCGACGAGCCCGAACGACTCGGTGCGCGACGGCACGAGGACGACGTCGGCGGCCCGGTAGTACGCGGCGAGGTCGGCGTGGGCCCGGGGCGGCTCGAAGCGGACGCGGTCGGTGAGGCCGAGCTCCGCCACGAGCGCGTGGAGCCGCCGCAGCTCGGCGTCGCCGTCGGGGCCGCTCGGTCCTCCCACGATCACCATCCGGGCGCCCGGATGCCCGAGGGCGGCCAGGGTCCGCAGGGCGAGGTCGAAGCCCTTGAGGGGCTGGATCCGACCCGCCACGAGGAGCACGGGGTCGATGCCCACGCCCCACTGCCGCCGCACGCGGGCGCCCGAGCCGGGCCGGAACACGGTGTGGTCGACGCCGGGCGGGATCACCTCGACCCGGTCGGGGGGCGCGTGGTAGCGGTCGACCAGGAGGCGGCGCTCCTCGGGGGTGGAGGCGACGACCGCATCGGCGCAGGCCACGATGGCGGCCTCCACCGCGGCGCGGTCGGCGGGGTCGTCGTGGATGCCGACTTCCTGCTTGGCCCGGGCGAGGGTGTGGAACGTGGTGACCACGGGGATCCCGAGCCGGTGCTTGAGCTCGTGGGCCACCGCCCCGGAGACGTAGTAGTGGGCGTGGAGGACCCCGGCGGCGCCGGGCCCCTCGAGCCAGCGGGCCGCGGCGTCGACCAGCTCGTCGTGGTGGGCGGCCAGCGCCGACTTGGCGATCGGGTGGCGGGGCCCGGCGTCGAGGTGGACGACCCGGACCCCGGGGGCGATCCGGATCACCCGAGGCGTGCCGGGATGCTCAGCCCGGGTGATCAGGTCGCACTCGTGGCCGGCGGCCGCCAGGGCGGGCCCGAGGGCCCGGACGTAGACGTTCATGCCCCCACCGTCGCCCTGGCCCAGGGGGGCCAGCGGCGAGGTGTGCAGGGAGAGCATGGCGACCCGGCGGGGGGACATCGCCCCGATCCTACCGATCGGTCGCCGGACCCCCGGGCGACGCCGCCCGGCCGGCCACCGGCCGGCGCATCGACTCGTAGACCCCGATCAGGGCCTCCTTCTGGCCCTCGTCGAGCGCGGGATCCCTGCGGATGGCCGCCACCACGTCGTCGGGCCCGCCCGGGTCGCGGGCGTCGAGGATCCCGGCCCGCTCGTAGAGCGTCTCGGCCGAGACCGCCAGGCCCCGCGCGAGCTGCTGGAGGATCTCGGCGCTCGGCCGACGCAGACCCCGCTCGATCTGACTCAGGTAGGGGTTGGAGATGCCGGTCCGCTGGGCGAGTCCCCGCAGCGAGAGCCGGGCGGTCTCGCGCTGGACGCGGATGAACTCGCCGAGGTCGCGCAGGCGCTGCTCGACGCCGTCGGTCACGGTCGGCCCCGTCAGCCGCCGGCCCGGCGGCGGGCCGACTCGGCCTCGATGCCGGCGAGCACGTCGTGGAGCGCGCGGCGGCGCTGCGAGACCTCGGTCTCGAGCGCGACGAGCTCGGCGCGGGTCGCGGCCAGGGTCGCGTCGTCGAGCACCGGCAGGTTGGCGAGGGTGTCGTCGACGATGAGCGGCTCCCGCCCCCGGGTCCACCGGATCTCCGGCGACGGCGCGAACGGCCGGGGCATCCGGCCCGCCGCCGGCGTCGGGCGCGGGCCGGGGTCGGCGAGGATCTGCGGCAGCGCCGCCACGAGGTCGGCCACGCTGCCGCCCGTGGCCCGCCGGTGGGTCTCGGCGTCGATGATCTCGATCCGGGCCTGCGCGAGCCGACGCACGTACGAGACCTCGGTCTCGATCTCCATGCACTCCTCGTGCATGGTCCGCAGGCGGTCGTCGGCGCAACCGGCGAGATCGACCAGGTAGTCGGGCGCGAGCACGACGTCGATGCGCCGACGCGCCATCCCGCCCGGCGGCGGGCTCCCGGACGGCTCGCTCACGGGGTGAGGGTATCAGTGGCCCCGCGGCCACCGACGGCTCAGCAGGACGCGGTGAGCGACGCGTACGGGTTCACGATCCCGCCCGGGGTGCGGATCTCGAAGTGCAGGTGCGGGGCGGAGGCGTTGCCGGTCTGCCCGACGTATCCGATGACCTCGCCCTGGGCCACCGACCGCGAGCTCCCCGCGTACGACGAGAGGTGCGCGTAGTAGTAGGTGTTACCGTCGGAACCCGAGAGGTACACGGCGTTGCCGCCCGCCCCTTCCTGGGCGAACGAGACCGATCCCGACTTGACCGCGAAGAGCGGCGTGCCGGTGGCGGCGAAGATGTCGATGCCGGCGTGGACCCGACCACCCGAGCGGGGGTCGCCGAAGTCGTTGGTGAACGTGCCCCGCACCGGGCACTGGAACCCGGCCACCGGGGTGCCCGGCGGAGCCGCGTTGGCCTCACGCGAGGCCTTGGCCGCCGCCAGCCGCGCGCGCCGCTCGGCCTCGGCCCGGGACGCCGCTTCGCGGGCGAGGCGCTCGACCAGCGCGTCGTAGGCGGACTGGGCGTCGGCCACGGTCGCGGCGAGCGTGGCCCGCTCGGCGTCGAGCCGGGTGACGAGCCGCTCGGCGTCGGCGCGCTTGGACGCGAGGTCGGCCTTCTGGACCCCGAGGTCCTCCTCCAGCGCACGCAGCTCGGCGATGGCGGCGTTGTCCTTCGCGTTGGCCAGCTCGAGCAGGGTGTTGCGCCGGACCTGGCGCATGACGTCGCCACTGCCGAGCACGGGCGACGGCGCGCCGCTGCCCCCGTCGCGCTGCTTGTACGCGGTGACGGCACGGTTCACGGCGATGAGTCGAAGCTCGCCCGCCCGCTCCCGGCCGGCCGCGATCCGGCGCTCCACGCCGGCGATCTCGTCGACCAGGGTCTCGAGGCTCGCGGTGGCCCGCTGGTACCGGGCGGCGGCGGCGTTGGAGGCCGACTGGGCCTCCCGGAGCCGCTGCTCGAGCTCGGCCACCGATCCGGACGCCGGGGCGGAGGTCGCGCCGGTCCCGCCGGTCCCGTTGGTCTGCGCGCCGAGCGCCGCACCGACCGGAGCGGAGGCCAGGGCGAGGCTCAGGGCCACCAGGGGCAGCCCCAGCCGGACGACGGCGGGGAGGGGCGTCCAACGCACGATCCGGGCACGTTAGCGGCTCGGACCGGCCCCCCCACTGACGGGCGGGAGCACGGCGAGCTCGTCCCCGGGCCCCAGCGGGGTCGCCCCGCCGGCCTCGGGCTCGTCGCCGTTGACCCACACCCGGGAGGCGTCGAGGACCGCGGCGAAGCCCGGGCCGTAGCGCGCCCGGAGGACGGCACACGCCTCCTCCACGGTGGCCGCCTGGGCCGGATCGACGGTGTCGTGGGCCCGGCCCGCCGTCTCCCGGGCCGCGGCGAACAGCCGGACCCGCACCTCGCTCAGCCGTCGCTCCCGGCGCCGTCGGCCCCGTCGCCCGCCTCGAGCGCGGCGAGATCGGCCTCGATCGCTGCGAGCTCGGCCTCCATCCGGTCGAGCGCGTCCGTCGACGGGGCCCGCACGTCAGGGTCGGGCGGCGCTGCGGCTCCCGGGGCGTCCGCGGCCTCCGGGACATCCGGGGCGTCCGCGGCCTCCGGGACATCCGGGGCGTTCACGGGGGCGGGCTCGTCCATCGGGCGAATCTAGGCCGCCCTCATCCGGACAGCCGGAACTGCAGGACCGCGATCTCGTCCTCGAGGAGGGCGGTCACCCGCTCGAGCCGGTCGACGGGATCGTCGAGGTCGAGGAGGGCGTACGCGTCGAGCGGGCCGACCGGCGCGAGGATCGCCGCCTCCCACGCCGCCTCGGCGACGTCGGTGCCCGCGAGGACGTCGCCCGCCGGAGCGGGGAGTCCGAGCTCGGCGCGCAGCGCGTGGACCCGGACCAACGCCGCGCGGGCCGACGAGACCGCCACGGTCGCGTCGCGTGCGGACGGGCGCTCGGGCCGGGGCACGACCAGGGCGCGCGGGAAGGGATCGTCGGGGCGCCACTCGACCACCCGCACGCGCTCGGTGCCGACCGCGACCACCGCCCACCGCCCGTCGGGGGTCTCTGCGGCCTGGACGATCCGGGCGAGCGTGCCGACCGCGAAGCGGGTGTCACCACCACCGACCTCGTGGCCCCGCTCGATCAGCACGACCCCGAACGGCACCTCGGCGGTCAGGCAGTGGGTCACCAGCGCCCGGTACCGGGGCTCGAAGACGTGCAGCGGGAGCACGGCGCGCGGGAACAGCACGCTGCCGAGCGGGAACATCGGCACCTCCCGACCGGTCGCGTCGGAGGGGCCGCTCGTCGGCTCGTCGCTCGTCGGCTCGTCGCTCGTCGGCTCGTCGGGCACCGGTCCGCTCAGTTCATCCGGGCCCGCAGGCGCACCAGCGCGGCCTCCGTCTGGCGCCGGTCGGCCGGCGGGAGGTCGGGGAGCCCGAGGCGCAGCCGCAGGGGGGCGACCGCACGCAGCGGGTCGCGGGCGAGGTGCGCGGCCACGAGGTTGGCCAGCATCCGCGCGAGCACGGCCCGGGTCCCGACCGGCTCGAGGTAGCGGTCGACGAACGGCGCCCCCGGGTGCAGCCGCTCGAAGCGCGCCCGGGCCCCGGCACGGTCGAAGCACTCGCCGCCGTGGAACGGATCGATGTAGACGGCGTCGTCGTGACCCCCGGCCCCGGCCCCGGTGCCGGTGCCGGCGCCGACGAGAAAGTGCCCGGGCATCCCGATCCCCACCAGCGGGATCCCCAGCCGGCGCCCCACCTCGATCATCACCACGCTCAGGGTGATCGGGATGCCCAGACGTCGGCGACGCACCTCGTCGAGGTAGGAGTTGCGCGGATCGCCGTAGTCGCCCGCGTTCCCCGTGAAGCCCCCGTCGCCGAAGAGCGCCGCCGCGAGGGACCGCGGGTCGGTCGCCACGCCGACGAGGCCGTGGGCGAGCGCGTCGAGCGCGTCGAGCTCGGCCGCGACGTCCACCGGGTGATCGGCGGCGGCGACGAGCAGCGCCGCCTCGTCGAGCGGGATCGCCGACTCGGGTCCCGCCACCAGCTCCCGGAACCGCTCCTGGACGTCCACCCGCGGACCGTACCCGCTCGGCGGTCCACGGTCGCTCGTACACTCCGGGCATGCCCCGCCGCGCCGCCGCGACCCGGCGTCCCGGGGGCCCACCGGCGCCGCTGGCGCCGGCACTGCACGACGCTGTCGCCCTTCGCCTCGAACGGACCGGGCAACGCTGCACCCCGACCCGCACCGCCGTGTGCGAGGTGCTCGCAGGGGCGGGGCGCCCCCTCACGATCCCCGAGATCCTCGACCTCGATCCGGCCCTGGCCCAGAGCTCGGTGTACCGCAACCTCGTCGTGCTCGAGCAGGCCGGCATCGTCCACCGCATCGTGACCAACGCCGAGTTCGCCCGGTTCGAGTTGACCGAGGACCTCACCGGTCACCATCACCACCACCTCATCTGCTCGCGCTGCGGCGCGGTGGAGGACGCGCCGGCCGTCGACGCGGTCGAGCAGGCGGTGCACCGGGCGATCGCGGAGGTGGAGCGGGCCGCAGGGTTCCGGACGACCGGCCACCGCATCGACCTCGTCGGGCTGTGCCGCGCGTGCGTCGAGCCCTGACCGCGCCGGCGACTCCCCGTTCGTCGCGCTCGGCGCCTCCCCGGTCCTCTACTTCGTCGAGGACGACGCGCCCGTGCCGGGGAGCGGGAGCGGCTTCCCGGCCGCCAGTGCGGTGAACACGGCCGCGAGGTCGGACTCCGACATCTCCCCCGAGTGGCGACCGACGACCGTGCCGTTGGCGTCGACGAACACCATGAACGGGTAGCCACCGAGCCCGTAGGCCTTCGCTGCCGAGCCGTTGGCGTCGTCGACGAGCACCGGGAAGGGCCAGTCCTCGCGGGCCAGCCAGGCGCTCGGCGGGTAGTTCGGCTGGGCGTCAGTCGTGTCGGTGGTCACCCCGATGACGGGCACGCCTGCGATCCGGCCGTTCTGGGCGGCGGCCACGAGCCGCGGGACCTCGGCCTGGCAGTGCGGGCACCAGTGCGCGAGGAAGACCACGGCGTAGGGCGAGCCGGTTGCGCCGCCCACCTCGACGTTGCGGCCGTCGAAGTCGACCGACCCGAGCGCCGGGGCGGGCCGGCCCAGCGCATTGTCACGGGCGGGGGTGGTGTACTGCGGGAGCGCGACGCCGTCCACGCGGACCTCTGCGGCGATCTGCACGGCGTCGGCGTCGGACCCCGAGCCGCCCCCGTCGCCCGCAGCGGTCAGGACCACGGCGAGGATGCCGAGGGCGGCGACCCCGGCGACCACCGCCGGGAAGACCCACCGGTTGCCCGTCCGCCGGACGGCCGGACGCTTCGACTTGGTGCGGGTCGAGGGGTTCGAGGGCTTGGGGCTCATCGCGTGCGCTCCGTCGTCGGGGTCGTCGGGTTCTGGATGGTCTTGGGGGTGATCGTGGTGTCGGCGGGCTCCCCATGGTCCCCGGCGGGGCCGGCGCCGGGGGAATCCGGGGTGGCGGCACCCGCCCGCCGGTCCCAGATCCCGTCGACGACCAGCAGGGTCCCGATCAGGAGGAAGCCGCTCATCGCCATGAACGCCAGCGTGACGTATCCGAGTTCCTCGAACCAGGGCACTGCGCAGGGAACCGTGGCCGAGCAGGCGGTGCTCTCGGCGAAGACGCCCCGTTCCATCAGCCAGTGGTAGAGGGCGAGCGGGGCCCCGACGACGACGAACGGAGCGGCGTACCAGCGGGCCCGGGTGTCCCGCAGCACCAGGCCGACCACCAGGACCACCGCCAGGGGGTACATGCAGATCCGCTGGAACCAGCACAGGCGGCAGGGGACGAAGTCGGCGATCTCCGAGTAGTAGAGGCTGCCGAGCGTGGCCGTCACCGCGACCGTCGCCGCCAGGGCCCGGGCCGAAGGGCCCACCGCGTCGACGACCCGGGCCGCAGCGGGGCGGAGGGCCGGGACCACCCACGCCAGCAGCCCTCCCACCAGCGCGACCACGACGACGGCGTTGGCGAGGAGCGTGCACAGCGTGAAGAAGGTGTTGGCGAGGTCGACGGTGTTCATCAGCGGATCTTCAGGATGCCGGTGAGGTCGACGCGGTCCACGGCGGTGATCCGGATCGTGGCCTCGACCCGCCAGGCGCCGGCGAACGGGATGTCGAGCCCTGGAGAGAGGTAGTGGCCCGGTGCCAGCTGGCGCAGCGGCACGACGAGCGGCGGGAGGTCGCGGGCCGGGAGGGCGAGCCGGAGTTCGACCGCGGCGACCGGCAGCGGGGTTCCGGCGGGCGAGAACGTGGTCACGTGCAGATCGTTGATCCCGGCCCGACCCGGCAGGACCGTGAGGTCGAACGTCACCTGGGGGTCCTCGACGCGGACGCCGGCGACGCCCTCGCGGAACGCAGCCCCGTCGGCGGGGGGCGACGTGTTCACGAGCAGCGCCGTGACGGCGAGCACGAGCGCGGCGAGCACGACCTCGAGCCCGACTGACCGGCGCAGACGGCGCACCTCGCGCGCGGGGTCGGGAGCGCCCGCGGCGTCGTCCGGTGGGCGCTCGGCGAGGTCGACCGCCGCACCCCGGACCACGGGCAGCGGACCCCGGGCCCGACGCCCTGCGCCCACCGGCTCGGCGGCGGGCGCCGCGCCGTCGAACCGGGCCACGATCTCCCGGCTGAAGGAGGCGACCACCACCATGGCGCCGAAGCACACGATCTTCACCACCAGCAGCCGGCCGAAGTCGTCCTCGCGCAGCGCGGCGAAACCGCCCAGGAGACGCCAGGACTGGTACGTGCCGGTGACCACGAGCACCCCGACGCTGACCAGCGCGACCCGGGAGAACCGGTCGATCGCCGGTTGCATCCTCGCCACCGTCCGCCCGGGCAGCACCGTGGCCGCGAGCACGACCAGCCCGCCGATCCACACGGCCATCGCCGCGGTGTGGGCGGCGTCGGCGACCACGGCGAGCGCGGGGAGGTCACCGGTCGACGCGTGACCGGCGAGCCCGGGCGTGCTCACGAGCGCGAGCCCGACCACCGCGGCAACCGGCCACCACCCGCGCGGGAGACCCACCCGGTCCGCAGGCCGGGCCCGGACCAGGACCCGCAGGAGCCCGAACGCGATCACGAGCAACCCCAGCCGAACGAGCCAGATCGTGCCGAGGCGCGTCGCGACTGCGTCGCGCCAGACGCCGGGATCGAGGATCTCGGTCGGTCCGCCACCACGCGAATACGCACCGAACAGGGGGATTCCCACCGCGGTGGCGAGCGTGAGCCCGACCCAGCCCGCGAGGACGATCCGCCGGGTCGCGCGCGCGTCGCGGGCGGGCGGCCAGACCGCAGCGGCGAAGACGGCGCCCCCGACGAGCAACGCGAGCCCGGCGAACACCGCCCAGCGCGTGAATCCCCAGGCGAACGCAACCGACGGGTCGGCCCGCTGACCCGCGAGCAGCCCGGCCGCGAGCGCCGACACGTCCTCGGGCGCCGCGCCCCCGAATCCGACCCGGAAGGTCGAGGTGCCCTGGACGGTGTGGCCGTCCGCGGACACGACCCGCCACGTCATGATGTAGGTGCCGTCGCCCAGGTCGCCCCGGAGGGGGAGCACGAGACGCTCGGGCGTCGGCTGGCGCACCCGCCCGCTCCCGACGCGCAGTCCCCGGCCGTCGTAGACGACGACCCCACCGAGGCGCGGGTCCACCGCCTCGGTGAACTCGACCGAGACCGAGGTCGGCGGCCGCTCCACCACCTCGGCGGGGCCCGGCGCGGTGGCGACCACGCTCGCGTGCGCCGCCGCAGGGCCGGCCAGGGGGCCGATCAGCGCTCCACCCGCGACCAGGACGAGGACCGCGAGGGCGGCGACCCACCCAACGGCGGTGCGCGCGGGGCCCCGGGGCGCGGCGTGGCTCCGGGGCGCGTGGGTCCGACGGCGTCGGACGGTCCGGGATGCGGCGGGCGGCGCCTTCGCCATGGGTCGGCTCCGGGAACGCAGGGAGCGACCAGTATCGTCGATCGCCGGTGCGTTCCTGCATGCAGCCTCGCCGGTGGCGGCTCGTCGCCGCCCTCGTCCTCGGGGTCGGCGCGGGCGCCGGGCTCGGAATCGGCGGGCTCACGGCGACCGCCCGTCCGGCGGCCGCCCACACCGTCGGCGGGGTCGACGCCACCGATTACGCCACGACGATCCGGTCGGTGGCGCCGCCCGTCCCCGGCCTCCGGGTCCGGGTGATCGACACCGGCGACCGGCTCGAGCTCACGAACCGGGGCCCGGCCGTCACCGTGCTCGGCTACGACGGTGAGCCCTACCTGCGGGTCGGTCCCGCCGGGGTGTTCGAGAACGTGCGCTCGCCCGCCCGGTACCTCAACCGTTCCCGCCTCGATCCCGAGGCGCCGCCACCGTGGGCCGACCCGGCCGCCGACCCCCGGTGGCGTCGGGTGGGCCCCGGGCCGACCGTCCGGTGGCACGACCACCGGGCGCACTGGATGAGCGCCGACGACCCCCCGGTCGTGGAGCGCGACCCCGACCGTGCCCACCTCGTCCAGCGGTTCCGCATCGACCTGGTCCGGGCCGGGGAGACGATCCGGGTCCGGGGCGACGTGCGCTACGTGCCCGGACCGGCCCCCTGGCCGTGGATCGGAGCCGCCGGGCTCCTCGCCCTGGCCGTGGGCGCCGGGGCCTGGACCCGCCGGGCCGCGGCGGCGCTGGCCGGCGGACTCGCCGTGGCCGTCACCGGAACGGTGGCGCACGCGTTCGGGGCCTGGGCCGACGCGACCGCGCCGCTGCTCGAGCGGGCGGCGAACGCGCTGCCCACCGTCGGGGCCGTGGCCCTCACCGCCGTCGCCCTGGTGCAGCTCCGGCGCCGGGGCGCCCGCGGGTCGGCGCCCCTCGTGGTGATGGCCGGGCTGTTCGTCGGCATCGCCATCGGACTGGCCGACGTCTCCGCGCTGTCGCACTCGCAGCTCCCCACGACGCTCCCCGACGCCGTCGATAGGGCCGCGATCGCCCTCGCCCTCGGCGGCGGGTTCGGCGCGGCGCTCGGCGCCGCCCGCTTCGTCCGGCACACGACCGCCCCCGCCCCTGCGCCACCGGGCGCCGCCGGGACCGACGCGCTTCCTATGCTGCACCGGTGACCGTCGCCGGCGAGCCCGGACCCGCCGTGCTCGCCGCACACGGCGTCTCCTTCGCCTACGGCGCCGACCCCGCGGTCTCCGCCGTCGACCTCACCGTCGCCCCGGGGGAGTTCGTCGCCCTCGTCGGCCCCAACGGGTCGGGCAAGTCCACGCTGCTCCGCCTGCTGCTCGGGCTCCTCACCCCCGACGCCGGGACGGTCGAGCTGCTCGGGCACCCGCCCCGCGAGCTGCGGGAGCGCTGGCGGGTGGGCTACGTGCCGCAGCGACGGATCCTCGACCTCGACGTGCCCGCCACCGTCGCGGAGGTGGTGGCGTCCGGTCGCACCGCGCGCCGTGGCTGGTGGCGACCGCCGCGACACGCCGATCGGGCTGCGGTCGAGCACGCGCTCGACGCCGTCGCGATCGCCGACCTGCGGCACCGCCCGGTGGCTGCGCTGTCGGGTGGCCAGCAGCAACGGGTGCTCATCGCGCGGGCGTTGGTCGCCGAGCCGACCGTCCTGGTGCTCGACGAGCCGATCGCCGGCGTGGACCGCGAATCCCAGCGCCTGTTCCGCGACAGCCTCGTGCACCTGGTCGAGCACCACGACACCGCCGTGCTCCTCGTCTCGCACGAGCTCGGTGCCGTGGCCGACGACCTCGACCGGGTGGTGGTGCTCCAACGACGGGTGCGCTTCGACGGACCGCCGTCCGCGCTCGCCGCCACCGGTGTGCACCTCGGCGTGCACGCCGACGACCTGCCCCGCTGGCTCGAGGACCTCCAGGCGTGAGCACCGGGCTCACCGGGCTCACCGGGCTCACCGGGTTCGCCGTCCTTCCGCTCCCCTGGCCGTTCGAGCGCGAGTACATGCAGCTCGCGCTGGCCGCCGGCCTCGTCATCGGCATCTGCGCGCCGCTGATCGGCACCTTCCTCGTCCAACAGCGCCTCAGCCTGATGGGCGACGGCATCGGCCACCTCGCGCTCGCCGGCATCGCGGCCGGCCTCCTGCTCGAGGTGTGGCCGGTGTGGAGCGCGATGGTCGTCGCCGCCGTCGGTGCCCTGTCGATCGAGTGGCTCCGGAGCCGCCGACGCGCGACGAGCGATCTCGCGCTCGCGCTCTGGTTCTACGGCGGCATCGCCGCCGGGGTGGTGCTCGCCAGTCGGTCGACCGGCGGCAGCGGCGCGATCCTCCCCTACCTCTTCGGCTCGATCCTCACCGTCGACCGTTCGGAGGTGCTGCTCGTCGTGCTCCTCGGCCTCGGCATCGTGGTCACCGTCGCCGCGTTCGGTCGAACGCTCTTCGCGATCGTGATCGACGAGGAGTCGGCCCGGGTCGCCGGCCTGCCCGTGGGCGCGGGCAACGCGGTGCTCGCCGTGCTCACCGCGGTCACGGTCGTCGCGGCGATGCAGGTGGTCGGCGTGCTCCTCGTCGCCGCGCTCATGGTGCTGCCCGTCGCGACCAGCCGGAATCTCGCCCGCTCGTTCCGGGGCACGCTGGTGGGCGCCGCCGGCATCGGCGCGTTCGCGGTCGTGGCCGGCCTCGCCGCCGCACGACAGTGGGCCCTCGCGCCGGGCGGCTCGATCGTGCTGGTCGCCGCGGGCACCTTCGCCGCGGTCGGGGTCCTCGGCGGCCGCACGGGGGCCCGGCGACCGGTCCTGGTCGAGGCGCCGGCACCCGGCACCGCACCCCGGGACGGGCGCGATCCGCACGACGACCACGAGCACGAGCACGACCACGACCACCCGGGGCCCGGGTCGGGCTGACCGGGCGGCGTCACCGGGTCGGCGCGGTCAGCTTTCCCAGAAGCGGGACTCGTCGTCGTCCGGAGCCGGGGCAGCCTCGGCGGCCCAGGCCTCCGGCGTGGTGCCCGGCGGGACCGGCGGGTCGGGGGCCACCGGTTGCGGGACGGTCCGGGTCAGGGGCACGTCGGGCCATTCCACCGGTGGAGCGGCGGCCGGCACCGGGGCGAGGGGCTCGGCCCACAGCGTCGGTGCACCGGCGGCCGGCGCCGGGCGCTCCTGCCGACCGGATTCGGTGACCGGTTCCGCGACGACCCGGGTGGCGAGCCAGGTCGTGACCGGCACTGCGGCGACGAGGCCGATGCTGCCGACCAGCGTCCGCACGATCTCGGAGGCCACCACCTCGGAGTTGGCCACCGTGCCGAGCGACTGGGCGGAGAGCACGAAGAGCAGGAGCAGCGGGAGCGCGGCACCGGCGTAGGCGAGCGCGAGGGTGTTGACGGTCGAGGCCACGTGGTCGCGCCCGATGCGCAGACCGGCCCGACGGAGGTCGCGTCGGCTCATGGTCGGATCGGCGACCCGCAGCTCGGCGACCGCGGCGGCCTGGGTCACGGTCATGTCGTCGAGGGCACCGAGGGCGCCGATGACCATCCCGGCGAGCACCAGCCCGCGCACGTCGAGGCCGGTGCTCCCCACCTGGACGAGGAACGCCTCCTCCGAGACGTAGCCCGACAGCTCGGTGAGCGCGGTGAACAGCCAGGCGAGCCCGATGGTCAACGCCAACGCGACGAGCGTGCCCAGCAGGGCCACCAGGGTCATCGAGCGGAAGCCGTGCGCGAGGAAGAGGGTCAGGAAGGCGATCGCGCTCGACGACACCACGGCGACCAGCACGGGATCGGTGCCGGCGAGCAGAGCCGGCACGAGGAAGACGAGCAGGACGGCGATGCTCGCGACCAGGCCGACCAGCGCGAGCAGGCCCCGGATCCGGGCGAGCGCCACGACCGCGAGCACGAACACACCCACGAGCACGAGCAGGGGCGTGCGGCGTTGACGGTCGGAGAAGTCGTACTGGAAGCGCGGCTGGGCGTCGGGCTGGTACGAGAGCACCAGTTCGTCCCCGGTCACGAACGCCGGCGTGGTGGGCGACCGGGGGAACTCGAGCGTGCGCCGCTCGCCCGCATCCGGGCCGGCGAGGAGGCGCACCCGCACCCGGTCGCACGTGACCCCGTCGGACTCGGTCGTCCCCCGACACGGGCCCCGGGTCACGCCCTCGACCTCGGCCGCATGGACGTCGGACACCAGGCCGAGGCGGTTCGCGCCGCTCGTGTCGGGCCGGGGCGGCCAGAGGAGCGCGATCCCGACGACGGTGGCGACGCCGATGATCGCGACGACGACCCCGAGGACCCGGCGGGTCCGCCGGGAGACGACGTCGTGCTCGAGGAGGCCGTAGCCGTGCGCAAGGCCGGGCACCGCCGGGGTCGACCGCCCGGATCGGTCGCGTGCCATCAGCAGATCCCGACCACGGACGGATACGGGTTGACCGCCGCGCCGCCACCGGGGTGGACCTCGAAGTGGGTGTGGGTGGCGCCACCGCTGGCGTCGCCGGTGTTGCCGACGTACCCGATCACCTCACCCTGGGCCACCTGGCGCGCGCCCCCTTGGTAGGCGTCGAAGTGGAAGTAGTAGTAGAGGTTCCCGTCGTCGCCGTAGAGGAAGGCCCCGAGGCCCGACGTCCCACCCGACATCATCTGCACGCGGCCCGACACCACGGCCCGGTTCGGCGTGCCGCGCGGCGCCATGAGGTCGACCCCCTGGTGCCAGCCGGTGGTGGCGCGGGGGAACCCCCACGAGTCGATGAAGCTGGCGCCCGGCAGCGGGCAGACCAGCCCCGTGGCCACGTAGGCCCCGTCGTAGGTCTGGCCGTTGCCCCGCCGGCCCGCCGCCTGCTGGGCCGCGAGGCGGGCGCGCTCCCGTTCCTGGCGGGCGGCCTCCTCGCGGCGGATCCGCTCCTCGAACTCGGCCAGGGCCGACTGCGCGGCGGTGAGCTGCTGGTCGAGCTGGGCCTGCTCGACCGCGAGCCGGTCCCGGCTCTCGGCGGCCCGGGCGCGCAGGGTTCGCAGCGCGCGCTCACGCGCGGCGAGGGCAGCCACCGCCGTGCCGAGCTCCTGGACGGCGGCGTTGTCGCGCGCGTTGGCCTGCTCGAGCAGCTTCTGGCGGCGGAGCCGGTCGAGCGGGCGGCCGAGGTCGAGCCCGCCGATCTCGACGCCGCGCGTCACGTACGCGGTCACGGCGCGGTCGCGCGCGAGATCGCCGAGCCGGGCGATGGTGGCCTCGCTGACGCCGATGTCGCGCTCGGTCTCGGCGATCCGGACCTCGAGCCCCTCGAGCTCGTTCACCGCGTCCATGTAGCGCAGGGTGGCCTCGGTCGCGGCCTGGCGGGCCGACACCACCGCGGTCCGCAGGTCGTCGATCTCGGCGGCCCCGGCCCCGGGAGCCGAGGTGACGAGGAGGGCCAGGCCGGCGCAGAGCGCGGCGACCCGCCGGGAGGCGGTCCGGCGACCCGGCGCACCGGCACGCGCGGTCCGGTGTGTGCCCTTCCGGCGGCGCTCCTGTTTCACAACCCTCACTTCAGCCACACTGGTCACATCAGGTTAGGCGAATCCGGACCGGGCTGCCCCGGTCGGACCCCGGTCCCCGGCCGGGATCTAGCGTGCCGTCATGAGTCTCCCCCCTCACGCCACCCCGGCGGGCGCGCCCGGCCGTACGCCAGCCGGCCGCCTGCACGGTGAGCTGGCCCTCGTGACCGGCGCGACCTCCGGGATCGGTCGGGCCATCGCCCTCGAGTTCGCCGCCGAGGGAGCCCGGGTGGTCGTCCACGGGCGCGACCCCGACCGGGGCGCCGCCGTCGTGGCCGCGGCCCGGGACCGGGGGGGCGAGGCCCACTTCGTCCCCGCCGACCTCGCCGACCTGGCGACGGCCGAGACCCTGGTGGCCGCAGCGGCCGAGCGGATCGGGGGCCTCACCGTCCTCGTGAACAACGCGGTCGGAGCGAGCGGGGGTCGCGACGCCGCGGTGGGCGACCTCTCCACCGAGTACTGGGAGACCGCGCTGCGGGTCAACCTCACCGCACCCATGATCCTGTGCCGGGCGGCGCTCCCCCACATGCTCGCCGCCGGCCACGGATCGATCGTCAACGTGTCGTCGCGCCAGGCCGAGCGCCCGAGCCCCGGCATGGCCGCCTACTGCGCGAGCAAGGGCGGGCTCAACGCGCTCACCCGGGCCATCGCCGTGGAGTACGGCGACCGCAACGTCCGGGCCAACACCCTGAGCCCCGGCTTCGTCGTGAACGACCGGCGCGACGCCGACATGGACCCCGACCGGCGGGCGCGCTACGAGGCGATGCACGTGACCCGCCTCGGGACCGCCCAGGACTGCGCCTACGCCGCGGTCTACCTCGCGAGCCGCGAGTCCGAGTTCCTCACCGGCATCAACCTCCAGCTCGACGGCGGCAGCAGCATCGCCCGGGCGGCGGTGGTCGGCTGATCCCCCCACGACCGAGCGAAGGACCCGTCATGCGCACCCACCCCCGCGTCTCCCTGTCGATGCTGAGCCACTGGAACTGGTCGGTCGACGAAGACCTCGCGTTCTTCGACCGTGAAGGGGTCGAGGTGATCGGCCTCTCGCTCGCCAAGCTGCAGAAGGCCGGCGGATGGGAGGGCCACGTCGACCGCATCCGCAACGGTGGCTACCGCGTGTCGAACTTCGTCGGGCTCGGTCCGATCCCGTGGAGCGATCCGTCCCAGCGGGCCGACGGCGTCGCCCGCACCCGCAACGCCCTCGACGCCGCGCTTGCGTTCGGCGCCGAGACCATGATCCTGACCACGGGACCGGCCGGCGCGCTGACCTGGGAGGACGCGGCCGACGCGTACGCCGACACCGTCGGTCCCGTCCTCGAGGAGTACGCGGGACGGGGCCTGCGGATCACCCTCGAGCACACGAACGGGCTCCGCGTCGACGTCGGGTTCCTCCACTCGCTGCACGACGCGATCGACTTCGCCCGCCGACTAGGCATCGGGGTGTGCATGGAGATCAACGCGTGCTGGGCGGAACGCGGGCTCGGTGCCACGATCGCCGACGGTGCCGCCACGATCGGCATCGTCCAGCTCAGCGACTTCGCTGCGGGCACGATGAGCACGCCGAACCGGCTGGTGCCCGGCGACGGCGACATCCCGATGCGCCGGATCGTGGGTCAGCTGCTCGACGCTGGCTACACGGGGTACTTCGACCTGGAGATGATCGGGCCGCGCATCGAGGAGGAGGGCTACGAATCCGCCTCCGTGCGCGCGGTCGAGTACGTCGGTGCGCTGCTGACCGATCTCGGCGCCTGAGTCAGGCGACCAGCACGAGCACGCCGGTCGCACCGACCACGAGCAGCCCGAGGGTCATCACGGCACACCCGGCCCCGCTGCTGCGGTACGACATCCCGTTGCCGAGCCGGACCGAGCGCCGGCCCCGGCTGTTGAACGTGAACGGGCCGATCCCGACGCTGCCGCTGGCCCCGCTCTTCGACAGGTTGATCCATCCGTTCCGGCCGAGCCGGATCCGCTTGCGGAACTGGAACGCCATCGTGCCTCCCGTCGTCGGCCGACGGGCGCATCATGCCAGAGCGGGCGGGGGCCCCCACGGCGACCGGCCCGGATCGTCGACCCGGGGCACCGGTCGGCCCTCGGCGGCGGTCACGAGCTCCCAGTAGCGGTCGGGGTACGGCGCGACCCGTCCCTCGGGCCCGACGAAGAGCTGCACCACCCACGCCGCAGCCACGACCGCCCCCGAGCCCGCCTCCGTCAACGCGTGCTCGACCACCACGGCCTTGCCCCGCTGCTGGGCCACCCGGGTGCCCCCCACGAGGCGTTCGTGCATCCAGGCCTCACGGTCGTAGCGCACGTGCTGCTCCCGGACCAGCACGGTGGCCCCGCTCCGGCGGAGGTACCGGGGCCATTCGGGGGCGAGACGAGCGGCCACGTAGGCGGTGCGCAGCTCGCTGCACATCCGCACGATGCCGGTGTTGTCGACGTGGTCCTGCCACCGGTCGCGGTCGGCGGGGACGGGATCGACGTCGAAGCACACCGAGAACCCGTCGGCGCGGAGGCGGTCGAGCCCGGCCGAGGCGAGGGGCGGCTCGGGTCGCACGCCGACGAGCGGCCACGGGTCGCGCCACGCCGCCGGGTCCCCGCTGCGGCGGCCGCGCGGCGGGGGGCCCGCGCCCCCCGGGTCGGTGGGGTGCACCGGATCGCTCATGCCCAGAGGTAGGTGCCGCCGTCGCACATGAACGTCTGCCCGGTGAGGTACCGGCAGGCGTCGGTGCACAGGAAGTGCGCCACCGATCCGATGTCGAGCTCGGGGTCCCCGTTGCGGTGCATCGGGCTGGTGCGCATGAACTCCTCGTAGTGCGCGCTCCCGACCGCGCGCGGTGGCGCCGCCGCCGGCGCGATCGCGTTGACGACGATGCCGTCGGCCGCCCACTCCTTCGCGGCCGTGCGGGTGAGCGCCCGGATCGCCTCCTTCGACGCGTTGTACGCGCCGAACCCCACACCGCCCACGATCCCCATCGACGACGCGAAGTTGACGATGCGCCCCCAGCCCGCCGCCTTCATGTGGGGGTACACCGCCTGCATCGCCCAGAGGGTGCCGAGCACGCCGGACCGGTGGAACACCTCGACGTCCTCGGTCGTCACCTCGGCGATCGGGGCGTTGGGCCGGAAGGTCTGGGCGTTGTTGACGATGGCGTCGACCCGGCCGAACGCGGCGACGGTGGCGGCCACCATCGCGTCGAGCGTCTCACGCTCCATGATGTTGCAGGGCACGCCCAGGGCCGGCGCCCCGAGCGCCTCGACCTCGGCGACCGTCCGGGCCATCTTCTCCGCGTTCCAGTCGGCGACGACCACCGTCGCGCCCGCCTTTGCGAAGTGGTGGGCCATGCCCCGCCCCACGCCCTGGCCCGACCCGGTGACGATCACCACCCGTCCCTCGACCGAGTGCATCGCCCGAATCCGGGCGGCGGGGACGGCGGCGGGGTCGGTCACGGTGGTGCTCCTGACGGGGTCGGGCGGGGTCGGGCGGGGCTGGCAGCGGGACGGCCGCAGCGTAGGCGCAGGGTCGCGCCACGGGTGATGTCGCGCCACGGGTGATGTCGCGCCACGGGTTAGGTTGACCCACCGTGGCGACCGTGTTCACCCGCATCATCGACGGTGAGATCCCCGGCCACTTCGTCTGGCAGGACGATCGGGCCGTCGCCTTCCTGTCGATCAACCCGATCACCGTGGGCCACGCGCTCGTGGTCCCCCGGGTCGAGATCGACCACTGGCTCGACCTCGACCCCGATCTCGCCGCGCACCTCATGGTGGTGGCCCGGGCGGTGGGGCAGGGCATCCAGCACGCGTTCCGCCCGCCCCGCGTCGGCATGGAGATCGCCGGGTTCGAGGTGCCGCACTGCCATCTGCACGTGCTACCGATCTGGGGCGAGGACGACCTCCACCTCTCGCGCAGCGCGCGCACCGTGGACCCGGCGGCCCTGGCCGACGCCGCCGCGCACATCCGCACCGCGCTCGCCGACCTCGGCCTCACCCCTTAGCGGCGCCGCGCCACCAACACGGCGACCAACCGCCAGGCTCCGCCCACCGCGAGCAGGAACAGCGTGGTGACGATCACGAACGACCAGGCCAGCGCGCGGTCCTGCACGCCGACCCGCAGGGCCACGCCCACGGCCACCGTCCCCACGACCATCCCCACGAACCGGAGCCATCTGTCGGGGCGCCGCCACGCGCCACTGAGGGGTCCGGCGACGGCGAGGCCCAACGCGAAGGGCCACCAGATGCGCAGGAAGTCGGCGATGCTGCTGCCGCCGTCATGGCTGCGCCGGCCGACGAGCACGAACGCCGTGACCGCGGCGAGGTCGAGCAGGGCGGAGACCGGGGCCGCGGGGCCGCGGTCGGCGGCCACGGTGGTCAGGCCCCCACGGCCTCGAGCGCCTCGACCACCCGCACCGGGGTGATCGGCTGCTCGGTCACCGTCGCACCCACCTGGGCCAGTGCGTCGGCCACCGCGTTGACCACCGCCGGCACCGACCCGATGGCCCCGCCCTCGCCCATCCCCTTCACGCCCTCGGGGTTGGGCCCGTCGGTGACCACGTGGTCGATCTCGATCCGGGGCGACTCGGCGGCGGTGGGCAGCAGGTAGTCGAGGAAGGTGGTGGTGAGCGGGTTTCCCGCCTCGTCGTACACGAAGTGCTCGTAGAGCACCCCACCGATGCCCTGCACCACGCCACCGTGGACCTGACCCTCGACCACCATCGGGTTGAGCATGCGGCCGCAGTCCTCGCTCACCACGTAGCGCAGGATCTCGACCTGCCCGGTGATCCGATCGACCTCGACCGTGCAGATGTGACACGCGTTCGACCAGGTCGGGCTCGAGGTCTGGTAGCGGCCGGTGGCCTCGAGCAGGCGGGGGACGTCGGGAGGGAGGCCCGTACCCGCGTTGTGCACGGCGGCGGCCACCGCCGCCAACGACACGTTGCGCACGGGGGTTCCCCGCACCGAGACGACGCCGTCGTGCACCTCGAGGTCCTCGGGCGCGGCCTCGAGGAGGTGCGCCGCGACGCCCACCACCATCTCGCGCACCTTCAGCGCGGCCTCACGGCTCGCGTTCCCTGCGATGACCGCGGTGCGACTGCCCCCGGTGCCGCCACCGAACGGGGTCCGGTCGGTGTCGCCCTGCACCACGCGGACGTCCTCGTAGGCCACGCCGAGGTGCTCGGCGACGACCTGGGCCATGGTGGTCTCGATGCTCTGGCCGTGGGCCGCGGTGCCGAGGAACACGGTGACGCCGCCCCCCGACTCGACCCGCACGGTCGCCGCCTCCACGCCGAGGGTGGCCGCCGGGGTCGAGGTGGGCTCGATGTAGAGACCGATGCCGAGACCGAGCAGCCGACCCTCGGCCCGGGCCCGGGCCTGCTCGGCCCGGAAGTCGTCGTACCCGATGACCCGGGCCGCGTGCTCCAACGTCGTCGCCGACGTCGTCGCGCTGAACGTCATGCCGGTGGCCATCGTGTAGGGCTGCTCGTCGTCGCCGACCACGTTGCGCCGCCGCAGCTCGAGCGGGTCGATCCCGGTGGCCCGGGCGGCCACGTCGAGCATCTGCTCCCGGGCCACCGACTCGAACATCCACGGGCCCCGGTACGCGCCCCGGCCCGCCGTGTTGGTCCACACCACCCGGCTGCGCCACCAGATCCTCGGGATCCGGTAGGGGCCGGGGAAGAGCATCGCCACGAACGGCCCGACCCCGCCGGTGCCCCCGACCGGCCACGCCCCGGCCTCCTCGAGGTGGTCGAGCTTGGCCGCGAGCACGTGGCCGTCGGCGTCGAGCGCGAGCGACACGGTCGCCACGTCGCTGCGCGCGTGGTTCGCGGCGAGCAGGTTCTCGCGCCGGTCCTCGATCCACTTCACCGGGGCACCGAGACGCTTCGCCGCGAGGACGACGGTCTGCTCCTCGCGGGGGGTGAAGAACTTCTGGCCGAACCCACCACCGACATCACCCATCCGCACGTGCACGTGGCCCTCGGGCAGGCCGCTCACCCGGGCGAACGTGCGCCGGGCCTCGTGCGGCCCCTGGGTCGAGAGCCAGACCTCGAGCTGGTCGGTCACCGGGTCGAACGACGCCACGACGCCGCGGGTCTCCATCGGCGTGGGGGTGTGCCGGTGCTGCACGAGCCGCTCGGTGACCACGTGCGCGGCCGACGCGAAGATCGCCTCGAGCTCGGGGTCCTCGGGCAGGGCCAGGTCGGAGGCCACGTTGCCGCCGAGCTCCGGGTGCACGAGCGGCGCGCCGTCGGCGAGCGCCGCCTCCATCGAAGCGACCGCGTCCCGGGGCTCGTAGTCGACCACGACGAGCTCGGCGGCGTCCTCGGCCAGGGCCCGGCTCTCCGCGATCACGATCGCGACCGGGTCGCCCACGAAGCGCACGTCGTCGGCGGCGAGCGGCGTGAGGGGCGCGACCACCGCCGCGGGGTTCTCCGCCATCATCGACGGCTGCATGGTCCCGGCACCGGGGTTGAGGTCGGCCCCGGTGAACACCGCCGACACGCCCTCGAGCCCGAGTGCGGCGCTCACGTCGATCGCCGTGATGCGCGCGCTGGGCAGATCGGAGCGCACGAACGCGGCGTGCAGCATCCGCGGCACGACGATGTCGTCGACGTAGCGCCCGTGGCCGGTGAGCAGGCGCGGGTCCTCCTTGCGTTGGATCGCCTGCCCGACGTAGCGCCCCGCCGCCGGGGCGCTCATGCCCCCACCTCCGCGGCGCGCCGGCGGGTGGCGGCGAGTCGGACCGCCTCGACGATGCCCTGGTAGCCGGTGCAGCGGCAGAGGTTCCCGCTGATCCCCTCGCGGATCTCGGCATCGGTCGGGTCGGGGTTCGCCTCGAGGAACGCGGTCACGCTCATCACGAAGCCCGGGGTGCAGAAGCCGCACTGCAGCCCGTGCGCGTCCATGAACGCCTGCTGGACCGGCGAGAGCGTGCCGTCGGCGCCGGCGAGTCCCTCGACCGTGGTCACCGTCGCGCCCTCGGCCTGCACCGCGAGCATGAGGCACGACCGGATCGCCCGACCGTCGACGGTGACCGTGCACGCGCCGCACACCCCGTGCTCGCAGGCGAGGTGCGTGCCGGTGAGCCCGAGGCCCTCGCGCAGGAAGTCGGCCAGGGTCGTCCGGCTCTCGACGATGCCGCGCCGGGCCTGGCCGTTGACGGTGCAGCGGATGTGGTGCTCAGCCACGGCGGGCCTCCTCGATCGCCGCGCCCAGCGCGGTCTCCATCAGGTGCGCGCCCACCCGGCGGCGGTACGCCGCGGTGGCGTGCAGGTCGTCGGCCGGGTCGAGCGCGGCCATCCCGGCCCGGGCCGCCTCGGCCAGTGCGGCGCCGTCGGGGACCGTGCCGACCAGCGCGGCCTCGGCCGCGCCCACCCGAACCGGCGTGGCACCCACCCCGAGCATCCCGACGGCCACCCGGGTGATCCGGTCGTCGGCGTCGAGCGCGACCGCGGCGGCGACGCCGGCGAGCGCGAAGTCGCCGTGGCGGCGGGCCACCTCGGCGAAGCCGTACCCGGTGCGGCCCGCCCACACCGGGAACCGGGTGCCCACCAGGATCTCGTCCTCGGCGAGCGCGGTCGACCAGGTGCCGGTGAAGAAGTCGTCGGCCGCGATCTCCCGTGTGCCCCGCACGCTGGCCGCCTCGAACGTCGCGCCGAGGGTGAGCGCCACGGTCGGGAGCTCGGACGCCGGGTCGGCGTGGGCGAGCGACCCGCCGACGGTGCCGCGGTTGCGGATCTGGAAGTGCCCGATGTGCGGGAGGGCCCGGGCCAGCAGCGGCACCGCGCCCGCGACCACGGCGTCGTGCTCGGCCTCGGCCTGGAGGGTCGCGGCCCCGATGCGCAGCGCGTCGTCGGTCCGGGTGATGCCGTGCAGCTCCACCACGCGGTGCACGTCGACGAGGTGCTCGAAGCGGGTCAGGCGCAGGGAGAGCAGGGGCAGGAGGCTCTGGCCCCCGGCCAGCACCTTCGCCTCGTCGCCGAACTCGGCGAGCAGTGCCGCCGCCTCGGCCACGGTCTCGGGTGCGTGGTGGTCGAACGGCGCGGCCTTCACGGTGCTGCCTCCTCGGGGACCCGTCCGGGTGCGCGCCCCGCCCGGCCCGGGCGGTCGACGCCCCCGGAACGTAGCCTCACCAGCCATGCACCCGCCTCCCGACCCGACGCCCCGTGCCCCGGGGGCAGGAGCGACGGGCGAGCCGGGCGAGGCGATCGAGGTCGTGGCGCTGGGCCCCGACGACCTGGCGTCGGCCAATGCGTGCATCGCCCGAATCTGGGGGACGCCCCCGGGTCGCGGCCTGGTCGATCCCACCACGTTCCGCGCCTACCTGCTGGCCGGCGAGCCCCTACTCGGCGCCTACCGCGCGGGGCGGGCCCACGACCCGGCCGCCCTGCTCGGCGTGTCGGTGGGGTTCGTGGGCACCCACCCCGGTGGCGTCCACGTGCACTCGCACGCCACCGGCATCGATCCCGACCATCAGCACCGGGGCATCGGGCGCGCGCTCAAGGTCGCGCAACGCGAGTGGGCCCTCGCGCGCGGGATCACCGAGATCCGCTGGACCTTCGACCCGTTGATCGCCCGCAACGCCTACTTCAACCTGACCCGGCTCGGGGCAGTGGGCGCGGTGTACCACGCCGACCTCTACGGCACCATGACCGACCCCGTGAACGCGGGCGACGCGACCGACCGGGTCGAGGCCCGGTGGGACCTCACCGGTCCGGTCGGGCACCCCGAGCCCGACCTCTCGACCCTGGCGGCGGCGGGGGCCGAGGTCATCCTCTCGACCGACGGCGAGGTGTGGCGCGACGCCCGGCGCGCCCCGATCCTGCTCGCCGCCGTGCCCGCCGACGTCGTTGCGCTGCGCGCCACCGATCCGGCGGCGGCCCGGGCCTGGCGCCAGGCGGCCCGCGACGCGATCGGTGAGGCGATGGCGCTCGGCTACCGCGCGGTGGGCGCGACCCGCGACGGCTGGTGGGTGCTGGCCGAGGGCGACCCACGGTGAAGATCGACGCGGTCGAGCTGCGGCGGATCGCGCTGCCGCTCGTCGCCCCGTTCCGCACCGCGTTCGGGACCCTCACCGACCGCGACATCCTCCTCGTGCGCGTCACCGCCGACGACGTGGAGGGCTGGGGCGAGTGCGTGGCGTTCCCCGACCCCGGCTACTCGCCCGAGTACGTCGCAGGCGCACAGGCCGTCCTGCGGGAGTTCCTCGCCCCGCGGGTGCTCGCGGCCCCGACGGTGACCGCCGCCGGGCTCGGGAACCTCCTCGCACCGGTCGTCGGCCACCCGATGGCCAAGGCCGCGCTCGAGCTCGCGGTGCTCGACGCCGAGCTGCGGACCGGGGGCCGGTCCCTGGCCGAGCACCTGGGCGCCGTCCGCACCACCGTCGACTGCGGCGTGTCGGTCGGGATGTTCCCGCTCGACGAGCTGTGCGCCCAGGTCGACGCGTACGTCGACGCGGGCTACCACCGGGTCAAGCTGAAGATCGAGCCAGGCTTCGACGTCGAGCCGGTGCGGGCGGTCCGGGAACGTCATCCCGACCTCGCCCTGCAGGTCGACGCGAACGCGGCGTACACGGTCGGCGCCGCCGACCGCCTCGCCGCCCTCGATCCCTTCGACCTGCTGATGATCGAGCAGCCGCTGGCCGAGGACGACCTGCTCGGGCACGCCGAGCTGGCCCGGCGGGTCACGACCCCGATCTGCCTCGACGAGTCGATCACCTCCGCGAGCGTCGCCGAGACCGCCCTCGCGCTCGGGGCCTGCCGGATCGTCAACGTCAAGGCCGGTCGCGTCGGTGGGTACCTCGAGGCGGTCCGGGTCCACGACGTGTGCGCGGCACGGTCGGTGCCGGTGTGGTGCGGCGGGATGCTCGAGACCGGCATCGGGCGTGCCGCCAACGTCGCGCTCGCCGCGTTGCCGGGCTTCACCCTGCCCGGCGACACGTCGGCGTCCGACCGCTACTACGCCCGCGACGTCGTGACCGATCCCTTCGTGCTCGACGACGGACGGCTCACCGTGCCCACCGGGCCCGGCACCGGCGTGACCGTCGACCCCGAGGTGCTCGCCGCCGCGACCATCTCGGTCGAGACGCTCCGGGCCTGAGCGCCGCCGCGGCGAGCGGCCCTCAGCCGCGGTTCTGCGACCGGCCCCGCTCGACCACCGCGTCGCGCCGGGCCGCGATCACGGCGGGGTCGTAGGTGCGGCTGATCCAGTCGAAGTTGACCCGGGCCTCGACGTCCCACGCGTCGTCGCCGGTCACATTCACCACCCGCTCGTAGCAGCGCATCAGCTCGCCGACCGCCTCGGCGTTGTTGCCGGCGATCGCCGCTGCGATCCCGCGGGTGAACGTGAGCAGCTCCTCGTGGGGCACCACGTGGTTGACCAGACCCCACGTGAGCGCCTGCTCGGCCGACAGGTAGTTGCCGGTGGCGCTGAGCTCGCGAGCCCGGCGCACCCCGACCGACTGGCACAGCAGCACCGTCAGCCCCCAGCCCGGGAGGATCCCCACCCGGGCGTGGGTGTCGGCGAAGCGGGCCCGCTCCGACGCCACGAGGAAGTCGCAGTTGAGCGCGAGCTCGAACCCGCCCGTGATCGCGGGGCCGTTGACCGCGCCGATCAGCAGCTTGGTGCGGGGGGCGAACGGACCGCGGTAGGGCAGGCGGCCGTCGGCGTCGTACACGCTGAGCGCGTCGGCGCCGGTGCCCTCGCGGCTCCCCAGCTCCTTGAGGTCGGCCCCGGCGCAGAACGCCGGGTCGGCCCCGGTGAGGATCATCACGGCCACGTCGTCACGGGCGTCGAGCTCGGCCACCACCTCGGGCAGCCGTGCGCCCAGCGCGTGGTTGATCGCATTGCGGGCCTCGGGCCGGTTCAGGGTGATCACCGCGACGCCGTCGCGCACCTCGGTCAGCACCACGTCGTCGGGCATCCGTCCTCCTCGGTCGTTCCTCGGTCGTTCCTCGGTCGTTTCTCTGTCCGGCGGCACTCACGACGCGCGCCGGTGCCGGCCCCACCCGATCCACGCGATCCACGCGATCCACGCGATCCATGCGATCCATGCGATCCATGCGATCCACGCGACCCGCGCGACCCGCGCGACCGGGATCACCGGTTCGCGGCGACCATCCGCGTGATGCCGGTCCGCCAGTCCACCTCGGCCGGGCCGACCAGCGCGTGCATGCGGGTGTTGTCGGTGGTGACCGAGCCGATGGTGCGCTCGGTCTCCTCGAACCGAGCCTCGAGTCCGGTGAGCTCGGCGATGAGCCCGCACCACTCCTCCACGGTCGCGGGTCCACCGGCCCAGTTCACGACGGTGGCCGGGACCGACGCGGCGGCGAGCAGCCACGGCACCTGGCGCACGATGTCGTCGGCGTGGATCGGGTTGAACCGGTTGGGTCGGTCGGGGTGGACGGGGATGGCGAGCCCCGCCTCCATCATCTTCAGGTGGAACCACGGCCAGCCGAGGTGGTCGCCGTAGGGCACGTTGAGCCGGGCGACGGTGGTGGGGACGCCGAACTGGCGACACGCGGTGCGGGCCACCACCTCAGACGCGATCTTGGCGATGCTGTAGGTGGCGAACATCGCCCGGTGGTTGTCGCCGAGCGAGTCGGTCTCGGCGAGCGGATGCGCGCCGGCGGGCTGGTAGACCGCGGTCGACGAGCAGTGCAGGAACGCGGTCGCCCGGCGGCAGCGGGCGAGCAGGAGCCCGACCGCCTCGCCGTTGGCGGCGAGGTCCCGGTCCCAGTCGCCGTCGCCGCCGCGGGCGACCGCGAAGTTGCAGACGTAGTCGAAGTCGTCGGGCAGCCCGGTGAAGTCGGCGGTGGCGAAGTCCACCGTCTCGCAGTGCACGCCCCCGGCCTCGAGCCGGGCCCGCAGGTCGGCGTTCCCGAACCGGGCGACGCCCCAGACCTCGTTGCGGGTCGCGAGGTCGAGCGCGACCGGGAGCCCCACGCTGCTGTTGGGTCCGGTGACGAGGATCTTGGCGCCGGTGATCGTGTCCACGGTCTGCTCCTCGGCGGGGGTGCGGGTCGGGGTCAGCGGAGCTGGTCGACGTAGGTGTCGGTCCCGGGGACGGTGGGCACGAACGGCGCCGAGAGCTCGACCCGGCCGCGGCCCGCCGCCGCGACCGCGGCGCCGAGCCCGGCGAAGGTGGTCCAGGCCTCGTCGGGCGGCACCTGGGTGAACGTCAGCAGCGTGACCCGGCGCTCAAGCCCGGGCACGTCCTCCACGTAGGCCATCTTGTCGGCGGGCAGCGGGTAGGGCGCGAACAGCAGAGTCATCGCGGCCGCCGAGCCGGCCAGGCGTTCGGGCAGCGGGCCGGTGCGCAACCACTCGACCAGGGTCACCCGGTCGTCGGCCGCGTCCACCACCTCGACCACCAGGCCCGCGTACGGGTGGTCGAGCGCGTGGACGTCGCGCGGGCCGGTCGGGTCGCGGTACACCGCGCCCAGGTACTCCTGGAACGACGTGTACACGTGGGTGCGGTCGAGGTACACGCGTCCGTCGGGGAGGAGCCGCTGGTTGGTCGCCACCGACCACCGCAGGTGGTCCTCGTAGCGCCCGGCGGTGATCCAGTAGCAGGTGATGTACTTCCCGGCGTCGACCGGTTGCGCGATCACCGAGTCGCTCGGGCTGCGCAGCGCCTGGAGGTGCCGGGGCGCGACCCACCGGCGGCCGGCGAACATCCACGGCATGGCCATGGCGCCCGAGTTGAAGTGGTCGTCCTCGTACCAGCGGTTGTACGCGTGCTCGTGCCCCTCGTGGGGCTCGACCATCGTGATCAGAGCCGATCCGATCGCCGCCGCGTAGGGCCCCTCGCCGGGCAGGACGCTGTACGGGCTCGGGGCCGGCGGGTCGGTCACGGGCGTGGTTCTAGTGCGGGGCGGGACCGGGCGTCCACGACGCCGTCCGGCGGGGGCGTCGTCACCGGGCGGCGGGTCGGAAGGTTGCGACGGTGACGTCGGGATGGACGTCGCGCCACACGAGCTCGAGGTCCATGCCGATCCGGACCTCCGACGGACGCACCTCGACCAGGTTGGCGATCAGGCGGACCCCACCGGTGTCGGGGAGCTCGACCACGGCGGGCACGTACGGCACCGCATCGTGCACCTCGGGGAGCAACGGGTGCCACGCCACCGTGTAGCTGTAGAGCACACCCCGGCCCGGCTGCTCGACCCACTCCACCGCCTGGCTCCGGCACACGAAGCAGAACGCGCTGGGCGGGAACCGGTAGGTCGCGCACGCCGTGCAGCGGGGCACGACCAGCCGGTGGTCGCGGGCCGCGTCCCAGAAGGGGGCGGTGAACACGTCGGGCGTGAGGGCGATCAGCTCCGCGGGCGACAGCTTCGCCATCGGCTCGTCGGCGGTCATGCGGGCACCTCCCGGTCCCGGATCGGGCGTCGGGTCGCGCTCATCGGGTGAGGAGCAGCGCACTCGTCGGGATGGAGGCCGGGCCGCCGGTGACGAGGGCGACCTCGGCCCCGTCGACCTGGTTCACCGCGGTCCCGCGCAGCTGCTCGACCGCCTCCTTCACGTGGGTCATGCCGATGATGTAGGCCTCCGAGAGGTTGCCGCCGTGGGTGTTGACCGGGACGGTGCCGGTGCCGTGGCGGATGTTGCCGTCGGCCACGAAGGGCCCGCCCTCGCCGATCGGACAGAACCCGTAGTCCTCGAGCTGCAGGATCACCATCGGCGAGAAGTGGTCGTAGAGCAGGGCCACGTCCACGTCGGCCGCGGTCATCCCGGCCATCGCCCAGAGCCGCTGCGCGACCGGCCGGTGGCCCGACGACGCGAAGTACTCGTCGGGCATGTTCATCCAGGTGATGGCCTGGCCCCAGCGACCGTGCCCCCCGTGTGCCGACGCACGGATGCGCACCGGGGGGTGCCGCAGGTCGCGGGCCCGCTCGAGCGACGTCGTCACCACCGCGACTGCGCCGTCGCACTCGAGGCAGAAGTCGTAGAGGCACAGGGGCTCGGCGATCATGCGGGCGTTGAAGTAGTCGTCGAGCGTCAGGGGTGCGGTCATCAGGGAGGTCTCGCGCCGGATCGCGTTCGCCCGGGTCGAGATGGCGACCTCGGCGAAGTGCTCGCGTCTCGTGCCGTACTCGTGCATGTGCCGCATCGCGAGCACCGCGAACATCTGCCCGGGTCCCATGAGCCCCGACGGCGAGGTGAAGTCCTTCTCGGGTGACGGCGGCGCCGAGTACTGCGCGCCCGGCCGACCCCGGGGCGCGTAGGAGGTGCCGAACCGGCTCGCCGCCTGCTGCAGCGTCATCAGGCTGACCACGGTGGTCGCCATGCCCGCGTGGATCGCCGCCGCGGCCAGGCCCACCGAGCCGGCCGAGCCGCCCCCGCCCCCGGTGAGCGTGGCGGTGAAGCGCACCTCGGGGATGCCCATCACCTGGGCGAACAGGCTGGTGTCGCCGCCCAGGCCCATGCTGTAGAGCGCGAGGCCGTCGACGTCGTCGACGGTGAGGCCGGCGTCGGCGAGCGCCGCGAGCATGGCCGTCCCGGCCAGCTCCAGCGGCGTCTGGGGCAGCGACTGGCCCCGCTTGTAATACCGGGTGGCGCCCACGCCGACGACCGCGGCGGCGTCCTGCATCCCCACGCTGCGCTCCCCTCCCTTCGCGACGCGCCGCTCCCTGCGCGGCGCTCCCCCTCGGCCGGGCATCATGGCACGCATGGCCGACGGACGGACCTGGCTCGAGCGGGACGCCGCCGTGGTCTGGCACGGCTTCACCCAGATGGCCGCGTACCCCGACAACGCCCCGGTCGTGGTCGACCGGGCCGAGGGCCACTACCTCTACGACACCGAGGGCACCCGCTACCTCGACGCGATCTCGTCGCTGTGGGTCACCACCCTCGGCCACTGCGTCCCCGAGCTCGACGACGCCCTGCGGGACCAGCTCGCCCGGGGCGCGCACACCACCCTGCTCGGCAACGGCAACCGCACCACGGTCGAGCTGGCCGAGGCGCTGGCCCGGGTCGTGCCCGTCGACGACGCCCACGTGCTGTTCGCCGGCGACGGCGCCAGCGCGGTCGAGCAGGCGCTCAAGATCGCCTTCCAGTACTGGGTCAACCGCGGGGTCACGGGGCGGACCCGCTTCCTCGGCTTCGGCGACGCCTACCACGGCGACACGATCGGCGCGCTGTCGGTGGGCGACGGCGGCTTCGGCACCGACCTGTTCGACCCGCTGCGCTTCCCCGTGGTCCGGGCCCCCGGCTTCACCGACCCGCAGTGCTTCGACCGAGCGGTCGCGCTCGTCGCCGCCCACGCCGCCGAGCTCGCCGCGGTGATCGTGGAGCCGGTCGTCCAGGGCGCCGCGGGCATGCACCTCGCCGACCCGGCCGACCTCCACCGCCTCGCCCGCGCCTGCGCCGAGCACGACGTCCTGCTCATCTGCGACGAGGTCGCCACCGGCTTCGGCCGCACCGGCACGCTGTTCGCGTCCGAGCAGTGCGGCATCCGCCCCGACCTGCTGTGCCTGGGCAAGGGCCTCACCGCCGGGTACCTCGCGATGTCGGCCACGGTCGCGAGCGGGCGCGTGTACGACGCGTTCCTGGGCGAGGACCTCGGCCCGCACACGCTCTACCACGGGCACTCCTACAGCGGGAACGCGTTGGCGGCCGCGGTCGCGCTCCGGCACCTCGAGCTCATCGACGCGTGGGACGTGCTCGCCAACGTGCGGGCCCGGTCCGAGGAGCTGCGGGGTCTGCTCGCCGACCGGATCGAGCCGCTGCCCCAGGTCCGCGAGGTGCGGCTCCACGGACTCATGGGCGGGGTGGAGCTGGCGCCGCCCGGCCCCGGGCTCCGCTGGGGCCGACGCGTGTGCGCCGCCGCGGTGCGCCGGGGCGTGCTGCTGCGCCCGCTCGGCGACGTGGTGGTGCTCATGCCCCCGTTGACCGTGACCTCCGGGGAGATCCACGAGATCGTGCGGGTGCTCACCGAGGCGCTCACCGAAGGCGCCCCCGAGGCGCTCACCGAAGGCGCCCCCGAGGCGGCCGGGGCCACCTCGTGAGCCGCTGGCGCGACTGGGCCGGGGCCGAGTCCGGCCGGGTCCGCGACGCCGGCCGCTGGCGCGCGCCGCGCGACCTCGACGCCGCCGGTCCGGTGGGCACGCTGACCACCGGCGGGCCCACCGTCGTGTCGTTCGCGTCCAACGACTACCTCGGCCTGACCCGGCACCCGGCGGTGATCGCCGCCGCCCACGCCGCGCTCGACCGCTGGGGGTCCGGGGCCGGCTCCGCCCGGCTCATCGTCGGGTCGCGCCCGGTGCACTCCGACCTGGAGCGGGCCCTGGCCGAGTGGCGGCGCACCGAGGCCGCGGTGCTCTTCCCCACCGGCTTCGCCGCGAACCTCGGGGTGCTCACCACGTTCGGCGGGCCCGACGTGCTCGTGTGCTCCGACGCGCTCAACCACGCCTCGATCATCGACGGGTGCCGCATGTCGCGCGCCGAGGTCACGGTGTACCGCCACGCCGACCCCGAGCACGTCGACCACCTCCTCGCCGAGGTCCCCGGCCGGCGCGCGGTCGTGGTCACCGACACCGTGTTCTCGATGGACGGCGACGTCGCGCCGGTCGAGCCACTCGCCGAGGTGTGCGCCCGGCACGGCGCGCTGCTGATCCTCGACGACGCGCACGCCGCGCTCGGGCCCGACCCCGACCTCGGCGGCGTCGACGCGCTCCGGGTCGGCACGCTCTCGAAGACCCTCGCCAGCCTCGGGGGGTTCGTCGCCGGGCCACGCGCGTTCACCGATCTCCTGGTCAACCGGGCCCGCTCGTACATCTTCACCACGGCCTCCACCCCGGCCGACACCGCTGCGGCCCTCGCCGCGCTCGACGTCGTGCGCTCGCCCGAGGGCGACGCGCTCCGGGCCCGCCTCCGGGCCAACGTCGACCGCGTGCGCCCGGGGCATCCCTCACCGATCGTGCCCGTCGTCGTGGGCGACGAGGCCGCGACCGTCCGGGTCGCCGACGCCCTCTGCGCGCGCGGCTTCCTCGTGCCCGCGATCCGACCCCCCACCGTGGCCCCCGGCACGTCACGGTTGCGGCTGGCGCTCTCGGCCGCCCACACCCCCGCGCAGGTCGACGCGTTGGTCGCCGCCCTGACCGTCGCGCTGGACGCCGCCTGCGGCACCCCACCGGGGACGGCGCCGTGACCACCCGGCACCGGCCCGATCGGCTCGTGGTGGTCACGGGGACCGGCACCGAGGTGGGCAAGACCTGGTGGTCGGCCGCGCTGCTCCGGGGGTTGCGGGCCCGCGGGGTCGCGGTCGCGGCGCGCAAGCCCGTGCAGTCGTACGCACCGACCGACCCCTTCGCCGCGCTCGACGCCTCGGTCCTCGCCGCCGCGAGCGGGGAGCAGCCCGAGGCGGTCTGCCCCACCCACCGCTGGCTGGCCGAGGCGATGGCGCCCCCGATCGCGGCGGCCCGCCTCGGCCTCGCGCCGTTCCGGGTGGCCGACCTCGTCGACGAGATCGACTGGCCGGTCGGGGTCGGGGTCGGGCTGGTCGAGGGCGCCGGCGGCCTGCGCTCCCCCCTCGCCGACGACGGCGACACCCGCACGCTGGTGCAGGCGCTGCGCCCCGACGCGGTGCTGGTCGTCGCCGACGCGGCGCTCGGGGTGATCCACTCGGTCCGGCTGGTCATGGGCGCACTGGCCAACCGCACGGTCACCGTGGCGCTCAACCGCTTCGATCCGACCGATCCCGTGCACGTGGAGAGCCGCGACTGGCTCGACGCCCGCGACGGGATCGACGTCGTCACCGACCCCGCCACGCTGGTCGAGCGCTGGGCCTAGCCTGGGGGCATGGCTGCACCGCCGCCCCCCGGCACCCCCGGCGACCTCGACCCGGTTCGCCTCGACCGCCTCGCCCGGCGCCACCTCTGGCTCCACTTCTCGCGCCTCGGGACCTTCGGCGAGGACCACCCGGTGCCGGTGCTCGCGCGCGGCGAGGGCTGCTGGGTCGAGGACGTCACCGGCCACCGGCTGCTCGACGGCCTCTCCGGACTCTTCACCGTGCAGGTCGGCCACGGGCGCCCGGAGCTGGCCGCCGCCGCGGCGCAGCAGGCCGGGACCCTCGAGTACTTCCCGATCTGGAGCCATGCGCACCCGCCCGCGATCGAGCTGGCCGCGCGCATCGCCGCCCTCGCGCCCGGCGACCTCGACCGCGTGTTCTTCACGAGCGGGGGGTCGGAGGCGGTGGAGTCGGCGTGGAAGCTCGCGCGTGCGTACTTCCGGGCCACCGGCCAACCCAACCGGCACAAGGTGATCGCGCGCCGGACCGCGTACCACGGCACCAGTCTCGGCGCCCTCGCGGTCACCGGCATCCCGGCCATGCGCCAGCCGTTCGAGCCGCTCACCCCGGGTGCGGTGCACGTGCCCAACACCAACCGCTTCCGCCACCCGCTCGAGCACGACGAGCACGCGTTCATGCTCGCGGTGACCGACGCGATCGAGGAGGCGATCCTGTTCGAGGGCCCCGACACCGTCGCCGCGGTGTTCCTCGAGCCCCTCCAGAACGCGGGTGGGTGCTTCGTCCCGCCGGCCGGGTACTTCGCCCGCGTGCGCGAGATCTGCGACCGGTACGGCGTGCTGCTGGTGTCCGACGAGGTGATCTGCGCGTTCGGTCGGCTCGGGCACATGTTCGGCGCCCAGCGCTACGACTACCTGCCCGACATGATCACCTGCGCGAAGGGGCTCACCAGCGGCTACTCGCCGCTCGGCGCCGTGATCTGCCGTGACTTCCTCGCCGCACCCTTCCTCGAGGGCACCGCGTCCTTCGCCCACGGCATCACGTTCGGCGGGCACCCGGTCAGCTGCGCGGTCGCCCTCGCCAACCTCGACCTCTTCGAGCGGGAGGCGGTGCTCGGGAACGTGCGCGCGCAGGAGGCCGCCTTCGAGGCCCGGCTGCGCACGCTCGCCGATCTGCCGATCGTGGGCGACCTGCGGGGCGCCGGCTTCTTCTGGGCGCTCGAGCTGGTGAAGGACCCCGAGACCCGGGAGCCGTTCACGCGGCCCGAGGGTGAGGCGGTGCTCCGGGGCTTCCTGGCGCCCCGGCTGTGGGAGCTCGGCGTGATCGCCCGCACCGACGACCGTGGCCACCCGGTGGTGCAGCTGGCGCCGCCGCTCGTGGCCCGACCCGAGGAGCTCGACGTGCTCTGCGAGCGGGTCGGGGTCGCCCTCGCCGAGGCGAGCCGCACGTTCGTGGGGAGCGCCGTCGGGGCGACCCGGACGTGAGCCCGTCGCTGCCCCTCACCGTCGGGGTGGTGCGCGAGACCAAGCCGGGCGAGCACCGCGTCGCCCTCACCCCCGACGGCGTGCGCGAGCTGCACGCCCACGGGGTCCCGGTCCTGGTCGAGCGCGACGCCGGGCTCGACTCGGCCCTGCCCACCGACGACTACGCCGCGGCCGGCGCGCGTGTGGTCGACCGGGCCGACGACGTCTGGGCCCGGGCCGACCTCGTGGTGAAGGTCAAGGAGCCCCAACCCACCGAGTTCGCGTTCCTGCGCCCCGGTCTCGTGCTGTTCACCTACCTCCACCTCGCCGCCTACCCCGAGGTCGCGCGCGCACTGCTCGCCCACGGGGTGACGGGCATCGCCTACGAGACGGTGCAGCGGGCCGACGGGTCGCTACCCCTGCTCGTGCCCATGAGCGAGATCGCGGGCCGCATGGCCCCCCAGGTCGGCGCCCGCTTCCTCGAGCGCACCCCCGGGGGCCGGGGCATGCTCCTCGGTGGGGTCCCCGGCGTCGCGCCGGCGAGGGTCGTGGTGCTCGGCGCCGGCACCGTCGGATGGAGCGCGGGACGGATCGCGGCCGGGATGGGGGCCGAGGTCCGCATGGTCAACCGCGACGTCGCGCAGCTGCGGGGCATCGACGCCGTCGCCGCGGGCCGGGTCACCACCCACGCGAGCAACCGGGCGGTGGTCGAGCGGCTCGTCGCCGACGCCGACCTGCTGATCGGCGCCGTGCTGGTGCCGGGCGGGCGGGCCCCCGTGCTGGTCGGCGAGGACCTCGTGGCGGCGATGCGCCCGGGCGCGGTGATCGTCGACGTGGCGGTGGACCAGGGCGGCTGCGTCGCCACCACCCGCGAGACCTCGCACGCCGACCCGGTGTACGAGCGCCACGGCGTGCTCCACTACGCCGTGGGCAACATGCCCGGGGCCGTGCCCCACACGAGCACGCACGCGCTGACCAACGCGACCCTGGCGTCGGTGGTGGCTCTGGCCACCCGGGGCGTCGCCGACGCCACCACCGCCGACCCCGCCCTCGCCCTCGGGGTCAACACCGAGGCCGGCCGGCTCGTGAACCCGGCGGTCGCCGCTGCGCTCGCCGCGGTCGGGATCCACGCCTGACGCCCCTCACCGACGATCCGCCGTGCTCGTGCACGGGGCCGGTTCGAAGGTTCTCGTCGATTCGCCCAGGCGGGAATCTTCGGTGAGCGGTCTTCTTGCGCCTACATGTATCCTGCCGCGCGATCACCACACCTGACCACCCGAGGAGCTCCGTGTCCGCATCCCGCACCCCCCGCCGCCGCCTCGGCGCCGTGATCGCCTCGGTGGCGCTCGCCGCCGCGGCCCTCCCGGCAGTGCTCGTCACCGCCGCACCGGTCGGCGCCGACTCGAGCCAGAACGGCGCCGACATGGTGGTGATCAACCCCGGCGGTGGCGCCGACCCCACCGGCGCCGACGGCCTCCAGATCGTCCTCAACGGCTACGACGGATACACCGGTACCTCGGGCGCCGCGGACGAGGTCCCTGAGGACGGCTCCGACCAGGTGTACTTCGCCGACACCAGCCAGTGGTGCTGCAGCGGCGCCGGGCCGATGCTCAACATCGGGGGCACCCTCTACGGCGAGGCGGGAGCGGCCTCAGAAAACGGTGCCGACTCGTTCGCCACCACGACGATCGTGAGCACGTCGGGCGCGATCGGGCGGGCCCCGGAGGGCTCCGACACCCTCGACAACCCCACCGCCGAGGGATCCGGATCGGCCCACATCCGCCACACGGTGGAGCACGGTGGCCTGACCTACACCCTCGACCGGTTCGTCACCTACGTGTTCCCGAACAACTACTTCATCGACACCTACCAGGTGACCATCCCCGCCGGGAACACCGAGGTCGTGAAGTTCTACATGGGCGGTGACGCCGCCCCCGGCAACGACGATAACGGCAAGGGCATCGGGATCGGCCCCGGCTTCTCCACCTCGGCCCCGCTCGACGCGGCCTACGAGGTGAACCCCACCTCCGAGATCTTCATCGCCTACGGCGAGATCCGTGGCGGCGGCGAGGTCACCGGCCTCTACGCCGGCTGGTACGAGGACCCGATCTACGACCAGATCGACGCCGGTGACGACATCGGCTTCTTCGTGGACCTCGACGAACACGACGCCGGCCTCGACCTGCAGTGGACCGTGGGCACCGCCCCGGGGGTGTACACCTTCTCGCAGAAGACCACCGTCGGGTTCCAGGCCGCCAACGTGACCGCCTACTTCGCCCCGTTCGAGATCGACGAGGGCGAGAGCAGCGAGCTGGTGTTCGAGGTCGTGAACACGAAGTTCGTCAGCCAGAGCGGCGGCTTCGTGGTGCCCGTGCCCCTCGGGATCACCGTGACCGGTGCCCCGGTCAACGGCTGTGGCGGCACCGCCACGGTCACCGACGGAGTGCTCACCGTGAGCGGGGTGACCCTCGCCAGCGCCTCAGTGTGTGCGGTGACCCTCCCGGTGTCGGCACCGGCCGGGGAGTACACGTTCTCGGAGCAGACCATCGACCCGAGCGGCGACTTCGAGGTCGGCTTCGGCGAGGCGTTCCTGATCGTGAACGGTGTGCCGACACCCGTGCCGGTTCCCCGCTTCACCGGCTGACCGGACGCCGCTCCCACACCCTCGACGACTCAGGGGTCGCCCACCCGGGTGGCCCCCGAGTCGCGTCCCGGCTCGGATCAGACGACCGCCGGCCCGGCGTCGCTCGCCGCGGTGTCGAACTGGAGTCCGGCGAGCGACGAGCGTCGTACCTCCGCCGGGGGCTCGTACGGCCGCGCCATCAGACGGGACCGCTGTCGGGAAGCGGGTCGCTCGACAGGGCGCCTTCGAGGAGCGCAGGGATGGGCTCACGACGGGCGACCGCCGGCCGCTCGTACCGGAACGTGGGCTGGGTGGCGTCGGCCATCGGAACCTCCGGGTCTCTCACGCTGGGACCGGCACGGCGGAACGGCGACGGTGCGGCAGACCTCCCCGACCGACCCCCGAGGCTAACACCGGTTGACGTCCCCGGAGTGGGCTGGCACCATCCGCCCGATGCCCCTGCGGGCCCGGGTCGGCCGGGCGTGAGCGCCGAACCCGACCCCACCGCCGTCCGGACCGGGACGGTGATCGACGTGGCGGGCCTGGCCCTCGCCGTGCACGCCGACGACGACGCCCGGGCCGAGGCCATTGCGTCACTGTTCCGCCACGCGACGATCGTCGACACCCCACCCGACTGCACCCTGCGGGTCGTGGCCACGCCGATCGAGCTCCCGGCCACCGATCCCGACGTCGAGACCGCCGAGCTGGCGCAGTGGCGCACGACCGCCGACGACACCCTGTGGCTGCGCGCCGCCGGCGACCTGCGGGCCCGGGGGACCCCCACCGAGCTCGTGGTCGGGGGACCCGGGGACTTCCCGACCCGGACCTACCGGTTCGTCGTCCTGGTCGGCCTGGCCCGCCTCCTCGCCGACCACGGGCGCCACCTCCTCCACGGCGCCGCGTTCCTGATCGACGGGCGGGCGGTGGTCGTGCTCGGCAACACCGGCATGGGCAAGTCGACCCTGGCCTACGCCGCCCACCGGGCCGGGCTCGGCGTGATCGCCGACGACGCGGTGATCGTGCACCTCGACGACGGCACGGTGCGCATCGCCGGCCTCGCGCGGCCGATCTCGGTGGCTGCCGACGTGGCTCCCGCCCTCGCCGGCGCCCGCCCCGTTCCCGACGACCTCCGGGCTCGGGTCGAGCTCCCCGCCGACACCCTGGTCGGGGGCACCCACCCCGCCGCCGCCCTCGTCGTGCTCGAGGGGCCCGACCCCGGGGGCGCGGCGCTGGCCCCGATCGCCGGGGTCGAGGTGCTGCACGCCGTGATCCGGGTCGACCCGACCCTCGCCGACGCGCAGCACCGGCCCCGGCTGTTCGCCATCGCCGGCGCGCTCGGCCGGCTCCCCACGTGGCGGGCCCACCGGGGCACCGACCCGGCGCGCGCGCTCGACGACGCGCGCGCGCTCGTCACCCTGATCGTCGCCGGCGTGCGTTCCACGTCGACGCCCGGCGATGCAGGCGGGCCACCCGGGCCGACACCTCCGGCGCCGCCGCCCGCACCCCGGCCTTGACCCGGGCGCGCCGGATCCGCCGCTCGAGCGTCGCAACCCACGCCTCGTCGACGCCACGGGCCCGGGCCGCGCGGGCGAGCACCGCGCCCTCCTGCAGGTAGTAGGCCGACCGGGGCAGGGTCCGGGCCCACCGGTCGATCGCAGTGGCGTCGGGGCGGTCGGCGAAGCCCGGCGCGTGCACGCCGAGCACGTGGAGCGCGGTCAGGGTCATCATGCACTTGGTGCACCGGCCGCAGTTGTCGTCGTGGCCCGCGTGACGCAGGCACACGCGCACCGACGCCAACGCCTCGGGCCAGTCGGCCAGCGCGGCGATCTTGGTGAACCGGTCGGCCGACGCACCGTCGTGCACGATCGCGAAGTCGGAGCCGCCGAGCATCCAGTCGCTCACCGGCGACGAGTTCATCGGGACCACGAGATCCCGGTACGCCGCGGTCGACGGCACGAGGCCCGTGCCCGACCCACCCGCGAGGAGCTGCAGCCCGGCCGCCACCCCCATGCCGGTGAAGTGCCCGGTCACCAGCGGCAGCTGCCAGGTGTTGGTCGCGACCGCGACGAGGGGGATGCCGAGGTCGTCGGTCATGCGCCGGGCCCGGGTCGACGCCCGGGCGAAGGCGGCGGGATCGGAGAGCGGCACGTCGAGCCCGTGCAGCATCATCGCGGCGTCGACGCGGCGATCGGCCGCGGCGTCGCCCCGGGTGTGGCGCCACGCGCTGAAGGCGGCGTCGACGCCACCGGAGAACGCCACCACGGTGCCCGGGCGCGGAGCGACCGCCGGACGGGTCTCGGCGGCGATCCGGACCTCGGGGTAGCCGAACCACGCCGACCAGACGCGCACGAACTCCGCGAGCCGCTCGACCAGGACCGGATCGAGCGTCGCCCCGGTGACGACGAGGTCGTGGCCACCCGCCAGCGCGAGCATCAGCGGCGCGAACACGAACGGGTCGCCGTGGGGGGTGACCCGGTCGGCGTCGGCGGCGTCGACCTCGAACCAGAGCTCGCGGGCGCGGCCGTCGGGGATGCGCACCTCGGCGGTCGCCCGGACCCGGGCGCCAGCCGAGCGGAGCGGACCGACCCGGACCTCCACCGCCCTGCGCTGCGTCAGGGGCGCATCCCCGGGAGCGTCGGTGGGGCTGGACACCGGCCGGACGCTACCCCCGTCCCGCCACCGGGGCCTGGGGGACCCTGGGGGTTACGCTCAGTGGTCCCGACGGAGGCCTCCATGACTGCATCCCCGACCACGACCGGCGGCCGCGTCCGCCGGGCGGTCGGGCGGCTCCTCGGCACCGACCGCCGCCACGGACGGCGCTTCGTCGTGCGGCGGATGGCCCGCACGCAGCTCCGCCGCCGGGCCGCCCGCGGTCCCGATCCCGCACCGGTGACCCTGGTCGACACCGACACGCTCGACCCGGCCCGCGTCTCGGTCCGGGTCGTCCACCCCGCCGAGCGCTTCGTGCTGGCGGCGCCACCCGACCTCGACCCCTGGCTCGTGGACGCCCCCGGCTGGCACACCGAGCACGAGGTCCCGGCGCTGGTGGTGGCCGAGCTCCGTGACGGCTGGGTGTTCGGGAGCGACGGCCACGTCGGTCCCGACCCCCACACCGTGTGCCGCGACCTCGACCGGGGCATCAGCCTCGCCCCCACCGGGGTGGCGCGCGCCATCGCCGAGGCCCGGGCCCGGGGCGTCGAGGACCTGCCCGGCACGACGGTGCACGGGCTCGTGCTCGGGGGCGACAACTACTTCCACTGGATGGCCCAGGGCCTGCCACGCCTGGCGATGGTGCTCGGGGCGACCGACCCGGCTGCGATCGACCGGGTCCTCGTGCCCGCCGGACCCGGGTTCGTGGCCGAGACCCTCGAGCGGATCGGCGCGCCGGCCGACAAGGTCGTGGCGGTCGGGGCCGACGCGCCCGCCTTCCGGGCCGAGCGGCTGATCGCCGGGTCGATGCCGTGGTCGTGGAACCCCACTCCGGGATGGGCGATCGCCACCGTCCGGGAGGCCTTCGCCCCCGAGCGGGCGGCCGCGGGCACCGGCGACCGGCTCCACCTCACCCGCCTCGGCGCCGGTCGGGGCCGACGCACGATCGTGAACGAGGACGCGGTCGCCGCGATGCTGACCGGGCTCGGCTTCCGCACGGTCGCGACCGAGGGGCTGACCGTGGCCGAGCAGGCGCGGCTGTTCGCCGGGGCCGAGATCGTGGTCGCCCTGCACGGGGCCGGACTCGCGAACCTGATGTTCTGTCGACCCGGCGCGCACGCGGTGGAGCTGCTCCCGGCCAACGCCGCGGTGTCGACCTACCACCTGCTCGCCCGGCAGGCCGGTCTCCACCACCATCCGGTGGTGGGCGTCGAGGCCCGCCCCCCGCGTCGGTGGCGCACCTACTTCACCGACGCCGACACCGTGGTCGACGTCGGGGCGCTGCGTCGGCTCGTCGCCGACCTCCCGACGACTCCTCCCTGAGCGTCTCCCGGCGACGGCTCCCTGACGCCTCCCGGCGACGGCCCCCGTCCGCCGCTTGACAGAGGTTCAACCTCTGTCGGATGATCCCCCGGTGCCCACCGGACCCCCGGACGCAGCCGGGACCCCCGCCGGCGCCGACCCCGGTCCCGAGGCCCGGCTCGCCGGGCTCGGGATCACGCTGCCCGACCCCCTCCCCCCGTTCGGCGAGTACGTGCCGGCGGTGCGTTCGGGGCACCAGCTCTGGGTGGGCGGACACTTCGGGACCCGACCCGACGGCTCGATCCACACCGGCCGGGTCGGCGCGACCGTCGACGTCGACGAGACCCGGGACGCGGCCCGAGCCGCGGCGCTGAACCTGCTCGCCACCGTGCGGGCCGAGCTCGGATCGCTCGACGCGGTCGCGCGCGTCGTGCACGTCTTCGCCGTGGTGAACTCCACGCCCGAGTTCACCGGGCAGACCGGGGTGATCGACGCCGCGTCGGAGGTGCTCGTTGCGGTCTTCGGCGACCGGGGCCGCCACGCCCGCCTCGCGGTCGGCGTGGCGGCGCTGCCCGGCGACCTGGTGCTCGCGATCGAGGCGGTGCTGGACCTGGTGCCCGAGTCGCGGTGAGCGGCGACGAGGGGTTCCGCTTCGGCGGGCGGTTGGCGCTCGACCTCACCTGGACCCTGCGGTACCGCACCGTCGCGCCGACCGAGCTGCTCGTGGACCCCAGCGACCTCGCCCGCTGGGTCGCGCGCGCCGTCGCCCCGACCTCGGCCGTGGCCGACCCCGCACTGCTCGCCGAGGCGATCCGGTTGCGCGAGGCGATCCACGCCGCTGCGCACGCGGTCGTTGCCGGTGACCCCGTGCCGCGGGCGTCGCGCACCGTCGTCAACCGGTGGGCGACGCGACCGGGTCCGACCCGGCGGCTCGCACCCGACGGATCCGCCCGGGTCGTGCTCCCCGCCGGAGCGCCGATCGCGGGGGCGCTCGCGGCGGTGGCCGCCGACGCCGTCGACCTCCTCGCGACCCGCGACGGACGCCTCCGCGTCTGCACGGGTCCCGGGTGCTCGCTGCTGTTCCACGATGCCTCTCCGCCCGGACGGCGCCGCTGGTGTGCCGCCGAGCGCTGCGGCAACCGGGTCAACCTCCGCGCCCGCCGCGACCGGATCGCGAACCGCGGAGGCGCGTGACCCTCCGACCGGGGCCACCACCCGTCCGCTCCCCGATCCGACTCCGTCCCGGCGTGGGGTGCCGGTAGGTTCCCGGCGACCCGTCACCCCTCCCACCCCTTCCCGAGGAGCACCCATGCGCTCGCGTCGGATCGTCCACCTCGCCGCCGTGACCGCGCTGGCGGTGACCGGCGGCGGCCTCCTCGCCGCCGCACCGGCCGGCGCCGAGAAGCCGATGACCGGGGCCGAGGCGGCCCGCCACTACACGAAGGCGGTGTGCCCGGCCGAGGCCGCGGCGAAGTCCGGGAAGGTGCTGCGCAACCCGCCGGCAGCGTGGCCGGCTTCGGTGCTCCCCAACGTCGAGATCGCCATCACCTACAACGCGCAGCTGGTCGGGTACTACCGGACGATCGCCGGGGCGACGGCCGTGCCGGAGACGGCGCCGCTGGTGACCGCCATGACCGAGGTGCAGCGGATCAACCTGCCGCTGCTGCGCGCCGCGCTCGGCGTCGACCCCACCGACCCCTGCGCCGCGACCACCCCGACCACGACCATCGGTCGCCGCGCCGCCCGGCGGTGATGGACACCGTCACGGTGGGCCCGCAGGGCACCGGCCCCGGGGCGATGTTCCCGGCGGGGTGAGCGTGCCGGGCATCACCCCACCGCCGAGTAGCCGGCCGGATACGGGACCGCCGGAAGCGCGACGGTGACCGTGACCGGCGCCCCGTCGACCGTGTAGGTCAGGTCGAGCGATCCACCGTTGAACGCACCCGGTCGCGTCCAGACGAGCATCGGCGCCTCGGAACCGGGTTCGAGGGTCTCGTCGGTTCCGAACTGGAGTTTGCGCGCGAAGAAGGTGTGGTCCCCCGAGATCTGTAGCGCAGGGCCCGTAGCGCTCGCGATCCGCGCGACCGAGTACACCTTCCCAGCGGCGGATCGGGCCGTCATCTGCGAGAACGTGGCGACGCCCCGCCTGCTGACGTTGCGCACCGTGAGGGCCCACGCGCCGTCCGTCACGGTCCGCTTCGACGGATCCGCGTACGACTTCGCCACCTCGAAGCGCACGGCGAGCACACCGGACTTCGCCTTCACCGGGATCGCGGTGAAGAACTGGTCCAACGGTGTGGGGGTGGGCTCTGCGGTGTCGGCGATGGAGTACGTGTCGACCAGCCACCGGGACCCCTTTCGGGTGAGCACGACGTCCGAGATCCGCAGTTCGAACGCCGTACCCGCAGCGGTCCCCGATTCCGTGCCCGACCCCTGCACCCGGGCCGTGTTCCCCCGCTGCGTGACCTTGTCCACGACGAAGGCGACCTTCCCGCCGGTGGCCGGCGCCACCTTGAGCGTCCCCGGCTGAAGACCCTCCGTCCTCGCGACGAGGCCGTAGAACCGGGCGCAGGCGTTGGCCAGACCGCTCGACGCTCGTGCCGCCGCCGGCCAGTCGGCCGCGAGGTCGGCGAGGGAATAGGCGTTCACCGCCTTCTCCGCCGCGGTGGTGTCACTCGCCGCTGCGGCCGGGATGACCGTGGACCCACCGAACGCCATCGCCACGCCGAGCACGGCGACCACACACCGCAAGAGGCGGGGAGGGCTCTTCCGAAGCGCCGCCGGTCGTTGCCCACGGTTGATCGACATCAGTCCCCCCCTCATCGGTGGGCGGACCGTACGCAGCGCGCGGTGCGCGAACCTTGACACCGGGATCGACGGTCCCGGGTCCGTGGGCCGCCTGGGACTCGAACCCAGAACCTGCGGGTTAAAAGCCCGTTGCTCTGCCAGTTGAGCTAGCGACCCGGTGTCACGATAACGGGCCGACAGACGCGGCCCGGGCGGGGCACCATCCAACGGGCGAACGGCGAGGACCGGAACGTCCCATCCGCTCGGGGGAGGGGCCCGTCCCCGGTGACCGGAGTAGTGCGCTGGAGGTTCAGACCCCTTCCATCGACATCCGATCGAATCCGTCGCCGTGAGCACCCTCGCACAGGTCTTCAGCGCCAAGAAGATGGTCGACAGTCGCGCGCTCAACCGTCTCGGCGTCCAGCCCCTGCGGGCCGTGGGCGCCCGGGCCCGGTACCGGGTCCGGCGCGCCCCCGACGATCCGGTGGTGCGGACACTCGCCACCGAGGGGTTCGTCACCATCGAGAACTTCCTTCCGGACGACGTGTTCGACGCCACCTGCACCGAGGTCGAGCGCTACCTCGACGGCCACTTCCCCACGCTGCTGCACTCGCTGGGCACGACCACGCTGCAGCAGTGGTTTCTCGCGTCGCTCGACGGGCAGCGCTTCCCCCACCTCGACGCGTGGCGCCGGAACGCCCGTGTGCTCGGGTTGGGGGCCGGGGCCGAGCGCCGCCCCGTCGGGCCGGCTTCCGGGGGTGTCCTGGTCGAGGACATCACCATCGGCGACTACTCCCTCGCCGACGAGCAGACCCGCCTCCACGTCGACTCCGTGTTCCACGCGCACAAGGTCTGGCTGTACCTCACCGACGTGACGGAGGAGAACGCCCCGCTCGTCTACGTGCCGCGGTCCCATCACCTCGATGCGGTCCGGCTCCGGGCCGAGTACCGGGACTCGGTCGACCCGAGCCGTTGCATCGATCCGTCGCGGCGGGTCCCCGACGCCGAGATGGAGCGCCGCGGGCTCACGCCCCAGGTCGTCACCTGCCCGAAGAACACCCTCGTGATCGCCGACACGCGCGGCTACCACGCCCGGGCGATCGGTCAGGACGGTGGCCACCGGCGCGCGCTCTACATGTTCTTCCGGTCCAACCCGTTCCGGTACCCCTGGCCCCGCACCCGACGGACGCTCGGCCCGGTGCGGCGCGCCGTCGTGGGCCGTCGACCGGGCTGACCCGGGCCGACCCGGGCCGACCCGGGCCGACCCCGGACCGGGCCCCGGATCCCGGGGGCCCGACGGGCACTTCCGAGGACCATCCGGAGGCCCGTCCCGGTACCCTGGGCGGGGTCGGACGAGCCCCGTCCGTCGTCTCCCCGCTGCGCTGCCCAGGTGTGGCCGTCCACCCGACGAGGAGCGCATGCCCCCCACCGACGCACCGCCCGGATCTCCCGACCTCGCCGACCTCCCGGTCGCCGACGACGGCGTCGCGGCCCCGGTCGGCCGCTCCGGCCCGGCCCGCTACGAGCAGGTCCTCACCGGCGTGTTCGTGGTGGCGCCGTTCCTCGCCCTCGGCGCCCTGATCGCGCGGGGTGGCGGGATCCCGTGGTTCGCCATCGGGCTCACCCTCGTCTGCATCGTGGTCCTCGGCCACGCCATCACGATCGGGTTCCACCGCGGCTTCACCCACCGCGCCTTCGTCGCCAAGCGCCCGTTGAAGATCGTCCTCGCCGTGCTCGGCACCCTGGCGTTCCAGGGGTCGGTGATCGGCTGGGTGGCCGACCACCGTCGCCACCACCGGTTCTCCGACCGCCCCGGCGACCCCCACTCCCCGTACTGGAAGGGGGACCGTCCCCTCGGTCGCGGGGGACTCTGGCACGCCCACGCCGGCTGGATGTTCTCGGTCGCACCGACCTCGCGCGAGAAGTACGCCGCCGACCTGCTCGCCGACCGTGACCTCGTGCGCATCGACCGGCTGTTCGTCCCGCTCGCCGTCGCCACGTTCCTCGTCCCGGCCGCGCTCGGACTCGCCTGGGGAGGCTGGGCCGGGGCCCTGACCGCGCTGCTGTGCGCCGGGTTCGTGCGGATCGGCATCACGCTCAACGGCACCTGGGCGGTCAACTCCGTGTGCCACCGTTACGGATCCCGGCCGTTCCCGACCCGGGACCACAGCACCAACTTCGCCCCGCTCGCCCTGATCACCATGGGCGAGGCGTGGCACAACAACCACCACGCCTTCCCCCGCTCGGCCCGCCACGGCCTGCTCCCCGGTCAGCTCGACACCTCCGCCCGCCTCATCCGGTGGATGGAGCGACTCGGCTGGGTGACCGACGTGCACTGGCCCGACCACCGAGCGGCGCGGCCACCGTCCGAGACCGTCGAGACCTGAGGGAGACGCCATGGGAGCCGAGAGCTTTCAGAAGCGTGAGCGCGAACGCCGTCGCCAGGAGCGCAACGCCGAGCGCCGCGAGAAGCGCCAGCAGCGCAAGGACACCCCGTCGGAGGAGATCGACACCGACGCCCTCATGGAGCGGTTCCGGCTGCTGAGCGAGCAGCACGCCGCCGGTGTGATCGACGCCGAGACCTACGAAGCGGAGCGGCTCGAGATCTTCGTCGCGCTCGGACTCGACTCCACCGACTGACCGACTGACCGACCGCCGAGCTCCCGTGCCAACCCCCATCTCCGTCCTCGCCTCCGCCGCGACCCGGGACGTGCCCGGGGCCGACCTTCCGGTCGAGGGCTGGATGTGGGTGGTGTTCCTCGCGCTCGTCGCCGCCCTGCTGCTCGCCGACCTCTTCCTGTTCCACCGGGAGGCGCACGAGATCTCGGTCCGGGAGGCGGCGGTCACCAGCGTCTTCTGGATCGCGCTCGGCGTCTCGTTCTCCCTCGTGATCTGGGCCCTCCTCGGGGTCGCCGCCGCAGGCCAGTACCTGACCGGGTACGTGATCGAGAAGAGCCTCTCGGTCGACAACGTGTTCGTGTGGGCCGTGATCCTGTCGTTCTTCGCGGTGCCGAAGGCCTACCAGCACCGCGTGCTGTTCTGGGGTGTCTTCGGCGCCCTCGTGCTGCGGGCCGTCTTCATCTTCGCCGGTGTCGCCCTGCTCAACGCGTTCGAGTGGATGCTGTTCGTGTTCGGCGCGTTCCTCGTCGTGACCGCCTGGCGGGTCGCCCGCCACTCCAACGAGGAGATCCACCCCGAGCGCAACCCGGTGCTCAAGCTCATGCGCCGGGTGGTACCGGTGAGCAGCGAGTACCACGGTCAGCGCTTCTGGGTGAGGATCGACGCCCGACGCTTCGCCACGCCCCTGCTCGTGGTGCTGGTGCTGGTGGAGGCCACCGACGTCCTCTTCGCGGTGGACTCCATCCCGGCGATCCTCGCCGTGACCCGCTCGCCGTTCATCGTGTTCACCTCGAACGCGTTCGCGATCCTCGGACTGCGGGCGCTGTACTTCCTGCTCGCCGGGGCTGCGGGCAAGCTCCGCTACCTCAACGTCGGCCTCGGGGTGATCCTCGGGTACGTCGGCGTGAAGATGATCATCTCGGAGTGGTACCACCTGCCCACGCTGCTCTCGCTCGGCGTGATCGCAGTCGTGCTCACGATCACGGTGGTGGCATCGCTGCGGGCCGACGCCCGCGAGCACGGCGCGGCTCCCGACGGCACTGGGAACGGGGAGGCACATCGGTGACCGTCACGACGATCGTGGTGGCCCACGACGGCTCCGACGGGGCCGCCCGGGCGCTCGAGTGGGCGACCGGGTTGGCGCACCAGACCGGCGCGCGCCTCGTGGCGGTGCACGCCTGGTCCCCGCTCGACGACCTCGGTCGTCACCGCGACCGGGCCGACTTCGCCGAGCTGCACGCCGAGGCGCTCGCCGACCTCGAGGCCTGGATCGCCCCGGCCCGGGCCGCCGGCGTCGTGGTCGAAGCCCGGATCGTCGAGGACCTCCCGGTCCCCGGCGTGGTGCAGGTCGCCCGGGAGGTGGATGCCGACCTCGTCGTGTGCGGGACCCGGGGTCGGGGGCGGGTCCGGACGGCCGTGCTCGGCAGCGTCGCCCGCACGCTGCCCGAGGCCTCGCACCTGCCCGTCACCGTCGTACCGCCCACCTGAGTCCGGACACCCGGGGCCTCTCGGGTCGGCCCTCGGCCCGGGAGCGGCAGGGACCCCGCTGCTAGAGTGCGGAGCCCCTTACGGGGAGCCGAGCCCCCATCGTCTAGTGGCCTAGGACGCCGCCCTTTCAAGGCGGTAACGGGGATTCGAACTCCCCTGGGGGCACATTGTCCGGCCTGGCCGGGCACGCGAGGTCCTGTGGTGCAGTTTGGAGTGCACGCCGCCCTGTCAAGGCGGAGGCCGCGGGTTCAAATCCCGTCAGGACCGCCGGAGCGGGCGACCGCTCCCCCGGCCGGGTAGCTCAGTTGGCAGAGCGCGCGCCTGAAAAGCGCGAGGTCGCCGGATCGACGCCGGCCCCGGCCACCCCGACCGACCCGGGCCTGCGCCCGGGTCGTGCCGCGTCCGGAGCGGATCCCCACGGCGCCCGCATCGACGGGCGGCACCGCAGGTCGATCAGGGCTCGACCGGGTTGTCGGCCTCGGCCAGCAGCGTGCGGATCTCGCTGGCCTTGAAGCGACGGTGACCCCCGAGGGTCTTGATGTAGGAGATCCGCCCGGCCCGGGCCCACCGGGTCACGGTCTTCGGGTTGACCCGGAACATCGCCGCCACCTCCGACGGAGTGAGCAGCTCTTCCGGCTCGTTGCTGTCCATTTGTCAGTCAAACCCTTCAACGAGCCAGTGGGGTCCGGGCCCCGCGGCCCCGGCTGGCAAACTGTCGATTCCGGTGAATCCAAACCATTACACGCGTTTGCAGACGCTGCGGGGCACAGTATCGCAATAACCCACGAAACGGCGGATCGCCCGGGAATCCTAACGAGATCGAGATTTCCGCGGCGATTCACCCGAATCGGTGAATCCAGCAGTCCGAACCTTGCCGTTCGATACATGCCTGATGACGGCCCGTGACCGGAGATTTCCGAGATGTCGGGTCAGCGGGTGATGCTGACCCCGGTGGGCCCGTCCGTGACCTCGCCCACGAGCCAGGCCTCGTGTCCGGCGCTGCGCACGGCGTCGAGGGCCCGGTGGGCCTCGCCCCGGGGCAGGACGACCAGCATCCCGAGCCCGAGGTTGAAGACCCGCTCCATCTCGTCGTCGGCGACGCCGCCCGCGACCTGGATCTCGGCGAAGATGCGGGGCTCCTCCCACCGGCCCCGGCGCACCACCGCGCGACAGTACGGCGGCAGGACCCGGGTCAGGTTCCCGGGGATGCCGCCCCCGGTCACGTGCACGAACGCGTGCACGGGCACGTGACGACGCAGGTCGAGCAGGGCCTTCGCGTAGATCACGCTCGGCTCGAGGAGCTCCTCGCCCAGATTGCGGTGCGCGCCCTTCCAGGCGGGCTCGTCGAGCCGGCGACCGGCCCGCTCGAGCAGGGCCCGCCGGGCCAGTGAGTAGCCGTTGCTGCGGAGGCCGGGGCTGGCGAGGCCGATGATCGCGTCACCGGCCTGCACCCCTGCGGGCAGGACCGCGCGCCGGTCGACCACCCCCACCGCAAAGCCGACGATGTCGAACTCGCCCGGCTCGAGGAGTCCGGGGTGCTCCGACATCTCCCCGCCGATCAGCGCGCACCCGGCGTCACGGCAGCCGCGTGCGACCCCGGAGACGATCGCGTCGACCTGCTCGGGGACGAGGCGGCCCACCGAGATGTAGTCGAGGAAGAACAGGGGCTCGGCGCCCAGGGTGGCGATGTCATCGGCCGACATGGCCACGCAGTCGATGCCGATGGTGTCGTAGCGGCCGGTCAGGGTGGCCAGCATCGACTTCGTGCCCACCCCGTCGGTCGACGAGACCAGCATCGGATCGGTGTGCTCGAGCCGACCGAGCGAGAACAGGCCGCCGAACCCTCCGATGTCGCCGACGACCTCGGGCCGGAAGGTGGAGCGGACGTGGGCTTTGATCATCTCGACCGCCCGTTCGCCCGCGGCGATGTCGACGCCGGACTGCGCGTACGTCAGCCCGGGTCGGGCGGTCGGGCGGTCGGGCGAGCGGCCGCGCGTCACGCGTCGAGGCCCCGGACCGGCGCCGGGTGGTCCGACGCGCCGGCGCCGACCGGGCCGTCCTCGAGCACGTGCTTCGAATCGGTGACCGGCACCGGCACCGGGTACACGCCGGTGAGGCAGGCGGTGCAGAAGGCCGCCGCCGGTGCCCCGGTGGCGTGGGTGAGGCGGTCGAGCTCGAGGTAGGCGAGCGAGTCGACCTTGAGGAAGTCCTGGATCTCCCCCACCGACAGGTCGGCGGCGAGCAGCTCCGAGCGGCGGCCGGTGTCCATGCCGTAGGAGCAGGGCCACTTGTACGGCGGCGACGACACGCGGAAGTGCACCTCGGCGGCACCGGCCTCGCGCAGCATGGCCACGACCTGCTTGGTCGTGGTCCCGCGCACGATGGAGTCGTCGACCACGACGAGGCGCTTGCCCCGGATGTTCTCGGGCAGCGGGTTCAGCTTGAGGCGTACGCCGCCGCTGCGCTGCGACTGGCTCGGCTGGATGAACGTGCGGCCCACGTAGCGGTTCTTGACCAGGCCGTCGCCGTAGGGGATGCCCGAGGCCCGGGCGAAGCCCTGGGCGGCCGGGATGCCCGACTCCGGAACCGGCATCACCATGTCGGCGTCGACCGGGGCCTGGCGGGCGAGCTCCTCGCCCATGCGCTGGCGCGCCGCGTGCACGCTCTTGCCGTAGAGGTAGGTGTCGGGGCGGGCGAAGTAGACGAACTCGAACAGGCACAGCTTCGGGTCGGGATCGGCGAAGCGCTTCTCGTGGATGCCGTTGGCGGTGATGACGATCATCTCGCCGGGTTCGACGTCACGGACGAAGTGGGCGCCGACGATGTCGAGCGCGGCGGTCTCGCTCGCGAGCACCCAGCCCCCCTCGATCCGGCCGAGCACGAGCGGCCAGAAGCCGTGCGGGTCACGGGCGCCGATGAGGTGGGCATCGTCCATGAGCACGAACGAGAAGCCGCCGGCCAGGTGCGGGAGCACGCGCTCGAGCGCGACCTCGAGGTCGCGGCCGTCGGAGCGGGGGTCGGTGGCGAACTCGGCCGCGATCAGCTCGGCCACGAGCGCGGAGTCGGTGGTGGAGTCGAGCGGGCCGTTGGGGTCCTCGAGCATGCCGGGGAGCATCCCGAGTCGCTCGGCGAGCTCGGCGGTGTTGGTGAGGTTGCCGTTGTGCCCGAGCGCGAACCCGGCGTCGCCGACGCTGCGGTACACCGGCTGGGCGTTGCGCCAGGTGCTCGCGCCGGTGGTCGAGTAGCGGTTGTGGCCGATGGCGAGGTGACCCTCGAGCGGCGCGAGCCGGCGCTCGTCGAAGACCTGGGTGACGAGGCCCATGTCCTTGACCACGGTGATGGTCCGTCCGTCGCTGACCGCGATCCCGGCCGACTCCTGCCCCCGGTGCTGGAGCGCATGGAGACCGAGGTACGCGAGGTGGGCGACCGCGTGGCCCGGCGCGTACACACCGAAGACCCCGCAGGCGTGCGCCAGTCCGCCGCCGGTCGACCCGCGTGAGGGATCCATTCGACCCAGTATTCCACGCGGTCACGGCGCGCCGATGATCCGGCCCGAGTCGACCGTCCGCGGCCTACCATCCGCCCGTGACCCCGACCGGCGCCCCGTGCGTGTGGCTCACCGGCCGCCGGGGGTCGGGCAAGCGCACCGTCGCCACCCGGGCCGCCGAGGCGTTGCGGGCCGAGGGGCGACCCTGCGTCGTGCTCCTCCCCGAGGACCTCGACGCCCACCTCCGCGGGGGCCCGACCGAGGGTGGGCCCGACGCGGTGGCATGGCTCGCCAACCTCGTGACCGGGAGCGGGGTCCCGGTCGTCGTCGCCGCCGACGTCCCCCACCGCAGCGCCCGGGCTGCGCTCGCCGAGACGATCGACCGCTTCGTGGAGATCCACGTCGACGCCCCGGCGGCGGTGTGCGCCGAGCGGGCCGGGCGCGACGACCCGGCCTACGAGGCGCCGATCGCCCCGGCCCACCGGATCCCGACCGACGACCGCGACGCCGCCGCGGCGGCCGCGCTCCTCGTCGCCTACGTCGAAGGGCTCGCGACCGCGGAGTGACCCGCCGGTCCGGGGGACCGGATCAGACCGGATCAGACGTGGACGTCGGCGGCCACGAGCGCGGGTACGGCGTCGCGCCACGCGGCGTGGGCGTCGGCGAGGAGCACCGAGAACGCACCCTCGGCCGTCAGCCGGTCGCCACCGGCCACCCCGATGTCGACCGCGCGCACACCGGCGGCGGCGGCCCGGTCGAGCACCGCGGCGGCTCGCGCCGGCGCCACCGCCACGAGGACCCGCGACGTCGACTCGGCGAAGCACCAGGCCGCCGGTGCGATCCCCGGCTCGGGCACCACGGTCGCGCCCACGCCCCCGGCACACGCCATCTCGGCGAGGGCGACGGCGAGGCCGCCGTCGCCGCAGTCGTGCACGGCGTCGACGGCCCGGTCGGCCACGAGGCCGATGACGAGATCGTGCAGCGCCCGGGCGGCCGCGAGGTCGACCGCCGGGGGGCGGCCGCCGTCGAGTCCGTGGACGGTGAAGGCCCACTCGGATCCACCGAGATCCTCGGCGGTGGCCGGACCGAGGAGGACGATGCGGGCACCGGCGGGAAGGCCGATCCCCGGCGGGGGCGCATCGAGGTGCTCCACGAGCCCGACCACGCCCACGACCGGGGTCGGGTCGATGTTGCGGCCGCGCGACTCGTTGTAGAACGACACGTTGCCCCCGACCACGGGCAGGTCGAGGGCTCGACAGGCGTCGCTCATGCCGTCGATGACCTCCGAGAACTGCCACATGACCTCGGGGTGCTCGGGGTTGCCGAAGTTCATGCAGTTCACGAGCGCCTTGGGCACCCCGCCGGCGCAGGCCACGTTGCGGGCGGCCTCGAGCACGACCAGCGCCCCGCCGACACGGGGATCGAGGCGACAGAACCGGGCCTTGCCGTCGGTCGCGACGGCCAGGGCCCGCCGGGTGCCCGGCAGGCGGAGCACGGTGGCGTCGCCCCCGGGCCCGGCCACGGTGTTGCAGAACAGCTGGTGGTCGTACTGGCGCCACACCCACGACTTGTCGGCGATCGTCGGCGTGGCGAGCAGGGCCAGCAGCTCGTCGGCCAGGTCGGCGCCGGCCGGGAAGCGGGCAAGGAGGACCGGCCCGGGATCGGCGGCCTGGAGCGCGTCCTGGTCGGCGGGCCGGGCGAGCGGACGCTCGTACACGGGGCCGTCGCCCAGGCTCCCGCAGGGCACGTCGGCCAACGGTGGGGTACCGGTGGGCTCGGCCCCGGGATCGGCGAAGACCCGGAACCGCCCGGTGTCGGTGACCCGGCCCACCACCCGGGCGGTGATCTCCCAGCGTGCCGCGAGGGCGAGCACCGCGTCGACGTCCTCGGGCCGCACGATGGCGAGCATGCGCTCCTGGCTCTCGGAGGTCATGACCTCCACCGGGTTCATCCCGGGCTCACGCCGGTGCACGGCGGCGAGGTCGACGTCCATGCCGTTGCCCGCGGCGGCCGCGGTCTCGCTCAGCGCACACGAGAGCCCGGCGGCACCGAGGTCCTGCACGCCGACTGCGAGACGGGCGTCGAGCAGGGCGAGGCACGCCTCGATCAGGCGCTTCTCCTCGAACGGGTCGCCCACCTGCACCGAGGGTCGCTTGGCCTCGGAGCCCTCCTCGAACCCGGCCGACGCGAGCACGCTGGCCCCGCCGATGCCGTCGCGACCGGTGGCGGAGCCGAGCAGGACGGCCACGTTGCCGACGCCCTCCGCCCGCGCGAGCACGAGTCGTTCGCGCGGCAGCAACCCGATGCACATCACGTTGACCAGTGGGTTCTCGCGGTAGCAGTCGTCGAACACGACCTCGCCCCCCACGGTCGGGACACCGACCGCGTTGCCGTACCCGCTGATCCCCGACACCACGCCCTCGAACAGGAACCGGGTCCGGGGGTCATCGAGGCTGCCGAAGCGCAGGGGGTCGAGCAGGGCGACGGGGCGGGCCCCCATCGAGAAGATGTCGCGGATGATGCCGCCGACGCCGGTGGCGGCACCCTGGTACGGCTCGACCGCCGAGGGGTGGTTGTGGCTCTCGATCCGCAGGGCCACCGCGAGGCCGTCACCGACGTCGATGACGCCCGCACCCTCGCCCGGACCCACGATCACCCAGGGGGCCTCGGTCGGGAAGCGCCGGAGGTGGACCTTCGACGACTTGTACGAGCAGTGCTCCGACCACATCACCGCGTACATCGCGAGCTCCAGGTCGGTGGGATCCCGGTCGAGGAGGGCGACGATGTCGGCGAGCTCGGCGTCGGTGAGGCCGAGCTGGCGGTGGAGCGGTTCGTCGGCGGCGGTGCTCGCGGCGGCCACGGGGCGAGACTACCGGGCGTCGATTTTCGGCTATGGATCTCCCCCACCCTGGTCCATTTCCCGAAAAGGTCCGTTCGGATTGTTCGGATTTCTCCGCCATCCAACCCTGGCAATTTCATGATCGCGCGGGCAGAATCATCGGCGCACTTCCCGAAATGCGGATCCCTCGACTTCCGCAAAGATCCCGCCCCGGAAAGGACGGTCTCCCATGGCCCAGAAAGGCCCGAAGAAGATGACCGCCGAGCACAAGCAGGCCCTCGCCGATGGCCGCGCCGAGGGTCGGGCCGTGAAGGCCTACCTCGACGCCCTCGACCACCAGAAGCCCCGGCGGGGCCGGAAGCGGACGCCCGAGTCCATCGCCAAGCGCCTCACCGCGATCGACGCCCAGCTCGCCGACGCGCCGTCGCTCCAGCGCCTGCAGCTCGTGCAGGAGCGGCGTGACCTCGAGGCCGAGCGGGCCGGGATGGGCGAGGTCGTCGATCTGTCGGCGCTCGAGGCCGACTTCGTGGCGGTGGCCAAGGCTTACAGCGCCCGTAAGGGCATCGAGTACGCCACCTGGCGCGAGCTCGGGGTGGCCGCCGACGTCCTCAAGCGGGCCGGCATCGGCCGGGGCGCGGCCTAGCCGTTGTCACCGGATCGGGCCGACGCGCCTGCGGTCGCGAGCAGCGCCCGCAGCAGCACCGCACCGTCGGCCGGGCCCAGGATCGCCTCGGCGGCCCGCTCGGGGTGGGGCATGAGCCCGACCACGTTGCCGGCCTCGTTGCTCACGCTGGCGATGTCGTCGAGCGAGCCGTTGGGGTTCTCCACGTAGCGCAGGACGATCTGGTCGAGGTCGCGCAGACGGGCCAGCGTCTCGGGGTCGCAGGTGTAGTTCCCCTCGAAGTGGTTGATCGGGAGGTCGAGGACCGTCCCGGTGCTCACCCCGCGGGTGAGGGCCGACCGGTCGGTCACCACGCGGCACGCCACCGTCTCGCAGCGGAACTTCAGCCCTGCGTTCTTCTGCAGCGCACCCGGGAGGAGGCCCGCCTCGGTGAGGATCTGGAAGCCGTTGCAGATGCCCACCACCGGACCGCCGGCGGCGGCGAAGCGCTGCACCGCCTCCATGACCGGCGAGAAGCGGGCGATGGCGCCGGTGCGCAGGTAGTCGCCGTGGGCGAAGCCCCCGGGTACGACCACGGCGTCGAACCCGTCGAGCGCACGGTCGCCGTGCCACACGAGGTCGGCGCGGCCGCCGAGCACCTCGACCCCGCGCACGACGTCGTGCTCGCAGTTGGTCCCGGGGAAGACGACGACGCCGACGCGGGCGCTCACGGGGCGGCCGGCTCCGCGGCCACCACCTCCACGGTGAACGCCTCGATCACCGGGTTGGCGAGCAGTCGTCGGCACATCTCGTCGACCTGGGCGGCCGCGGCCACGGCGTCGGGGGCCTCCACCGTGAGGCGGATCGACTTGCCGATGCGCACGTCGTGGACGTTGGTGTAGCCCAGTGCGGGCAGCGCCCGCTCGACCGTCGCCCCCTGGGGGTCGAGCACGCCGGGGAGATGGGTGACCTCGACCTGGGCGTGGAACTTCACGGTCGGAGCCTACCGGGGTGGGTGCGCGCTACTCCGGAGCGAACCACTCGTCGAACGACGCACCGGTGAGCAGCTCGTAGGCCTCGAGGTAGCGGGCCCGGGTGCCCTCGACGACCTCGGCCGGGACGGGCGGGGCCGGGGGGCGCTGGTCCCAGCCGATGGCGAGGTAGTGGTCACGGACGAACTGCTTGTCGAACGACGGCGGGGAGGTGCCGACCTCGTAGCGCTCGGCCGGCCAGTACCGCGACGAGTCGGGGGTGCACAGCTCGTCGATCACGAGGAGCTCGTCGTCGACGACGCCGAACTCGAGCTTGGTGTCGGCGAGGAGCACGCCCTGAGCGGCGGCGTGGGCCCGGGCGAACCCGTAGATGGCGAGCGTCGCCTCCCGCACCTGCTCGAACACGTCGTCGCCCACCAGGGCGGCGGCCTCGGCGTCGGTGACCGCCTCGTCGTGGCCCGCCTCGGCCTTGGTGGTGGAGGTGAAGATCGGCTCGGGGAGCGCCTCGGCCTGGCGCAGGCCGGGCGGCAGGGCCCGGCCGCACACGGTCCCCCGCTCCGAGTACTCCGACCAGGCCGAGCCGAACAGGTAGCCGCGCGCGATGCACTCGAGCCGGACCGGTCGGGTGGCCCGCACCAGCATGGCCCGACCGGCGACCTCGGGGCCGGCGGTCTCGGGGAGGTCGGTGGGATCGGACGACACGAGGTGGTTGGGCCAGATGTGGGCGGTCTGCTCGAACCAGAAGGTGGACAGCCCCGTGAGGACCCGGCCCTTGTCGGGGATCGGGTCGGGCAGCACGACGTCGAACACCGACACGCGGTCGGACGCGACGACGAGCAGGCGGTCGTGCGCGACCTCGTAGAGGTCGCGCACCTTGCCGGTGTAGAGGTGCCGCAGCCCGGGCCGGCTCACGCCCGACCGTCCGCGGCGGGCCCGGCCGGGCCGTCGGTGTCGGCGGGATCGGCGAGGGCGTCGACCGCGCGGCCGGCGCGTGCCGTGGCCCGGGCCAGGTCGAAGCAGGCGTCGAGCGCGGCCGGGTCGAGCACGGCGGTGACCTCGGGGTCCTCGGCCAGCACCTCCCGGAACGGCCGCTCGGCCTCCCAGGTCCGCATCGCGTTGCGCTGCACGAGCCGGTAGGCGTCGTCGCGGGCCACACCACGCTCGACCAGCGCGAGCAGCACGGGCTGGCTGAACACGAGCCCGTGCGAGGCGTCGAGGTTGCGCTGCATGCGCTCGGGGTACACGACCATGCCCTCGACAACGGACCGGAAGCGGACGGCCATGTAGTAGGCGAGCATCAGCGAGTCGGGCAGGATCACCCGCTCCACCGACGAGTGGGAGATGTCGCGCTCGTGCCACAGCGCGACGTTCTCGAGCCCGGCACCGAGGTTGCCCCGCAGGATCCGGGCCAGGCCCGAGAGCTGCTCCGACTTCACCGGGTTGCGCTTGTGGGGCATCGCGCTCGAGCCCTTCTGCGCGCCGGTGCGGAACGGCTCCTCGGCCTCGCGCACCTCGGTGCGCTGGAGGTGGCGGATCTCGGTCGCGAACCCCTCGATCGCGGCGCCGAGCGAGGCGCAGGCGTACAGCACCTCGGCGTGCCGGTCGCGGGCGAGCACCTGGGTGGACGGCACCGGGCGGAGGCCGAGGCGCTCGCACACGAACGCCTCCACCGCCGGGTCGACGTTGCTGTAGGTGCCGACGGCACCGGAGAGCTTGCCCACCGCCATCACCGAGCGGGCGGCCGCGAGCCGGCGGCGCTCCCGCCGCAGCTGCAACGCCCACAGCGCGAGCTTGGCCCCGAAGGTGGTTGGCTCGGCGTGGATGCCGTGGGTGCGTCCGACCATCGGGGTGTCGCGGAACTCACGGGCCCGCGCCGCGACGGCGGCCTCGAGCGCGTCGACCGCGCCGAGCACGAGGTCGAGCGCCCGGGTGACCGTGACCGCGAGCGCAGTGTCGACGACGTCGCTCGACGTGAGGCCGTAGTGCACCCAGGTGCCGTGGGGCGGGCCGACGTGCCCCTGGACGACGTCGACGAACGCAGCCACGTCGTGGTCGGTGACCTGCTCGCGGGCGTCGATCTCGGCGACGGTGAACGCCGCCCGCTCGCGGATGGCGCGGGCCGCGTCGGCGGGCACGACGCCGAGCGCCGCCCACGCCTCCACGGCGAGGATCTCGACCTCCAGCCAGACCCCGAAGCGGGCCTCGTCGGAGAAGAGGTCGGCCACGGCGGGCAGCGAATAGCGGGGGATCACGTCAGCAGGCCTCCGGCCTCACACTAAACCGCGCTGCACGCCACGGGGCTCACACCCCGGCGGCGATGTCGGTGCGGCGGAGCCGACCGGGCCAGGTGATCCGGTCGGACGCGGCGTAGGCCCGGGCCCGGGCGTCGGCCACCGTGGGCCCGAGCGCGCTGACCGCGAGCACGCGCCCACCGGCGGTCACGACGTCGTCGCCGACCCGACGGGTTCCCGCGTGGAAGACGATTGCGCCCTCGACCGCCGCGGCCTCGGCCAGGCCGGTGATCGGGTCGCCGGTCCGCGGCGACGCCGGGTATCCCTCGCTCGCGAGCACCACGGTGACGCAGGCGTCGTCGGTGAACTCCACCGGGGGCAGCGCCTCACCCGCGGCCGCGGCCCGGCACAGCGCACCGAGGTCGGTGCGGAGCCGGGGGACCACCACCTCGCACTCGGGGTCGCCGAAACGCACGTTGTACTCGAGCATCTTCGGGCCCGTCGGGGTGAGCATGAGCCCGGCGTAGAGCACGCCCCGGTACGCGATGCCGCGCCGCGCGAGCTCGTGGAGGGTGGGCACCACGCAGTCGGCCATCACCGCGTCGACGAGGTCGGGACCGGCCACCGGCACGGGCGAGTACGCGCCCATCCCCCCGGTGTTCGGCCCGGTGTCGCCGTCGCCCACCCGCTTGAAGTCCTGGGCGGGGGCGAGCGCGCAGGCCCCCGCCGGATCGCCGTTGCAGACGACGAGCAGCGACACCTCGGGCCCGGTGAGGCCCTCCTCGATCACCAGCGTGCGGCCGGCGTCGCCGAACGCCGCCCCCGAGAGGTAGCCGCGCACCGCGGCGCGTGCGTCGGCGATCGACTCGGTGACCACCACGCCCTTGCCCGCGGCGAGGCCGTCGGTCTTGACCACGTAGAGACCGGGGAGCGCATCGAGGAAGGCCAGGGCGGCCGCCTCGTCGTCGGGACCGAACGTGCCGTGGGCCGCGGTGGGCACCCCGGCCGCGACCAGCACCTCCTTCATCCACGCCTTCGAGCCCTCCAGCCGGGCCCCGGCCGCGACCGGGCCGAAGGCCAGCCGGCCCCGGGCCGCGACGGCGTCGACGACCCCGTTCACGAGGGGCTGCTCGGGCCCGACCACCACGAGGTCGACGGCGCGCGCGTCGGCGAGGTCGGCCACCGCCACCGGGTCGTCGGCGGCAACGGGGACGCACTCGGCCAGCGCGGCCATTCCGGGGTTGCCCGGCGCGCACAGCACCTCGTCGACCGACGGCGCCAGGGCCAGGCCGCGGGCGAGGGCGTGCTCGCGTCCGCCGGATCCGAGGACGAGCGCCCTCATCCGCCGAGCACGAGCGTCTGGTCGCGGGCGGGCCCGACGCCGACGAACGACACCGGCACCCCGGCGAGCTCCTCGATGCGCGCGACGTAGGCACGCGCGGCGTCCGGGAGGTCGGCGAGCGTGGTCGCGGTGTCGATCTCGCACTCCCAGCCCGGCAGCGTCTCGTACACCGGGCGGACCTTATGGATCACCGACTGGTGGTACGGCACGTGGTCGTAGCGGGCGCCGTGCTCGTCCTCGTAGGCCACGCAGATGCGCAGCTCGGGGAAGGGGGCGAGCACGTCGAGCTTGGTGATCGCGATGTCGGTGCAGCTGTTGAGGCGCACCGCGTGACGGATCATCACGAGGTCGAGCCAGCCGGGGCGACGGCGCCGCCCGGTGTTGGTGCCGTACTCGTGCCCCCGGTCGACGAGCACGTCGCCCACGGGATCGCCGGCGTGGAGCTCGGTCGGGAACGGACCGGACCCCACCCGGGTCGTGTAGGCCTTGACCACCCCGACCACCCGGTCGATGGCGCGCGGCCCGACCCCCGCACCGGTGCACACGCCCCCCGCGACCGGGTTCGACGACGTGACGTACGGGTAGGTGCCGTGGTCGAGGTCGAGGAAGGTCGCCTGCGCGCCCTCGAACAGCACCCGCTCCCCGCGCTCGAGCGCACCGTGGACGAGGTGCACCGAGTCATCGATGAGCGGCTCGAGGCGCGGCACCATCGCGAGGTACTGGGCGGCGATGGCGTCGTTGTCGAGCGGCAGCCGGTTGTAGACCTTGGCGAGCACGGCGTTCTTCTCGCGCAGCGCGAGATCGAGCTTCTCTCGGAAGATCTTGGGGTCGAGCAGGTCCTGGACCCGCAGACCGACCCGCAGCGCCTTGTCGGCGTAGGCGGGCCCGATCCCCCGCTTGGTGGTGCCCAGCTTGTTCTTGCCCAGGTACCGCTCCGTCACCCGGTCGATCTCCTGGTGGTAGGGCATGATCAGGTGGGCGTTGCCGGAGAGGCGCAGGCGGGCGGTGCTCACGCCCTTGGCCTCGAGCATGTCGATCTCGGCCAGCAGGACCGCCGGGTCGACCACGACCCCGTTGGCGATCACCGGCGTGACGTGCGGGTAGAGCACCCCGCTCGGCACCAGCTGGATCTTGAACACCTCGCCGTCGACCACGATGGTGTGCCCGGCGTTGTGGCCCCCCTGGTAGCGCACGACCAGGGACGACTCCTCGGCGAGGTAGTCGGTGAAGCGCCCCTTGCCCTCGTCGCCCCACTGGGTACCGACGATCACCGTGCCCGGCATCGGGACCTCCCGGGGGCTCGACGGGCCTGCGCCGGGGGGCCGGGCCGGGGTTCGGACGGGGTGGGGTGCGCGACGGCGGTCACGTCGGCGGAAGGCTAGTCGGCGCTGTCCGGGCGGTCCCGGGGGCGGCCCGGGCGGGTGGCCCCCGGGCCGTGGTTCGGGGGCCCCTCCGGGTGTGCAATCATGACGCACACGTCATAGTCGTGGAGCCACCCCGCCGAGCCGGGACCGGCCGGCCGGGGCCCGAACGAGGAGGACCCGATGGGCATCAACGGATGGCGCGCCGCCGACAGCGACCTCCACATCATGGAGCCGCCCGACCTCTGGCAGCGCTACATGGAGCCCGAGTGGGCCCACGCCGCGCCGATCGGCACCACCGAGATGGTGCGCGACATGCGGGTGCGGGTGAAGAACCACACGATGCTGCGCATGGGCCGGGTCCGGGCCAACACCGGCGGGGTCTCGGCGTGGTCGAAGGAGCAGGACAACGTCTACGCCCGGGCCGAGGCGGCCGGGTGGAGCGCGGCGTCGCAGCTCCAGGCCATGGACGACGAGGGCCTCGACGTGGCCGTGCTCTTCCCGAGCCGCGGCCTGTTCGTGCTCGGACTCGACAGCACCGAGCAGATGGGCTCCGACGGCCTCGAGGGCGACTACGCCGCCGCCATCGCCCGGGCCTACAACAACTGGATGGCCGACTTCGTGCAGGAGGACCCGACGCGGCTGTTCGGGGCCGGGCTCATCGCGCCGCACGACCCGAAGCTCGCCCGCGACGAGGTGAAGCGCTGCGTCGAGGAGCTCGGCTTCAAGACAGTGATGCTGCACCCGGGCCACGTGAACCGGCGGCCCTGGCACCACCCCGAGTACGACCAGATCTGGGCCGAGTGCGAGCGCCAGGGCATCCCGATCAGCTTCCACGGCGGCGGGCAGACCTACCTCACACCCGACTACTCGCTCGAGGTGTTCGACAAGCTGATGCACTGGCACGTGTTCAACCAGCCGCTCGGGATCATGGCCGTGCTCACCAGCTTCACGAGCGGCGGGGTGATCCACCGGCACCCGAACCTGCGGGCCGCCCTGCTCGAGGGCAACTGCGGGTGGGCGCCGTGGTTCGTGCAGCGCCTCGACGAGCACTGGGAGTGGGTCGGGGCCATGGACGCTCCCGAGCTCGACCGGGCGCCGTCGGAGTACTTCCTGTCGAACTGCTTCCTCGGCGTGGAGGCCGACGAGGACAGCGTGCAGTACTACGTCGACGCGTTCGGCGACGACAACCTCGTCTTCTCCACCGACTACCCGCACGGGGACTCGAAGTACCCCGACGCGCTCAAGGCGTTCCTGAAACTCCCGCTGTCCGACGAGACGAAGCAGAAGATCCTCTGGGACAACTGGGCGCGCATGTACGGCATCGAGGTGCCGGCGTGAGCGACGACCTCGCCGCCGCCGGCAAGGCGGTCCAGGAGCAGCTCTGGGGCCCGATGACCGGGGGTGGTGGCGGCGGGTTCCCCGCCGCCCGCCTGGCGCCCGAGTTCTTCGGGCTCGTGCAGCAGTTCGCCTTCGGCATGTTCTGGGCCCGCGAGCAGCTCGGCGTGAAGGAACGCAGCCTGGTGACCGTGGCCCAGCTCGCAGCCCTGGGCAAGACCGACGAGCTCAAGGCCCACCTCCGCGGCGCCCGCAACGTGGGGTGGACCAAGGAGGAGCTGGTCGAGGTGCTCATGCAGACCGCGGTGTACGCCGGTGTCCCCGCCGCCGTGAATGCGCTCGGGGCGGCCGCCGAGGTGCTCGCCCCCGAGTGACCCCGGACCTCATGTGCTACGTTGTGCGTCGTGAACCGGGTCGGCGTCCGTGAGCTCCGTCAGAACCTGAGCGTCTACCTCGACCGGGTCAAGGCGGGAGAGTCCCTCGAGGTCACCGAGCGCGGCCATCCGGTCGCGGTGTTGACGCCGTTGCGCGACCCCGACGACCCGATCGAGCGCCTGCGGGCGCAGGGACGACTGCGGCCCGCGGCGCTCACGGTCGAGGCACTGCCCGCCCCGCTCCCGACTCCGTCCGGCGAACCCGACGGGGTGACCCGAGCGCTCATGGAGCAGCGCACGGGCGAGCGGTGACCGTCGCCTACGTCGAGACGTCGGCGGTGGCCAAGCTGGTGCTCGACGAGCCCCACGGGGCCGCCCTCCGCTCGGCGCTCCGGACCCACGGTGGCCGGCAGGTGACGAGCGAATTGACCGCGCTGGAGCTCGGGCGGGCGTGCCGGCGGGCGCTGGGCGACACCGGTCTCGCCGCGGCCCGGGCGACCGTCCTCGCGTTCGATCTCCTCACGGTCGACCGTCTGGTGCTCGCCACGGCCACCCGGCTCGAGCCCACCGGCCTGCGGTCGCTCGACGCGATCCACGTCGCGAGCGCGCTGGCCTTCGGGACCGACGTCCTCTTCTACTCCTACGACGGTCGGACCGTCGAGGCGGCGCGCGCGAACGGACTCGCGGTCGCCTCGCCGGGCGCGGCGTAGCGTCAGACCGCCACGCCGGTCCGCCGGCTGAAGACCAGCTCGCCGTCGGCCGAGGCGTCGACCACCACGACGTCGCCGTCGTGGTACACGCCCTTGAGCACGCCGAGCGCGATCGGGTCGGCCACCTGGCGCTGGAGCGCCCGCTTGAGCGGCCGGGCCCCGAAGTCGGGGTCGTAGCCGGTCTCGGCCAGATGGTCCCGGGCCGCTGCGGTGAGCTCGAGGCCCAGCCCCCGGTCGCCCAGCCGCTCGCGCAGGTGCTCGACCTGCAACGCGACGATCTCGCCGATGTGCTCGCGCCCGAGGCGGTGGAACATCACGATCTCGTCGATCCGGTTGAGGAACTCGGGCCGGAAGTGCTGGCGCACCGCGAGCATGACCACCTCGTCGGGCCCGCCCGCGCCGAGGTTGCTCGTCATGATGAGCACGGCGTTGGTGAAGTCGACGGTGCGACCCTGGCCGTCGGTCAGGCGTCCGTCGTCGAGCAGCTGGAGCAGCACGTTGAACACGTCGGGGTGGGCCTTCTCCACCTCGTCGAGCAGCACCACCGCGTAGGGCCGGCGCCGCACCGCCTCGGTGAGCTGGCCGCCCTCGTCGTAGCCCACGTAGCCCGGGGGCGCGCCGATCAGGCGCGACACCGTGTGCTTCTCCATGTACTCGCTCATGTCGATGCGGACCATGGCCCGGGCGTCGTCGAACAGGAAGTCGGCCAGCGTGCGGGCCAGCTCGGTCTTGCCCACGCCGGTGGGCCCGAGGAACAGGAACGATCCGATGGGCCGGTTCGGGTCGGACAGGCCGGCACGCGACCGGCGGATGGCGTTGGCCACCGCCTCGACCGCCGCCTCCTGGCCGATCACGCGCTCGTGGAGGGCGTCCTCCATGCGGACGAGCTTGGCCATCTCGCCCTCCATCAGCCGGTGCACGGGAATGCCCGTCCACTTGGCCACGATCTCGGCGACGTCCTCCTCGTCGACCTCCTCCTTGAGCATCTGCACGTCGGCCTGCAGCTCGTCGAGGCGGTGGGTGCGGGATTCGATCTCGTGCTCCAGGTCGCGCATCGTGCCGTAGCGCAGCTGGGCGGCCTGCTCGAGGTCGCCGGCACGCTCGGCCCGCTCGGCCTCGGTCCGGGCCGACTCCAGCTGCTCCTTGAGCCCGCGGATCTCGGCGATGGCGTCCTTCTCGTTCTGCCAGTGGGCGACCATGGCGTCGCGCTCCTCGGCGAGCTCGGCGAGCTCGTGCTCGAGGGCGGCGAGGCGCTGCTTCGATGCGTCGTCGGTCTCCTTGGCCAGGGCCGCCTTCTCGATCTCGAGCTGGCGGATGCGTCGCTCGACGACGTCGATCTCGAACGGCATCGAGTCGATCTCGATCCGCAGGCGGGAGGCGGCCTCGTCGACGAGGTCGATGGCCTTGTCGGGGAGCTGGCGGCCGGTGATGTACCGGTCCGACAGCACGGCGGCGCCGACCAGCGCAGCGTCCTGGATGCGCACGCCGTGGTGGACCTCGTAGCGCTCCTTCAGGCCGCGCAGGATCGCGATGGTGTCGTCGACGGTCGGCTCGCCCACGAACACCTGCTGGAAGCGGCGCTCGAGCGCCGGGTCCTTCTCGATGTACTTGCGGAACTCGTCGAGCGTCGTCGCGCCGACCATGCGCAGCTCGCCACGCGCCAGCATCGGCTTGATCATGTTGCCGGCGTCGACCGCGCCCTCGGCCGCACCGGCCCCGACGATGGTGTGGAGCTCGTCGACGAAGGTGACGACCTCGCCGTCGGAGTCGACGATCTCCTTGAGCACGGCCTTGAGCCGGTCCTCGAACTCGCCCCGGTACTTCGCCCCGGCGATCATCGCCCCGATGTCGAGCGAGATGAGCCGCTTGTTGCGCAGGCTCTCGGGCACGTCGCCCTCGACGATACGTCGGGCCAGGCCCTCGGCGATGGCGGTCTTGCCCACACCGGGCTCCCCGATCAGCACGGGGTTGTTCTTCGTGCGCCGGCTCAGGACCTGCACGACGCGGCGGATCTCCTCGTCGCGCCCGATGACCGGATCGAGCTTGCCCTTGCGGGCCTCCTCGGTGAGGTCGCGGCCGTACTTCTCGAGCGCCTGGTACTGCTCCTCGGGGTTGTCGCTCGTGATCCGGTGACTGCCCCGCACCGAGGCGAGCGCCTCGAGCACGGCCTCGTGGGTGACGCCCACGCCGCGCAGGAGATCGCCGACCGCGTCGGTGCTCTCGCTCATGGCCAGCAGCACATGCTCGGTGGAGAGGTAGTCGTCGCCGAGGGTTCGCCGCTCGGCGTCGGCCGCCTCGAGCACCTGGTAGGCGCCGGGGGAGAGCTTCGCCTCCTGGGTCGTGACGCCGTAGGCCTTGGGCAACCGGGCGAGGTCGGCCTCGACCCGGTCGCGGATGGTCTTGGTCGACACGCCGACCCGCTCGATGGTCGGGATGACCACGCTCTCGGGCTGACCGAGGAGGGCGGCGAGGAGGTGCACGGGGGTCACCTGGGGGTTGCCCCGCTCCTGGGCCATGGCCTGGGCCGCGCCCAGGGCCTCGCCGGTCTTGCGGGTGAACGTGTTGGGGTCGAGTGCCATCGGAGACCTCGGGTTCGCGTGCGGATCGGGACGGGTCGTGAGGGATTCGATGCGTGACGGACCGCCGGCCCGGCGTCAGGCCCGGCGTCAGGCCCGGCGGCGGACCACCACGGCCCGCGGCAGGGGCACGAGGTCGCGCCGGTGCTGTCGATGGGCGTCGGCCACGGCAGCCACGAGATCCTCGCGGGCCTGGTCGAGCGCGCCCTCGAGCTCGGCGATCCGGGCCCGGGCGCGCGCCACCTCGTTCTCCAGGTCGATGATCTTGCGCACCCCGACCAGGCTCACCCCCTCGTTGGTGAGCTCCTGGATCCGACGCAGCAGCGCGATGTCCTTCTCCGAGTAGCGCCGACTGCGGCCCTGGGTCCGCTGGGGCTCGATCAGGCCCTTGCGCTCGTAGATGCGCAGGGTCTGGGGGTGCACCCCGGCGAGATCGGCGGCGACCGAGATGATGTACAGGGCGCGCTCGCTGTGGTCCATCGCGTTCACACTCCCAGATCGGCTCGGGGGTCGTCGGGCATCGTGGCGGCGAGGGCCTCGACCGCGGCCCGCTGGGCGTCGTCGAGGGTGCGGGGCACCTCCACCGCGAACGTGACCAGCAGGTGGCCGGGATCACCCGAGGCCGGGGTGATCCCCCGCTTCGGGACCTTGACGGTGGTGCCGCTCTGCGTCCCCGGCTTCACCTTGACGGTCACCGGCTGGTCGAGGGTGGGCACGCGGACCGCAGCGCCCAGCGTGGCCTCGGAGAAGGTGATCGGGACGGTCACGGAGAGGTTGGACTTCCCCGAGCGGCCGAACACCGGGTGCCGGTGCACGTGGACGGTGACGTAGAGGTCCCCGGGCGGACCACCGAAGCGGCCCGGCGCGCCCCGGCCCGCGACCTTGATCCGCTGGCCGCCCTGGACGCCGACGGGGACCTTGACCTTCACCTCGCGGGGGCGCACCTCGACCCCGCGGCCCCGGCACGTCCGGCACTTGTCGGTGACCACGCTCCCCCGGCCGCTGCACTCGGGGCAGACCTGGGAGAACGAGAACGGTCCCTGGTCGACGACGACGTCGCCCCGACCCGAGCAGGCCCGGCAGGTCTGGGGAGTGGTCCCGGGCTTCGCGCCGGACCCGTGGCAGGCACTGCACACGGCCTCAGCCGTGAGGTGGACGGTCGTGGTGATGCCATGGACCGCGTCGAGGAAGTCGAGGTACAGGTCGGCCTCGAGGTCGGCGCCCGCGGCGGGGCCGTCGCGACCCGCGCGCCGGGTCCGCCGGCCCCGGCCCCCACCCCCGCCACCCGCGCCGCCGAACAGGCCACCGAAGATGTCGCCGAGGCCACCCTCGTCGAAGTGGAAGCTCTGCCCCCCGGCGCCGAAGCCGCCGGGGCCGAAGCCACCGCCGTACCCGGGACCGAAGCCACCCGCCCCGCCGCCCGACGCGACCATGTCGCGCACCTGGTCGTACTCCTTGCGCTTCTCGGCGTCGCCGAGCACCTCGTGCGCGGCCGACACCTCCTTGAAGCGCTCCTCGGCCACGGTGTCGCCGGGGTTGGCGTCGGGATGCAGCTCCTTCGCGAGCTTGCGATAGGCGCGCGTGATGTCCTTGTCGGTCGCCGAGGCATCGACGCCGAGCACCTTGTAGTAGTCCTTCTCGAACCACTCACGCTGCGGTGCCATCCGGTCCCGCTCCCGCTCAGCCCGCGACCTTGACCATGGCCGGGCGTAGCACGCGTCCGTTGCAGCGGTAGCCCGGGCGCATGGTCTCGACCACGACCGGCTCGCCGTCACCGGGCTCGTGGATGACCGCCTCGTGCACCTCCGGGTCGAACGGCGTGCCGTCGGTGGGGATGCGCTCGAGGCCAGCCCGCTGCAGGGTCCCGACGAGGTCGGCGTACACGAGCTCGACGCCCTTGCGGGTCTGCTCGTCGACCCCGTCGAGGGTGCCCAGGGCGAGGTCGAAGGTGTCGAGGACGGGGAGGAGCTGCTCCATGAGGATCGCCCGGCCCCGGTCGGACGCCTCCGACTGCTCGCGCGCGCTGCGCTTGCGGTAGTTCTCGAAGTCGGCCTGGATCCGCTGCGCGAGCGCTCGCATCTCGTCACGCTCGCGGGTGAGGTCGTCGGTCGCGTCCGACTCCGCCGGGGCGGTGTCGGCGAGGGCCTCCGGGTCGATCTCCGACCCGGAGCGCTCCTCGTCGTCGTGGCGCCGGCCCACGGTCAGGCCGACTTCTGGTCGGGCTCGTCGACGATCTCGGCCTCGGCGACCTCGTCGTCGGACGGCGCCGACGCACCGGCCGCGTCGGCCTGGGACTGGGCCTGGGCCGCCGAGTAGAGCCGCTGCGAGAAGTCCTGCAGGGCGCTGCTCAACGCCTCGTGGGCCCGGGTGACGGCGTCGGTGTCGGTGCCGGCGAGGGCGTCCTTGACCGCCTTGAGGGCGGACTCGAGCCGCTCCCGGTCGGCCGCCTCGACCTTGTCGGCCTGCTCCTTGAGCAGCTTCTCGGTCTGAAAGACGAGGGAATCCGCGTTGTTGCGGACCTCCGCCTCCTCGCGCCGCTTGCGGTCCTCCTCGGCGTGGGCCTCGGCCTCCTTCATCATCCGGTCGATCTCGTCCTTGGAGAGGGCGGTCCCGCCGGTGATGGTCATGGCCTGCTCGCGCCCCGTGCCGAGGTCCTTGGCCGACACGTGGACGATGCCGTTGGCGTCGATGTCGAAGGTGACCTCGACCTGGGGGACGCCCCGGGGTGCGGGCGGGATCCCGACCAGCTGGAACGTGCCGAGGAGCTTGTTGCGGTACGCCATGTCGGACTCACCCTGGAGCACCTTGATCTCGACCGACGACTGGTTGTCGTCGGCGGTGGTGAACACCTCCGAGCGCTTGGTCGGAATGGTCGTGTTGCGCTCGATGAGGCGGGTCATGATCTGGCCCTTGGTCTCGATGCCGAGCGACAGCGGGGTGACGTCAAGGAGCAGCACGTCCTTGACGTCGCCCTTGAGCACGCCGGCCTGGACCGCGGCGCCGACCGCCACGGCCTCGTCGGGGTTGACGCCCTTGTCGGCGTCGGTGCCGGTGAGGTCGCGCACGAGGTCGGCCACTGCGGGCATGCGGGTGGACCCGCCTACCAGGATGACCCGGGCGACGTCGCCCTTGGTGAGGCCGGCGTCGGCGATCGCCTGCTCGAACGGCCCGCGGCACGCGTCGAGGAGGTCGGCGGTGAGCTCCTGGAACTTGGCCCGGCTGAGGGTGAGCTCGAGGTGCAGCGGACCGTCGGCGGTCGCGGTGATGAAGGGCAGGTTGATGGAGGTCTCCTGCAGGGAGGAGAGCTCGATCTTGGCCTTCTCGCCCGCCTCCTTGAGGCGCTGCGCCGCCATCTTGTCGGCACCGAGGTCCACGCCGTGGGCGTTCTTGAACTCGGTGACCATCCAGTCGATCACCCGCTGGTCCCAGTCGTCGCCGCCGAGGTGGGTGTTGCCGGCGGTGGACTTCACCTCGTAGACCCCGTCGCCGAGCTCGAGCACGGACACGTCGAAGGTGCCGCCCCCGAGGTCGAAGACCAGGATCGTCAGGTCGTCGCCCTTGTCGAGGCCGTAGGCCAGGGCGGCGGCGGTGGGCTCGTTGATGATGCGCAGGACCTCGAGGCCGGCGATCTCGCCCGCCTCCTTCGTGGCCTGGCGCTGGGCGTCGTCGAAGTAGGCCGGGACGGTGATGACGGCCTGGGTGACGGAGTCGCCCAAGTAGGCCTCGGCGTCGCGCTTGAGCTTTCCGAGCGTGCGGGCCGAGATCTCCTGCGAGGTGTAGGCCTTGCCGTCGATGTCGATCGTCCAGTTGGTGCCCATGTGGCGCTTGACCGACCGGATCGTGCGGTCGGGGTTGGTGATGGCCTGGCGCTTGGCCACCTCGCCGACGAGGACCTCGCCGGTCTTGGAGAAGGCGACCACCGAGGGGGTGGTCCGGGCGCCTTCGGAGTTCGGGATCACCACCGGCTCACCCGCCTCGAGGACCGAGACGACGGAGTTGGTGGTACCGAGGTCGATGCCGACGGCCTTGGCCATGGGGTGTGCCTTTCGGATCAGGGTCCCCGGGGATGGGGCCCGCGGGATTGAGTGCGAGGCTATCAACTTTCTTGGGTGTATTGCTATTCCCGGTTCCGACCGGGCCGGAGATGGACCGGACCGGGGCTGGAGGGGGCGACAGCGGGCGACGGGCGTCGCAAGATTCGGACATGCCTTCGCGCGCGTCGTCCGCCGACCTCCTCGCCAGCGTGCCGCTGTTCTCGGCCTGCTCCAAGAAGGAGCTGGTCGCCCTGGCCCGAGCCGCCGAGGAGCGGGCGGTCCCGGCCGGGACCGTCGTGGTCCGGGAGGGCGCCGCCGGCGACGCCTTCTACGTCCTCGTGGCCGGCCAGGCCCGGATCGAGCGCAGCGGCCGGACGGTCGCGACCATCGGACCCGGCGACTTCTTCGGCGACCTCGCCCTGCTCGACCGGGCACCCCGGAACGCGACGGTCACCACCACGGCCGACACCGTGCTGGTCGTGCTCGGCCAGCGGACGTTCCTCGCCATGGTCGACGACTCACCCGCCTTCGCCCGGAAACTGCTCCTCGGCCTCGCCCAGCGGCTGCGCGCAGTCGACGCCCAGGCGCGTCCCTAGACGGCCCCGGTCCGGTCCGCCGGTCCGATCCGCAGTAGTTTTCTCCTCGTGCGCCGACCCAAGCCGACCCAGGTTGTCCTCGTCATCGGGGTCCTCGCGGCCCTCGGGACCATCTTCTCGGGGATCTTCCCCAAGCTGACGAAGTGGGACGGGGACTCCGAGGTCACCCGCCACGTCTTCGTCAACATCCCCGGGCCCCTCTACTGGCTGTTCTACGCCACCTCGGCGGTGATGCTGCTGGTCACCGCGTGGCTGGTGTCGTTGCGGGTCCGGAACTACGCCCGGGGCGGTCCCGACGACCGCCGCACGACCAAGGCGAACGTCCACCGGCGCCTGCGCGACTTCCGGGCCGGGGTCTGGATGCGCACCCTGCTGCGCGACCCGGCGGCCGGGGTGATGCACTCGTTCATCTACTTCGGGTTCCTGGTGCTGCTCGCCGCCACGACCCTGCTCGAGATCGACCACCAGCTGCCCGACGGCCTGAAGTTCCTCCACGGCAAGGTGTACCAGGGGTACTCGGCCACGGCCGACTTCTTCGGCCTGGTGTTCCTCGCCGGCATCGTCTGGGCGATCGTGCGCCGGTACGTGCAGCGGCCGTACCGGATCCGCATCAAGTCGAAGCCCGAGGACGCGGTCGTGCTCATCACGTTCCTCGTGATCGCGGTGACCGGGTTCCTGGTCGAGGGGTTCCGCATCGCGCTCGAGCGTCAGCCCGGGTTCGAGAAGTGGTCGTTCGTGGGCTACGGGCTCTCCGGTCTCTTCGACGGGTTCCGGCCCGTGCACCTGCAGAACTGGCACCGCGCCATGTGGGTCACCCACTTCGCCGCGTTCGTCGCGTTCCTCGTCCTGCTGCCCACCACGAAGCTGCGGCACATGGTCACGTCGCCGATGAACATGTACCTCAAGGACAAGGACCGGCCCAAGGGTGCGATGAAGCCCATGCCGAACCTCATGGAGACCGAGCTCGAGACCTTCGGGGCGGCCACGATCTCCGACTTCACCTGGAAGCAGCTCTTCGACACCGACGCCTGCACCATCTGCGGGCGCTGCACCTCGGTGTGCCCGGCGCACGCCACCGGCAAGCCGCTCGACCCCCGCGAGATCGTGCTCAAGGTCGGCGAGGTGATGACCGCCACCGGCGACCCCGTCGTCACGCCGCCGGTGGGGGTCGACAAGGCGATCACGATCACCGCCGACTCGGTGTTCGAGCGGATCACCTCCGAGGAGCTGTGGGCCTGCACCACCTGCAAGGCCTGCGACGAGATCTGCCCGGTCAACATCGAGATCCTCGACAAGATCCTCGACATGCGCCGGTACCTCTCCCTCATGGAGAGCGACTTCCCGGTGGAGCTGGGCAACACCTACCGCGCGATGGAGAACTCCTCCAACGTCTACAGCATGAACCAGGGCGACCGGGGCGAGTGGGCCGAGGCGCTCGAGGGCGTCGACATCGTCGATCCGTCGTCGGTGCTCGAGCACGAGTACCTGTACTGGGTCGGATGCGCCGGGTCCTTCGACGACCGCAACAAGAAGACCTCGCGCGCCGTGGCCACCCTGCTGCAGCGGGCCGGCATCGACTTCGCGATCCTCGGTCCGAGCGAGCTGTGCACCGGCGACTCCGCCCGACGCTCGGGCAACGAGTACCTGTTCCAGATGCTGGCGATGCAGAACATCGAGACGCTCAACGCGATGGGCGTCAAGAAGATCATCACCCAGTGCCCGCACTGCTTCAACACGCTCAAGAACGAGTACCCGCAGCTCGACGGCCACTACGAGGTGCTCCACCACTCGCAGCTGCTCACCGAGCTGGTCGACTCCGGTCGCCTCAACCTCGTCGGCGCATCGTTCGACGAGCGGGTCACCTACCACGACTCGTGCTACCTGGGTCGCCACAACGACGTCTACATGGCCCCGCGCAAGGTGATCGGCTCCCTTGCGGGCATCGACATCGTGGAGATGCCGCGCAACGGCACGAAGGGCATGTGCTGCGGAGCCGGCGGCGCCCGCATGTGGATGGAGGAGCACACGGGCAAGAACGTCAACACCGAGCGGGCCCAGGAGGCGCTGGCCACCGGCGCGTCACGGGTCGCGGTGGCGTGCCCGTTCTGCTACGTGATGCTCGAGGACGGCGTGAAGGGCCAGGGCAACGAGGACGTCCGCGTGCAGGACATCGCCGAGATCCTGGTCGAGGCGATCGAGCGGGGCGAGCGGGCCCCGGCGCCGGCCACGGCCGCGTTCGAGCCCGGCCTCTGAGCGAGCGGGTGACCCGGCCACGTCGGGGCGGCCGGCCGGTGAGGACCTAGACCGGCGCCCGCACGACGATGTCGGCGCCGTCGCGCGCGGCCCGCCATCCGTCCCACACGAAGCGGGTCGCCCGCCCGGGACCGTGCTCGAGCAGCGCCCGCGCGAACCGACCCTTGACCGCCTTCGCCCCGTGCCCGGCCGCTCCGTTGCCGTCGGCCCGTACGAACGCCACCCGCACCACCTCGACCTCGGCCGCCAGCGCGTCCCAGTCGACCGCCGCCGCGTGCTCTTGGGGGAGGAGGTCCACCACCGTGCGGCCGCGGGCGTGGTGGACGATCGCGGCGGTGACGAGGTCGCGCCAGAAGCGGTCGAGGCGGCCGACCCCCGGGAGAGAGGCCGAGAGCTTGCCCCGGTGGTCGGCCACGGGGTCGGCCGCCGTGGTGATCCCGTAGACCGCCGACGGCACGAGGATCCGCCGCCGCTGCGGGGCCGCCAGCGGTCCGAGGTGCTCCCACACCACGCCCGAGTAGCGCTCGGCCGCGGGCCGCACCGGCGCGGTGCCGTCGGCGAGGGCGGCCATCGCCATCCGGGCCCGGTCGAGCAGGTCGCCGCGGACGCCGAGGACCTTCGCCGCGACGACCGGGTCCGTGGTGGTGGCCGCGAAGGCGGCGATCACCTCGGCGCGCGCCGCACCCAACCGGGTGGCGAAGGCGCCCGGCCGGGTCGGCGCCCGTCCGCCCTCGGTCTTGCCCTCCGAGGGTGGGAGCAACAGGACGGGATCGGTGGCACCCATGGGTCGCGTCGGCTCCGGATCGGGTCGCTCGAGGTTGCGGGGAATCGTGGGCGATCAGTCGGGATCGATCAGGAACCCGCGCGCGTCGCGGCGCTCGGGTCCCACCACGCGGGCCCGGCCGTCGCCGAACGGCTCGTTCCAACGCCGCACCGCCGGGCCGGGTCCCATCGTGCGCATGTCGTCGGTGAAGGCCCGGGTCCCGGGGGCGAGATGGGCGCGAGCGTCGATCTCGGTGGCGAAGCGCTGCAGCGTGCGGGCGCCCATGAGCTCGAGCCCGGCATTCACGAGGCGCTTGTTCGCGGCGAGGAGGTGGGGGTCGATCCGGGCCAGCCGGTCGAGGAGACCTTCGACCTCGCCGTCGAGCGCGTCGGCGGGAACCGACTTGAGGGCGAGACCGATGTGGGCCGCCTCGCGACCGGTGATGGTGTCACCCGTGAGCAGGAGGCGCTTGGCCCACTGGGGTCCGCAGTGGTAGAGCCACATCATCGACGGCGTGCTTCCGAGGGTGCGTGACGGGGGGAAGCCGATGCGGGCGTCGTCGGCCACGATCACCATGTCGCAGAAGAGGGCGAGGGCGGTGCCGAGGGCGAGGCAGTGACCGTGCACCTGGGCGATCACCGGCTTGTGGACGTCGAACGCGGCCAGGGTGGCGCGCTGGTCGTGCCCGAGGCGCCAGACGTCGTCGTCGATGTCGGGACCGGTGCGGCCGGCCACCCCGTCGGCCGGGTCGGCGCCCCGCAGGTCGGCCCCGGAGCAGAAGCTCGGCCCGCGGCCCTTGATCACCGTGGCGTGCACGGCATCGTCGCGATCGGCGTCCCACAGCGCGGCGGCGATGCGCTGGATCATCGACCCGGTCAGCGCGTTGTGGACCTCGGGGCGATTGAGCACGATGCGCAGTCGTCCGGGTCCCGGCTCGAGGAGAACGTCGTCGTCGGCCACGGGGCGAGCCTTGCACGGAGCGCGGCGGGGTCGCCAACGGACGCTGGCCTCAGCGGGAGCGGGTGTGCACCAGGTTGGCGACCGCGAAGAACGCCTCGGGCTCGACCGCAAGCGTGAGCAACGGGTAGCCGCCGGTGAGCATGGCCGCCTCGCCGGTGCCGGTGAGGCGCGCGCCGGTATCCGCGGCGAGCTCCTCGAAGTGGGTCCGGTCGTCGCACGCGCGGACCACCCGATCGGCCCCGACCGCGCTCGCGGCCGCGGCCTGGGCGTCGTGGCGGGCGAGCACGGTGACCGGCGAGGCCGGGACCAGCGCCTTGATCGCGGCGACCGTGGCCAGCCCGATCGCCGCGGCCCCGCTCACGAGGACGGGGTCCCCGTCGGTGGGCGGCGCGCGCAGGAGCCCGTGCACGGCGATCGACACCGGCTCATGGAGGGGTGCGGCATCGTCGCCCACCGAGTCGGGGAGGGGGAACAGCATCGACTCGTGGGCCACGGCCTGCTCGGCCCAGCCGCCACCGAGCCCGCTCGTGAAGCCGAGCGCGCTGCCGGGGGTGAGCACGCCGCTCCCGGCGTTGTGACACCCCGACGCCCAACCGTTCGCACAGGGCGGGCAGGGCGGGTCGATCCCGCGCGCCTCGCAGTTGATGTCGGGGAGCACCGCCACGCGCGTGCCGGCGGCAACCCGACAGTCGGGTCTGGCTTCGACGACGACGCCGGCGAGCTCGTGGCCGAGCACGAACGGGAAGTCGTGGGAGGCCATCGACGCGCCGAGGGCGGGGGCGTGGCCCATGTTGTCGGAGAACAGGTGGAGATCGCTGCCGCAGATGCCGCAGCCGGTCACTGCGACCCGGGCCCAGTCGCCGCGGGGGAGGGCAGGCTCGTCGACCTCCACCAGGGACGCGGGGTGCTCGGGGTCGGCGAGGTCGAACTGGATCGCGCGCACGTCGGGAGCCTAGGTGTGCACCGAGGACCGCGGTTCGGAGTCAGGGCCGGTCGGGCCACCGCAGGCCGCCGGGGTGGCCGACCGCGTCGCGCGCCGCGGCGTGCCCGGCCGTGACGGCCTCGGGCACCGTGGCGCCTTCGGCGCGCGCGAGCACGTAGGCGGCGTCGAACGCGTCGCCCGCACCCGTGGTGTCGACCGCGCCGACGGGCTCGACCCGCACCGTTCCCGCGGCCGACCCGGCCCACCACCGCGACGGCGCCGCGCCGTCGGTCACCACCAGCTCTGCGACCCGCGTCGCCCACTCGGCGGCGACGACGTCCAGCACACCGAGATCCTGCGTCGAGGCCAGCACCATCGACGCCGCGCCCACCGCGGCGTCGACCCACCGCGCGGCTTCCTCCGTCGAACCCCACAGGCGCGGCCGGACGTTGGGATCGAGCACCACGCGCGTGCCGTGCGTCGCGGCGTGGGCCAGCACCTCGATCAGCGAGGTGCGCTGCGGATCGTCGAGCACGGCGAGGGTGATCCCGCTCACCATCACGACATCGGCGGTGGCGGCCGTCTCGGCCAGCGCGTCGGGGACGCGTTCGGAGGTCATCGACGTGCCCAGCACTCCCACGTCGCGCACACCGGCGACCGCGAGGTCATCGA
>Ga0194129_10000467_pt1 | contig 77939 bp, 74 predicted proteins | sample TA2KigCa35mmetaG_FD_150862 | JGI IMG/M metagenome (GOLD analysis project Ga0194129, IMG submission 150862) | Freshwater microbial communities from Lake Tanganyika, Tanzania - TA2015038 Kigoma Deep Cast 35m | ecosystem: Environmental > Aquatic > Freshwater > Lake | place: Tanzania: Lake... | reverse complement strand
GTCGCTCATATGGCGCCTGGCGGCGAGCTGGTTTTGGCGGGCTTTTACACCGAGACCCTGCCTTTGAATTTTGTGCCCGCCTTTCTGCGTGAGGCGCGGTTTCGCGTGGCCGCCCAGTGGCAGCCCAGCGACATGATCGCGGTGCGCGACCTGGTGGAGTCTGGTGGGCTATCGCTACAGGGCTTGGTGACGCATCGTCGTCCGGCGGATCAGGCAGCACAGGCCTATGAGCAGGCCTTTAGTGATCCCCATTGTTTGAAGATGGTTCTGGACTGGAGGAGTCTGCAATGAGCACGTCTGACACCAACCTTGGGGGGCTCAAAGGCGCTCCGGTGCAGTTCATGATGAAGACCCGACTGGCCGCTGAGGCGGCGATGGAACCAGATCCGGTGCATACCGGGCCGGTTACCAAAGAGACGCAGATTGTTGCCATTTATGGCAAGGGTCGCATCGGCAAGAGTTTTACGCTGGCGAACTTGAGCTACATGATGGCCCAGCAGGGCAAGAAGGTGCTGCTTATTGGCTGCGACCCCAAGAGCGACACCACCTCGCTGCTCTTTGGGGGAAAGGCCTGCCCCACCATTATCGAAACCTCTTCGAAAAAGAAGCTTGCCGGAGAGGCAGTCGCTATTGGCGATGTCTGCTTCAAACGCGATGGTGTCTATGCCATGGAACTGGGCGGCCCAGAAGTCGGCCGTGGCTGTGGCGGACGCGGCATCATTCACGGCTTTGAAACCCTCGAAAAACTGGGCTTTCACGACTGGGGCTTTGACTACGTGTTGCTCGACTTCTTGGGCGACGTGGTCTGCGGAGGCTTTGGCCTGCCCATCGCGCGCGATATGTGCCAGAAGGTGATTGTGGTGGGCAGCAACGACCTGCAGTCGCTCTATGTGGCCAATAACGTCTGCTCGGCCGTGGAGTACTTCCGCAAGCTCGGCGGCAATGTAGGCGTTGCCGGGATGGTGATTAACAAAGACGATGGCACCGGTGAGGCCGCCGCCTTTGCCGAGCGCGCAGGCATTCCGGTCTTGTCGGCCATTCCCGCCCACGAAGACATTCGCCGCAAGAGTGCCTCGTACGAGATTATTGGCAGGCCCGGCGGTCAGTGGAGCGCGATGTTTGAGACGCTCGCCACCAATGTAGCCGAGGCCCCGCCTGTGCGGCCCAAGCCCTTAACGCAAGACGAACTGCTTGGCCTTTTTGCCGGTAGCGCGGTGGGCCGCGATGTTGTGCTCGAACCTGCCACCGTGTTTGACATGATGGGCCGCGAAGAGATCGCGAAGCCCTCGCTTGAAGTGGTCTACGACCAGGCCTAGTGGCATGAACGCACGCCAGCCGATTCCTATATTGCCGGCCGAGGGCGATGGAATGGCAGCCGCTGTGGATGGCGGCGCATCGTGTGTATCCGGCAAAGACCGCATGCTCGCCTCCGCCCAAGCCTCTGGAAAATCTGAGCTACTCACCCAGTATGCCAAAGACTATCCCAAGGGGCCGCACGACCAGCCGCAGAGCATGTGCCCCGCCTTTGGCTCGTTGCGTGTGGGGCTGCGTATGCGTCGCACCGCCACCATTTTGTCGGGCAGTGCCTGCTGTGTCTATGGCCTTACCTTTACCTCACATTTTTACGGGGCCCGCAGGCCCGTGGGCTATGTGCCCTTCAACTCAGAAACACTGGTCACCGGCAAGCTCTTCGAAGACATTCGCGAAGCCGTCTATGCCCAGGCTGACCCCGCGCAGTTAGATGCGCTCGTGATCATCAACCTCTGTGTGCCCACCGCCAGTGGTGTGCCGCTGCAGCTGCTGCCCAAAGAGATTAATGGCGTGCGCGTGATCGGCATTGATGTCCCCGGCTTTGGCGTGCCAACCCATGCCGAAGCCAAAGATGTCCTGGCAGGCGCCATGCTGCAGTACGCCATGCAAGAGGCACAGGCAGGCCCCGTGGCCGCGCCCCGCACGGGCAAGAGTGCGCTGCCCACCATCACGCTCTTAGGCGAGATGTTTCCCGCGGACCCCATGGTGATTGGCCAGATGCTGGCGCCCATGCAGCTTGCTGCAGGCCCCGTGGTACCCACCCGCGAATGGCGTGAGCTCTATGCCGCGCTTGACTGCGCTGCCGTGGCAGCGATTCACCCCTTCTACACCGCCAGCATGCGGGTCTTTACGGCCGCTGGCAGGCCCATCGTGGGCTCCGCCCCGATTGGCTATGAAGGCACCGCCGCCTGGCTTGATGCCATCGGCAAGGCCACCAACACGCCCGAAGACAAAATCGCAGCCGCCAAGCAGGCCGTGCTACCCGGTATCAAAGGCATTCTTGATCGTGCGCTGATTAAAGGGCGTATTACGGTGAGCGGCTACGAAGGCTCAGAACTGCTGGTCGCCCGTATGCTCATTGAGAGCGGTGCCGATGTGCGCTATGTGGGTACTGCCTGTCCGCGCACCGACATGAGCGCAGACGATCGAAACTGGCTTGAGGCCAGAGGGGTACAGGTGCAGTACCGTGCCTCGCTTGAACAAGACCTAGCCGCTGTCGAGGAGTATCAGCCTGATCTCGCGATTGGTACGACGCCGGTGGTGCAGAAGGCCAAAGAGAAAACCATTCCATCGCTGTATTTCACTAATCTCATCTCCGCTCGCCCTCTGATGGGCGCAGCCGGTGCGGGCTCTCTGGCCCAGGTGGTGAATGCGGCGCTTGCCAACAAAGACCGGTTTGACACCATGAAGGCCTTCTTCGGTGAGACCGGAATCGGCGATAACGCAGGCATCTGGCAAGGGGTTCCCATACACCACCCTGAGTTCAAGGCCCAGGTGCGCAGGCAGCAAGAAAAGCGGGCCGCCAAGCGGGCCCAAGAGGCAATAGGAACCTAACGATCATGCTCGTACTCGACCACGATCGTGCAGGCGGCTACTGGGGTGCCGTTTATGTCTTTACAGCCATTAAGGGGTTGCAGGTAGTGATTGATGGCCCGGTGGGCTGCGAGAACCTGCCGGTAACCTCCGTGCTGCACTACACTGACGCCTTGCCGCCACACGAGCTACCGATTGTCGTAACCGGCCTCGCCGAAGAGCAACTCGGCCGCGAAGGTACCGAAGGCGCCATGAAGCGTGCCCATGCGGTACTCGACCCCGACCTTCCCGCGGTGGTGGTCACGGGTTCGATTGCCGAGATGATCGGCGGCGGCGTCACACCCGAAGGCATGAACATCGCGCGGTTTCTGCCGCGCACAATTGACGAAGACCAGTGGCAGTCGGCCAACCGTGCCATGACCTGGCTCTGGACCGAGTACGGCATGAAAAAGGTGCCCGCGGTCAAGCCCCGCAAAGAAGGGCAGCGGCCCAAGGTGAACATCATTGGTCCGGCCTACGGCATGTTCAATATGCCCAGCGACCTTGCGGAGCTGCGTCGTCTCATTGAAGGCATCGGGGCCGAGGTGCACATGACCTTTCCTTTGGCCAGCCACTTAACCGATGTGCCGCGCCTGGCCGAAGCAGAAGTTAATGTCTGCCTGTATCGCGAGTTTGGCCGCATGCTCTGCGAAACGCTTGAGCGTCCTTACTTGCAGGCGCCCATTGGTCTGCATAGCACCACCGCCTTTCTGCGTAGCCTTGGTGAGCTGTTGGGGCTCGACCCCGAGCCCTTCATCGAGAAGGAAAAGCACACCACCATCAAGCCTATCTGGGATCTCTGGCGCTCGGTCACCCAAGACTTTTTCGGCACGGCAAGCTTCGCCATTGTGGCCAACGAGACCTATACCCGGGGCGTGCGTCATTACCTGCAGGACGAACTGGGCCTGCCTTGCAATTTTGCTGTCGCCCGAAAGCCAGGCGAGAAAACGGCCAACGAAAACGTGCGTGACTTCTGCAAGAAGAAGGCCCCGCTCATTATGTTTGGCAGCTACAACGAGCGCATGTACCTGGCCGAGGCCGGCAGCCGCGCAAGCTTTATTCCCGCTTCATTTCCGGGAGCGATTATTCGTCGCCATACGGGCACGCCCTTTATGGGCTATGCGGGGGCGGTCTATCTCTTGCAAGAAGTCTGTAACGGGCTCTTTGATGCGCTCTTTCATATTCTGCCGCTGGGCACCGATATGGATAAGGTAGATGCCACACCCACCGGGGCCACCGGCGTAACGGCCCGCAGCCTGCCTTGGCAGGCCGACGCCCAGACGCTGCTTGAGGAGCTCGTTGCAGCCCAGCCGGTGCTCATCCAGATTTCAGTGGCCAAGCGTCTGCGCGACCGCGCCGAGCGAGAGGCGCGCGAGGCCGGTGAAGACGAGATTACCGTTACCCGCCTCTTGCATGCGCAAGAGTCACTCCATACCGGAGTTACCGCATGACTGCCGTGACTTCCAATTCCCAACACAGGGCAGCACGCCGCTTGCCTGCAGACGCTGTGAGCAGCAGTCTCGGGTCTATGCGGTTCGGTGTTGCCCATACCGAATGTCGTGGCATGGTGCCGCGGCTGCCTTCGCCACGCGGGCCCAGCGTGGAACTGGCCGATTGGCCAGCTCTAAGGAGAACCTCCCATGAGTAATAACACAAGCGTCTCCGGCATGACCGACGAGGAAGCCCAAGAGTTTCATACGTATTACATGCAGGGCTTGGTTGGTTTCACAGCAATTGCTGTGATCGCCCACATTCTCGTCTGGGCCTGGCGTCCCTGGTTCTATTAATTCTTTGATGCGTTTGGATGGAGGAATGGCCATGTCTCATGTAGCCGAAACCAGTTCACGGCATACCCTTCGGGGTGACTCGTGGGCATTGATGGGCATCTTTGCGGTGCTCTTTGTTGCATTTCTGGCAATCGCGATAGTCGCCCAACTGCTCACGCTGCAGTGGCGTTCCTGGCTTCCGGGCGCAGAGGAGAGCAGAACCTTGTTTGGCGGCGTACGGGCTGCAGCTTATACCGTGATGTCGCATTTAACCTAGATAGGAGTGATCAATATGTGGCGAGTATGGAAACTCTACGATCCGCTGCGTGCCATGGTGGTACAAGGCGTTTTTCTGTTCGGTCTGGCAGCAATGATTCATCTCATTCTGCTGAGTACCGTTCGGTTCAACTGGATGGATGGAATGAGTCAGGCCGAGTACAAGGCATCGATTCAAAACTCATCAATGCCAGCGAAGTAAGTAGTAGCAAGACCCGCAGGCAATGGCTAGTTATCAGTCTCTGGTGCCCGTTGCCTGCCCCAATTTCTGGAGGGCGCCGATATGGCTATGCTGAGTTTTGAGAGAAAGTACCGGGTTCGCGGAGGAACCCTGTTAGGGGGTGACCTTTTCGATTTCTGGATCGGCCCTTTCTATGTGGGATTCTTTGGAGTCACCACGATCTTTTTTGCCTTTCTTGGCACGGCTCTCATTCTCTGGGGCGCCTCGCAGGGGCCCACCTGGAACCTATGGCAGATCAGTATCGCGCCGCCCGATCTCAAGTACGGGCTGGGGCTCGCCCCACTTGCCGAAGGGGGGCTCTGGCAGATCATTACTGTCTGTGCCATTGGGGCCTTTGGGTCTTGGGCGCTGCGGGAGGTAGAGATCTGTCGCAAACTGGGCATGGGCTATCACGTGCCGGTAGCCTTTAGCTTTGCGGTGTTTGCCTACGTTACGCTGGTGGTGATTCGCCCAGTGTTGCTAGGCGCCTGGGGCCATGGATTTCCCTATGGCATCTTGAGCCACCTCGACTGGGTATCGAATGTGGGATACCAGTTCCTGCACTTTCACTACAACCCCGCCCATATGCTGGCGGTGACCCTGTTCTTTACTACCACGTTTGCCCTGGCCCTGCATGGCGCGCTCATTCTGTCGGCCACCAACCCGGCCAAAGGCGAACTGGTGAAGTCTCCCGAATACGAAGACACCTTCTTTCGCGACACGATTGGCTACTCGATTGGCACGCTGGGGATTCACCGTCTGGGGCTCTTTCTTGCCTTGGCAGCGGGATTTTTCAGTGCCGTCTGCATTGTAATCAGCGGCCCCTTCTGGACCCGCGGCTGGCCCGAATGGTGGGGCTGGTGGCTGCGTCTGCCGATCTGGTCATAGGTAAAGCCATAGAACAAGGAGAAGATCATGGCTGAGTATCAAAACCTCTTCACGCAGGTGCAGGTGACGGCACCGCCCGAAATGGGTATTCCATTAGACCGGGCACGAGACAACACCGAGCGTATGGGCGGCCCCTGGCATATCCACCTTCTTGGGCGTCTGGGCAATGCCCAGATCGGTCCTATCTACCTGGGCTTTCTCGGTGTGGCAGCCTTGTTCTCGTTTCTGATTGGATTTACTGCAATCGGCTGGAACTACCTGGTACAGGTGAACTACAGCCCGATTGAGTTTGTGCGCCAGCTTTTCTGGCTGTCCGTGGATCCCCCGCCCCCGAGCTACGGGCTAAGCATCCCCCCGTTAAACCAGGGCGGATGGTGGCTCTTCTCTGGTTTTTTCATCACGCTCTCCATTCTGCTCTGGTGGGCGCGCATGTACCGTCGTGCCCGTGCGCTCAAGATGGGTACGCATGTGCCCTGGGCGTTTGCCGCTGCGATTTGGCTCTATCTGGTCTTAGGGTTTTTTCGCCCGGTGCTGATGGGCAGCTGGGGTGAGGCTGTTCCTTTTGGCATCTTCTCGCACCTTGACTGGACGGCGGCCTTCTCGCTGCGATATGGCAACCTGTTCTACAACCCCTTCCACATGCTCTCGATCGCCTTTCTGTATGGCTCGGTGCTGCTCTTTGCCATGCACGGTGCCACGATTCTTGCAGTTAGCCGGTTTGGCGGCGAGCGCGAGATTGAGCAGATCGTCGATCGTGGCACGGCCTCGGAGCGTGCAGCGCTATTCTGGCGCTGGACTATGGGCTTTAACGCCACCATGGAATCCATCCACCGCTGGGCCTGGTGGTTTGCCGTGCTGACCTGCATCACAGGCGGCATAGGCATATTGCTTACCGGTACGGTCGTGGACAACTGGTATCTCTGGGCTGTGAAGCATGGTGTTGCCCCTGCCTATCCCGAAGTCTGGGCCCCTGTAGCGGACCCTGCAATTGCCCCCGGCGCCGCACCCACCCCGGCACAGTGATAAGGAGAATGACAATGATTGCGCGACCAAGCTTCTGGATTGCCGCGGCGAGTCTCGTCGCGGTAGTGGGCCTCACCGGGTGTGAGCGCCTGCCGGTGGACACCGTGCAGGTGGGCTATCGGGGCACAGGTATGGAACAGGTGACCAACCCACGTATTGCAAAGTCTCTGGAGGCAGCCAACACCGTACCCGAGGCCTTAGAGCCTGCGGATTCCAGCGGACCGAAGGCAAGACAGATTTATCAGAACGTGAAGGTTCTCGGCGATCTTAGCGTTGCCGAGTTTAACCGCCTGATGGTGGCCATGACCCAGTGGGTTGCGCCTGAGCAGGGCTGCGCCTATTGCCACAACGTAGCCAATTTTGCAGATGATTCGCTCTACACCAAAGTGGTCGCCCGATCAATGACCCAGATGACCCAGACCATCAATGCCAAATGGCAGGTCCATGTGGGGGCCACGGGTGTTACCTGTTACACCTGCCACCGTGGTCAGAACCTTCCCACCAAGCTCTGGTTTACCGAACCAGATGCCAAGGTGGCGGGTCGGCTTCTGGGCAATAACTTTGGTGCCAATCGCGCCGGGGTGGAGGCCAATGCCAACTCCTCGCTGCCGATTGACCCTTACACCCCATTCTTGCTGGAAGATAAGCCGATTCGGGTAATTGGCGACACGGCATTGCCAACGGGCAATCGTAAATCGACCATGCAGGGGGAATGGACCTATGCGCTGATGATGCATATGAGCCAGAGCCTGGGCGTGAACTGCACCTTCTGCCACAACTCACGGGCCTTTGCCGAGTGGGAGCAGAGCCCTCCGGCGCGGGCTACCGCCTGGCATGGCATTCGCATGGTGCGGGAGGTAAACAACGAGTTCATCACCCCGCTCACGCCTATTCAACCTGCTAACCGGCTCGGGCCGACCGGTGACATCGGCAAGGTGAACTGCGCCACCTGCCACCAGGGTGTGGGTAAGCCTTTGTATGGTCAGAGCATGTTAAAGAATCACCCGGAACTCTCTGGGCCAGACCATCTTCTAAAGACCACTATTGCCACGCCGCAGGCGCAGGCGAAGACAAACTAACTAGGCAAGTCGTTTTCTTTCTTGGCGCCAAGTCCTCCGCTGGTGCCCTCAACGCCCTCGGTTCCCCTTCGAGGGCGTTTTTTTAGCCGGTCGCGCCAAAGGGACCATTAAGTAGTACCACCCCAAGGTTTACCGCGGCCGCAAAGCAGACCCAGGCCAGATAGGGCACAAGAAGCCAGGCGGCGCGGGGGCTGTAGGGCCGCAGATGGACAATGAGCAGACCAACGGATGCTGCGAGAAAGACCACCTCTACGAGCGCCCAGTCGGGACGCTGCAGGAAAAAGAAGAGCAGGCTCCAGACAAGGTTGCAGACAATGTTCAGTGCCCAGAGGGCAAGCAGTCGCACGCGCTGCGCCTGGTCAGCGGCCGCGCGCCAGCCTAAGACGCCCGAGATCGCCATAAGAATAAAGAGAACCGTCCAGGCGGGCCCGAAGGCCCAGTCAGGTGGCTTGAAACTGGGCTGAAGAAGGCTGAAATACCATTCGTCGAGAATCGTGAGTGCCCCACCGGATGCCGCCACCGTTAGAGCGATACCGGCAGCAACAAGGCTTTGTAGCCGCAGCGAACCCTGCTGCATGGCGCTCATGGGAGCTCCAGGCGGGCGGTGAGAATACCGAAGGAATTGGGCGAGAGATTCGTTAAGGGCGCGGGCATCTGCCCATTATGCACGGGCAAAGCCCAACAAATGGGCAAGATCTTTAAAGAAGATACGCACATGGGCCATGGGCTTGCGACGCACCAGCTTCTTGTTCATATACGACTCAAAGGTAAGCTGCTGCACGTCTTTGTCTCTGCAGATTTTCACAAACTGCTCCCGGCGCTTGTCGGTTCCGTACCAGAACCGTTGCAGCAGTCCCAGCACCCAGAAGACTCGGCCATGCTCTTTCATAAACCGTTTGCGGGCCATGGCAAGGGCCCGGGTGTTTCCGGTTGCGAGCACCTCTAGGCAGGCCTCGGCCGCAAGCCGTCCGCCTAAGAGCGCATAGTAAATCCCCTCGCCAGAGGCTGGCGCCACCACCCCGGAGGCATCTCCGGCAAGCACAACATTTCGTCCGTTGTCCCAAATGGGCAGTGGCTTCAGTGGAATGGGAGCCCCCTCGCGTCGCAGTGTCTCTGCCGCATCGAGGCCCGCCATACGACGCAATAGACTTGTGGCAGACCTGAGCGAAAACCCTTTGTCCATGCTGCCGGTACCCACGCTCACGCTATTGCCATGGGGGAAGACCCAGCCGTAGAAGTCTGGTGAGACACTGCCGTTGTAGATCACGTCGCAGCGGTCTGGTTCATAGCCGGTAGGCCGTGAAGGCGCCTCCCCGTTACCATTGCTAAGGCCACGCCTGTGCAATCCGGTGACCGACAGCGACGCTGCCTCTGCAGCCGCCGCAGCGAATGCAGGTGCAGGGTCTGGTGCCTTTAATATCTCGTGATAGGCAAAGACAAAGACGCCTTCGTTGGACCGCGGAATCAGCTGGCTGGCAACCTGAGACCGCGCGCCATCCGCGCCGATGAGCAGGCGTGTGGTAACCCGCATTTTTCTGAAAGCCGCGTTGCCTGCGCTATCGCGCACCTCAAGGTCTATGCATAAGGGGCCGGAAGGGTCGGAGGCATCGACCGGCTCCGCGCCCACGTAGCTGCCGATCAGCCGCTTTGCCCCGTCTTTCTGGGCACGGCAGCGCAGCCATTCGTCAAACGCTGCCCGGTCCACCATTCCCACATAGCCATTTTCAATGGGAATATCCACGCGGGTGTTCGAGGGCGCGACCATGCGCGCGCAGGAGATCTTGGCTACCAGCATCTCTTCGGGAATCTCGAAGTCGCGGATGGCCCGGGGGGGGATTGCGCCGCCACAGGGTTTGATCCGCCCGGCCTTATCCACGAGTAGCACCGACGCCCCCGCACGGGCGAGGTCGTCTGCTGCGGTGGCTCCTGCAGGGCCTCCCCCGATAACAACAACGTCGTAGTGGATCACGATTGGACTCCTTGCGTGGATATTGGGCCGGTGGGGTTGGTGGGGCTGCTGGCTGGGCTGCCTAGGCTGTTCCGCTCGGCACGCTCGGCACTTAACCGGGGTGCGGGTGACTGGGGTGCGCCTTCTCTGATCTGGCTGGCAAGCCGGGCAGCAACGATAAAGAGAATGGCCTCCAGGCCAAAGACCAGTGCGTAGGCGGCGGCGGGGGTTTCCATGACCAGTCGGGCGATGTCTGAGAGGCTGGTTCCGAGAATGCCCCCAGCACCAAAGGCCAGTGCCTGGGCAGCGCCCCAGAGGCCCATGCGGGTTCCTTCCCGCCGCGCCCGCCCCTCTCCGGCCAGTCGCATCATTGAGGCGATAGCTGCGATAGAGAATGCGCCGTTGGCGGCCCCGAGCAGCATGACATTGGCATTAAGTGGCCAGCCTGGCCCTACGATGCCTGCGGCGACAAGCCCAGCGAGGGCAACGCCGGAGGCCAGGCATCCGGAAATAGTCCAGAACTTGAGAGACCCAAATCGTCTGCCAAAGATCTTGCCGCTACCGGCAAAGGCTACCAGCAGCATGCCCACCAGTATGCCGCTATGCTGCAGGCCAGAGAGCTTGGTGGACTCGCCTGGCGTATAGCCGAATACGATTCCGGCAAAGGGCTCGAGAATCAGGTCTTGGGCGCTGAAGGCCAGCATCGAGACAAAAACAAAAATAGTGAAATGGCGCGCCTCGGGTTCTTTCCAGACCTGTCGTAGGGCTTCGAGAAATGGGGTATCCCGTTCTTGTTCGGGCTGCTCGGATGGGACCCTTCCTTCCAGACCCCAGAGCAGCAGGGCCGTGGCAAAGACTGCCCCGGTGGTGATTACGGCTGCCACCATAAGCAGGCGCTCTTCGGAATAAGGATCGAGGTAGTGTCCGGCCGTGCCGGCTGTCATGGCAAAGCCCGCGATCATAAAGAGCCAGACCATGGTGGCAGCACCCGCCCGCCGAACCGGCGCGACGCGCTTGGCAAGCAGTACCAATACCGCTGTGCCGCAGGCGCTTACGCCCAGTCCAATGAGAAAAAAGGCAAGGGTCATCAGGGTGAGGCCCCAGGCCAAGCCTTGCGGAATCTGCACCACGGCCCAGGCCCCAAGCATGCCGCCGCTGGCGAGTACGGCCATGCCCCCGATGATGAATGGCGTGCATCGGCCGGCCTGATCGGACCCAAAGCCCATGCGGGGCCGAAGAATCTGCACGGCATAGTGCAGGGCCACGAGAAGCCCCGGAATCACAGCCGCGAGGGCAAGTTCCACCACAAGAATGCGGTTGAGGGTAGAGGTGGCGAGCACCACAACACCCCCGAGGCAGGCCTGGATGAGCCCCAGTCGGGCGATGGCGGCCCAGCCGAAACCAGACGTGGGCGCGGTCACGATGCGACCCCCTGTAGGCTGCGCAGGGCAAAGGCAGAGACCATCATGCTGATCACAAAGAGGGGCACGCCAAAACCGCTGTAATACAAAGCCCGTTCAATGGGCTTCTTCAGGAACCAGGCCATGAGGATGGCCTGGCCAATCAGAAGCGCAAAGACTGCCGTCGCATGCCAGGGCATCTGCCAGAAGGCCAGCAGCACCACGACTGCCATCTGGGGAAAGACCATGACCAGGCAGGCGGTAAAGGCTGCCCGATTGGGGCCTAGCTGCACAGGAAGCGACCGCACGCCCATCTGGGCATCGCCCTTTATCGACTTGAAGTCGTTCAAGGTCATGATGCCGTGGGCGCCGAGGCTATAAAGCAGGGCAAGCACCACCGAGCGGCTCTCGGGGAAGGCCCCACCCGCCATTACCGCAGCACCCGTGATCCAGGCAAGCCCCTCGTAGGAAAGGCCGCAGGCGAGGTTTCCCCACCAACCGTTTTCCTTTAAGCGAATCGGCGGCATGCTGTAGGCCCAGGCAAGAACCAGCCCGACGGCGGCAGCCCCGAATCCCCAGGGCCCTAAGGCCAGGGCTACGAGCAGAGAGATTCCTGTCCAGATGATGGCCAGATACAGCCCCCATCGCCCGGGCATGCGCCCTGACGGAATGGGTCGTTGGGGCTCGTTAATGGCATCGACATGGCGGTCGAACCAGTCGTTCACAGCCTGGCTGGTCGCGCAGACCAGAGGACCCGCGAGAAGAATACCGATGAAGACCAGGAGCCAGTTTTCGCGAATGCTTGCCCCCGAGGCGATGACCCCGCAGGAAAACGCCCACATGGGCGGAAACCAGGTGATCGGCTTGAAAAGCTCGCGTACAGCCGACAGTCGGGGCAGGGCGGTCGCGGGGGCGAGTTCTGAGGCATGGGCCATCCCGGCATTTTGTACTTGACAAATTAAACCGTCAACCGCAATTTACAGTTTCCGTTATCCTCTGTATGCTCCGGAGACGGTACATAGGCTTTTTCCTGAGGCGGGTATTGTCCCGTGGGTATTGCCGCGTTTTTGGCTCTGAAGGGTTTCGTTATGTCTACTCCTGCCACGCTGCGTCAGTCTTCGGTTCCCTTGGACTATTCCTCGCGAAGCCCTGGTATGGGTCAGGCCGCAGCAGAAAGTCAGAAAAGGCCAGTTCCCCCGGCGCCGCATGCTGTGGTGATTGGCAGTGGATTTGGCGGCCTGGCGGCAGCCCTTCGACTTCGGGTGAAGGGCTATCGGGTAACGGTGCTGGAGCGTCTTGAGGGCATTGGCGGCCGGGCCTTCGTGCACCGGCAAGACGGCTTTACCTTTGATGCCGGGCCAACGATCATCACCGCGCCGTTTCTTCTGGAAGAACTCTGGGCATTGTGTGGGCGAAGGTTTGCCGATGATGTAGACCTTCGGCCCATGGCGCCTTTCTACCGCATTCGTTTCCACGACGGTAGTCATTTTGATTATTTTGGCGAGACCCAGGCCATGCGGGCTGAGGTGGCGCGGGTAGGGGGCGCAGATGCGGTTGCGGGCTATGACGCCTTCATGCGCGAGGCTATGGTCTGCCTGAAACTGGGCTATGAGGAACTCGGTACCACGAGCTTTGGCTCGCTTTTAGACCTACTTGCTGCCGTGCCCGCGATGATTCGTATGCAGGCCTGGAAGACGATTCACAGCATGGCCGCGCGGCATTTCAAGAGCGAGAAGCTGCAGCAGGTGTTTAGCTTTCACCCGCTCCTGATCGGGGGGAATCCGTTTGCGGTCACCCAGGTCTATAGCCTGATCCCTGCACTGGAGCGTGAGTATGGGGTGCACTCTGCGATGGGCGGTACGGGGGCGATTGTGGCGGCTCTTGCAAGGCTCTTAGAAGACCAGGGTGGTGAGATCTTCTGCAACACCGATGTAAAGGAAATCCTCCTGGAAGGTCGACGGGCGGTTGGGGTGCGACTGTCTAACGACCGGGTGATTCCTGCCGACATCGTGGTCTCTAACGCCGATGCAGCCCATACCTATCGGAATATGCTCCCGGCCTCTGCGCGGCGTGTCTGGACCGATGCCAAGGTTGAACGCAGCAACTATTCGATGGGGCTTTTTGTCTGGTACTTCGGAACAAAGCGCCGCTACGAGAACCTGCCCCACCATACGATCCTCCTGGGGCCTCGGTACAAGGGGCTGCTCACCGATATCTTTACGCGCAAGGTTCTGAGTAACGATTTTAGCCTCTACCTGCACCGGCCCACGGCTACCGACCCGTCGCTTGCGCCATACGGATGCGATACCTTCTATGTGCTGTCTCCGGTTCCGCATCTTGATGCCGATGTCGACTGGCGCACGCAGGCCGAGCCCTACCGTCAGCGTGTTGCGGAATACCTTTCGGGCTCCGTGCTGCCGGGGCTTGAGGCCGAACTGGTGACCTCCAAGGTGGTCACGCCGATCGACTTTGCATCGCGTCTGCTGGCCTATAAGGGCGCCGCCTTTGGCATGGAGCCACGGCTGCTGCAGAGCGCCTGGTTCCGGCCGCACAACGCCAGCGAAGATATTGAGGGGCTCTACATGGTGGGGGCAGGCACGCACCCCGGGGCGGGGGTGCCAGGGGTACTGAGTTCGGCCAAGGCTTTCGATAGCCTGATTGCGCCGGTGGGCGCCGCTGCCCGATGAAGCAAGATGTCTTTTTTCGGGCGCCCGCGCAGGCTTACCAGGGTTCAGGGTCTTCACAGTCCTTGAAATCTTCGGTGCCAGTAACTCCGTCGGCGCCGCAACTGCCGAATCTCGACACAGGGGGGTCTGAAGAAGAGGCCCTGATGCGTGGGGGGTCGAAGTCTTTCTTCGCGGCTTCCCGGCTCTTGCCCGCTGCGATCCGATCGGCTGCTGTCGATCTTTATGCCTTCTGCCGCGTCACCGACGATGCGGTTGATAACTCAGGGGCGAGTCCGCGGGTGATGGCTGAACTCCATGAGCGGCTCGATGCCATCTATGCGTTTGCTTCTCCGATTTCACCGGAAGAATGGCGAACGCCTTTAGAGGCATCGCAGAAGTTTTCTGAACAACTGCGGGCGTTGCCCCAGATTGCCGACCGGGCCTTTGCCCGGGTGGTGCGGGCCTATCGTCTGCCGAAGAAAATTCCCTTGGCCCTGCTCGAGGGGTTTCAGTGGGACGCCCAGGGCCGGCGCTACGAAACAATCGACGATGTCTATGACTACAGCGCACGGGTGGCCGGCACAGTGGGCGCCATGATGGCGCTTGTCATGGGCGTGCGTGAGGCCCGACCCATGGCGCGGGCCTGCGAGCTGGGGGTGGCGATGCAGCTTACCAACATCGCCCGTGATGTCGGCGAAGACGCCCGTATGGGCAGGCTTTATCTGCCGCGACTGTGGATGCGGGAAGAGGGACTGGATCCCGATGCCTGGCTGGCCCAGCCTTCTTTTGGGCCGGCACTCGGAAGGGTGGTGGCGCGGGTGCTAGATGCTGCCGACAGCCTGTATCGGCGCGCCGAGGAAGGGGTGGGCTTCCTACCGCGGCGCTGCCGTCCGGCGATTCTTGCCGCGCGCCATATCTATGCGGATATTGGTCGGGTGATCACTAAGGCGGGCTACAACTCGTTTGATCAGCGGGCGGTGGTCTCGGGTCGCGCCAAGCTACAGCGGCTGATGCTCTGCATGCCGGCGGCGATTATGGCCCCGCGCATGGCTCGGGGGCATAAGCCGCTCCCGGCCATTGCTTTTCTGGTGGAGGCGGCGGGCATCTCGATGCAGCATCGGCCTCCGCGGTCGGTGGCGGAGAAGGCAGGATGGATGGTTGATCTCATTATTCGGCTCGAAGAACGCGAGCGTCAATCGCGGTCGTCTGTGGGCTAGACCGTAATTAATAACCCCTGCAGTCCCTCGGGCTGCGCACCGCAAATAGCTGCCGCATATCACCACAAAGCGCAGATGCCGCACCAAGCACGAAGGGCCGGGGAGCACATGAACGGGCGGCCGACGAGCGTGCCTGCCTTTCGCGAGGCGACGACCGGTCATGGGCTAGACCGGCCTTAAATGTTAGTTATTGCCCGGGCCCTGGATCCAGTTCGCTCGGGCCCTGCAGGAGATTCGCGACTCCACCTTCGTTCCGTCGCAAATAACCCCTGCAGTCCCTCGGGCTGCGCACCGCAAAAAACGCCCGCAGACCCTCGGGTTGGGCACCGCCAATAACTGCTGGATGCCCTCGGACTAGAACGTGATGCGCGGCATGCGCCAGGGCAGCATGAGCCGAACGATGGGCGAGCGAACGCGAGGCAGAAAGAGCGTTTCGTGCATGGCCTGCACCTGTTCGCCTAAGAGCTGCTGCTCTACTACCGATCGCATGTAGAAGGGAGTGTCTTCCAAGGTCTGGGTAAGGCGAGCGGGGGGCGCACGTGGGTCAGACCGGATTGACCGCCCAACACCCCAGAGCCCTTTGTGCAGGGGCTGTCGGGGGCCCAGGTCGAAGGGCTCTACCGATCCATTGGGCAGAAACCGGGCGGTGATCAGCCGTGAGCTCTCGGAATGGCCATAGACAGAGTCTGATGACCCCGGCGCGAGACGATCGCGCACATCGTAGCTGACCGCAGTGCTGCCATCTTTCAGCAGTGCCCGAGACCAGTCCCACTCGTGAAAAGGCGTCTCAATGGGCTCATCGCCTTCATTGGAATCGAGATAGGCATGGCCGGACCAGCGAATGCCTGGGGAGGGAAAGTCCACCGTAATGCGTGCAGAGGGTGCCAGTGGCCCCCACCGGTGGCGCCCTGCCGCATCGATGGGTACCTGGTAGTTGAAGAACCGATCAGCATGAAGTCGCATCTGGCCCTTGACCCGAAATGGCAGAGGTACTGACCGTTCATCGATATCAATAACTAGGCTGTCACCTGTCCACCGCAGGCTGCTTGGGCCCACCTGAAAATGCTGGGCATCCCGGCGCATCTGCTGCCGACCACGCTCTGTCATAGTCCAGCGCTTCTTTCCCGGCGTGTACAAGGCCAGGTTGATGCAGACGTGGTTCTCAGGATCGGCAATCCCGGAACGACCGCGGGCCCAGTGGTAGTAAGACGAAAAGACGCTGCCCACAAAGGCAATCATGGTGATGCCATGCTGCCCGCAGTCGCTTAGGCCATCGACATACCACCAGAGATAACCACCCGGCGCGACCGGTTGGTCGAATCGAGGTGTGCCATCAGGGTTGCGGCCGCCAGGCGCCCGGAAAGGGCCGCCATCGGTACGCCCGCCCCCGGGTGTGCGCTGCCCCCCGCCAGAAACAGGCCCTGCACCGGCGTTGTGGCCCCCGGCCTGCGAAAAGAAGACATCCATCCATGGGGCGCCATGCCATAGAGCGCCCCCCCGGAGGCCGGGAACATCTGCTCGAACTGATGCGGCGTAGTCGTCTGAATCTGTTGGGGGGCATACTGCAGCCGCAGCCCGGCCTGGGTCATAAGGGCAAAGGCCTTGGTCTGGCATGACAGGATCTCCTGTTCGGTAAAGGGGGGGCCATCGCCTCGGGCAGGCGCATTAATCAGGCAGAAGAGACGCTCTGGTGCGCCCTGAGCACTGCTTGCCTGATTGGCTGTCACGCCGGGGCCTGGGCTGGCCCTATCTTGCGCACAGAGATACAGGGTAGGGTGCCGGGGTAGCTGTCCCTGGTCGAATATATCGGCGAACTCAGACTCGTAGTTATCTTGGAAAAACAAGTTGTGAAAGCTAATCGCCGGGCCTTCTAAGCGACCAGCAATCGCAAAGGTGAGCGCGGAGAGAGACCGGGGGTAAATGCCGTCTTTGTCTGGAACGGCGGCACGGGCAGGCTGCCCGTGCAGGCCGGCATGCAATGCGGCGGCTTCGCCGTTGAAGATCACTGCGTCAGCGAGAACCTCTTCTCCGTTTTGCAGTCGCACCCCGCGGGCGGCACCGGACTGCGTGAGAATCTCAGAGACCCCAGCACCAAGCCTTATCGCAACCCCGAGCTTTTCTGCTGCCTGGGCGATGCCAACGCCCAGAGCCTGCATGCCGCCTTGCGCAGTCCATACACCGCGCTGCTCTACATAGGCGATTAGCATGAGCGTGGCCGGTGCATGCCATGGCGATCCGCCGCAGTAGGTGGCATAACGGGCGAACAACTGGCGCAAACGGGGGTCGGTGAAATGCCTGCCAAGGCTTCTCCAGAGGCTGGCAAAGGGGCCAAGACCTCCCAGCATGAGAAGCCCCTGCGTCCCAAGGTCTTGGGTCATGGACCGCAGGCCGGGTCGTTCGCTGCGAATATAGGCCTTCTCCAAGACATGATAGAGACGCTGGCTTTCCGCACAAAAGGCAGTAAACCTGCGCGCCTCTGCCGCGGAAGAAAACCTGCCTACGGCATCGATGGAGTCTTGGACACTGGCATGCAGGTCAAGGCAGGTCTTGTCTGGCCAGAAATGGCGGGCGATTACGGGCAAGGGCCTAAGGCGCACAAAGTCATCTAGTGTCAGCCCCGCAGCCCGCATCAGATCGTCAAAGACCCAGCGCATGGTAATTACCGTGGGGCCAGAGTCTATGGCTAGGCCATCGACCGTGCGCTGGTGAATCTTGCCCCCAACCTGCGTGGCCTTTTCGCAGACGGTCACCCGAACCCCCTGGCCTGCGAGATCAACCGCGGCAGCAAGCCCCCCCATGCCTGCCCCGACAATCACCACACTGCGCTCGGTCATGCGGTGAGAACACCCTCTTGCGATGGGGGCGGCCCGAAACTCTGGTTCTTCCAGCAGCCATAGATCGCTACCGGATGAAAACGCACAAACATCGACTCGGAAAAAAAGTCCTGCCCGTAGGCCGCCGTGATTGCCCTTTGATGCGCCCCCGATCGGGCATAGGCATCCATCGCGGCCTGGTCTTTCCAGAGACTGAATGTGGCCTGTCGCAGAACGGGGGCCTCGCCAAGGCCTACTGCCAAGTCACAGCCAGAGGCATTTGCAAGGTCAGACTCGGCATCGGGGGACTGTCTCCAGAAGGCCATGGCTTTCTGCGGTCGAATCGATGCACGGGTGAGTGAGGCCACGGGGCCTGATGGGTAATTGCCGCCTTGTTCTGGGCTTTCCCGCGGATACTGCTCCGCGGCCCCAGCCGGCGAGTCGAACCGAAAGCCCGACCATGCGCCGCGACACGAGAGGGGCTGGAGCTGGGCAGCAAAGAATTCATTGGCATGATCGCGATAGGCCTTTACCTGTTGCGCGCCATGCAGGTAGGCTGAGGCCTGATCTGGCGTGGCAAAGACCGAAAACACGCCCTGGTAGTTCAGGCCCGGGCTTAGGCCAAATCCCCCATCCTTGCCGCTCCCCAGGATTTTCTGAAAGAGCAGGCCCGGCACGGTGATTGTTCTGAGCGGCGCCATCATAAGCTGGGCCAGCCCCCAGAGCGAATGGCCCGGCCGAAACCGGCTTAGCAGAATGACAGCCTGCTGGCCTTGCCGTGGCGCCTTGGTCTGGCTGCCATGAGGATGCCCGCCCGGATACTGCTGGGGCATTGCCAAATTAGTCTTCGGCGGCGTCGGGGTCGGGTCCTTCAATGCCATAACGGCGAAGTTTTACATAAAGACTCTGCCGTGACAGCCCGAGCATATCTGCGGCCGATGCCCGGTTGTTCTTGGTGATCTTTAAGGCGGCTTCAATACAAAGCTTCTCAATCAGGTCCACCGTCTCGCCAACGATTTCTTTCAAGGGCATGCGGCCCACCAGGCCAGTGAGGTCTTGGCCAGACCGCGGCCGTAGGCCGGCATCAGGCCGGCTATCCAGTCGTCGTCCCACATCTCGCACGACGAAGGCCAGAAAGGGCTCTCTTTCGGTGGGAACGGAGATTCCTGAGATCTCCACCGGAACCACGAGCCCGGCATGACCAATCAGCTGGGTAGAAAACAGACGTACTGCACCTCCCTGGGCGAGGCTATTGATCATGACCAGAAGGTCGGTATTAGCACGCCCGAGCCAGCGGTTTAAGGGCTCACCGATAACCTGGCCCGAATGGGCCATCTGAATCATTTCCACAAAGGCGGCATTGGCCGACCGAATAATGCCCTTGTTGTCTGTGAGAACAACGCCATCGGTGACCTGACGAATCGCTTCAAGCAGTTCGGTATCTTCACCCGACTGGGGTTTTTCGGACTCGATACGCACCATGTATACCGTATCGGTCTCCTGTCTCAGGTAGGTAACCAATACCCGCGCTGCGGACTCGTGCTTCTGAAACCGAATGCTAGTCTCGGCGGGGCGCCCCGAGCTGCCCACCTGCTGCAGAATATTCAGGAATGCTGTGGCGGCTTTGTCCGACAGCAGGGATCCGATGTTCTCGCCGATGAGCGCCTGTCGGTCACGTTGCAGGTACTGACAGCCGGCGCGGTTGGTCTCAATCACCTGGTGCGAACGGGCCGCGATCAGCAAAATGGGATCGTGCACGAGGTCAAAGAGCATCCGGTACTGGCTCTCGATGCCCCGCAGCCTTAGGTAGTCGCGCTCCATGAGTTGCTGCGCCTCAATGAGGCGCGCCTGCAGAGAGGCAACCGGTCTGAGGTCTCGGCCGATGGCAACCATCTGCCCCTCTTTGCCCACCCGAACGAGCGAGAACAAGATCGGAAGCTCCTGGCCCTGTCCGCCCAGTTGGTTGATATGCCGCCAGCGTAGGGTGGTGTTTCCTTTTGCGGCCTCCTGAAGCATCTCGAGCACCTTGGACTTACTCTCGCTGGTAACAATGTCAGCCCAGAGTCTGCCGACCCAGGATGCTGTCTCGGCGGAGAGCCAGTCCTGGTTTCCGATCAGGGCTTCGCGGATCACGCCCTGGGCATCAATCACCAGCGTGATGTCCGACGCAGCCGCGACCAGCGATGCACTCTCTGCCGGGTCTAGCCCCGTGAGGTTGCTCGCCTTGCGGTCTTCAGCGTGGCCCACGATTCGCATCTCTCTTAATCAAGCGTTCCGCGGCGGCAAGTGCCTCCGGGGCATCGCCCGCGAGCATATCTGCCCCCGTCAGGCTTGCGAGTTCCGGAAAGACGCCAATGGCAGGGCCGCCGAGCATGACAGCCAAAGGCCGGCCCGGCTGATCTTTCTGAAGACTGCGTATACGGCGAATGAAGCCTGCGGCTTTCACAAGATCGGCCTCCGACGAGACGGAGAGCCCTACCAGCGTTGGCCCGAAATCGGCAATTTCACCGACCAGTGCAGCCTCTGTCCGCGCATGGGCAAGCTGGGTAGTCCAGCCTGCCCGCGCGAAGAAGGCGCAGACCATCTGCACCCCGAGCCGATGATGGCAGTCGGGCAGGGTGCAGAAGACCACAGAGGGTGCCTGCTGACCGGCGAAGACGCGGCCGTAAGCCGACTGGCGCATAGTCACCGCTAGGTCGGTAAATACCTGTTGAATATTCCACATGCCCAGCGTCACGTCGGCAAAGTTACAGCTGTCCTGGTTCCAGCGCTGACCGAGATGCCGCGCGGCAGGCTGCACCACCTCAAGAAGGATCCGCTCCACCGCATACCCCTCGCGGACCAGGGCCGCGATGCAATGCCGGCATTGGGCAAGGTCTTTCTCTACCGCCAGTTCGCAGAGCCTGAGGGCTGCCGCCTGAAGGCTATTGACCGGAAGGGGAAGGCCAAGGTCAGCGGTCTCCTCCTCGAGCCGCACCAGCTGCGGGATGACCTCCTTGGTCAGCATGCTCATGAACTGCTGCTCGCCAAGGCCAGTGACACCATCGGTGTCGCGAGAGCACTGCGTCAACGGGGCAGAACTGGTATGGGTCATGGTCTTCTCTCCGGGGTGGCGGGTCCGGAAACTGACCCGCAGGGCCGAGACAGGACGGTCACTACCGTATTTGGGCTACTTTATCTAGAGTTTGTCCAAGACTATCTAGGACAAATATCCAATTGTCAATTTATTTAGATGTCTAATTTAGTTGACATACTAGGTGGGCCGAATTACAGTGAAACTCGCAACCTAGTAAACAAGGAGTGACATTTGCCATGTCACGTTTGATGGCCAGTGATTTTCCGCCACAGATGCCGCACCTGGGCAAAGACCCAGAGGCTTCGGTAGCTGCGGTGCGTCCGCTTTATTCGCCCGAAGAGCGTCTGCGCCGTGACGCAACCATCTGGACTCTTGTGCAGGGCATTCTGGCGCCCTTTCAGTTTCTGGTGCTCCTTATTAGCCTGGCCCTGATCGGCTATGCCTGGTCAACAAACTCTCACTGGGACTGGGCCCTATGGTCTGTTGTGGTTAAGACCCTGGTGCTCTATCTCATTATGGTTACTGGCGCTATCTGGGAGAAGGTGGTCTTCGGCCAGTATCTATTTGCGCCCTCTTTTTTCTGGGAAGACGTGGTGAGCATGGGGGTGATTGCCCTGCACACGGCCTACCTCGTTGCCTGGCTGATGGGTGATACCTGGCTTAGCCTTCAGGCCCAGGTAACTCTGGCGCTTACTGCCTATGGGGCTTACCTTGTCAATGCCGGCCAGTTTGTCTGGAAGCTGCGCATGGCGCGCAGGCAGCGTCTATGAACGCCCCATTGGCAACGGCGCGTGAGGGCAGTGGCTATGCTGGACCCAGCAATGGCTGCCGCCTGGACACGGGGGGTGATGGGCTGTCTGCGGTCGATAATCCACTGCCTGAGGTCATTCGCGAGCGCGGTCAGCGAGAAGTGTTCTGCGGGCTCACCGGAATCATCTGGCTGCACCGAAAGATTCAGGATGCCTTCTTTTTGGTGGTGGGCTCTCGCACCTGCGCGCACCTCATTCAGTCTGCCGCCGGGGTCATGATCTTTGCCGAACCGCGCTTTGCCACAGCCATCATCGATGACCGTGACCTCGCGGGCCTGGCCGATGCGAATGAGGAACTTGACCGAGTTGTTGATCAGCTGCTCAGGCGTCGGCCCGACATTCGGCTGCTGTTTCTGGTCGGTTCCTGTCCGTCTGAGGTGATTAAGCTCGACCTCTCGCGCGCAGCAGAGCGCCTCACCGCCCGGCATCTGCCGGCCGTGCGGGTGTTGAATTATTCGGGCAGTGGCATTGAGACCACGTTTACCCAGGGCGAAGACGCCTGCCTGGCGGCTCTGGTGCCGCAGATGCCGGCCTCGCCTTCTTCCGACCCCACGCTTCTAATCGTGGGAAGCCTAGCCGACATCGTGGAAGACCAGTTGGTGGGCCTTCTGGGCGATATGGGCATCGACCGAATTGCCTGCCTGCCACCACGTAGGGCAGATGCGCTTGCCGCGGTGGGACCCAATACCTTCTTCATTCTGGCCCAGCCCTTTCTGGCAGATACCGCCCGCGCCCTGGAGGCCAGAGGGGCGCAGCGTATTGCCGCTCCTTTTCCTTTGGGGGTAGAAGGGACCCGTCGGTGGTGCTGGGCTGCAGCCCAGGCCTTTGGCGTGTCAGAGCAGGTCTTTGCCCATACCATTGCCGCGGCCCTGCAGCGGGGAAAAAAGGCGCTGGAGCCATGGCGGGAGCGGCTCTCCGGCAAGTCGGTGTTCTTCTTTCCCGATTCGCAACTGGAGATTCCGCTGGCTCGGTTTCTCTCGCAGGAACTTGGCATGCGGCTCACTGAGGTGGGTACGCCCTATCTGCACCGAAGCCACTTGCAGGAGGAAATTGATCAGCTGCCGGCGCATGCGCAGATCTCAGAGGGGCAAGACCTGGATCTACAGCTCGACCGCTGCCGGGCACTCAAGCCCGACCTGGTGGTCTGCGGGCTGGGGCTGGCTAATCCACTAGAGGCCGAAGGATTCAACACCAAGTGGTCCATTGAGCTGGTGTTCACGCCAATTCAGGGCTTTGACCAGGCAGCAGACCTTGCGGAGATCTTTGCCCGGCCGTTTGTGCGCAAGCAGCGCATTGCCGGCATTCCCCTTTCCGAGTCGGGTGCGCGTCAGCGCATTGCGATTCGCGCGGTGCAGGCCCTATGAAGCTGGCCCTGTGGACCTATGAGGGCCCGCCGCATGTGGGGGCCATGCGTGTGGCCACTGCTATGCGGGGTGTTCACTATGTGCTGCATGCCCCGCAGGGCGACACCTATGCCGACCTGCTCTTCACTATGATCGAGCGGCGTACCGAGCGTCCGCCGGTTACCTACACCACCTTTCAGGCGCGCGACCTTGGTAAAGACACCGCCGAACTCTTTAAAAATGCCGCACGCGACGCTGTGGCACGCTACCAGCCCCAGGCCCTGATGGTGGGCGCATCGTGCACGGCAGAACTGATTCAAGACGACCCGGGCGGGCTGGCTGAGGCACTGGGCCTGTCGATCCCGGTGGTGCCGCTGGAACTTCCCTCGTATCAGAAAAAAGAAAACTGGGGCGCTTCAGAGACTTTCTATCAGCTCGTGCGGCACCTGGTTCCCAAGACCAACTCAGCTGATGCGGGTAAGGCTGGTACTAGCAGCACACCCGCTGGTAAGGACAGCCATAGCGCTATCGCCAATATTCTTGGCCCAACCGCCCTGGGGTTTCGTCATCGCGATGACCTGCAAGAAATCGAAACGCTGCTTGCCGCAATCGGGGTGCAGGTCAATGTCATCGCCCCCTGGCAGGCCAGTCCGCAAGACATCGCCCGCCTGCCGCAGGCGGCCTTTAACGTGGTGCTTTATCCCGAGACTGCGGGACAGGTGGCAAGTTACTTAAAGCGCAGCTTTGGGCAGCCACACACCACGGTCATGCCGATTGGCTTGAAGGCCACCGAAGACTTCGTGCGTGAAGTCGCCAGGCTTGCAGGCATCGACCCTGACCAGGCCCTGGTGCGCGCCTATCAGTCTGCAGGAAGTCGTGCGGGATGGTATGCCGCTTCGGTAGACGCCACCTACCTTACGGGCAAGCGCGTGTTTGTTTTTGGCGATGCCAGTCATGCCATTGCCGCTGCCCGCGTGGCCGCCGAAGAGCTGGGCTTCACCGTGGTCGGCCTGGGCAGTTACAGCCGTGAGTTCGCCCGTGAGTTGCGCACTGCGGCAGAGGTCTATGGGGTTACCCCGCTGATATCCGATGACTATCTTGAGGTCGAACAGGCCGTGGAGGCCGCCAGCCCCGATCTTGTTCTGGGTACGCAGATGGAGCGCCATATCGCCAAGCGTCTGGGGGTGCCCTGCGCGGTGATCTCTGCCCCTGTGCATGTGCAAGACTTTCCAGCGCGGTATTCGCCGCAGATGGGCTTTGAGGGTGCCAATGTACTCTTTGACACCTGGGTGCATCCCCTCATGATGGGCCTCGAGGAACATCTGCTGGGCATGTTTAAGGGTGACTTCGAGTTTCACGAGGGGGCGGCCGCATCACACCTGGGGCATGGCGCGGCGCAGATTGCCATGCCGCCTTCGCCCCCCTCAGGTGCCGGAGTGAAGCCCGAAACAAGCCCTTCGATGCCTGCTACCCAGGCAGAGCAGGCGGTGCACGATGCCCAGCCGATGGCCTCACGTGAGCAGTTTATGCCTTCGCTGCAATGGGCGAGTGATGCCGAAAAAGAACTCGGCAAGATTCCGTTTTTTGTGCGTGGTAAGGCGCGTCGCAATACCGAAAAGTTTGCCGTCGAGCAGGGGCTCAGCCTGATCACCAAAGATACGCTCTACGAGGCGAAGGCCCACTATGGACGCTAAGGTTCGCCCGAGTCTGCGCATCGTGGTGGTCACCATGGACACCCATCTGGCCACAGCCACCGCCACAGCGGCCAAGCGGCTAGCCAAGAGCCTGCCTGGGGTAAGGCTTGAGATGCATGCGGCTTCCGAATATGCCGCACGGCCCGAGGCGCTCAAGGCCTGCCGTGAGGCGATTGCCCAGGCCGATATTCTTTTCGTGTCGATGCTCTTTTTAGAAGACCATTTTCTGCCGGTCATCGACCTGCTTGAGGCTCGACGTGACTCGGTTGATGCCATGGTCTGTGCCATGTCGGCGGCCGAAGTGGTACGTCTTACTAAGATTGGTCGGTTTGATATGGGCAAGCCCGCATCGGGCATGATGGCCATGCTCAAGCGACTCAAGGGCAGAGATAACAAGGCATCCCCCAGCAGCAATGGTGCTCGTCAGATGCGAATGCTGCGCCGACTGCCCAAGATTCTTCGGTTTATTCCTGGTACCGCGCAAGATGTGCGCGCCTATTTTCTCTGCCTGCAGTACTGGCTTGGTGGGTCTGAAGACAATATGGCCCACCTCGCGGCGTTTCTGATCAACCGCTATGCCCAAGGGCCCCGTGCGGAATTTAAGAATCGTCTGCCTGCGCACGATCCGGTGGAGTATCCCGAGGTGGGCGTCTACCACCCTCAGATGCCAGGCCGCATTACCGACCAACTTGCGCGACTGCCGAAGGCAGGTGGTCAGGGGCGGGTGGGCCTGCTGATGCTGCGGTCGTATCTGCTGGCTGGCAATACCGGCCATTACGACGGTGTTATTGCCGCTCTTGAGGCACGTGGTCTTGCGGTGGTTCCTGCATTTGCCACGGGGCTTGATGCCCGGCCTGCGATTGAGGCTTTCTTTTTGAAGGACGGCCAGGTGCAGGTCGATGCCGTGGTCTCGCTTACCGGCTTTTCTCTGGTGGGGGGGCCCGCATACAACGATGCCCAGGCGGCCGAAGAGATTCTTGCCGAGCTTGATGTGCCCTACCTTGCGGCACACCCGGTGGAGTTTCAAACTCTTGCCGACTGGGGCGGCTCGGCCCGCGGACTCATGCCAGTCGAGTCGACGATCATGGTGGCTATTCCTGAGCTCGATGGGGCGATCAGCCCCATGGTCTTTGGTGGCAGACCGGGTACCGCGGGAGTGGCCTGTCAGGGATGCCATCGGCACTGCACCTTTGACTCTGACACTACGGGTCAGGACATGGTGTCCTGCACTGAGCGTGCAGAGCAGCTTGCTGCGCGGGTAGCTGGTCTCGTTGAAATGCGCCGCAAGCGCACCCAGGATCGTAAGCTTGCTGTCGTTATTTTTAACTTTCCGCCCAACGGCGGCAGCGTGGGTACGGCGGCGTTTCTATCTGTTTTCGAATCTGTGCATAACACCCTGCTGGCCTTGAAGGCCGAGGGCTATCAGGTGGACAACCTGCCCGATGATGCCGAAGCCCTGCGCGAGGCCGTGCTCAAGGGCAATGCCGAACAGCATGGGGCTGACGCTAATGTGATGGCCCGTATTCCTACCCAAGACCATGTCGCCCGCGAGCCCTGGCTCGCGGAGATCGAAAAGGTCTGGGGCCCCGCACCTGGGCGGCAGCTCACCGATGGCAGACAGATCTTTGTGCTTGGTCTTAACCTGGGTAATGTGGCGCTCTGCGTGCAGCCATCGTTTGGCTATGAGGGTGACCCCATGCGCCTGCTCTTTGAGCAAGGCCATGCGCCCACCCATGCCTTCTCTGCCTTCTATCGTTACCTGCGTGAAGACTTCAAGGCCGATGCCGTGCTGCACTTCGGCACCCATGGGGCCTTGGAGTTCATGCCAGGCAAGCAGGCTGGAAACTCAGGCTCGTGCTGGCCCGAGCGGCTCATTGGCCCGCTGGCTAATTTCAATTTGTATGCCTCCAACAACCCTTCTGAGGGAACGATTGCCAAGCGGCGCGCGGCGGCTACCTTAATTAGCCATATGACGCCGCCGGTTGGTCAGGCGGGGCTTTATGCAGGCCTGCAAGAGCTCAAGCAGTCGATCGACCGCTGGCGGGGGCTGGCCCCGCAGTCTGTTAATGATTCGCTGCAGCCCGATTCTGAGCGCGCAGGCCTTATCGCTGTCATCGCAGAGCAGGCCCGGTCGCTCGAACTTCACGACAGTTGCGCGGGTCTGGTTGCGCTCGCAGAGGCTCTCGCCGCCGCACCTAGCGGCGATGGTGTTCGCGGGGCTAGTGGCGCTAGCAAGGGCACTGTTGACAGCAAAGATGCCACCGTGAAGACCGACATCGTGGCCATTGATGCCGAGGTCTACGGCCTGCAGCGCAGGCTGCTGGAGTGCGAACAGACCCTTATTCCCCAGGGCCTGCATGTGGTCGGAAGGCCCATGACGCCTGATGCGCGTAAAGAGCTGCTCTTAGCGATGGCCCAGGCCCATGCGCCTATGCAGGAAATTTCCAGACTCCATAAGGCTATCGACCTGCTGATCGATCAGCCCGTCTCTGATGGGCTTACCAAGGCCCGCGCCGCCATTCGTGCCGAGGGGCAGCATGATGACGGCACTGATAGCCTACTGGTGATGCTCGACCGGGTAAATCGCGAGACCCAGACCGACGCGGAAATTCGGGCCATTCTTAAGGGTCTTAATGGTCAGTTCATTCGTCCTGCTCCAGGCGGTGATGTGCTGCATACCCCCGAGATTCTGCCCACCGGCCGCAACCTGCATGGATTTGACCCTTTCCGCATGCCCAGCCGGTTCGCGGTCGTCGATGGCCTTAAGCAGGCAGAACGCCTTCTTGCACGGCATCAGGAGCAAGGCCACGGCATGCCCGAGTCGATTGCCATGGTCTTGTGGGGAACGGACAACCTGAAGACCGAGGGCGGCCCCATCGCCCAGGTGCTGGGCCTAATGGGCGCACGCCCGCGGTTTGATAGCTTCGGCAGGCTTGCGGGTGCAGAACTCATTGCTTTGGAAGAACTGGGACGCCCGCGCATTGATGTCATGGTGACCCTGTCGGGCATCTTTAGAGACCTTCTGCCCTTGCAGATCAAGATGCTGGCTGAGGCGGCCTTTCTCGCGGCCAGTGCCGATGAGCCCGAAGACCAGAACTTTATTCGTAAGCACAGCCTGGCCTACCAGAAAGACCAGGGCTGCGACCTTGAAACCGCGGCGCTACGCGTCTTTGGTAACTGCGATGGCGCCTATGGTGCCAATGTGAATCACCTGGTGGACCAGGGCTGTTGGGAGGACGAAGACGAGCTCGCCGAGGCCTATACCCGCCGCAAGGGCTTTGCCTACGGCCGTGCGGGCCAGCCTTTGCAAAAGCCTGCGCTGCTGCAGTCCGTGCTGAAGGACGTAAGCCTTGCCTATCAGAACCTTGACTCCATCGAGGTGGGCGTGACTACGGTGGACAATTACTTCGATACGCTTGGTGGTGTCAGCCGTGCCGTGCGGCGGGCCAAGGTGGCGGCCGCCCCTTCACAGCCCCTCACCAGTTTCGACACCCCGGTCTATATCGGCGACCAGACCTCTGGCAGTGGCGTGGTGCGCACGCTGTCTGAACAGGTGGCACTAGAGACGCGCACTCGTATGCTTAACCCCAAGTGGTATGAAGGCATGCTGGATCACGGCTACGAGGGCGTGCGCCAGATCGAGGCCCACCTCACCAACACCATGGGATGGTCTGCCACCACCGGTCAGGTGCAGCCCTGGGTCTATGCCCAGCTCACGCAGACCTTTGTGCTCGACGACGCCATGCGAGACCGTATTGCCCGGCTAAACCCCAAGGCCTCGGCCAAGCTCGCCGGCAGGCTTCTTGAGGCCTCAGAGCGCAACTATTGGAAGCCTGATGACAAGACGCTGGAAGCACTTCGTCGTGCAGGGGAAGAACTCGAAGATCGTATTGAAGGTGTCTACCAAGGAGCAGCCACATGAACACCGTATCGGTGCCGTTTGCAGAGATTCGGCGTCAGCCGCCCCCCGATGGCGAGGGCAGCCTGCAGGTGCAGCTTGACCCGAATATGAAGATTGGTAATGCCAAGGTGTTTGCGGTCTACGGCAAGGGAGGTATTGGCAAGAGCACCACGTCGTCGAACCTTTCCGCTGCATTTTCTAAGCTCGGCAAGCGTGTGCTGCAGATCGGCTGCGACCCGAAGCACGACTCCACCTTCACGCTGACCAAAAAGCTCATGCCCACGGTCATTGATGTGCTGGAGTCAGTCGATTTTCATTCTGAAGAACTGCGCATCGAAGACTTTGTCTACGAGGGCTACAACGGGGTGATGTGCGTCGAGGCCGGCGGCCCGCCCGCGGGCACCGGCTGTGGCGGCTATGTGGTAGGGCAGACCGTAAAGCTTCTGAAAGAACACCATCTGCTTGATGAGACCGATGTGGTGATCTTTGATGTGCTGGGCGATGTGGTCTGCGGTGGGTTTGCCGCGCCCCTGCAGCATGCCGAGCGTGCCCTCATTGTGGCGGCCAACGACTTTGACTCTATTTTCGCCATGAACCGTATCGTGCAGGCGATTGGTGCGAAGGCAAAGAACTACAAGGTGCGTCTGGGTGGCGTGATTGCCAATCGCAGCCAAGAGACTGACCAGATCGATAAATTTGCCGCGCGGGTGGGGCTCAATCGCCTTGCACATTTTCCAGACCTTGATGTCATCCGCCGCAGTCGCCTGAAAAAATCGACCCTCTTTGAGATGGAAGACTCTCCCGAGTTGCGCGCAGTGCAGGAAGAGTACCTGCGGCTTGCGGCAAGCCTCTGGGCCGGCACCGAGCCGCTTGCGCCCGAATCACTCAAAGACCGTGAGATCTTCGATCTCCTTGGGTTTGACTGATGAGCCCCTCAGTGATCAGCCCGCCTTCGGCCAGAGCCGTTGACCCGCGCTATGCGGAGCGGCGCGGTCAGATTGAGCATTACTTTGACCGCACTGCAGCCCAGGCCTGGGCGCGCCTCACCTCCGATGCGCCGGTCAGTGGCATTCGGGCCACCGTGCGGGCCGGGCGGGAGGCTATGCGGGCTATGATCGTCTCTTGGCTGGGTACCGAACCTGCCACCGCAGACATCGCCCGCAGTCCCGCCTACGGCCAGCGGCTCATCGGCCGAACCCTTTTGGACGCGGGCTGTGGAACAGGGCTCTTGTCCTTTGATGCTGCCCGATTGGGCGCCCGTGTCACGGCGATCGACCTTTCCCCCACCCTGGTGGGCCTTGCCAGTCAGCGACTGCCGTCAGACCTTGGCACGGGCAGTGTTGTTTTTCGATCGGGTGACATGCTCGACCCTGCCTTAGGCCATTTTGACCATCTGGTGGCGATGGACTCGTTGATCCACTATGCCCCCGAACAGGCTGTGGCCGCACTGTCCACGCTTGCCCCTCGGGTGCGCAGCAGCATGGTCTTTACTTTCGCACCAAGTAATCCCTTGTTGCAGGTCATGATGATGGTGGGAAAGTGGTTTCCCCGTGCAGACCGCTCGCCTGCGATTGTGCCGGTGCGGTTTGACAGACTCTGTCGTTTGCTACGTGACTCGGCGGTCTTGGCCGGTTGGACAGTCGGCCGGCGCCAGAGGGTCTCGCGTGGGTTCTATACCTCTGAAGCGGTCGAGCTTCTGGCGCCCATAGGCGAACACCGGGCAGCCACCATAGACTGTGATGCCGCGAAAGGGCATCCGTCTGGAGTTGTGCAGTGAGCACCGAGTCTTCCTCCGTGAAATCGCTGACGGGGCTGCAGGCACTGCGCAGCCTTGCCTTTGTGAACCCGCGGCGCTGGGCACAGATTGATCCTCGGTTTCTGCCATTTGCCGACCTGGCAACGCCTGATCTGCCCATGTCGCGTCTGCTGCGCCTTTCGTTGTTTCAGGTATCAGTGGGCATGGCCATGGCACTCATGGTGGGCACGTTAAATCGCGTGCTGATCGTGGAACTTGGGGTTGCGGCCTGGCTGGTTTCTGCCATGGTGGCCCTGCCCCTACTGATTGCGCCCTTTCGGGCTCTGGTGGGCTTTCGATCTGATACCCATAAGTCGGTGCTGGGATGGCGTAGGGTGCCCTATATCTGGATGGGAACCATTCTGCAGTTTGGGGGGCTGGCCATCATGCCCTTTGCGCTTATCTTGCTATCAGGTGACACCCATTGGCATAGCGCGATCGGCCCAGCAAGTGCGGCCTTGGCATTTCTGCTGGTAGGGGCGGGCATTCAGACCGTGCAGACCACAGGGCTGGCACTGGCTACCGACATTGCCTCAGAAGAAAACCGTCCTCGGGTGGTAGCCATGATGTACACCATGCTCTTGGTGGGCATGGTGGTCTCGGGTATTGCCTTTAGCCTGCTTTTGGCGGACTTTAGTAAGTTCAGGCTGATTCAGGTCGTACAGGGTTCCGCATTTGTGGCCATGGTGCTTAATGTCATTGCCCTCTGGAAGCAGGAGGCGCGCATGCCTGCGAAGACCGCACCGCACCTGCCAAGGCCGGGTTTTGCCGAGACATGGCAGCGGTTCGTAGGCCAGCCTGGCCATCTACGGTTTCTCGTGGCGCTTTTTTTGGGAACGGCCGCCTTTAGCATGCAGGACATTATTCTTGAGCCCTACGGTGGCGAGATTCTGGGCCTGAGCGTCTCGGCCACCAGTCTGCTGACTGCCGTTATGGCAGTGGGTGCCTTGCTGGCCTTTGCCGTTTCCGCGCGCCTGCTAAGCAAAGGAATCAACCCGCATCGATTATCTGCCTTGGGAGTTGTGGTCGGCCTTGTTGCATTTGCCCTGGTGATCTTTGCCGAACCGCTCGCGTCTGCCAATACCTTTCGCCTGGGAACCTTTCTGATCGGGTTCGGTGCCGGACTCTTTTCGGTGGCAACACTTACGGCTGCTATGGGTCTGGATGCCGAGGGCTTCACAGGCCTCGCTCTGGGGGCTTGGGGTGCCGTACAGGCCACTGCCGCTGGTATTGCCATTTTTCTGGGGGGCGCTCTGCGCGACTTCTTTAGCGTACTGGCAACCTCGGGTCGACTCGGCGAGGTGCTGACCTCCCCCGGGGTGGGCTACAGCCTTGTCTATCAGGTGGAGTTGGTCTTGTTGTTTGCAACGCTTGTGGCCGTGGGACCTCTGGTGCGAATCTCCAGAGCCCAGGCCGCAGCATCGAAGAAATTTGGTCTGGCCGAATTCCCCGGCTAGCCCTTGTTATCGCTAAGGAGAGTGACCATGGGAACAGGTGCAATTACGCAGTACATCGATGTAGCGCAGGTGGTGCTCTACATGTTCTGGATCTTCTTTTTCTGGCTGGTTGTCTACCTCACGCTAGAGAGCAAACGCGAGGGATTCCCCATTGAGCATGACCGGCCTGATGGCTCAGTGCGCCGTGAAGTGGGCTTTCTGCCAATGCCCTCGCCAAAGGTCTATAAGACGAAGTTCCATGGCGACTTCGTGGCGCCCCACGAACGGGACTTCGAAGACCCCATGCCCCCTGGAAAGGCTATTGGCCCATTTCCCGGTATGCCCTTAGAGCCTACTGGCGACCCCATGAATGCCGGTGGTATTGGCATTGGCCCGGGCGCCTATACGCGTCGCATGGATGTCACCGACAAGACCTGGGAAGGTCATGACAAGATCGTGCCCTTGCGTACCGATGCACATTTTGGCCTGGCTAAGCAAGACCTAGACCCCCGTGGCCTTACGGTCTTAGGTGCTGATAATCAGGCCGCGGGCACCGTAACTGATGTCTGGGTGGATCGCTCCGAGCACATGATTCGGTTTCTGGAGGTGAAGACTCAGGGGGGGCGCACGGCGCTGCTGCCCATGAACTTCTGCCGCGTACGCCGTGACCGCATCAAGGGCAATCGCGTCACTGTGGAATCCATTCTGGCAGGCCAGTTTGAAGGGGTTCCGGGAACCGCCCATCCCGAAAAGGTCACGCTGCTCGAAGAAGAAAAAATCATGGCCTACTTTGGTGCCGGTACTCTGTTTGCCACACCGTCCCGTCGTGAGCCGCTGATATGAAGGCGCAGAGTAACGGCCACGAACACGAGTTCGAGCCCGAGTACGGGCTGCCTGAGCGCCTGCCCGCGCAGGAGCACATCCTCTGGCAGGGCAGTCCGCATACCGGCCTTGTCTTTTGCGAGGTTTTTCATGCCCGAGCGCTCGCTGTGTATTTTGGCCTCATTCTTGCGCTGCGCGGTGCCCATCAGTTCAGCATGACAGGCTCGTGGGCCGAGGCCTTTGCTGCCGCTACCTGGCTTGCTCCTCTGTTTGTTCTTGCCCTGGTACTTTTCTGGGCCCTGGCCTGGCTGGTGGCAAAGACCACGGTCTACACCATTACCGATCGGCGGCTGGTCATGCGCGTCGGGATCGTTCTATCGCTGACCTTCAACATTCCGCTGTCACGACTGCAGTCGGCCGATGTGCGGCATATTGGTTCGAAGGGCGCAGGAGAGATCGCCCTGACACTCAGGCCCGAGGACAAGATTGCCTACTTTCATCTCTGGCCACATGCGCGGCCATGGCGCTTTGCCCATCCCGAGCCCATGCTGCGGTGTCTGCCAGCTGTTGCCGGTGTGGCCGAGCTGCTGCGGCAGGCATGGACAAAGGCTCAGGCAGAGCTACCCGTACGGCAGACCCATGAGCCCTCTGCTGATAGACCGCGCCGCTCCTTCTCGGATCTTGAGGCCGCCTGATATGTCAGACCGACTCGTCTCACGGCCACAGGTGGAAGGCTGGCCCTTAATTGGCCTTGCAGTGCTCGTGTTGGGGAGTATTTTTCTGGCTGCCTTCTCGCAATGGCAGAAGCAGCAGAACCTGCCGGGCCCTGTGGTCGATACCCTTGCGATGCGTACCCTCATTTTCGCCGATAGCCGCGACGGAAATATTGCCGTTACCGATGCGGCTACGGGTGAACGCCTGCCTGCTATTGAAGGGGAGGCGGGGTTTGCGCGTGGCGTGCTGCGCAGCCTTGCCCAGGCCCGGCTGCGTGATGGCGGAAGCCCACAGACTCCCTTTGTACTGGTTCGGCTGTCAGATGGCTCCCTGCGACTAAAAGACCCCTGGACCCAGCGTGAGGTTGACCTCACCACGTTTGGCCCTTCAAACGTCGCCGTCTTTCAACCTCTTCTTGAGGTGCGTCAAACGCGACCGCAGTACTAGCAACCATCATGCAGACAGACCACAAATAAGGAGCAGGCTATGAACCCCCCTTCCCAAGATACCCTTGATACGGCTCGGTCAGTGGCCAAGGCAGCCGAGGCCGGATACGGCAGAACCGCGGACCGCGTGCCGAACGAGGCTACTGCTCTGGCGCTGCAGGACACCCTGCTGACGCCACGGTTTTACACCACCGACTTCGCGGCAATTGATCGGCTCAATGTCGAGCCGATTCGTGAGGAGTGGGAGAAGCTCATGGCAGAGTTCGAGGCCGATAACAACGACGAGCACTTTCAGCGCCCCCCCGACATGCGGGGCGACTGCTCAAAGCTTCCCGAGGGCCTCTATCAGGAATTTCGCGAGTTTTTAATCAGCTCCTGCACCTCTGAGTTTTCGGGCTGCGTCTTGTACGCCGAGATAAAAAAGCGGGTCAAGAACCCCGATATGAAACGGCTCTTTGGCTATATGGCCCGCGATGAGTCTCGACATGCCGGCTTTATTAACCAGTGGCTCAAAGACTTTGGCATTGGGGTCGATCTTGGCTTTCTGACCAAGGCTAAAAAGGTGACCTACTTCAAGCCGAAGTACATTTATTACGCCACTTATCTTTCCGAGAAGATTGGCTATGCCCGGTATATCGCTATTTATCGGCAGATCGAGAAGCATCCCGAGCTGCGTTTTCACCCCATCTTTCTCTGGTTTGAAAAGTGGTGTAACGACGAGTTTCGTCATGGTGAAGCCTTCGCCTTGATCATGCGGGCTAACCCAGACCTGCTTCGTGGACTGAATCTCTACTGGATTCGGTTTTTTCAGCTCGCTGTCTTTGCCACCATGTTTGTGCGTGACCACAGCCGACCCGAGATGCATAAGGCCTTGGGCCTCAACCCCGCCGACTATGACCAGCGGGTATTTCACATTACCAGTGAGATCTGTAAGCAGGTCTTTCCCGTGACGCTGCGCTACGACACGCCGGAGTTTCTGAAAGGACTGCAGGCCCTGCGCGTTATTCAGGAATCGGTAGACCGAGCCAAAGAGGCCGGTGGCATAGGCAGCCTGCTGCGCCGCGGTGGGCTCGCGCTGCAGGCGGCCTGGGTTTTTGGGCGGCTCTATCTCCAACCGGTGCATCGTCAGCCATTGCCGGAGCAGGCGCGGCTTGCTCCGAGCTGGTAGCCACCTTAGTTATCACGCGCTGTGGCCAGTCCCCTGCACCTTTGGCTTCCCTTCGTCTTCGTGGTGGGGCTGTGGTGGCTCTCTACGGGGCTGATCCTGCGACTCGTTGACCGCGGGCGTTCGCCCAGATCCCCATCGGGAGTGCAGGGTCGGGGCCTGCTGGCCGCCTCATTTGCACTTGTCGTTGGGCTATCGGGTGTGGTTGTCACCCGTGAGATGACCACACCGGTTGGGGCCTATCTGGCCTTTGTCTCTGCCCTTTTGGTCTGGTCCTGGCAGGAGCTTACCTTTCTGCTTGGGCTGGTTACCGGGCCAAACCGTAAACCTTGTCCGCAGGTGCATGGCCTGCAGCGCGCCTGGCATGCTTTTCTTACCATTGCGCACCACGAACTGGCGATTGTTTTGCTTGGTCTGGCCGTAATAGTGCCAACCTGGGACGCGCCCAATCAGGTTGCTGCCCATACCTTTGCTGTACTTTGGGTCATGCGAATATCCGCCAAACTCAATCTCTTTCTGGGCGTGAAGAACTTCTACGAGGCTTTTCTGCCAGTGCCACTGCGCTATCTGCTCACCTATTTCTCTAAGCGATCAATTAACCTGCTGTTTCCGTTTAGCGTGGTGCTCGCGTCACTGGTGGCCATGTTGATTTGGAGCAATGCGCTAGCGGCGCAAAGCCCGTTTGAGGTGGCCGCGGCAAGCCTCGTAGGTACTATTTTGGTGCTTGCAGTCGTTGAACACATCATGCTGGTCGTTCCTTTTGCCCCGGACCAGCTCTGGCGATGGGCGCTAAAAACCCCACCCGTGCCCTAAACCACCTGAACCTTAGGCGGGTTTTCTTGCCAAAAGACAGTCAATCCCGCGCGCGAGCATCGGCGCGCGGGGTGATAATCACGTTATAGTTGCGTTTTTTCACCGAGTTTCTAAGGAGAACCCTAAGATGAAATGGATTGCCTTTGCAGCTTCTCTGGCCGTTCTTGCGGGATGTGCCTCTAAACCCCAACAGTCCGCGGCTCCCGCTCCTGCCGCTGCCCCTGCGCCTATCGCTGCCCCCGCACCTGCACCCGCGCCTGCTGCGCCGCCGCGCGCCGCCGCAGCAACACCGGCCCCGTCTCCCGCGTCTCAGGCTCTCGAGCTAGCACGGTCTCGCATTATTGGGGTCGAACCCTCTGTTTATTTTGATTTTAATAAGTTCACTATCAAACCTGAATTCCAAAACACCGTGTCTGCCTTCGGTAACTACCTCGCGGTGGTTAAAAATTCGCGCATGGTCATCGAAGGTAATGCCGATGAGCGTGGCACGGTGGAGTACAACCTTGCCCTTGGTCAGCGGCGTGCAGAGGCTGTGAGCGTGGCATTACAGGCCAACGGTGCGAGCTCTGGCAGTATCGAAACCATAAGCTATGGAGAAGAGCGACCCCGCAATACCGGTAAGTCTGAGGCGGCCTTTGCTGAAAACCGTCGCGCCGATATTGTCTTGAAATAAGTTATTGGGTTGTCGGAAAAAATGCGGCGCAAGCCGCATTTTTTATTTCAGCCTTGGCTCGTCGACAGATCCTGTCTCCGAAGCACCGTCTTCAAAGAGCGTGAATTCGTGGCTTATCGCCGCGGTCATTCCCAGCATCTTTGTTGCGGAACAGTATTTTTTCTGCGATAGGTCAATGGCCCGTTCCACCAAATTTTCCCGCAGATTTCGTCCGTAGACTTTAAACAGGAACGTAATTTTCGTGAAGACCTTCGGGTCGGTTTCGGCGCGTTCCGCATGGGTCTCTACGTCGCAGCCGCGAATATCCAGGCCGCTCTTACGCAGAATTAAGACAACATCGTAGGCCGTGCAGGCGGCCGCGCCGGAGAGCACCACCTCCATGGGTCGCGGGCCAAGGTTGCGACCGCCCCCTTCTGGCGCGCCATCCATTACGAAACTATGACCCGACCCGGTTTCCGCAACAAAGCTCATGGTCTGACCACCAAGCCAGCGAATTGTGCAGTCCATGCATTCCCCCCTAAATTACGAGTTCCAGCCCCTGAAAGAGATTTCGCGTTTAGCGTCTCTTGGTTGTCCGGCTAGAATACCCGTAAATGAATCTGACCTCGCTCCTGGAACCACAGCTTCGCGCCATGGGACGACGTCTGCGCGAACAACGTCTTGCGCAAGACATCAACCCGCGGGCTCTTGAGACTGATCTTCGTACCACCCACAGACACCTCTTGGCGATTGAAGAGGGGCAGACCCGGCTGTTCTATTCGGACTCGTTCTTCTGTGATCTCTTCACTCGGTATGCCTTGGCCTTGGGATTCTCTGCCCAGGAAGCCCAAGACATGGTCGCTACGCTGCGGACCCCCATTCCTTCTACACCCCCCCCTGCACCCTCTACATCGCCTGAGGCTGCCTCTTTATCTCCCGCGCCTGCACCTGCTGCGGGCTCAGAATCCGGTACTCCCGGCGCATCCGCCCTTGTTGATGACTCGGCCTCGCCTGAATTGGCTTCCGACGAGACTTCTAACGCAACTTTCGACGCCACCCCTGTTTCCCTGCCCGAGACAGCGCCAGATAGCGCAACCCCGGCTTCCGAGCTGTCGCCCGAGACTGGCTCAGAGGCACAAAGTGTAGGGGGGCAGGAGCAGCTACCCCTGGCCGATGCCTTCCCGCCGCCGGAACCAGTTGCCGCGACTGTCGCAGTAACTGCGGCAGTGACAACCTTGCAAACGGGCAGTGCAGAGCAGGAGGCACGGGCGCCTGTATACGCTCAGGCCTCTGAGATTCGCTCCAAAGGCACTACACGAGGGGCCTCGAAAAAGACCTCATTGCCCACTCTTTTCTTTGTCTTTCTGGTTGCCAGCGTATTGGTCTTTTGGCTGGTCTCGCAGCAGGAAGAGGAACCGAAGACAGCCCCCTCGGTCTCGGCCGCGCCCGAAAGATTCGACAAGTCGGAGGCCAGCGAAAAGCCAGCCGCCTCCGCTCCCTCTGGTAGCAATGGGGTGTCTTCGCTGACCGGGCCACCAGCCGTTGGGGCTGGCGCTGTCTCCGGGAATGCGCCTGCTGCGGGGGCCCTGGCTAGTCCGATAGGGCAGACAGAAGACCCTTCCCTTAAGACGGCCGCTTCTCCTGCAGCGGTGCCGACTTCTGCAAACACCAGTGTCGCGAATGCGCCAGAGGGCGCCCCCGAGCTGGAACTTGTTTTTCGCATACGAGGATGGGTCTGGGTGCGAGAGGCAAATGACTCCGTGCGCGAGTTCGTTGTTTCTGAAGGGGGCGTGGTGCGGTTTCAGGAGATACCGATTTTTATTGTTCTGCCCGCACCCGACCAGATTGACGCCAAGGTCTTCGGCAGGTCTGTGTCTTTAAAGCGTACTGAAGAAGAGAAGAACCACGGTCGGTATACCCGTACTATGCTGCGGCAGGCGGCCAACCTGGGTCGTCTCCCGCCTCCTCCCGCGAACTAGGGCCTTGCGCTTCGGTTATTGTAGGCAATGCAGTTTCTGCTGCGGCTGACCCGATGACGGTGGCTCTTGCCTTTGTAACCCTGGCAGCGGTCTGGGGTGCCTCATTTCTGTTTCTTCGGCTGGCGGTGCCGGATTTCGGGCCTATCCTCTCTGCTGAGCTTCGCGTTGGGATTGCCTGGTTGGCCCTAACCGTTTTTTCGGGCGTGGCTGCCCTTCGGCGTTTTAGCCCGTTTGCAGCAGCCGAGGCCTTCCCTAAGACCCGTGTATCAATTGCCTGGTGGAAGATGGCCCTGGTAGGGCTCATGAACAGTGCCCTGCCTTTTGCCCTTTACGGGTTTGCTGCCCTGACCTTGCCTGCCGGGTACCTGGCAATTCTGAACGCCCTTGTACCGCTCTGGGGCGGGCTTATTGCTGCAGCCTTTCTGGGTCAGCCGCATAGTTGGACCTTGTTCGTAGCGGTGGGTCTTGCTGCCCTTGGGATCTCGCAGATGGTGCGTCTCGGACCCGTACCCGTAGACGCGCAGACCCTGTTTGCGGCGCTCGCCTGTGCCGCTGCCACACTCTGTTACGCGATCGCAGGTCAGCTTACCCGGCTATGGCTTTCCGGAATTACCGCGGCTCGATCCGCCCGCACGACGCTGGGCTTTGCCAGCCTCTGTATCCTTCCCTTTATTGCTAGCGATCTGCAGCAGGCATCGCCCACGCCGGTGGGTTGGACCGCGGTATTGGCGCTTGGATTGGTGAGTTCCGCGATGGCCTACCTGCTCTTTTTCTGGCTGCTGAAGCAGCTTGGACCCGTGCGGGTCAGTAGCGTTACCTTTCTGATACCGGCCTTCGGAGTGGTCTGGGGGGCGTTGTTTCTGAGCGAGCCCATTGGAGCCCCGGTGCTTATCGGGCTTGGGCTTGTCGTGCTGGCGAGCGTTCTGGTGCAAAGACACTAGCCCCCCAGTGAACCCCCAGTGAACCTTCAGTGAACTGCCGCCCCCAAATCACTGTTTCGCGGAAATTCTATTGACCGTCTCGCCTAGGTTTTGTTTGGAGAAAGGCTGTGATCCAGCATGGCAAACACCTGCTCCAGGGAGCTTGCCACACTGAGCTTGTCAAGGTGCCCCTGCGTCAGAAACCCGTGGGAACAGGCTTCTTTCACAAAGCCCAAGAGGGTGTCGTAATAGCCCTCAAGGTTTGCAAGAACGATGGGCTTATGGTGTCCGCCCGTCTGCAGCCCAGTCCAGACTTCAAAGAACTCCTCCAGGGTGCCGATTCCTCCGGGTAAAACAAGAAAGGCCTGGGCCTCCTCCATCATCTTGATCTTGCGCTCAATCATCGTCTGCACGATGTAGAGCTCATGAATTCCGGGAAGAACGGGCTCGATTTTGGTGAGATATTCGGGAATCACACCCAAGACATAGCCCCCTTCTTCGAGGGCCGCCTGGGCCACCGTGCCCATCAGCCCCCACCTGCCAGCGCCATAGACCAACCCCCAGCCTCGGCTGGCAATAGACTGGCCGACATCGGCCGCGATGCTTGCCCACTGGTGGTGATGGCCAAGGCGAGAACCGCAAAAAACACAGACGCGTAGGGCGGGGCGAGGGGGCATGGCAACTACTTTCGACGGGGAGAGAGACCCTGGCTGACCTGCCCATGCGATGAAGCGGGTGCTGTAGTAGGCTGAGTCGCTCAGGGCATGGGCAGCGCGATTGTGTATCGTACCCGCTTGAGGGAAAATTCGAATGAAACAGGACCCAATAGACTTTGCGCGAAACCTAGACGCCCACACTGGCGAGGCTGTAGGGCTGTCCCTGACGCGGGATATTCCGTACAAAGACCCTGACCCGCAAGAGACCGCCGAGTGGGTCGAGGCTTTTTCTGCCGTCTGGCGACAGTCTGGGCCAGACCGCGCCGAACAACTGCTGCGTGTGCTCTGCGCTCAGGCAGAGCTTAAGGGCCTTGCCATACGGCCCAAGGCTGTCTCTGGGTACTGCAACACTATTGGGCTGGACAGGCAGCCCTTCTATCCGGGCGATCTGGCCCTGGAGGAAAGGATCGCCGCCATTATTCGCTGGAACGCCCTGGCGATGGTGGTGCGGGCTAATCGCCGTGCAGGCGAACTCGGGGGTCATATCGCGAGCTATGCCAGCGCGGCAGACCTGTTTGAAGTGGGCTTTCAGCACTTCTGGCGCGGGGCAGAGTCGGCCTTGCCCTCTAGTGGCCTCGGGCGTGGCGGCGACCTGGTCTTCATGCAGCCTCACAGTGCCCCAGGAATCTATGCACGCGCCTTCTTAGAGGGGCGGCTCTCAGCCGCCGCTCTTGACCACTATCGCCGTGAGCTTGTGGGGGAGGAGGCAGGCGCCCGTGGGCTTTCGAGCTATCCGCATCCCTACCTGATGCCCGACTTCTGGCAGTTCCCGACGGGTTCGATGGGACTGGGCCCTATCCAGTCAATCTATCAGGCGCGCTTCATGCGTTACCTAACCCACCGTGGCCTCTTGGACTGCACGGCACGGCGGGTCTGGGGCGTATTTGGTGACGGTGAGATGGACGAGCCCGAGAGCATGAGTGCGCTCACCCTGGCCGCCCGGGAGGGGCTGGATAACCTCACCTGGGTTATTAACTGCAACCTGCAACGGCTCGACGGCCCAGTGCGCGGCAACGGCCGCATCATTGATGAGCTTGAGCAGCTTTTCTCAGGCGCAGGCTGGCATGTCATCAAGGTGATATGGGGCAGCGACTGGGATCCACTTTTCGCACGGGATCACTCCGGCGCATTGCTAAGGGCCTTTGCCCAGACCGTCGATGGTCAGATGCAGACCTTCGCCGCCAAAGATGGGGCCTTTAACCGCGAGAACTTCTTTGGCCAGAGCCCCGAGCTGGCCGCCCTGGTTGCCGACATGACCGATGCCCAGATAGACCGGCTTAAGCGTGGGGGGCATGACCTGGTAAAAATCTACGCCGCCTATGCCGCCGCTGTTGCCCATCGGGGGCAGCCTACGGTGATTCTTGCCCACTCCAAAAAAGGCTATGGCATGGGCAGCGCTGGCCAGGGCCGTATGACCACCCACAGCCACAAGAAACTCGAAGATGATGAGCTCATTGCCTTTCGCGATCGGTTCCACTTGCCGTTGACAGACCAACAGGCCGTCGACCTTGTCTTCTTGAATCCTGGTGATGAGAGCCCAGAGGTGCGTTACCTGAAGGCGCGGCGGGAGGCATTGGGCGGTCCTTTGCCCGCCCGGTACACCCAAACCGATACCGTGAACGTTCCTGCCCTCGCTGGGCTGGGTGACTTTGCCTTGAAGGCCAATGGCAAAGAAATGAGCACCACCATGGCGCTGGTGCGTCTGCTCGGCCAGTGGCTAAAGTCGCCCACGCTTGGGCCACGACTTGTGCCGATCGTGGCCGACGAGGCCCGTACCTTTGGCATGGCAAATCTGTTTAAGCAGGTCGGAATCTATTCCAGCCAGGGCCAGCGCTATGCGCCTGAAGATATCGGGTCGGTGCTGAGCTACCGTGAGGCTCTCGATGGCCAGATTCTCGAGGAAGGCATTAGCGAGGCCGGCGCGATCGCCAGTTGGATTGCCGCGGCGACAAGCTATAGCAACCACGGCCTTTCTATGCTGCCCATGTACATCTTCTACTCGATGTTTGGCTTTCAACGGGTGGGCGATCTTATCTGGGCGGCAGCCGACCAGAGCCCGCGCGGTTTTCTCTTTGGGGCTACCTCTGGCCGTACCACCTTGGCGGGCGAGGGACTGCAGCACCAAGACGGCACGAGCCTGCTCTGGGCCGCAACGGTACCAAACTGCAAGGCCTACGACCCTGCGTTTGCAGGCGAACTCGCCGTGATCGTGGACCATGGCATGCGCGCCATGTTGCAAGAACATAGCGATGCCTTTTATTACATCACCGTCACGAACGAAAACTATGCCCAGCGCAGCCTTTTGCCCGAGCACCATGACGGGGTTGTGCGCGGAGGGTACCTACTGGACTGCCTTGGGCCGGGTAGCGGTGCTCCCGTTACCCTTTTGGCCTCGGGGGCTATTCTGGTCCAGGCGATCAGGGCGGCTGAGTCGCTTGCCCAAGAAGGCCTGCGCGTATTCGTCTACAGCATCACGAGCTGGACCAACCTGGCCCGTGATCCTGGCTATCTCCGGTGGCTTTTAGACCAGAGCCAGGGGCCTGTGGTGGCAGCCACCGACTATGTGCGGGCCGTGCCTGACCAGCTGCGCGAACACATTACTGCTGATCGCCGCTTCACTAGCCTGGGTACCGATGGCTTTGGCCGTAGTGACACCCGCGCGGCACTGCGGCGTTATTTTGGGGTCGATGCCGCCTCGATTGCCAATGCCGCACGCAATCGCCTTTATGATTCCTAAAAAGCGCACTACACACCAGGAGGAGACCTATGCAACTTACTGCGGCACAGCTTGAAGCCTTTGACCGAGATGGCTTTCTATTCTTTCCAGGCCTCTTTAGCCCTCAAGAGGTAAAGACACTGAACAGTGCGGTGCCTGAGCTCTACAGTCGGCGCGAAGCCTACAACGTTCGGGAAAAGGGCAGCGATGCGGTTCGTACCAACTTTGCTGCCCATATGTACAGCGCTCCGTTTGCCCGACTGGCGCGCCACCCCCGCATGATTAAGCCGGTGGAGCAGCTCTTTAATGAAAAGCTCTACATGCACCAGTTTAAGATCAACGGCAAGATGGCCTTTGAAGGCGATGTCTGGCAGTGGCACCAAGACTATGGCACCTGGCTCAACGACGACCTCATGCCCGAGCCGCGGGCCATGAATGTGGCGATCTTTCTTGACGAGGTCAATGAGTTCAACGGTCCGTTGATGTTTATTCCTGCAAGCCACAAGAAAGGCGTTCTTGAGGCCGGGCACGACCTCACCACCACAAGCTATCCCTTATGGACCATCGACCATGCGCTTATCTCGCAGCTCGTTGAGCGTGCCGGCGGACGCAATGGGGGCATTGTCAGCCCTCAGGGGCCCGCAGGCTCGATGATCCTTTTTCACAGCTGCCTCGTGCATGCCTCTACTAGCAACTTGTCGCCGTGGAATCGGGTGAGTGTTTATCTCAGCCTCTGCGCCGTGAGCAACCACATTCAGCGGCACAAACGCCCGGAATACATCGCCCACCGTGACTTCACGCCTATTGACTGTCTGCCAGATGACTGCCTGACGAAGGACTACCCGGTGGACCTTCCCTGGGGCAAGGGCATGCCCGGCTCGGCATTACAGACCTCTCTTGATCGGATTGCTGCGTGAGTCTGCATGTTCAGCTGCGTAAGCGGCAGGCCGAAGGGCGGCCGATTCGGGTGGGGCTTATTGGCGCCGGTAAGTTTGGCTCGATGTACCTTGCCCAGGTGCCACGAACGCCTGGCATTCATGTGGTGGGTATTGCCGATCTGTCTGTGGAAGGGGCCCGCAAGAATCTTGCCCGCGTCGGCTGGCCTGAGAATCAGACCCAGGCACGGTCGTTTGATGAGGCCCTCAAAAACGGCAGCACCTATATCTCAGAAGACTGGGAGGCACTGGTACGCCATCCTGCGATCGACGTCATTGTCGAGTCCACCGGCCATCCGATAGCCGCTGTCGATCACATTCTCGGGGCCTTCGATCACGGTAAGCATGTGGTTAATGTCACCGTAGAGGCCGATGCCTTCTGCGGTCCACTCTTGGCCCGCCGTGCCGAACAGAAAGGCCGCGTCTATTCCTTGGCCTTTGGCGATCAGCCTGCGCTGATATGCGACCTGGTCGACTGGGCACGTACCTGTGGCTTTCCTGTGGTGGCGGCGGGCCGAGGCCATAAGTGGCTGCCCCACTTTGCCCAGTCCACACCCGAGACGGTCTGGGGCTACTACGGCCTTACGCCCGAGCAGGCAGCGCGTGGTGGCTTGAACCCAAAGATGTTCAACAGCTTTCTCGATGGCTCAAAGCCCTCAATCGAATCCACTGCTGTGGCCAATGCCACCGGTCTTGGGGTGCCTAGCAACGGGCTGCTCTATCCGCCCGCAAGTGTGGAGGATATCCCGTTTGTTACCCGGCCGATCAGTGAGGGGGGCGTGCTTGAGCGTAAGGGCATGGTCGAAGTGATTTCCTCTCTCGAGAAGGACGGTCGCGCGATTCCCTATGACATCCGCATGGGCGTCTGGGTAACAGTTGAGGCCGAGACCGACTACATTAAAAACTGTTTTGAGGAGTACAACGCCCACACCGATCCCACAGGCCGGTATTTCACTTTGTATAAGCGCTGGCATCTTATTGGGCTTGAAGTCGGTCAGTCGGTGGCCAGTGTGGCACTACGTGGTGAGGCCACGGGCGTGGCTCTGGGATGGGTGGCCGATGTGGTGGCCACCGCCAAGCGCGACCTGCGTGTCGGTGAAATTCTCGATGGCGAGGGCGGCTACACCGTCTGGGGCAGGCTCTTGCCTGCGCAGACCTCGCGCGAGATTAATGGACTGCCCCTGGGCCTAGCCCATGGCATCAAACTGCGGCGCCCGGTGCCGCAGGGCCAGTCTCTCAGTTGGGACGATGTTGAGATCGTTGACTCGCCCGCCTATCGCCTGCGTCAGGAGATGGTGCATACGGCCTTCTAACAGGTCTTTAGCCTTACACTCAAGGCATGCTAAGAGAGTTTGTAATGCAACTGGTTCGTGACCTGGACCTCGGGGCTTTCGCGCCATGGGTCCTGGCGCTCGTTTCTTTTGTCAACGTGCTGGCAATTCTCACCCTGGCCTGGGCTGGCAGCTATGTCTTGCGCAGGGTCATTTCCCTTTTTCACCAAAGGCTGATCGAAAAGGCTGAGGGGCCAGAGGAACGACGCCGATTAGAGACCTTGCAGCGGGTCTTCCGTTACATCGCCACCGTAGTGATCTCTGTGGTGACGATCATGCTGGTGCTGGCGGAGGTGGGCATCTCGATTGCTCCGATTCTGGCAACGGCAGGGGTGGTTGGTCTTGCAGTGGGCTTTGGTGCCCAAAGCCTAGTGAAAGACTATTTCACTGGTTTTGTCATGCTAATTGAGAACCAGATTCGGGTGGGCGATATTGTCGAGATCTCTGGAAAGTCTGGGCTCGTAGAGGAACTTACCCTACGCTACGTGCGCCTGCGCGACTATGAGGGCGCTGTGCATTTCGTTCCGAACGGTACGATTGCTACCGTTACCAACCGCAGTCGTTTGTTTGCCTATGCCGTCATGGATATCGGTGTCGCTTACAAAGAAGATGTCGATAGGGTCTATTCGGTGATGCGTCGATGTGCGGCTTCTCTGCGTGACGACCCATTGTTGGGCCCAAAGATTCTCGATGAGCTTGAGATTGCGGGTGTAGACCAGTGGGCGGATTCTGCGGTGGTGATTCGTTGTCGTATAAAGACTGTTGCCTTGGAGCAGGCGGGCGTGCGGCGCGAGTTTCTGCGACGGCTAAAGCGTTCGTTCGATGAAGAGATGATTGAGATTCCCTTCCCACATCGCACCGTTTATACGGTTCCCGCTGCTTTGCCTGCGCAGCATCCCGAGACCAAGGGTTAGTGAAGCCAAGCCTTAATACTCTTGCTCGTCGCAGAGACTGTCTTGAGAGGCTGCTACAGGTAGTACCAGCCCATCACCGTCATAAGGCTAGAGCCTGCTATCAGCCCAGGAAAGAGCCCGCGAAAGGGACGATAAGGCCAGACCATAATGACGAGGGCGACGGCTAGACAGAGCAGCCTGGCCCACAAGGGTATCTGGGCAAGCAGGCCTACCGGCAGCATCACGATGCGAAATACAAGTCCCGCCACCATCGCATAGGTAACACAGGATATCCATTGAAAGAACTCAGAGTCGGTACGCACGCGCCCAGAGAACACGACGCCCAAGGCGCGCCAGGCGTAGGTGCCCAGGGCTGCGGCAATTACGAGCCAGAGTTCGGTCATGACGGGTCTTGGATGGTGGTCCGTTGCCGAAGCCGCTGCACGGCATAGGCAAGGCTGCCGCCGATAAGGCCCGAGACAATCAGGCTGTAGGAAGGGGACACGAGGTAGCTCAATGGCCCCAAAACGGCCCCCGCAACAATCGCCAGTCGAAATCCGGTGGGCCGAACCTCTGTGAAGCTCAAGAGAAAAAACAAAGGATTTAAAAAGACTAGGGCGAGGGTCAGGGGGCCGGGCACATGCCCAGCCATTAGGTACCCCAGAGCCGTTCCGGGGGTACAGACCGCCCAACAGACCAGGCCAAACCCAAAGAAGTAGGGCTGCCGGTCTTGCGGCGCCAGTCGTGGAAAGGACCGCACGGCGATGGCCCAGGAGGTCATGGCCACGAGGTGCGCCATGAGAAAAAGTCTGCCGGTGCGGTGTTCTGCCGGAATCTGCGGAATAACGGTAAGCATCATGGGCAAGAAACGGGCCGCCGTCAGGGCCGCGGCCAGGCTTACCAAAAGACCCGAGGCCCCTACTGCAAACATCTCGGCCATCACGATCTGGCCCGGCAGTGCATAAATAAGGGCGCTAGAGGCAACGCTTGACCAGAAGGACATGCCGACACTCTGGCTTAGGGCCCCAAACCCAACCATCCCGGCAAAAAGAACTACGGCTGGTGCGCCAAGGGCCACCCAAACCCCTTCACGAAAGGCGGCCCTCGGAGAGGCAAATGGGGTAGGGCCGGGATCGGGGTCATGCGCAGACATGCCGGGATTGTAAGATGCGGGCCATGCGTCTCCCGATCTTCTCCTGGCTTTATCAGCGCGTCATGGCATGGTCTCGGCATCCGAGGGCCCCATGGTTTCTAGGGGGCCTGAGTTTTATGGAGTCGTCATTCTTTCCCATTCCGCCCGACGTCATGCTCGCGCCGATGAGTCTTGCGCGACCAGACAAGGCTGTCTGGTTTGCGACGATCACCACGGTCACCTCGGTTTTAGGCGGGTTGTTTGGCTACTTTATCGGGGCGCTCGCCTTTGACTGGATTGCCGACTGGCTGACCGCGAGTCGCTACTGGGGCCCCTATGAAACCGCCCAGTCTTGGTTCCTGCAGTGGGGCTTCTGGGCAGTACTAGTCGCTGGTTTTTCGCCTATTCCCTATAAGGTATTCACCATTGCCGCGGGCGTCGCGGGGCTGCCGCTGGTGCCTTTTGTGTTGGCGTCGCTGCTGGGGCGGGGCGGGCGCTTTTATCTGGTGGCCCTGCTCATGCGCTGGGGCGGGCCGGCTATGGAGTCCTGGCTTTTTCGTTGGGTGGAACGTCTCGGATGGGCCACCGTGGTCCTACTGGCAGTGGCTATTGGGGTTCGGGCCTGGGCGTTTTAGACGCTGGTCCACCGCGCATCACCATCCACACCCCAACAGCGGTGGCGGCCATTCCGAGCACAGTTCCCACCGTAATCGGCTCATCGAAGAGGGCCCAGGCCATTGCTGCCGTTGTCGGGGGTGTAAGGTAGAGCAGTCCCGCGACCTGGGTCGCCGCCCCCTCTCGAATGAGAACGAACAATAAAGAGATCGCACCGATCGATATCGCCAAAATAGACCAGACCAGGGCCCCGATCAACTCAGGGTGCCAGGTAACCTCTCGGGTCTCGAAGAGAAAGGCAAAGGGCAGCGTTACTGCCGCCGAGGCCGCAAACTGAATGAGGCTGCCCGTTCGCAGGTCGAAGTCGGGGCAGGCACGCTTTTGATACAAGGTGCCCGCTGTAATACTCAACAAGGCGAGCACGGCAAGCCCAATACTTAGCGCGGTGAGCCCCACCAGGTCTAGCTTGGCCCATACCACCAGTGCCACCCCCAGCAGACCCAGCAGCAGGCCCAGCCATTGCCGGGGCTGTAGCCTTTCTTGCACCAGGCCTGCCAGACAGGCCGTCATGATCGGCTGCAGCCCCACAATGAGCGCGGCAAGCCCGGCAGTCATTCCGTCTTTTACGGCGGCCCAGACGCCACCAAGATAACCCGCCTGCAGCAGCACCCCAGCGATCGCGATCTTCCATACCAGGCTGCGGTCGGGCCAGGGCGCCTTCATGAGCCAGATCATGGGTAGCAGCAGCGCGATCACCCCCAGGAACCGAATGGAGAGAAAGGTCATCGGCTCCGCATAGGGCATGCCGTAACGGGCGACAATAAAGCCCGTGCTCCAGATCAAGACAAAAACAGCGGGAAAGCTTGCGCGCAGCGTGGGATGCATAATCGTGGATAATGCCTGAATGCAATTCAATGATCTCGGCCTGCACGCGGAACTGCTGCGGGCCATTGTCGAGGCGGGCTACACCACGCCAACCCCCATTCAAGAGCAGGCTATACCCCACGTGCTTGCGGGACACGATGTCATGGGCGCCGCCCAGACCGGAACCGGCAAGACTGCGGCCTTCACTCTTCCCATTCTGCACCGCCTGATTCCTCAAGCCAGTGCCAGTGCCTCGCCGGCGCGTCACCCTGTGCGTGCGCTGATGCTTGCGCCCACGCGGGAACTGGCCGACCAGATCTTTCAAAACGTGTCTCAGTATGCCCGTTACACCCAGTTGCGCAGCGCCGTGGTCTTCGGGGGCATGGATATGGCACCACAGACGGCGGCCTTGCGTACTGGGGTTGAAATTCTCATTGCCACGCCTGGTCGGCTTCTCGATCATGTGCAGCAAAAGACGGTGAACCTGTCTCAGGTCTCTTTGCTGGTACTCGATGAGGCAGACCGGATGCTCGATATGGGCTTTCTGCCAGACCTGCAGCGGATCGTTAACCTGTTGCCGGAATCGCGACAGAGCCTGCTTTTTTCGGCCACCTTCTCGCCTGAGATTCGCAAGCTTGCCAAGACCTTTTTGAAGGACAACCCGGTTACGGTCGAGGTCGCTAGGCGCAATGCTACCGCGGAAAACGTGACCCAAAAGGTCTATAAGGTTGACCGCGCAGAGCGCAAACGCCAGGCGGTCGTGCAGATCATTAAGCAGCAGGGCCTCAAGCAGGTCATTGTCTTTACCAATACCAAGATCGGCGCAAGCCGGTTGGCCCGTGAACTCATTCGCGAGGGCATCGCCGCCGATGCTATTCACGGCGATAAAAGCCAGGGCGAGCGCCTGGCCACGCTGGAAAACTTCAAACAGGGGCAGGTCGAAGTGCTGGTGGCCACCGACGTGGCGGCACGCGGGCTCGATATTGCCGAACTGCCCGCAGTGATCAACTATGACATCCCCTATGCGCCGGAAGACTACATCCACCGCATAGGCCGTACCGGTCGCGCGGGGGCCTCCGGCCAGGCCATATCGATCATGACCAGCCTCGATGAGCGCCTGGTAAGCGATGTTGAGGCACTTGTGGGGAAAAAGCTCGGCCGAGAGACCCTGCATATCGATCTGCCAGAACCCGACGCTCTCGCGCCTCGTGGCCGTCGGGACGACTGGAGCAGTTCTGAGCGCAGAGGCACCGATAAAAGGCCTTCGCGGCTCATCAGTCGCCCCTCGGTGCGAGCGCCTGCACCGCCTTCCGACCCCCTTTTTTCGCAGCCCTACCAGGAACCGGCTACTACGGCAGTGGCAACTGCCATGCCAGCGTCTTCAACGGCGGCTCCAGGTCAGGCAAAAATTGCGGTGCCTCGGGCGGGTGTCGGCAGTCTGTTTTCGGGGCTGCGTAAGCCGGGGGTGGTTCCGGTGCTTCTGGGGGGAAAGCCCAAGTAAGTTCGGCCGGCATATAGGCTAAGCGCGCTGTCGTGAACGTCAGCGCAGGAACGCCTGGGCATGGGGCCTTACCTGCTCTAGCCAGTCGGCAGGCATATGGCTCTCCAGGTGCTGCCAGGCTGCGCTCTTTTGCCTTCGCACAGCCTGTAGTGACCCTTCCAGTGCCGGCGCAAGGCTTTGTTTGGAGAGCTTCTGGCCCAGCGGGTTCACCATTACAGGCACATGTAGTACTACTGGCCTATCAAGCCCCAGGGCCTCTTGTAAGGCCCGGTGTCGGGGTAGTGCCGTTGCAAGGTCCGACCCGCGCAGGATGCGGGTTATGCCTTGAAAGGCATCATCGACCACCACCGCCAGGTGGTAGGCCCAGAGCCCGTCGACCCGCCGGATCACGAAGTTGTCCTGGGCCTGCGCCAAGGGGTTAAAAAACCGCCAGGCATGGCGCTCCTGCGCACCCACCGCAGGCGCGGGCGGACGACATGTACCGGGGTAGAGGTACTCACCATCCTCGTTGGCGATGAGGCCCCACAAAGCCGCCTGTTGGCTGATCTGGTTTCGGCTGCACCGGCACCGAAAGGCCATGCCTTTGGTGATCAGGCGATCAAGCGCCTGTTGGTAGGCCGGAATGGCTAACGCCGCAGTCTCGCTGGCCCGCAGAGGCGTTGCAGACCCTGTGGCTGCACTTCGGTCGCTCTGGTAGAGCACGCCATCGGCGCGACCGCCCTTGTCTTGTGGCCAAGGGTCCCAGAGCAGGCCATGGTCTAAAAGCTGCGCAAGAATCTGGGCGGCGGCCTGCGGTACCTCACGGGGCGGGTCGAGGTCTTCCATGCGCAGCCACCAGGCAAGCCCGTGGGCCTTGGCATCCAGGTAGCTTGCCAGGGCGGTTACCAAGGACCCCAGGTGCAAAGGCCCGGTGGGGGAGGGCGCGAACCGACCGGCCATAGGCGCGGCCCTGCTGCTCTAGTGGGCGAGGATTTTCTGAAACGAGGCCTCGGCCGCCTCTTGCAGCATCTCCAGGGGCTCGCCCTGATGCTGAATCGACAGAAACCCCGCCTCATAGGCCGAAGGCGCCAGATAGACCCCGCGATCCAGCATGGCATGAAAGAACCGGCTGAACATCTCGCGATCGCTTGCGGTGACGTCATCAAGGGTCTTGGGCAGGCTCTTGCTGAAGTAGATGCCAAACATGCCCCCGACGCTGTCGGCCGAAAAGTTTTCAATACCGGCAGCGCGTGCGGCCTTCACCAGTCCCTGCATGCAGTCCTGGGTAATCTGCGTGAGGGTCTCAAAAAACTTCGGCTGCGAGACAATTTTGAGCGTCGCAAGGCCTGCGGCAACCGCCACAGGGTTGCCCGAGAGCGTGCCTGCCTGATAGACCGGCCCTAGGGGCGCCACCATCTGCATGATCTCTTTTCTTCCGCCAAAGGCGCCTAAGGGCATGCCGCCGCCGATTACCTTGCCTAGCGTTGTCATGTCGGGTGTGATGCCAGTAAGACCCTGCACACCCTGGGCGCCCACCCGAAAGCCGGTCATAACCTCATCAAAGATCAGTACCGCACCTGCCTGCGTGCATTGCGCGCGCAGGGTTTCGAGAAATCCAGGAACCGGTCGCACCAGGTTCATATTGCCTGCGATCGGCTCAACAATGACGGCAGCAATGTCTCTGCCATGGGCGGTAAAGCAGGCCTTTACGCCGTCGATGTCGTTGTAATTCAAGACCAATGTCTCTGCGGCAAACGATTCCGGCACACCGGCCGAAGTAGGGTTCCCGAAGGTGAGCAGACCCGAACCGGCCTTTACCAAAAGGCTATCCACGTGGCCGTGGTAGCAGCCCTCAAACTTCACAATCTTGTTGCGACCGGTATAGCCACGGGCTACGCGAATCGCCGACATGGTGGCCTCGGTGCCGCTTGAGGTAAGGCGCATCATTTCCATGGACGGCAGATGGTCGCGCACCCATTCGGCAAGCTCGACCTCGCCCCGGGTGGGTGCCCCAAACGATAATCCGCCCTCTGCCGCCTGCTGCACGGCGTCGATCACCTCGGGATGGGCATGGCCGACGATGGCCGGACCCCAGGAGCAGATGGTGTCGACATAGCGGTTGCCATCGGCGTCCCAGAGATAGGGCCCCTGCGCCTTGGCAAAGAACCGTGGCGTGCCGCCAACCGACCGAAAGGCCCGCACGGGCGAGTTCACACCACCGGGAATGGTCTTCTGCGCCTGGGCAAAAAGGGCTTCGCTGGTGGCGATCGATGGCTGGGTCATAGTGGCTTGTCTCCCTGAAAGTTTAGAATGCCGGTTTTCAATGGCATTTTAGGGCCCCGGACTGATGAAGACTTACATGTGTTTAATCTGCGGTTGGATCTACGACGAAGCGGCAGGCCTTCCCGATGAGGGCATTGCGCCCGGAACCGCCTGGGAGGATGTGCCTATTACCTTTACCTGCCCCGAATGTGGCGCCCAGAAGTCCGACTTCGAGATGGTCGAAATTTAGGGCTTCGCCCGGCGTTTCCTGGCGCAAGGTGTAGAGCGTCAGCACGGCGCCGTTAGCGCAGCGCTCGCGCGAATTCCTAAGGCGTAGCCCCTGCCTTCACCACAGAGAACCGGGCCAGCGTTCTTCTGCGGGCGGCGTCATGGTCCACGATCGGTGCCGGATAGGTCTCCCCGATGCGCACACCAGCATCCTGAAGCACCAAGGGCGGGGCCATCCACGGGGCATGTCGATACCGGGCAGGAAGCGCGGCTAGCTCGGGTATGTATCGGACGATAAATTCGCCCTTCGGGTCAAACTTCTCACTCTGGCTGATCGGGTTGAAGATGCGAAAGTAAGGCTGGGCATCGCACCCTGTAGAGGCTGCCCATTGCCAGCCACCGTTGTTGGCCGAGAGGTCAAAATCGTTGAGCAGGCGGGCGAAGTACCGCTCGCCTTCGACCCAATGGATCTCTAAGTCTTTGGTGAGAAAGCTTGCCACCACCATTCGCAGCCGGTTGTGCATATAGCCAGTCTGGTTTAGCTGCCGCATGGCTGCGTCTACGAGGGGGTAGCCGGTGCGGCCCGCGCACCAGGCGCTAAAGTCTCGCGCGAAGGCATCGGGGTTTTTAAACTCGGCATGGCCAGAGACAGTGACAGAGACCGCGGCCTGCGCCTCAGACGGTTCCCATGGCCTACCCCCCAAGAAGGCCTCGCCTGTGCTGCCGATACGCCAGGCCACCCGATCGTATTCTGGGCGAAAACTTCGCCGCACCACTTTCGGGAAATTAGCCAGTATCTGCATATAAAAGTCCCGCCAGATGAGCTCCGACAGCCAGGTCTGGGCGCCTTCGGCCTGCCCAGGGTTCTGGGCAATTGCTGCCATGGCAGCGCGCACCAGCGCGCGGATACTCACCGTTCCGAAGCGCAGGTGCACCGAGAGATAAGAAGGACCCTTTACCGCGGGAAAGTCACGGGCGGTCTTATACCGTGCTATGCGGCTCAGAAACTCTTTAAGCAGCACCTCTGCTGCAGCCGGGCCCGCACCAAGCCGCAGGTCGTCTAAGGCCTTCGGGTCGAATCCAAAGACCGACAGTGTGGGCAATGGCTGCTGTGCCTCAGGCCCCCGCCAGAGCCGCGCGGGGCCCAGACCCGCGCAGGAGCGTTCCGCATAGTCTGCGGGGGTCAGGCGTTTAAGCCAGGCGTTCTTGTACGGCGTGAACACTGAAAACGGCCGCCCGGTGCCGGTAAGCACCTCCTGGCGCTCGAAGATGCTCTGGTCTTTGATGCGCACCATGGCCACACCCAGGGCTCTGAGCTGCTGCTCCACGGCTGCGTCGCGAAGCAGAGCGTCGGGCTCGTCATCGCTGGCATAGACCACCCGCACGGCATTTAGGCTGCGCGCCAAGGCAGGGATCTCCTCGCGCGCCTGTCCTATGCGGACCACGAGCCCTGATCCCCAGCCCATAAGCGCCTCATGCAGCGTCTGTAGGCTCGCCCAGATAAAGCCAAGCCGCCTGTCAAAGCTCAGGCCCGTTGGGCTTTGCGGCGCCGCCTGCCTGAGCGGCGCCAGAATCTCTTGGTCAAAGACAAAGCTCAGAATAATCTGCTCCGGGTGCCTGAGGGCCTCGGCCAGGGCGCCGTGGTCGGCAAGACGAAGGTCGCGACGCAGCCATACGATCTGAGTTTTCGGCAGGGCCATGGTCTTTGGTTCCTTTCACGGGGCATCCAAGGGTAGAATCAGCCTCATGGCTCAGCGCTGGACAGACAATATGCCCATAGGTACACGTATCCTCGATGATGATGAACCCGTAAGCCGCGACTCTGGAGACTTTCCCAGTGTAGCGGGGCAACTGCTGGTTGCCATGCCCTCGCTTATCGACCCGCATTTCGGCGGAACGGTTGTCTACGTGGCCGAGCACACCCCGCGAGGGGCCATGGGACTGGTGATCAACCGACCAGCAGACATGAATCTGGGCAGCCTTTTTTCTCGCATCGACCTCCACGCCCAGACCTCAAACCTCTCTGTCCAGCCGGTCTATGTGGGGGGCCCGGTGCAGACCGACCGCGGCTTCGTGCTGCATGAGCCCGTGGGCCATTGGAGTTCTACGCTTAAGGTCGCCGAGGGCATTGGCCTTACCTCCTCTCGGGACGTTCTTGAGGCCGCCTCGCAGGGAAGGGGTCCGTCCCGGTTTTTGGTTACCCTGGGCTATTCCGGCTGGGCCGCAGGCCAGCTTGATGCCGAACTTGCCTCCAATTCCTGGCTTACGGTTCCGCTGGTGCAAACGGGCCTGCTCTTCGATATTCCCCCTGAAGACCGGGTGAGTGCAGCGTTTCAGCTGCTAGGCGTTGACCCATTAAACCTCTCTGGGGCGGTTGGTCACGCCTAACGCCCCTCAGGTCGGTCCTCAGACCTGGCTTGCCTTTGACTTTGGAACCACCCGTATTGGCGTTGCGATTGGTAATAGCCTTACCCAGGGTGCCCGCCCGCTTACCGTTATTAACTCTTCGCCCACCGCTGCCCGCTTTTCTGCCATAGCCCGGCTGATTCAAGAGTGGCAGCCCAGTCGGCTCTTGGTGGGGCTTCCGGTCTACCCCGACGGCGCCCCCCACCCCTTTGCCGCCCCCTGCCAGCGGTTTGCCCGGCAGCTTTCAGGCAGGTTTGGCCTGCCCGTGGTCATGGCCGATGAGCGCTACACTTCGGCCTTGGCATTAGGCCAGGACGATCAGATCGACGCCCAGGCGGCCGCGATTCTTTTGCAAGGGTATCTTCATGCCGCGATCGATTCAGCTTAACCAGAAAGGCCAGTTGCACCACCTATTGTCCACTGAGGGGCTGCCGCGAGCCATTGTGATGCAGATCCTCGATCGGGCCAGTGACTTCCTTGTCTCGGATGGACAAGGCGGGTTTGAGGTCAAGAGCCAGCCGCTGCTTGCAGGCAAAAGCATTTTTAATATTTTCTTTGAGAACTCTACCCGCACCCGAACAACCTTTGAGATTGCGGCAAAGCGGCTTTCTGCCGATATCGTGAACTTAAATGTGAATGCCTCGAGCACGGCTAAAGGCGAGTCGCTGCTTGATACCATCGATAACCTTGCCGCAATGCAGGCCGACATGTTTGTGGTGCGACACAGTCAGAGTGGAGCGCCCTACCTGATTGCTCGGCACATCAACCAGGTGGCCCCGCAGATTCACATTATGAATGCCGGCGATGGCCGCCATGCGCACCCCACCCAGGCGCTCTTAGACATGTTTACCATCCGTCACTTTAAGGGTGATTTCAGCCAGATACGGGTGGCGATTGTCGGTGACGTGCTGCACTCACGGGTCGCGCGATCAGGCATTCATGCCCTGACCACCTTGGGCGTACCTGAGATTCGGGTGATTGCGCCCAAGACGCTGCTGCCCGCGGGCCTTGCCGAGATGGGGGTGCAGACCTTTACCGATCTGAATAAGGGGCTGCAAGAAGTTGACGTGATCATGATGCTGCGGCTGCAGAACGAGCGCATGCGCGGGGCCTTGCTGCCAAGCCCACAGGAGTACTTCAAGCACTATGGGCTCACCGAGGAACGCCTGCGGCAGGCTCATCCCAAGGCCATCGTGATGCACCCGGGACCGATGAACCGCGGGGTCGAGATTGACTCCGCCGTGGCCGATGGCGGGCAGTCGGTGATTCTGGCGCAGGTTACTTTTGGTATTGCCGTGCGCATGGCGATCATGGATATTCTGAATCAGTCGGGCCACTGAGCGCACCTATTGAAAATCTCGTTATGACCGCCCCACCACAACGGTTTCTTGATCCTACCCCGCCGCGTATTGCCATGCTGGGTGGCCGCGTGATCGACCCAGTGTCGGGCCTGGATGCCCCCCGTGACCTGTTTCTCGCAGGCGGCAGTCTGGTGGCCATACTGCCTTCCGGCCAGAAGCCCGACGGGTTTACCGCCGAGCAGACCATCACGCTTTCCGGGCAGGTGGTTGCGCCCGGTCTTGTCGATCTCTGCGCCCGGCTGCGGGAACCGGGGTTTGAGTACCGGGCCACCCTCGAGTCAGAGATGCAGGCCGCTGTCGCGGGAGGAGTCACCCGGCTTGTCTGCCCCCCCGATACCGATCCCCCGCTCGATGAACCCGGGTTGGTGGAGATGCTCAAGCACCGGGCACGGGGCCTTGCCCAGGCCCATGTACACCCTCTGGGGGCGCTTACGGTGGGTCTTGCAGGCGAGCAACTCACCGAAATGGCAGAGCTTACCGAGGCAGGCTGCGTGGGCTTTTCCCAGTCTCTTCGTCCCCTGGTAGATACGCAGGTGCTGTATCGGGCCATGCAGTACGCCAGTACCTTTGACTATGCGGTCTGGCTCTACGCCCGCGATCCCTGGCTCGGCGCCTCGGGCGTGGCCCATGGGGGGCCCCTGGCGGGCAGGCTGGGGCTGCCTGCTGTTCCGGTGGCCAACGAGACCATTCGGCTGCTTACCTTGTTTGAACTGGTGCGGATTACCGGGGTACGTATGCACCTGTGCCGATTGTCTTCGGCCGCAGGCATCGACCTATTGCGCAAGGCCAAGGCCGAAGGCTTGCCCGTGACAGCCGATGTATCGGTGCACCACCTGCATCTGATCGACCTTGATATCGGTGACTACGACTCCAACCTTCGGGTAGACCCGCCGTTTCGCAGCCAGCGCGACCGTGTGGCTATTCGGGCAGCCTTGTTAGACGGTACCGTCGATGCGGTCTGCTCCGACCATTCCCCGGTAGATGATGACGCCAAGCAGCTGCCGTTCGGTGAGGCCGAGCCTGGTGTCATTGGCCTGGAGCTTTTGCTACCCCTGGTGCTTGCGTGGGCCCGTGAAGAAAAAATTTCGCTGGTGCAGGCGCTGGCGCGGGTCACCCAAAAGCCCTCTGACATCCTTGGCCGCGACAGCGGACGGCTGCGAGTAGGCGGGCAGGCCGACCTCTTTGTCTTTGACCCCGAGTTACCCTGGGTAGTCACTAATGACACCTTAAAGTCGCAGGGGCGTAATACGCCCTACCTGGGGCGTGAGCTCGAGGGCCGGGTGCTTGCCACCGTGGTCGAAGGCCGGCTGGTTTTCCAGGCCCCATCGCCTGCAGCTTCTTCGTAGGCCTAGGGCGTTTTGCCTCACTGATACGGGCGTTAGGTAATGCAGCGGTATAGTCCGCCTCGGGCGGCTCTGCGGTTGGGCTGGCGCTTTCCGGTACTTTTTTGCTGGATGGTTCTGGGCCTTACCTGGGCGCTGACTGGCTTTCGGTTTCTTGGGCCCAAGGGAAGGTCATGGAGCATCCGCACCTTTGCCCGCGGGCTTCTCGCGGTCTGTAGCGTACGCCTCGTGGCAGATAGCCCCGAGAGTATTCCCGCACCGGCGTTGTTGGTGGGCAATCATGTCTCATGGCTCGATATCTTTGTGGTCCATGCGCTAGAGCCTGTCACCTTCATTGCCAAGTCGGAGATTCGATCCTGGCCGGTGATCGGCACGCTGGTATCTGCTTCGGGAACCTTATTTATCGAGCGGGGAAGCCGCTCTGCCATGCCTCAGGTGATCGCCCAGGCGCAGCGGCGGTTTTCTCAAAACGAGCGGGTAATGTTTTTTCCAGAGGGAACGACCAGCGATGGGCAGTCCCTTTTAAAGTTTCATTCCAGCCTTTTTGTACTCGCCGAGCGGGCTGCCGAACTGCCAGTGGTGCCAGTCAGTATTCGCTACTCGTCTCGGCGTACAGCCTATGTGGGCGATATGACCCTGCTGGGCTCCATGGTTGCCATTCTCTCGGGCCCTGCTGTTGAGGTGAGGCTGCAGATTCAACCGGCACTGGCGACTGATGATCGCAAACGGCAGGCGCTCGCCAAGGCCGCGCACCGTAGCGTGGCTCGCGGACTGGAACTCTAACGGCCTGGGAGTTCTAGCTGAGCGGTCTAGCAAAGGAGCCTAACTGAGGGACTCTAGGGCAGACTGCTGAAACACCGCCTCATCTTCGAGTCGCACCGCCGTAAGATATCCGCCCCAGGCGCATCCGGTGTCAATACCAAGAAGCCCGGGCGTTCGAAGCAGGCCCAAGGTTGACCAATGCCCAAAGACGATGCGCTGTCTGCGGGTAACTCGGCCGTGTGCAGAAAACCAAGGCGCAAGCTCTGCTGGCGCCAGGCTTGGTGAGACCTTGCACTTAAAGTCAAGACTTCCATCGGGCTTAAGATACCGCAGTCGCGTCAGCACATTGACGATCATGCGGTAGCGGGCACCGCCTCGGAGGCCTTCCTTCCAGTGGCCTGGTCCGTTGCCATAGATCTCGTGCAGAAAGTCCTGCCAGTGACTGCTACGTAGCCGCCTTGCCACTTCTTCTGCCAGCGCCAGGGTTTTTGCAATCGACCAGCCCGGCAAGACTCCGGCATGCACCATCAGGGTTTTGCCCTGCGCATGGGCAAGCGGCTGATACCGTATCCAGTCAATAAGGTCATCGCGATCGGCGGCCTGCAGCACGTCGTGCATGGTGTCACTCGGCTGTATGGGGCGGGCGCCACTGGCCACCGCCAAGAGATGCAGGTCGTGGTTGCCCAGCACCACTTGGGCCTGAGGGCCTGCAGCCCGAATGAGTCGAATGACTTCGGCAGACTCCGGGCCGCGGTTAACCAGGTCGCCCACAAACCAGAGCCGGTCCGAGTGCGGCCGAAAAGACAGCCTATCGACCAAGGCCTTGAGGCTCTCGGCGCAGCCCTGAATATCTCCAATTGCATACGTGGCCATACGCGGCATCGTAAAATAAAAAGTAGTGTTTCGTGTCGATCTTCCGATCTGCGTCTTTGGTTTCGGTTTATGTTGTCGTTTAAACGAATGATTTGTCTCAGCAGGCCCTTTTTCTAGTGCACCTTTATGATCACCCCGGCCCTATTTTCATTTTCTTGCGGCCGCTCCCGTTACCTCTTTTTTTAGGCGAGCGTATCCCTCATGACAGCAAACCCTTCGCCTGGAGCGAACCCGCCAGACATCTCGGTCGTGGTTTCTCGGGCAATTTTTAAGGCCTACGATATTCGTGGGGTTGTCGATAAGACGCTTACCGAAGATACCGTGCGGCGGATTGGGCTGGCCTTGGCGGAAAAGATTCGCGGGCACGGCCTGCACCAGTGCGTGGTGGGCCGAGATGGTCGCCTCTCGGGCCCACGGCTGCAGGCCGCACTCTCCGAGGGGCTGGTCTCGGGGGGTGTCGATGTCATCGATATCGGCTGTGTTCCCACTCCGGTGGTCTACTTTGCCACCCATCTTTTAAAAACCGGAACCGGCGTGGCCATTACCGGTAGCCACAACCCGCCGCAGTACAACGGTTTAAAGATGATGGTGGCAGGTAGCACCCTTGCGGGAGAAGAGATTCAGGGCTTGTATCAGGCTATTGTTGCTGCGGCTAATGCGCCTACGCAGGGTGGTTCTTACACAGGGCCGGGAGGCGCGATTTCTGCACAAGACGTTGTGCCCGCCTACCGTGACCGTATTTTGTCTGACGTGCGCCTGGCGCGGCCCTTGCGCATTGGCGTGGACTGCGGCAATGGCGTTGCCGGCGCCATTGCACCCGCCTTGATTGCGGAGTTGGGCTGCACAGTGGTGCCGCTTTTTTGTGAGGTGGATGGCAACTTTCCCAACCACCACCCCGACCCCGCAGACCCCCATAACCTGGAAGACCTGATTCGCGCGGTGAAAGACCAAGACCTTGATCTGGGCCTTGCCTTCGATGGCGATGGCGACCGGCTGGGTGTGGTCACCCGCAAGGGTGAGATTATCTGGCCCGATCGGCAGTTGATGCTCTATGCGGCCGATGTCTTAGCCCAACGGCCCGGTGGGCAGATCATCTACGACGTGAAATGCACGCGCCACCTTGCCTCATGGATACAAGACCATGGTGGTCAAGCCCTGATGTGGCGAACCGGCCACTCGCTGATTAAGGCCAAGCTTAAAGAGACCGGCGCACCGCTGGCTGGCGAGATGAGCGGGCATATCTTTTTTAATGACCGCTGGTTTGGCTTTGATGATGGCCTTTACACGGCGGCCCGTCTGCTTGAAATTTTGTCGCGGGTAGAAGACCCTAGCAGCACCTTGCATGCCCTGCCCAACGCCACCAGTACCCCAGAGCTGCAGATTAAAACCAAGGAAGGCGAAAACTACACCCTTGTAGACTTACTTAAGAATAAGGCCGACTTCCCAACATCGCGCGAACGCATTCTGATCGATGGTATTCGCGTGGAATATGAAGACGGCTTTGGCCTTGCCCGCCCTTCTAACACCACCCCGGTGGTTGTCTTGCGGTTTGAGGCAGACAACGCCGCGGCTCTTGCCCGGATACAGGCAGAGTTTCGGGCGGTGCTGACACACTTGGCGCCTGGGCTTGTGCTACCTTTTTAGTCAGCTTCCTTGCGGAATCTGGGCTAGCAAGCGATAGTGACGAACCGTAATAAATGAGAGCATAACGACAGCAAAGGTCACGAATACCGTTCGGAACGCATTGGTGTGCATCACGGCCACCGATAAACCAAATTCGAGATACAAAGGCACCAGAAGCAGACCGATGGTGCTGCAGGTTTTTATCGTCTGATCGGTATGATTACGCCATCGCCAAAACGAAAGCCAGATGCCCGCGTAGGCGCCGAGTAAGGCAATTACGCCAAGTACGCCGCCTCCCAACAGAGCGCTCAAGATCTCGTTCTCGCCAGGCCTTATTTTTGTGTCGGATGCGGCATAGGCAACCAGCTTGGGGTGATAAAGACCCCCATCGAGTTTTTCCTCCCAGCGTTGAAGCGATCCCTCTGTACCGTGTCCGAGCCATGGTTTCTCGGAGATGATGTGCAGGCTCAGTTTCCATATCTCAAATCGAATACTGACGGAGTCGTCGATCACATTGCCAGTCTGAAGCCAATGCACTGCGCCATTGATACCCGTCACCAAGCGATCCTTGACCACGTGGGAAGGTGCGAGTAAAGCAACTACTGTGATGAACAAAACTGCACTTAAGGCAGCCAGGTGACGAACCCCCTTTTGCCACCGAGCCGTTGCCAGATAGCCGAGTATCACCGCGATGATCAATAAGGAAGGCCATCCCCCCTTGGAGCCCGACAGTAACGAGGCAAAGACACCGGCAAGTCCGCATATGGCCAAGAAAAAGCGCGCATAGATTCTGACTTTCGCGGAAAAAGGGTAGAGAACAGCAGCCAAAAGAGACACTGCAGCCAAAACAATCGCAGTGTTACCAAACGGTATGGGGTGGTTAAGTGCCCCCATGGCACGCGTTATGTCGAGACCGAAGATCTGGTAGCAGGCATAGGCGCAGGCGAGCAGTGCCCCAGTGCCCACCGCAATAAACCACCAGGCAGGCTCCCAGCGGCCAGCACAGATGAGCCACGCGATCGCGGGAAAGAGCAGAAAGGGGATGAACATCTCGTAATATCCCCAACCATTGCCGTGCCAGAGGCCTAAGAAAATACTTGTTGACACGAAGAGAAGGAATCCCCCGAGTAGCCAGCCCCATGAGCGTCGAACCCCGTGATCAGTTACAAAGCCGTTTATTGAATGCGGCGCACGTGCGTAAAACAAGCCCACTACAGCCAAGAGCACTGGCCACACCGCATGTCCACCAGGCATGGTTAAGATAAATGCGGGGCTTGTAACAAATACCAGATACCAAAGACGCATTACTCGGGTGCTCCCGGCAGGAGCACTTGCAAGGGACTGGCCTTAAAGGCTACTCGTGTTCTGACAGCAAATGCGGCGCAGATTATGCGAATAGCCCCCTTGGTTAATTCGCATTGCGCCCGCCGAAACCGTGTCTTAACTGCCACCCAGATATTCGGGACCATGGGAGAGGCGGTTTTCTCACGGGCAATAAATGACTCGGTCTGCATGGGCGGAGCAAGCCCAAACTCCGGGGCTACCATCATTTGTACCACGTTGGCGGGGACTAACTGCCAGGCACGCCAGTGATATACCTCGTTTATGAATGCATCGGCCAAGCCAACCCCCTTTTCCTTGTACCGATCGACGAGTATCTTCGCGCCTGAGGGCCACAACATATAGCCTGCCGCACCTGCACTATTCAAGTAAAGCCGGCGCAACTGTAAACCACCAATATTCTGGCGTTTGCCCATAACTTTTTTGTTCCAGGTTTCTAGGCAAATATAGTCGGCATTCTGTACCTCAGCTAAGGCGACAATTTCCGAATACCAATACTCGCTTAAGAGCGCGTCGTCCTCAAGTACGACTGCAGGCCCATTGCTGGCTGCAATTTGCTGCCATAACTGCAGATGGCTCAGAAAGCAGCCAACCTCGGTCTTCTTCAGCGGACGCTGCCAGCTGAACGCATGCTGTAAAAAAACCTCATTGGAAAAATCATCGATTCCCAATGCAGGCTGCCAACGGGGGACAAACCCTTGACTTATAGCCTGAGCCTCCTGAAAAGTGCGTCTTGCCGACGCCAACCCTAGGGTGATTATAAAAACGGGTACGTTCACGGAGAGGCCCTATGCGGCGTCCAACGCAACAGACCGAGAAAACGCCCCCACATTCGCGCAATAAGCCGAGGAGAAAATACCAAGATCCGAAATGGCAAAGCCAACGCTGTCTGCCACACTAAGTGTCCATGCAGACGCTTTGCTGCGTCGGCACCGACATGCTTGGTGACGAACATAAGCTTGGACTGGACATGGTGGAGTCCGCGCAGGTACTCGGCCCTGTAGGGTGATCCGCCCTTTACCGACCTTCGTGATCGATGCAAGGCTCGAACTTCTGGGGTGACAATCATCGAAAGACGAGCCTCAAACAGCCGAAGGCACAAGTCATCATCTTCATAGTACAAGAAGAAGTCTTCATCAAAAAAACCAATCGGGCGGCAGACCTTCAAACGCAATAGCAAGGCCGCAGCAGATACAAATCCAACGCTGGCGGGACCTGACACCTCAGGACCCCTGCTTACCCAGTAGGTGCTGGGCCATCGGTAGCTGATCTCAGGCCTACCCTTGGCGTTGACCAGTTGCGGCGAGATGAGAGCCGCCCGGTCATACTGGTTAGCCACCTGCAGCAACTGCTGTAACTGGTCGGCGGAAAGCTCGCAATCGGGATTGAGCAGAAGGGCAAAGGTGGTGCGTACTTCGGCCAAGGCACGATTATTGGCCGCACCGAAGCCAAGGTTGTCCTGGTGGGCCAACACCGTTGCATGCGGCCACATTCGGCTCGCCTGGAAAGCTGTTCCATCTGCGCTGGCGTTGTCAGACACGATCACATAGGGGCACTGCTCCAGCAGGCGATGCAGGCTGGGTAGACAGTGGGCGCTGTTATACGTGACTACGATAACGGTAACTTGGTACAGGCTTTGCAAAACCCCTCCAGGGTACGGCTCATTGAACCGACAGCGCATCTATACATCGTTGGGCGGAACCTTGACCCTGAGCGAGCCATGTATGACAGCTAACCCGCCCGCCCGAAATTGCCAAGGAGTTGCCTAGCAATCCTAAGGTTGATGGCCAGGCCTCTACCATGCCTTCGACACGACGAGCGGCACCGTAGCTTATGGCCATCTCTGCGGCTTCCGCAAAGTTAAACGTGTGTGGCCCCATGATAACTGGGCATCCGCAGGCCGCAGCCTCTATTAAATTTTGTCCACCGAATGGCGCGAAGCTTCCCCCCAGCCACGCCACACTGGCCAGGTGATAGTAGGCCTGCATCTCGCCCAGGGAGTCGCCAAGCCAGATTGTGCGTGCACCCGCGCTAAAGTTCGGTGGGCTGTTGTTAGGCCAATGGCTGCGGCGCTGCACGGCCCAACCCGCGTCTGCTATGAGCTGAGCCACAGTATCGAATCGCTGTGGATGGCGGGGAACGATCATCCATTGCACCGTGTCTGCTGCGGTCCCGAGATCGTCAAGTACCTTTAGAAACTCAGCCTCCTCGCCTTCTCGGCTGCTGGCCAGCATCACGACGGGATGGGTAAGTGACGCGCGCCATTGCTGTCCGAGGGCCTTTTGGGCGGGGTCCTCGATCACGTCATATTTCAGGTTGCCCATCACCAGCTGCACAGGTGCCTCTAACTGGCGCAGCCGTTCGGCGTCTGCCTCGGTCTGCGCAAGCACCGCATGCAGCCTTCGGTAGGCTGGTAGCGCAAGCCACCTAAACCTTAGTGCCCTTATTAGACTGCGTTGGCTCATGCGCGCGTTCACAAGATACAAGGGTATGCCTTGCTCGCGGCAGCTGCGAACCCAGAATGGCCAGACTTCGGTCTCTAACAGTATTCCCATACTCGGGCGGAACCGCTTCAGGAATCGATTTACCACTGCAGGCGTATCCCAAGGCGCCCAGACCTGTATATCGCCAGCCTTCAGCAGACGCGTGCCTTCTGCCCAGCCGGTTGCGGTGCCGTGGGTTAGCAGCAGTCGCATAGATGGGTTTGCTTCTCTTAGAGCCCTTATAAGAATGCCTGCGGCCCGGGTCTCTCCAAGGGACACTGCATGCACCCAGATAAGCCCCTCGCCACCAGAGACCTCGGGGTAGTAGCCAAATCGCTGCTCAATGCGCTCCATGTAGAGAGGTTCGCGTCTTCCCCGCCGGTGGAGTTTCACTCGCAATAGCGGAGCCAGCGCGGCCATGACACGACCATAAAGCCACAGCGCAAACCGCTCTGTAAAGGCTAGGCGCATGCCTTCTCAAAGAGCCGCTGGTATACCTGGCCTATACCCTGCGCTTCCTTCTCGAGGCTGAACTTTTCGGACACTGTGGCACGTGCTGCTTGCCCTAATACCTTCGCATGCTCAGGATCCTGCATCACCTTTACAACGGCTTCTACTAGGCCTTCGACGTCTCCAGGGTCAACCAGGTACCCATTTTCTTCGGGAACCACCAATTCGCCGAAGGCGCCCGTGCGCGAACAGACCAACGCACAGCCCGAAGCTGCAGCCTCAAAGGGGGTGAGACCGAAGGGCTCATAGCGCGGACAGGCCACACAGAGCAGGCAGCGTTTGTACCATTCGCGCACCTCGTCATCGGAAACCTGCCCCAAAAAGATAATACGGTCGTGCAGGCCTGCTGCATCAATCTGTCGCTGGAGGTCTTTTTTGTAGGTCTGATGTTCCGCTAGCGCGAGGCCAGAAATCACAGCAGTGCAATGCGGCAGCCTCGGAAGCGCCCTTAACATGGCCTGCACAAAGATGTCCGTTCCCTTTTCGGGGCGTATCCGGCCGAATATCCCGATGCCAAATCGGCCTGCAAGCCCAGACCGTTCCCAGGCCTCTTCTTTGTCCGCAGGCGCCTGAAAACGCGTGAGGTCAATACCATGGGGCACCACGGCCTTGGTATTTGGTACAAAACTTGCGGCCTGCTGGGTGGTCGCAATAACAGCGTCCATTCGAGAGATCAGCCAGCGGGGAAACCATCCATGTAAGTGCTGCGCCGCCGAGGTAAAAACCAGCTTGACAGGCAGCCTCAGAACATCTCGGGCCCAGATGCCGAGCATCATCTCGTGGTCACGCCGCACGTGCCAGATACGAAAGGGCCGGTTAGAGGGTGGCTTTCGCGATAGCCGAATCGCATCTCTTACCGTTATGCCCGCGACCCCATTGGGCAGGGTCACCCCACAAAAAGCTAGCCGCCACTGCTTCTGCTGCAATGGGACCAGTGAATTGATGGTTGCTGATACGCCAGTGAATCGCTTCTTCAGATTGAAAATGACAAGCTCTGGGTCGTTCTGCTCAGACTGAGATGCGGTCACGAAGCAGCCAGCCTACTGCCGCGCCTGATTACTCAAACGGGAGATGTCAGAGGACTGCAACTGCCCCGCCGCAGCCTTCAGTCTCAGCCCTGCGAGCAGAGTGTCATAGCGTGCCTTGGAAAGGTCACGCTGCGCCGCAAAGAGCTGCTGCTGGGCATTAAGCACATCAATGTTGATGCGTACCCCCACCTCATACCCCAGCTTGTTTGATGCCAAGGCCAGCTGGCTAGACCTCTCTGCAGCCTCAAGAGCAGCCACCTGGGCAAGCCCCGCCATAACACTTAAGAACGCGGCACGCGCGTTCTGCTCTGCGGCAAGCTGCGCGGATTCGGAGCGGTAGGCCTCTTCTTCGGCAAGGGCGCTGGCCTCACGGACTTCAGCCGCAACAGGCCCCCCAACCAACGGAATAGAGACCACAAGGCCCACCAGGTTGCGCCGCTGATCATCAGACCTTGAAGTGGTCTGCCAGCTGTGAGAATGCGAGGCGGTTAGACCCACAGTAGGAAGATCCGCAGCACTGCGGCGGCTGATCTCGATTTTCGCAGCCTCAGCCAGTATCCGGGACCGCACCACTGCCGGGTTTTGTTCCCGTGCGGTTTTTACCCAGACCTGTAAATCTTGAGGCTCGGGAATCGGAATTTTCGCCCCGGACCCAAATCCCTGAAGGGCTTCGGGCGTGGGCTGCCGTGTCAGCAACGCCAGCGCATTTCGGGCGATGTTCAACTGATTTTGTGCTGCGATCTCACGGGCAGCGGTAAGGTCGAACCGGGCCTGGGCCTCTTGCTGGTCTGTAATGGTTGCAGTCCCTACCTCAAAGCTACGTTTGGCAAGCGCAAGCTGCTCGGAAATGGCCGTCTTCTCCGCCCTTACGGTGGCAAGTGAGTCTTGGGCCACGAGTATGTCAAAGTAGGCCGATACCAGCCGCAAAATAGCATCTTGTTGTGCCTGTACCAGTATGGCTTCACTTGCCCTGAGCCTCTGCTCTGCCTGGTTGAGCCCCCGGGACAGCCCAGGGTTGTATAGCGGCTGCCGCAGCGTGACCGCGTAACTCTTCTGATTTAGGCTGACATCTGGCCCCGAGGGCTGCGGGGCAATATCCACTCGTCTGGCCTCAAGGTCTGCCGATACAGTGGGGCCAAGCCGCCGCTGCGCCTGCACCCTGCGTTCCTGACTCGCAACCAGCGCGCTTTGCGCGCCCAGAAACTCCGGGTCATGGGCAAGTGAAAAAGATAAGGCCTGCTCCAGTGTCAGGCTGAGGCCAGCGCGTGGGTTTGCCGATAGCAACAGACCGACGCATACGAACAAGGCCAGAGCCCCGATCCGAGGCTGAGAAAGCACGAGGGACATGTTGCGCATCAAAAAGTGAACTCCGGTTGCACTGGCTGATCTTCAAGCGGAAGAGTGAGGGTATCAAAGAGCCCCGTCTCACGATAGGAGCCCGCCAGCCGTTCAATCAAGGTTGCCTGCATGACCGGCGCCTGGCCGATAAGCGCGATCATTCGCCCCCTTGGCTTGAGCTGGGCAAGTAAGGACTCGGGTGGCCTTAACACCCCCCCAGAGATTACGATGACATCGAACAACCGATGCGACCATCGAGCATCTTCGAGCAACCCGTTACCCTGCATCACGGTAACATTAATCGCGCCAGCAGACGCCAGGTGTGTCTGGGCATACTCGGCAAGATCGGCATACTTTTCGACAGACACCACACTCTGCCCAAAGCTACCGAGCAGGGCGGCCATGTACCCACTGCCCGTGCCGACCTCAAAGACATCGTCTTCCGGGCGAAGGTCGAGCTCCTGAAGTATCCGGGCCTCAACCTTCGGCGCCAGCATTACCTGTCCGTGCGCCAGGGGAACCTCCATATCCACGTAGGCCAAGGCCTGATGCTCTGGCGGAACAAACATATGACGGGGATGCCTCTCAAGAAGGTCCAGAATCCGTGGTTCAAGCACATCCCACGGACGTATCTGTTGGGAAATCATATTGCGGCGCATCTGCGCATAGCTGTCCGAGGCATCCCGAGTACGCTCGGATGGGCTGGTTAGAGGTGATTCAGTAGACATTGCGTTGCCCTGAGGAATGGTCAATACCCTTTATTATGCGCAGTTATGGGAGAAATTCTTGACACCCTGCGTGCAATGCCCCTTGAGGCAAAGGCGCTCCTCCTTGGTGTGGTCGAGGGCCTTACCGAGTTCCTGCCAGTCTCCTCCACCGGACACTTGATTCTCTTCGGTTCGCTATTGGCCTTTGACGACGAACGGGCCAAGGCCTTCGACATTGCTATTCAGACCGGCGCCGTGGCTTCGATTCTCTGGCTCTACCGGCAAAGGTTTCGGACTGCCCTGGTGCCGGTTTTGCGTCGCGACACCTGGGCTGCCTGGTTTTCGGGGCGGGCCAATTCCCTGGCCCCAGAAGGGCGGTTTCTGGGGCTCTTGTTTGTGGCCTTCCTTCCTTCGGCGGTTCTGGGTCTGCTGCTTGCAGGCCTTATCAAAGAGCATTTGTTTAGCCCGATCACGGTTGCTATTGCCCTTATTGTCGGGGGCTTTATTATCCTGTGGGTAGAACGATGGCAGAGTCTCGCACCGAAAAGGATTCGGCTGCATAGAGTGGACGACATGGGCTGGCAGGATGCGCTAAAAATTGGCTTTGCCCAGTCGGTAGCCCTGTTTCCTGGAACCAGCAGGTCTGGTGCCACGATTATCGGCGGCATGCTCTTTGGGTTTTCCCGTAAGACAGCCACTGAGTTCTCATTTTTTCTGGCCGTTCCCACGCTTTTTGCCGCAGGTGCCTATGCATTGGCGCGTCAGTGGGCGTTTCTTCGTGCTGAAGACATCCCCTTATTTGTCATCGGCACTGTCACCTCTTTTTTTACCGCACTTCTGGTGGTGCGATGGCTGATAGGCTTCGTTTCCCGAAATAGCTTTAATGTATTTGCCTACTATCGCATTGTCTTTGGCCTTTTAGTGCTCCTCACCTGGCACTTTGACTGGGTTGATTGGCGGGTCTAGTTTTTGATCTGGCGCGTGAAGATCAGGTCGGCCACGGGATTTCCCAGTCGTAGGCCTCTTTGCTCAAACTTGGTAAGCGGCCGTGTGTCTGGCCGTGGGCTGAATCCACCGGCAAGGTTTGCGTTTCGCAACTCGGGATGCGCTGACAGAAGCTCCAAGATCTGCGCTGCATAATCCGGCCAGTCTGTTGCCACATGTAGATAGCCCCCGGGTTTTAGCCTGCTTACCAAAAGAGCGACGAATTCCGCCTGGAGCAACCGACGTTTATGGTGGCGTTTTTTGGGCCAGGGATCTGGAAAAAAGATGTGTACACCGGCTAGCAGGTCTGCTGTAATGCCATCGCGCATAACAGCAACCGCGTCGTCTTGGATGATCTTGAGGTTCTTAAGGCCGTTTTTTTCGGCGCGCTGCATCAATGCGCCTACGCCAGCATGGTAGACCTCGACGGCGAGGAAGTTGGTCTCTGGATGGGCCAGAGCGATCTGCGCCGTGGTCTCTCCCATTCCGGATCCAATTTCCAATACAACGGGGCCGGGTCTTTCGAAAATCGCCTCCATCGCCAGGGGTGCACCAGCAAAAGGCCATTTCCATCCCTCCGAAAGCGTCAGCAGGGCCCTTTTCTGGCCCGCTGTTATCTTGCCCTGCCGCCGTACATAACTCTTGATCGTCTGCAGAGACCCTTTGGCGCTATTTTGGGTTGGGCTGACTTCGTGGCGGGGGGCTGATTTGGAGGGCTGCTTGAAATGTGTCATAAGGGAAAACGAGAAATTTGTCGATATTTTTCACTTGCGGGCCATTTCGAGAGACATTTTGGCCCAAGCTATTGGTACACTTCCGTTTCCATTTACAACTCTTAGTCAAAGAGGGACCATGAACAAAGCTGATCTCGTTGAAGCCGTGGCAAATGCCACAGACCTATCCAAGTCAAAGACCGATGAAGTCCTAGGTGCGATTATCGCCACAATTATCAAGTCTGTTTCCAAGGGCGACCCGGTACAACTCGTAGGCTTCGGAACCTTCGGTTCCGGTAAGCGTGCGGCTCGCACTGGGCGCAACCCCCGCACTGGTGAGGCAATTAAAATTGCCGCTGCCAAGACCGTGAAGTTCACTGCGGGCAAGGCCTTTAAGGATTCGGTCAACAAAAAGAAGTAAGCACTTTGCTTCATGAAAAAACCCAGAGATCTGTCTCTGGGTTTTTTTTGGGTGCCGTGTTTTTAAGGAAAGCTGCGGTGAGTTCAACCGGTCGTTGCAACACAATCTCTACAAATATCAAGGGGGTGTTGTATGGCAAGGCCGGGGGTGAACCTTTACCGCCTAGCGACGTCCAAACGCGTTAACTTATTCTGAAAGATCTGTTATGAACCCTTGGCTCAATCTGCGCAACCTGCTCGAAAGCGTGTCCCGAGACTCCGATTACGGCCGCCTTGATGAGCGAAGCCAGCGCCTGCTGGAATGGGTGGTTGCCCATCACAACCCCAACGAACCCACTTTTGTTCAAACCATAGTTACCGAGTCTCACGTGGCCTCTCCTGCCACTGTGCACAAGTGCCTTGCAATCCTTGAGCGCAGTGGGTTTCTGCATTTCGAGGTCGATATTGTGGATTCCCGCCGCAGAATCGTAAGTCCGACCTCAAAGTCTTTGCGAATGTTTCAAAATCTGGGACAGAAGGTTTCCGCATGGGCTTCCGAGATGGCCCGCAAGTAGATATTCCAGCCGCACGCCCCCCTCTTTTGGGCCTTGGCTGGCCTCAAAGGGCCCCGTTTGCCTGGGCTGCGGCATTTGCTCTAACGTTCGTTGTCGCCTATGAGGTAAGCAGTTGGTTAGATCCCTGGGTGTCGGTTGTGGATTCCAGGGTCTCGCTTATTTTTCTGCCAGCCTTTTTTAAGGTTGCTGCGGTATTAGTTGCTGGCCTGGCCGGGGCTCTTGGACTTTTTTTAGGGGCGGTGTTTATTGGGCTAACCCACGGAGACTCTCTGGCTGTGGTGCTTCCCCACTCTACTTTTTCTGCGCTGGCCCCCTGCCTTGCAGTCTATCTTTTGCGTATTGCACTAAGGCGAGCAATGCTTTCGTTCGACCTGGTAACGCTTCTTCTGCTTGGTGTGCTTACCAGTATTTTTAGCGCCCTATTGCACTGTGTTTTCTGGGCAGTATTCCAGTCCGATATCTTGGTCTGGGGGGCAGACACGATCACCCTTATGATGATTGGCGATCTTTTCGGCGTGCTATTCGGATTTGTCTTACTTGGCCTGGTCGCGCGATTCGTGAAGGCTATTCGGCTAAAGGATCGCGTCTAGCCTGAATAAACTCAGAGAGAATCTGAGGCCCCTGGCTGCCGGTTACCCACACCTGGGTTTTAACTTCTTTGCTTTGATAGGTGTCTGATCGATAGGTCTGCAGAAACACCGCCCGTACCCTGCCTGATTCCTCCGTGAGTTGAAGATTCTCTACAGCCACCTCTATGGTTTTTGCTCGCGTCATGACGCTGTTTTTCTGCCGCTCGAAGTTTTCTCGCCCGGCAAATTCCGCATGATAGAACCGCATGTAGTTTCCTACGTCTCGAGACTCCCATGCCAGGCGCCATGCAGAAAGCGCGTCCTTAACCTCGGAGCCCGTTGGCCCCTTCGAGAGTTTTTGTGGCTCCTGGGCCGCCGCCTCGCCTTTCGGCGTTGCGGCTAGTGTCGCATTTTCTTTCTGAGTTGCGGGCTTGGCAGAAGAGTCTGATTGAGAAGCCGGAGCCTCGGCTTCACGACTCGGTGAAGCGATCTGGATATGTCCGGGGGGGAAATAGGGGGCTTCTGGAGCGGGGGCCGTGGACCGAACCCGCCAGAGGGCCAGTCCTGCGGCAAGCAGGGCTAGCCCCACGATGAGAACCCGTGTGAGGGTAACGCTAGGAACGCGTTGGCCTGTCATTGGGGTTAATGTGGCGGGGTTGTCCCAGGCACCTAGAGTTCTTCAATAAGCAAAGGGCTACGCCGCTGGCCATGAGCCCAGTAGGCGCGGGTAATGCGATTCTCTTGCCGGGCGATAGAGACAATCGGGCGGTCCTTTGATATGTAGAACACCGCTTGCCCCGTATTACCACCGAAGCCCTTGGGAAAGTCCATGGCAGAGAGCATCTTTCGGCTCTCTTCGGCCCATGTTTCTTGGCTCAGCCATTGGGCCTGCGGAACGATAACGATATGGGTCTTGGCGAAGTCGACGTACTCTCTAAGCGCAAGCATGTCTGCATTGGATACTGCCAGGCAGCCGTCAGATGAGCGTGGCGGCCTTACATGAACCTCGTGGGGAACACCGTGGATCCAGATGCCGCTCCCGGTGCGTTTTGCCCGCCTGTCTTCGGCATTGGGGTAGTCAAGGGTGATTGCCAGGTCTCCTAAAAAACCGTCTGCTCTCGGGTTCTTGATTTCCTTCAGAAGCCGGTAGACCCCAATTGGGGTTCTTCTGTCACCCTCACGAAGCTTCACTGCCCCGGCCAGGCCGACAGACGAGTACATCTCTCGCACCATTTGGGGCTGAGAGCCGGAGATGTCGAAGACATAGATGCGAGACACGGAAAGGTCTGCAAGCAGGAGGTAGCGCCCGATATCCAGTTGACGCCCAAATGACAAGATATTGCGCGGCAGGTAGCCTGGCGGAACCCTGTGAAGCCGTGCCTCAGACTCTTTGAGCAGGTCTTGGTCGTTTTTGGACAGCCCTTTGAACTGGCCAGACTGCACGAGAATCGCCTGGGCTTCGAGCCAATGGGCTAGTCGAGACTGCGGCTCTGCCTCTCGCGCCGCGCGTGCTGCGGGGATGGCCTTCTCCTGTTGATTACGGAGGGTCTTTTCTATGGCAGCCTTCAGATGTAGATCAGGTGGCGCAAGGGTGGTCTCTGCGATGGAATTGCCACTAGAACCCGCCCAGGCAAGAAGGGCAACCAGAACCACTTGTAAAGGGCGAGTAAAAGGCAGTAAGTGCATTAATTGCCCTCGGACTGAATGCGCCACTGGTTATTTTCCATAACCATGGCAATGTTTTTACGGGTATTGAGTTTCAAATTACCTGACTCATATCTCTGGTTAAAACTCACGCGTGCCTTGTCTTTAGAGACGAAGTCTACTTTGATTGCCTCAAGTTCAACAGTGATGCTCTGTTTGCCAATTATGCGAGGCCGTCTGAAGTCTAACCAGGCCTTCTTGCTTGAAAACTGAGTGTTTCTGAAAGACTCGCTGTAAATGTCGGAATATTTCTGAAAATCCTTTTCCGACCAGGCCTTGGCCCATTGGCCAAGGGCGGCGATAACGGCCTCTGCGCCTTGGGCCGCTGCTTTGGGGGCAGCGTCTGCCGTCGGAGGCGGCGCTTTGGCTGCGGCAAGCTTGGCGGCTTCGGCGCGCGCCTGCTCTTGGGCGAGACGCTCCGCTGCGCGCTGCGCTTCCGCAAGGACCGCTTTTCTTTCTGCCTCTGCGCGGTCAAAGGCCGTGGCGGCCGCGCTCACAGAAGCAAGTTCGAGACCGCCTGCTTCAAGCTTGAGTGCGTTCGATGGGGGCGACTGGCCAATCGCCTTAGCATAGGCCTGGGCAAACTGTTGGCTGGCTAGCTCGCGAAGATTTAAGAAGGCTAGGGCCGCATCTGGATGCAGCGAAAGCGCCTGCTCCAAGGTTTCTCTTGATTTATCTAAGTCCCCAGCGGCCGCCCAGAGAATGGCGAGCTGGTTGGCAACGATAAGGTTGCTGGGGTCTTGCCGCTGGACCGATTGCAGCTGGGCGATCGCAGCGGGAAGCCCCTTGGCGCGGGTCTCGGACAAAATCGAACTAACCCGGGAATTACTGGCGTTGGCAGTCTGGAGGCGATCCGTGGTTTGTATCTCAGAAGCCTTGCCAGAGGGCATTGGCCTGTCGGGCGGTCCAAGTGCAGCGTCGGACCGCAGCGTAAAGAGAATAAGAAACAGCAAAAGCACAGAAATACCTGCCAGAGCAAGCAAGCCTGGTTGGGAAACTTGGAACTCTCTTTTCATACTGGAGGCAATTGTTCTAACGTATTGAATTTGTGATGAAATTATATCTTATTAGCGAATGAGTTCCGGCTGATTGTTAGCACACACTTCAAATGGATATGACTAGACCTAACGGGTACCCTGGAAATCGGTCGCTGCTAATGACTCTTTACAGGAGAATTAAGAGTAGTATGATCCTTGTAAACGCATCTTAAAGTAAAGTATGAAGTAACAGTTTTATCTTAGGATCGCGGATCGGTGAGGGAGTATGTCAAAACATCGACACTAGACCAAAGGATGGTTTGCATGTCAGCACTGAAGATTATTGTTGTCAGCCAAAAGGGTGGTGTCGGAAAGAGTACCATTGCAGCGAATCTGGCAGCCTGGTTTCGGGTGGAGTCGAAACGTTCTACGGCGCTTATTGATTTCGATCCCCACGGATCCTCCAGTACCTGGATTAATGATGCAAGGCAGGTGGGCGTGTCTGCAAGTCACGTTCCGGTAGAAGATGTGGGTGCACGCCGTTGGTTGCTAACCTGTCGTACCCATCTGCGTCGGGCGGCCGATCAATTTGATGTGGTGATTGTGGACCTCACCTGGACTATCAGCATGGACCCGGAGTTTCTGCTCGGGTTCGATCTCGTTCTGGTACCGTCTGGTATCTCCGAGATAGAAGTACAGGCCTCAATGGGGTTCGTTGAAAAAAACCGATGGGTATTCGAGTCCCTGCGTACTGTCCCGCCCTCGCTCGTGATCTGCCCGTCCCGGGTGCGCCAAGACCAGCTTTTAGACCATGCCTTTAATGGCCGTAACTTTCCAGTACGGTTTGTCTTATCTCCCCCGGTGTTTGACGATGCGGATGTACGTTCTCTGTTCCGCAAAGACTTCCTGATTTCAAAGCCTGGTCAGCAGGGTCAGAACTTTAAGCAGTTTGCAGAGGCAATCCTTCAGGCCGCTCATATCCATCTTTCCCGCTACAAGGACATGTCGAGTTCCTTGGAAGGGCGTCGTGCATTGGATAATCACAATACGCTCCTGACCCGCCATATGGCCCAGAAAAGTCGTTCGGTGGTTGGCTCTGACCTAACGCAGGCCTCAAATGCCCAGGGATTGGGCGCTCCGGGCCGTAGCCATGGCGACAGTCACCGCGAGTCCATAGGCTCCTTGGGAGCCGTCGCATCAGAGTCCTCTGCGCAGTCGTCAATTCCAGCCGGGGCTGCTGGCTCTGACTTTGCGTCAACCGATCGCAGCAGTAATCCGTTATCGGGTGCCCCGTTGCGGAGTCGAGCGCCTTCGACGGCGAGTCCGGGATCTACTCCTGCACGTGCATCGCCCGCTGTGAGTAGGCCGCCCCCGAGAACCCCCGCGTTCCTGAAACTGATGGGCGGATTTGACCCAGATCGATCCAAGTAACTAGCCTTGGCCTGACTGTTCCATGGGTGAGGGCAGTACGAACGCCCTCAGCACTACCTTTCTGCGAGCCTTCGCCCATTCAATCTAGGAGACGATGTAGGCGCCTGTGCCGATCGCAAGGAGTTGGTTATCGGATCCCATGAAGCGCATCTGCGCCGTGCCCACACGCGACCCTAGGCGAATTGTCTCCGCGGTGAGTACAAACTGCTCCCCAACCGCAGGACGGAGATAGTCGATCCGCAGGTCGATGGTTCCCAGGCGATTAAACCGGTGGGTTCGTGCCTCAAGCGAATCGTCTTGGTGGCGTTGCCCCAGTCTGGCCATAATCGCTAGACCCCCCATTGCATCAAGGCCGGCACTGATCACGCCCCCGTGCAGCCGCTGATGGCTGAAGTGGCCGATGAGCTTTGGCTGCATGGCAATCGTGCCGCTCACAAGGTCTGCTGTTATCGCGGTGACCTTAAGACCAATCACGGAATTGAAAACAATCTGCTCTTCGAAGATTCGTTGTAAGGCAGTGGTGTATGGCTTATCTAATGACTGGCTATCTGCGGTGTTCTTCATAGGTCTGATGGTATCGGCCTTTGCTGGCTAACGTCGGTATAGCGCTATCATCTGTCCCATAACCATAACTGAAGCCATAAACTGGGGTTGCTATGACATCTGCACGAACATCCGTTGGACGCCTTGAGGTGTCCACAGACCTTTTTGATTTTATTGAGCGCGAGGTTCTGCCTGATAGCGGTGTTACCAGTAAATCGTTCTGGGCTGGTTTTGACGCACTGGTGTCCGATCTTGCGCCAAAGAACCTCGCATTGCTCGCAGAGCGAGATCGGTTGCAGGCTGCTCTTGACCAATGGCACCGTGCCCACCCAGGCCAGGTGCCTGATTTGGCTGATTATGAAGCCTATCTGCGGTCGATCGGCTACCTGGTCGATGAACCGGGCGAGGTACGGGCAACCACCGCAAACGTAGATGCAGAGCTTGCAACCCAGGCGGGCCCACAACTGGTGGTGCCGATTCTCAACGCCCGTTATGCCCTGAATGCGGCCAATGCCCGTTGGGGGAGCCTCTACGACGCCTTGTATGGCACGGATGCCATTGCGGAGTCTGATGGGTGTGAGAAGGGCACAGGCTACAACCCTCGACGGGGCACCCAGGTGATTGCCTTCGCCCGCAGGTTTCTTGATGCATCGGCCCCCCTTGCCCAGGGCTCACATGCGCAGGCCACGGGCTATGCACTGGTCAATGGTGCATTGACAGTGCGCCAGTCTTCAGGCGGCAGCACGGGCCTTAAAGACGCCAGACAATTTATGGGCTACCAGGGTAGTCCGGATGCCCCAAGCGCCATCTTGTTGCGCCACAACGGCATTCATTTCGAAATCAAGATCGATAAATCCACGCCGATTGGTGCGGCTGATGCTGCGGGGGTTTGTGACCTGATTATGGAGTCGGCGTTATCTACGATTCTCGATCTCGAAGACTCGGTGGCCGTGGTCGATGCTGAAGACAAGGTCTTGGCTTATCGTAACTGGCTTGGGCTGTTGAAGGGCTCTCTAACCGAGCAGGTGTCTAAAAATGGTAAATCTTTTATCCGCGGCCTAAACCCCGACAGGGTGTACACCACGCCCTCGGGTGGAGAACTGCGCATGCATGGCCGCTCGCTCATGTTCGTGCGCAATGTGGGCCATTTAATGACCAACCAAGCGATTCTCTATAGAAACGGCCTGGGGCAGCTGCAGGAGATTCCTGAGGGCATTATGGACGCCGTGGTGACCACCACTATTGCCCTGCACGACCTAAAGGGCCATGGCAGGCTGCCCTCGGGCCAGGCGGTGCGCAATAGCCGCACGGGCAGCGTTTATATTGTGAAGCCCAAAATGCACGGGCCCGCCG
>Ga0194129_10000464_pt1 | contig 78231 bp, 69 predicted proteins | sample TA2KigCa35mmetaG_FD_150862 | JGI IMG/M metagenome (GOLD analysis project Ga0194129, IMG submission 150862) | Freshwater microbial communities from Lake Tanganyika, Tanzania - TA2015038 Kigoma Deep Cast 35m | ecosystem: Environmental > Aquatic > Freshwater > Lake | place: Tanzania: Lake... | reverse complement strand
TGCGACGCCCGCGCCCGCGGCAGCGCCGCCCAAGCCCGCGACGCCCGCGCCCGCGGCAGCGCCGCCCAAGCCTGCGACGCCCGCGCCCGCGGCAGCGCCGCCCAAGCCTGCGACGCCCGCGCCCGCCGCAGCGCCGCCCAAGCCTGCGACGCCCGCGCCCGCGGCAGCGCCGCCCAAGCCTGCGCCGCCCGCGCCCGCGGCAGCGCCGCCCAAGCCTGCGACGCCCGCGCCCGCGGCAGCGCCGCCCAAGCCTGCGCCGCCCGCGCCCGCGGCAGCGCCGCCCAAGCCTGCGACGCCCGCGCCCGCGGCAGCGCCGCCCAAGCCTGCGACGCCCGCGGCGAAGACGCTGTCGCCCACGGATCCGCTGCCTCCGCTCGTCGTTGGACAACCCGCGGAGAAGGCGACCGAGGCGAACAAGAAGAAGGCCGTCGATCTCTTCAAGGCCGGCAACGACGCCTTCAATGCCGGGAAATACCTCGAGGCGCTCGCCAAATTCCGGGAGTCTTACGGGCTCATCACGAGCCCCAATTCGCGCATGATGTACGCCCGCACGCTCGGCAAGCTCGACCGCTTGCTCGATGCCCACCGCGAGGGCAACGAGGCGCTCGCCGAAGCTTCGGCCGCCGCGGCGAAGAACCCGAAGTACGAGGCCACGGTCAAGGGCACGAAGGACGACCTCGCCGTGGTCGCGAAGCGAATCGCGTTCGTCACGTTCGCGCCGCCGCCAGGGATCTCCGAGGGCGAGCTCACGGTGAACGGTAAGCCGCTCGACAAGGCCGAGTGGTCGAAGTCGCTGCCCATGCTGCCCGCCAAGCTCGAGGTCGCGTTCGTGCGCGGCGACGAGCGGTCTCAGGTGGTGCTCGACGCGCTCGCCGGCGCGACGCTCGAGGCGAAGCTGCCACCCTTCCCGAAGAAGGTCGTCGAAACGCCGCTGCCGCCGCCCGAGCCGGTGGTCGTGGCGGAGCCGGACTCCTCGGTCGATGACACGATCCCCGCGAACGACCGCGGGGCCGCCATCGTTGGCCTCAAGGCCGGCGCGCTCGCCTCGCTGAACGGCCTGAAGCCGCACGTCACCGGGGCGGTCCAGGTCGGGTACGTGCTGCCGTTCCTCCAGCGCTCGCTCGGGGTGATCGTCGATGTCGGCTACGCGCAGCCGCTCACGTCCAAGACCGAGTTCGACCCGCGCGTCGCGGGCGGCAGCTACGGGTGGCAGCTCGTCCAGCAGCAGCTCACCATCCAGCCGAGCGTGTACTACCGCGCGACGATGTTGCCGAAGGTGGGGCCCGGGAAATTCGTCCCCTACGTGGGCGCCGGGCCGCGCATCTTCCTCACGCGCAGCAAGACGGACAGCGAGGACAAGCTGCCCGTGCTGTTGCAACAGAACGAACAGTCGATGGAGATCGGCCTCGGCGCACACCTCGGCACCGAGTACCTCCTGGGTCCGGGGGCGATCGTCGCCGAGGGGCTCTTCGGCTGGGCAGCCGTCGATCAGCGCACGACCGGCGACGCGGCCCTCACCGGGATCTCCGGCTGGGCAGGCTATCGGTTCATGCTCTGAGCGGTCGAGCGCGGCGTGGCTCCGATCAGGAGCGCGCCAGGCGGTCGAGCGCGGCCTGCATCGCGCTCGTCACGGTCTCGTGGCAGGCCTCGACGAACGCGTCGTCCTTCGCCGCTTCGGGGCCGCTCCGCTCGAAGTGGATCGGCGGCAGCACCTCGATCCGGATCCGAGACGGAAACGGGATGTACGGCGGCGGCGGTCCGAAGGTGATGCCCCAGGGGAAGCTGAGCGTCGTCGGCCAGGCATTGAGGCGGATCCGGCGGTCGAGGCCCAGGCGTCGGACGAGCCACTTGCCGTCATCGAGGATCACCGCGGTGCTGTGGGCGCCGTGCGAGACGACCGGAATGATCGGGACCTGGTTGCGGAGCGCGAGCTTCACGTAGCCCCGGCGTGCGCCGAACACGATGCGGTTCCGATCGCGGAAGGGCCGCATGGCTTCGGCATCGCCGCCCGGATAGACGAGCAGCTTCTTGCCGGCGCGACACAGGCGGGAGGCATTCTCATGCGATGCGCGCACCGCGCCGAACGGCACGAAGAACTGCCGCAACAGCGGCCAGGTGACGATGATGTCGTGCGCCAGCGCGTACGGGAGGTCCGCGAGCCCGCGCGCTTCGTAGACGGCCGACCCGAAGAGGTAGGCGTCCGGCGTGACCGCGCCCCCGTTGTGGTTGCCGACGTAAATCCCCGCGCCCTCGGGGATGCGCTCGAGGCCGCGCACCTCGGCGCGAAAGTAGCGCCGCAGCCAGGGCGCGATGCGGGTGACGAAGCCCTCGATCCGAGCGGCGTCGCGATGGTCGAGGTCGTCCGGGTCGTGGCGGTGCAGCAAGGAGTCGAGCCCGAAAGCGGGCCCATCGACGGGGAGAGCGAGCGACGCTGCGTTCATGGGACCTCTCGTGAAACGTGTTTCACAGGAGGACTAGAACACGTTTCACATCGAGGAAAGCTCGAACGGCGTTCACGTGATCGCGCGCCGACGATTTCTCGCCGACCGCGTGGGCCTCATTTGCCGAAGAGCGCGTCGCACGAGCCGCTGGGTGGAACGATCGTCGCCGCGTCGGCGCCGTCGAGGAGCGAGGTCATGACGCCGAGGCCTTGAGCATGGATCGAGCAGATCGGCGCGACGCGAATCGACGCCTCGATCTCGCTCGCTGGGAGCTCGACGACGGGCGGATAGGCCATCGCGTAGCGCTTCTTGCAGAGCGGCGTGATCAGCTGCGCGTGGCAGCTCTCCGAGTTGTAGAAGATCGCCGCGCTGTGGGTCACTCCCCCGTAGGTGACGTTGGCCTTCGTCTGGGCCTCGGCCTTTTTGCCGCTCATGCTCGCCGCGCCCGGGATCGTTGCGTCGAGCTTCCAGCCGTCCGACTCGAGCACCTCGAGGCCGAGCGCGGCGTTGTAGCTGAGCTGCGCCGGCGAGCTCAGCGTCTCGTCCCAGCTGTCGCCGGACTGGACGATGTTGCGCGAGGTCTTCGTGCGACGGTGGCGAAGAACGTAGGGAGCAAACGCCATCGAGTCGCCCCGCTCGGCGAGCCAGGAGAACAGACCTCCGACCGGATCGTGGTACACGCCGGTCGCGATCTCTTCGGGGCTCGACTCGAGCCCGAGCACGGTGCGCACCACCGTTCCTGCGATCGCCGCGTTGCTCGGGGCGACCGTGAGGTTGGCGCCGAGGATGTGCCCGGAGGGCGTGCTTCCGATCGCGGCGCGCCAGTTGTCCGAGAGCGCGAGGTAGCCGGTCGTGAAGGTCGTACCGAAGCTCAGGTTCTCGAGGAAGATCTGCTCGCCGTCGAAGCCGAGGCCCGGATGAAAGGCCGACCAGTCTCCTTCGCGGAGCAGCCGCACCAGCACCGCGAGCTCGGTCGGGATCGTGAGCAGGTTCGCCTCGACGACCTCTGGATCGAGCCCCGACGCGAGCGCGAACAGGTTGCCCACGGTGACGTCGGCGCCGGCCGGATCGCCGACGCCATCCGGGACGAAGCCGTCCTGGCCCACGGAGAGTCCCGTCAGCTCGTTCAGGTCGTCGAGCTGCTTCGGAACGAGCCGCCCGTCGACGAGGGTCAGCGAGGAGCGTCCGCCGTGGAACGGGAGGTCGTGCGCGACTGTCGCGACCCCGGCCTCGCAGTTCGTTGCGGCCAGCGCGGTCGCGTTGTTGCGGGTCGCGGTGCCGCCGTGCGTGAACACCGCGACGGGCACCTTCGACGCCGTGGCGAGGTGCTGCTCGCAGAGAAAGACCGTGACTGGCACCATCGCCGAGAGCTCGGACTCGGCCTCGCCGCCCGTGATCCGCAAGGCCGACGGCGCGTGCTTCGTACCGTCCTTCTTCACGTTGAAGGCGGGCACCGTCACGCTACCGAAGACCACCTTGGCCACCTTGCCGCGGACCGAGCCGCCCTGGTATGCGGCGCCACCGATCGCCTTCGCGTCCGCGCGGGCGCCTTCGCTCCAGGAGCCGGGGTTCGTCGCGAACGGGGCGGCCGGCGTGCCGAACAGCGCGTCGAGCGCGGCGCCCTCGAAGCTCTCGCCCTCGACCATCGTCATCGTCTTCGGGTCGTAGCGGAGGTCGCGCGTCGGTGCCGCGAGCTTGGTCTTGGCGACCGTGGCGAGCAGCGCCTCGAGCGGCGCGAGGCTCGGCTCGGTACGGAAGGTCGTGGCGACCACGGGCACGCCCTTCTCGGCGACGTAGCTCCGCAGCGCGGCCGCACGGTCCCACGCGGTGCCCGACGCATCCCGTCGCGTCGGCGCGAGCACCTCGGCCATCGAGCGCGTCCCTCCGATCGCCTCGCCCGTCGTCGTCGTCGCGCCCGGCTCGATCGCGAGGACGTAGGTCGTGTCCGGCATCAGGTAATCGCCCGGTGCGGGAAAGAACGACAGGGCGCTCGCGTGGCTCGACCACCAGGTCTCGACGGCGACCTCGCGCCCGGCCTCCGGGCCATCCGTGGCGACGAGGTGCACGCGTCCGTCGAGTGACTCGAGGTCGATCTCCTCGCTCGCGAAGAGCTGGATCGGCTGCGCAAACCCGAACCCGGGTCGTCCGTCGATCGCCCCGTCGAGCATGCCGAGGGCCTTCGCGTCGGCGAGCGTCGCGTACGTCGCATCGGCGCCGAGCGGCGCGAGCGCGATGCCGTCCGGCCCGCGGTAGAGGTCGCTCGGGAACGGGCCCTTCGAGATCGTCTGGGCGGGCTCGAGTCCGTACGCGAACACCTCGCGGCCCGCCGGCAGCGTCACGTCGTCGTCCTTTGAGTCCTCGCCGCTGCACGCGACGGTGTTCCCGAGCAGAAAAATTGAAGCGAGACCGACGAGTCGATGGAGACGCATGATGCGCGACTATAGCCGACCCGTTCGACGCGAGGGGTTGCGCTCTCGCGCGAGGGGTCAGATCTGCTCGGCGACGGCGGGCCGCTCGAACCGGGCGACGAGCAGGGCACCGACGAGCGCGAACGAGCCGGCCGCGAAGCCGTAGGCTCCGACCCAGCCCCGCTCGAGCAGAAATCCAGAGAGCACCGGGCCCAGGATCTGCGAGATCCCCGAGAGCGACTGGCTGACGCCGAGGATGGCGCCCTGCTCGTCGGGCCCGACGCTCCTCGTGAGCAGCGTCGTCAACGTCGGTCTCGTCACGGCAGACCCAAATGCCGCCACGACGATCATCGCGACGAGCACCGGCAGATCGTGCGCCGAGCCGAGGAACAGGTAGCCGGCCGCCATCGTCGCGAAGCCCAGGATCGACAGCCGCGCTTCGCCGAGCGACCGAGCGAGCCGTCCGATGATGCCGCCTTGGACCAGCGCGCCGACGAGGCCCGAGAGCGCGTACACGTAGCCGGTGCGCTCCACGTCGAAGCCGAACTGCGCCCGTAGGTAGAGCGCGAGGCCGCCTATCAGGGTCGAGAACGAGCTCGTGAACGCGAAGAACTCGAAGAGGCGCCGGCGAGGCTCGATTCGCCTGAAAAAACGGCCGAAATCGAGCGAACGCCGGGGCGCACCGCCGCTCGCCGTCGGGTGCTGATTCGGAAGCATCGTCGCCGTCAGCACCACGGAGAGCGCGGAGAGGCCGGCGGCCGCATGCGCCGGCGCGGCGAAGCCATGGCGGTGCGCGAGCCACCCGGAGACGGCGGGCCCAACGAGGAAGCCCGTGCCGAAGGCGATGCCGATGAACCCGAAGGCGCGCGTTCGCTCCTCGGGCTTGGTCGCGTCGCTGATGTAGGCCTGCGCGATGCTGAGGTTGCCGGCGGTCGAGCCGTCGATGATGCGCGAGAGGAAGAGCATCGGCAGGCTCTGCGCGAAGCCGAGGATCAAGAAGCCGATCAGCGTCCCGACCTGGCTCGCGAGAAGCGTCGGCTTGCGACCGACCTGATCGGAGATCCGACCGAGGACAGGTCCCGACACCAGCTGACAGACCGCGAACGTCGCCGCGAGGCAGCCCACGACGAAGGGCGAGGCGCCGAAGTGAAGCGCGTAGAACGGCAAGAGGGGCAGCACCAGCGTCAGCCCGAGCACGTCCACGAAGACGATCAGGAAGATCGGCAGGAGCGGCGAGCGCTTCATCGCCCGCGGGGATACCACACTCCGCGGTCTGCGGGCTTGCCAGCGGGGTCGAGGCGACCGAGGGTGAGGCGATGTCGAATCGAGCGGTGTGGCCCTGCCTCCTCGTGCTCACGGCTTGCGGCCCGGAGCAGGGCGGTGTGCCTGCGGGCGACGAGCCGCTCGGGGTCGAAGCGTCGAGCGGGGCCCTCGTCACGGCGGGCGCGACGTCGGCCGGCGGCGCCGGCGGAGCGGGGATTTCGGCGAGCGGGGGGTCGGCGTCCGGCAGCGGTGGTGCGGGCGGTCTCGACGACGCGTTGCCATGCGACGTCGACGGCACCCCCGGGCTCTGCCTCCACGTGGCCGACTGCGGTGGCGGTGACGTGCCCGTCCCGGGCCATTGCCCGGGCCCAGCCGAGGTTCAGTGCTGCATTCCGGAGCCGACCGAGGGCAGCTGCGTGCCAGGCGCGATGGTGTCTCAGCCCGTCGCCCTCGTCGAGGTCCCCGGGGTCGGTGGCTGCCCCGCGGGCATGCTCCGGGTCGCGTCGTTCTGCATCGACCGATACGAGGCGGCGCTCGTCCGGGTCGCGGACGGGGCACCATGGTCGCCCTACTTCAATCCGGGCGACGAGCCGGTCCGCGCCGTCAGCGTCGAGGGCGCGGTCCCTCAGGGCTACATCGATCAGGTCGGCGCCGCGGCGGCGTGCCTCGCCTCCGGCAAGCGTTTGTGTACCGACGTGGAGTGGCTGCGCGCCTGCCGGGGCGCGGCCAACCACGTCTACCCTTACGGTGAGCAGCCGATACTCGGGGTGTGCAACGACCACCGAACGGTTCACCCCGCCGTGGAGTACTTCGGCACGACCGAGCCTTGGATTTACTCCGAGATCGACCATGAGTGCCTGAACCAACTGCCGGACTCACTCGATCCTTGTGGCGCGAACGTCGCCTGCAAGAGCGAGGATGGTGTGTTCGACATGGTCGGAAATTTACATGAGTGGACGGCCGATCCGGCGGGCACGTTTCGCGGAGGTTTCTACGTCGATACCGTGAAGAACGGTAGCGGATGCCTCTACGCGACCACCGCTCACGACGTTTTTCATTGGGATTACTCGACCGGATTTCGATGCTGTGCCAACCCTTAGGGTCGAGGTGGCAACCGTCCGATGTCCGTCTCGACGATCGTAAAACTTTTGGCACATGTCAATTGATCCAATGGTGCGTTTCATGGTTGGCTCCGCGCCCATGAACGAGGCCCTCGAGGCGGCGATCCGCAAGAAACTGTCGATGTTCGCGGCCGACCTGGTCGAGTTGTGTCGCGCCGCCATCGAGGAGAGGTTCGCCTCCCTGACCGGCGATGGGTTGGGTGCGGAGGTCCGAGCGGAGCGCGGTGGCCGGGAAGCCCCTGGCGGTCGGTCGCGGCGTCAGCAGCGCCTGATCGTCGGTCCATCGAGCGTCCGCTCCGTCGACGTTGCCGCCACCTCGTCCCGCGGAGGCTCCGGGGCCGGCGAGGGCGGTCGCCAGCGACGCAGCCATGCGCAGCTCGACGCCGTCGCCGCACGGATCGAGAGGTTCGTGCGCTCCCACCCCGGCGCACGCTCGGAGGAGACCAAGCGTGCCCTTTCCATCGCGCGCAAGGAGTGGGCGCGCCCGATCGGCAGGCTGATCGACGCAGGTCGGATTCGCACGACGGGGGTGCGTCGGGCCACCCGGTATTTCCCGGCGACCTGAGCGTTGGCGCGCTGCCCGTCCCGCCTGCGCAGCTAGGGGTGCCCCACGGTGGCGTTCACCGGGTGGGCGGTCTCGACCCGGTAGCTCCCCGAGGCCAGCGCCGTGACCACGACATGACCGTCCCAGCCGGTGCCGTACACGGCCCGTTCGAGGCGCTGAGGCACGAAGGTCTCGACGCTGGTGCCGACGAGGACGTTGACGGGGGCACGAGCGTCGCTGACCGCGCCCAACAGCATGTCGACGGCTCTCTTGCGAGGATGGCCGAATTTCCACGCCGTCCACTTCGTCCAGCGATCGGGGGCGCCCATCGGGATCAGCGCGATCCGGGGCGAGAGCGCCTCGAGCAGCGGGATCGTGGTGGCGTTGTACGAGCCATGATGGCCGACTTGCCACACGTCGACATCGAGCGCGCCGCTCGGGCGATGGCGCTCGAGCAGCGATTGGATGCCGGCTTCCTCGAGGTCGCCGCTCACGATGAACGACGCCTTCCCGAACCCGACGCGGATCACGACGCTGTGGTTGTTGTGGTTCCGGAACGCGCGCTCGGGCCAGCCGGCTGGGGCCGCGGCGACGGAGCCCCACAATGCCTGGATCGTCGGATCGATGGGGCGACACGCGATGGGGTCGAGCACCGGACTCGACTTGCCGCCTGCCGGCACGTCCTCGCTGCGGATCGTCTCGAGGCGAGCGTTCGTCCGAGCCCACGCCTCGAGCCAGGCTTGCTGCTTGCCGCCCGAGCCATGGGCGTCGCCGTCCGTGACGACGTGCTTGACCGTGAAATTCTCGACGACGAGCTCGACGTTGCGCGTGTGGTCGAGGTGAGGGTGCGTCAACACGACGAGGTCGAGCGTCCGCGCGAGGTCCGCTCGCCGCGCGAAGAACCCTTCGAGGTAATCGCGCAGCACGCGCCCGCTGTCGAACTTGAAATTCGTCTCGCCGCCGGTGTCGATCAGCGCCGCACCGCACGGGAACTCGAGGAGCGCTGCCGCCCCCTGACCCACGTCGATCAGGTGAAACCGCGCCTCGGGCTCGGCCGCGACCGCACCCGGCGCGGCGGAGTTCGGTTCGGTCGGGGCCCGGGCGTGAGGCGACTCCGCCGACGTCGCGGGACGGCAAGCGGCGAGGAGAGACGCGAGCGCGAGGATCCAGGGCTTCACGGTCGCCGCAGGCTACACGGGACCGAGGGCGGGTTCACGGTCGCGCCTGCGCGAGGTGCGTTCGGCGCGGCGCGGAAACGCAGAGTCGCATCCCCGCGGTCGGGCGTTTTGGGTTAGCATCCGCCGACCCGCGTGCCCCTCGAGCGGAGGTCGCGGCGTACTGGCATGGCAAAACCGAAGAAGAAGGTTCCCCCGCCGCGCAAGCAGGCGCGAAGTCACGACGAGCTGCCGCGGCACTCCGACTGGCAAAACCCGCGGGTGGTGCAGATCCTCGATGCGGCGTCGCGCTGTTTCTCGCGCGACGGTCTCGCCAACACGACCGTGCAGGAGATCGCCGTCGAGGCGGGCCTCACGAAGTCGATGATCCACTACTACTTCGAGAGCAAGCAGGTCTTGATCTTGGAGCTGCAGGCGTTCGTCCACGAGCGCTATTTCCGGCGGGTCCAGCAGAAGCTCGAGGCGCTCGCCGCGGCGTCGGCCTCGTCGGAGCAGCGGCTCCAGGAGTCGCTGTGGGAGGTGTTCGACATCGTCGCCGACAAGCAGTTCCTGCGGCTGCAGCTCGAGCTGATGGCCGAGGCGGGGCGCGACCCTTACATGAAGAGCCGCATGCAGCTCGCCCAGGAGCGCGCGCGCGACTTCATCGAGCAGGGCGCCGAGCAGGTGGTCAACGCGTCCGGTGACACGCCGATCAGGCTCCCGCGATCCATTGCGTTCCTCATCTCGTCCACGATCCAAGGGCTCCGCATCCAGGAGTTCATCTCGGGCGAGGAAGATCTCGCGCGGCAAGCGTACGGTCTCTTCATCGCGCTCTTGACCGGCGCGATGAACCAGGCGCGCGGCCGTGCCGGCAGTGAGCCGGATCTCGAGGACGACGACGCCGAGACGCTCTCGCCTCCCGAAGAGGGCTGATGCCCTCGCCACCGGGCGCGGCTGGCAGCTGGTTCGTCGCGTTGCCGGTGAGCGCCGGGCGCTGGTACGACGCGCTCGTCGGCAGGGCGCCGTCGTGCCTCGCGCGCGTGCACCGAGAGGACCTCCACGCGACGGTCGCTTTTCTCGGACCCACGGGGGAGGAGCGGGCCCGCCGCGCCTTCGCGACCCTCGAGGGCAGGTCCAGTCCGAGCCTCGACGCGTCGCTCGGGATGCTCGTCCCGCTCGGCAGCTCGCGTCGTCCGAGCGCGCTCTCGCTCACCCTCGAGGACGGCAACGATGCCGTCGCGGCCCTCATTGGCTCGCTCCGTGACGCGATGTTCGACGCGGCCGAGGTGCCGCGCGATCCACGGGCCGCACTTCCGCACATCACGATCTTTCGCGTACCTCAGCGAGCGACGTCGCGCGACCGCGAGGCTTCGCTCGCGTGGGCAGCATCGGTCGTACGACAGACCGTGAGCGTGCGCTTCGAGACGATCGCCCTCTACACGCGTGCGCCCGAGGGATCCTTGCGCCGCTTTCGCACCGTCATCGAGCGCCGGCTCGGTTGAGCGGGCGTCCGTCGAGGTAGGGCAAGACGACGATCAGCGCCATCGAGGGGAGGGTGACGAAGAACGTGAACGCGAAGTAGCGGACGAACCCCAACGCCTGCGCGAGGTAGCCGCTCGCCATCCCGGCGACCGTGAAGCCCACGCTCATCAGCGCCGTCACGATGGCCATGTGCGCCGCGCGGTGCTCGGGATCGCAGCAGCGCATCAGGAACACCGTGAACACCGCCGTCCCGAGTCCCTCGCCGACGTGCTCGATGCTGATGATCGCGGTCACCGTCGCGAGATCGACCGGGCCTTCCGCGGCCCAGCGCGCGAGCAGCACGTAGAGCAGGTGCAGACCGTTCTGTGCGACGACGAAGGGCCAGATCCAACGCCGGAGGCCGTGGCGCGCGATGAGGTAGCCGCCGAGGATCGTCCCGGCGAAGGAGGCCGCAACGCCAAAGGTCCCGTTCGCGACGCCGTAGTGTTCGAGCGACAGTCGCACGCCGTCCCGAAGAAAGGGCCACTTCATCTTCTGGAGGAAGGATTCGCCCGTTCGGAAGAGCAGGACGAAGGCGAGGATGACGCCGGCGCGTGGCTGCGAGAGGAACCCGCTGAACGCGGCCCGGTAGGGCGACTCGTCCGTCCGTTCGCTCCGGCACCCCCGCGCGAGGACCACGAGGCCGACGCCGAGACCAAGCGCCAGCACGCCCTCGAGGGGGACGCGTCCGAGCGGCGTTCGAGCCAGCCTTGCGCCGAGGTCGAGCGCGCGCCAGGCCGCGAGGCTCCCGCCGAGGAGGAGGACCGCGGCGAGCACGGGTGGACGCCAGGCGAGGCGCGCGAGGTCCCCGAACGGTCGCCTCGGAGGCTCGTCCCTCGGCAAGAGCGCGGCGTGAACCGACGTGACGACCCCCATCAACGCCGCGAGGGCGAGCATGCCGAGCCGGAAGCCGACGAGACCCGCGAGCACCACCGCAGGTCCTCGCACGAGCAGGTTGGCGAGCTTGTACGCGAGCTGACGAAGCCCAACGTAGCGCGATTGGTCCGCTTCGCCGAGGGAGTCGAGGTAAAACCCGTCGATCGCGACGTCGTGGGTGGCCGAGAGCACCGCGAGGACGAAGAACACCGCCGCGAGCAGACCGAGCGTCGACGGGGTGGTGAAGAGCCCAGCGAGGGTGAGCAAGACGGTGAGGGCGAGCTCGATGGCGAGGAGCCAGCGCCGCTTGGTACCGTAAGCGTCGACGAAAGGCGCCCACAGGAACTTCAGGTTCCACGGGAGGTGGAAGAGTGAGGTCATCCCGACCGCGCCGAGGCTCGCGCCGAGGCTCGCGAACGTCACCTCGGCGAGGTTGTTGACGATCGAGTACGGGTATCCCTCCGCAAAGTAGGTCGTCGCGACCCAGAGGCGCGTGCGCGAGCGACCTTCGGCGTCGTCGCGCGCGGAGATCTCCGAGGTCGTCATCGCGAGACCATAGCGACGGCCCGCGAAACCGGGCAGGTTTTGGGTGTCGGTCGAGGTGCCAGGCTTCAACCGAACAGGCGCAGCAGCGCGAGCGTCACCATCGCGACACCGAAGGCCCACAGCCACAGGCTCGCGCCATTCGACGGAGGCGCTTCGACGCCGCGGAGCGATGGCGCGGCGGGCGGAACCGGCCCGTCGCCCTGGGGGATGTCATGAACGGCGTCGGGGGCTTCGATCAGCCCGCGCATGAAGCCGCCGAGGATCTCGCGGGCGCGGCGGTAGGCGACCTCGAACCGGATCCCCATGCCGGGACCGTGGTCTTCCTCGGTGGCATCGATCCGACGCCGCACGATGCCGATCACCTTGAGTGAGCTCTCCGCCGGCGCGCCGGGAAGGTACATCCGCATGTAGATCCGGGTGCCTGGATCGGCGAGGGTCGTCGTCTCGAGGAAGAGCCCGCCTTCGCTCACGTCGTTCGTGTGCCCGACGCCGACGGTCGCACCGAAGTGAAACTCGACCCGGATCTTGGCGTGCGCGCGCGGGTGCTGTCGGTCCTCGGCCGACATCGCGGCTCAGGGCTCTTTGACGGGCTGGAACTCGGGCGGGAGCTGCGAGCCATCTCCCCAGAAGAACTTCTCGAGCTCTGCCATCCACACGCGCTGACCGTTCTCGCTCATCAGGTCGAGGCGGTATTCGTTGATCAGCATCTTCGAATGCTCGAGCCACATGCGCCAGGCATCCTTCGAAACCTGGTCGAACACGCGCTGACCGAGCTCACCCTTCAACGGCGGCTTCGCCAAGCCCTCGAGGGTCTTGCCGAGCTTCACGCATTGCACGGTGCGAGCTGGAGTCGGCGTGGCGGTCGGGGCTTCGGCTGGGCGGGGGGCGTCGCTCATGGGACGGGAAGGTAGCGGGAGCAGGCGGCTCGCGCAACGACGAGCGCGCCGGTCGAAAGCAAACGCCCCGGACATCCATCACGATGACCGGGGCGCTGCCCTGGGGGCTCCTCCTCGCGGGCGGTCGGCGTGCATGCCACCGTCGCGCCATCGAGGGAGGGAGACTCAGCGAGCGAATCACGGGTTCAGCGCTCGAAGAAGACTCAGCGAGCGATGAGCCGTCATCGACCAATGAACATCCTCATCGACCAATGAACGCAGCCTCGACCTCGGCGAACACGGCGCGGGCGCGCGTGAGGCCGAGCTCGGCGATCGCGCGGCGCAGGGACGTCTCCTGCGAGGTGTGCTGAGGCTGGCTCACCGGTGCTGCCGCTGCCGACTTCGGGGGGCGCCCCGGGCCGCGCTTCGCGGGAGCCGCGCTGCCGTTCGTGATGGACAGCGTCGTGGAGCCGTTCATCGACTTCTTCGAGGAGCCCGAACGAAGGTTGTAGACGTGCCCCTCCGTCAGCTTCAGCCCCTGCTTGGCGGCCTCCGCGACGACTTCCTTCGCAGGCATCGTGGACGGCATCGACCGAATGAACGCAGCCTTGGCTCCGAACTCCGGGTTCTTGGCGGAGCTTCGCTTCTTGGGCACGGTAACCTCTTTCCTTACGGTGGACATGGTGCGGGTGCGACGGGAACGCTTCTCGTCTTGGCCGCTCGAACTGTGAGTGGACGTATCAAACAACGGACACCTCGGTATTGATGGACGTCAAACCTTGTGGAATAAATCCCGGAGTCGGACTCGCGCCAGGGGGTCCGAGTTCGTCGCCGATCCCTGGAGGGAACCCTGAAGGGAACGCAGCCGCGCCTCGGCGGGGCCGAGGGTCCAGCAGGCGTCCTCCGGCAACTCGAGCAGCGTGGGGTAAGGCCCTGCGACAGTGACGTCATTCAACTCACAGATGTCGCGCGACTCGACGCCTTCCTCCTCGTCGAGCCAGCGCAGCGGCAGCCCCTGCGTGCGGCAGACGTACGGTCGAACGTCGTAGATCCGGCAAGCACCTTCGGCATCGAGGAAGGCGCATCGCCCGATGGGGTGAGGGCTCCCCTGTGCGAGCAGCGTGGGGTGTGAGCTGCGGATCGCGTCGGCTTCGACCTCGAAGACCGTCAGGTCGTCGACGCAACACCCGGAACAGCCACGGCGGCACTGGAGCCGACCTGCATTCCGAATCTCGACCGCGCGTGCGCCGACGTCGACGTCTCGGTGGAAGGTGGCGATGTCGTCGTCTCGGGTCACGGTTACGGTCGTAGTCGCGCTGGCGCAGGTTGCAACCGTAAATGGTCCCTCGATTCGAGAGCGAAAGCTTACTCGCCTTTGATCACCCGGACACCGTCCGGGCCGACGTCGACGGGTGGTCCGTAGCTCTTCAGGACGAGGCGCTCGCGCTTCCCCCCGGTCGCCACCGTGCGTTCGACCATCCCGACCTCGGGACAGAAGGCCGCCACGACGTCGAGCGGGGCATCGCCGCCGCGGGTCTCATGAGTCTCGACGCAGCCTGAAAAGGTGCCTGCCGGGACGGTGAGCGTGACGTCCGTGCGACGGACCTCGATCATGCTGAGGTGATTGCCGGGCCAGCGCGCTCCCGGCACGGTTGGCAGCTTGAGGAGGTGCGTCGCGCCTGCTGCGCCGAACGTCAGCACCCCGTCCGCGGCGTACTCGAACTCGTTGCCGCCCCCCGCGATTTCCCAGGCGCCATGGCGCTCGTCGCTCCGACGGTGCAGGACGGGCAAGAGCCCATGCTTGCCGTCGCTCGTCTCGAACTCGTACACGTAACGGTGTCCGTCGACGAGCGGGAGGAAGCGTTCGAGAGGCGTCCCCGAGGAGAAGACGGGGCCCGGCACGTAGGCGGCTGGGCGCGTCCGGGCGGCGGGGCGAGCGGGGGTCGGGGCACAGGCGGCGGTGAGGAGGGCCAGCGTCAGCCCTGCGCGGAGCCAACGCCCACGGCCCGAGCCAAGAGAACGCATCGACGGCATGGGCGGCAGGTTAGCCCAGACGGAGGGGTGCAGGCGAATCGTGGCGTTCGTCCTCCGAGTCACTCGCGCTTCTTCTGTTTTTTCAGGAATTCCGGCTCCTCCGCCAGCTTCGATGGGCTCTTCGGCGGTGCCTTCGAGCGAGGCGCGGGCGGCTTCGCCTTCGGCGGTGCAGGTCGGCGAGGAGGCCGTTTCGCGGTCGGAAGGGGGCTGGGAGCCTCGCTCGCCGAGGGAGCCTCGCTCGCCGAGGGAGCCTCGCTCGCCGAGGGAGCCTCGCTCGCCGAGGGAGCCTCGCTCGCCGAGGGAGCCTCGCTCGCGGTCGGCAGCGCGACGCCCGATGGCGGTCCGGCTGGCCGCTCCTTCGCGTCGCCCTCGGGCGCAGGCCGGGCGATCGGTGCATCCGGGCGCGTCCACCAGGCGAGGACGAGCATGACCGTGATCACCGCTGCGACGGCGCCGAGCTCGCGGGCCCAGCGCTCCTTCAGCAGGCGTCGCAATCGCGAGACGCGCTGGCGCACCTGCTCGGGGGGCAGCTTCGCTTCGGCCGCGAGGTCCGCGAGCTTCTCGCCCTCACCCTCCCGTTCGAGCCACTCGAGCGTGCGCTCCGCGGTCGGGTTGCCTTCGACCTGCTCACCAGCCCAGCGCGCGAGATCCCGGGTCGAGACCGCCTGCACTTCCGATGGCGCGACGTCGGGCAGCTCGTCGGGCAGCTCGACGGTCGGGCGACGGGTGCCGCGCCGATGATGGTCGGCGATCTTGTGGCGGGTGACGCCGAGCAACCAGCGGCGCAGCGCCTCTTCGTCGTCGGGAATCGAGTCGCTCGCAAGCGCGTCGCAGAGCACCGTCTGGACGAGGTCCTCGACCTCACGCTCGGGGACGCGACGTCGGACGACACCCTCGACGAGTCGCCTCAGCTCGGGCGAGCCCAGCCGCTCCTTCGCGCGTGTCTTCGCGTCCGCCACCAAGGCCGGAGTGTCGCACGATTCGGGACCACGAGGGCGAGCGGTACGCATCCCGAATCCCTCGTCGTCGAGGGAGCCCGAACCGTGACGACCGCCCTGATGAATCTCACTCCGCTGCGAGGGGCAGCTCGCGTCCTTCCTCGCGCTCGAGCAGGTCCGCCCAGGCGAGCAGGTAGGCGATCACGTCCTCCCGGTCGTTTTGCCTCGGGTGGCGTCGCGACTCCGGCAGCCCCGCGAGCACGCGGCGGTCGCTCAACGTCTCCAGGTGCGCCACGTCGTCGAGCGTGAACCCGGCCTCGAGGACACGCCCGAGGATGTGGTCCATGGGGTAGCCGCTCGTGGGGCAATACTCCACCGCGGCGTCACCCCAGTCGCGCGCGCGCTCGATGGCGGCGCGATGGATCGCCTCGCGAGAGAGGTTCGTCAAGGTCTGGGCGAGGTGGCCGCAGTTGCACGCTCCGAAGTGGCCCCACTGGTAGGAGGCTCCCTGTCGTAGGCGCGCGGCCGTTCGCCGGAGGGCGGTCACGCGGTCGAGGGTCATGCCGCGAAGGATAGCGTGTCGTCGCGCGGACGCTCGTCCGTTCACGCATCGACCGCCCGTGACCGCCTGCCCGCGTGCGTGGCCGCCCGGTCGACGGGGCCTCGGGGCCGACCATCGCGGGATCACGTGCCAGCCACGGGGGCGTTCCGAGGCGCGGCGAGACGCGTTAACATCCGCCCGCATGAACGACCATTCGGCGCGGCTGATCGAGACAATCCGAACCAGCGTGATCGGCGACGACCAGGTCCTCGACGGACCTTACGGGCCTCGCCGGGCGACCTACGCCGATTACGCGGCATCGGGGCGCTCGCTCTCGTTCATCGAGGATTTTCTGCGTGACGAGGTGATGCCCCTCTACGCGAACACCCACACCGAGCAGTCGGGGACCGGCATGCAGACCACCCGCTTCCGTGAGGACGCTCGGCGGATCATCAAGGACGCGGTCGGCGCGGGCGACGACGATGCCGTGATCTTTTGTGGCTCGGGCGCGACGGGTGCGATCAATCGATTGATCGATGTCATGAATCTCAGGCTGCCAAGGAACCTCGACGCGCGCTACGGGCTCTCGGCGTTGATCCCGAAGGAGGAGCGCCCGGTGGTGTTCATCGGCCCGTACGAACACCACTCGAACGAGCTTCCCTGGCGCGAGTCGATCTGCGAGGTCGTCACCATCTCGGAGGGTCAGGATGGCAAGATCGACCTCGCCCAGCTCGAGGCGGAGCTCGTTCGTTTCGCCGCGCGACCGCTCAAGATCGGGAGCTTCTCGGCGGCGTCGAACGTCACCGGGATCGGCACCAACACCCGCGCGGTCTCGGCGTTGCTCCATCGGCATGGCGCGCTCTCTTTCTGGGATTTCGCGGCCGCGGGGCCCTACGTGAAGATCGAGATGAACATGGCCGACGCCGGGGAGGACGGGCACCTCGTCTACAAGGACGCGGTGTTTCTCTCACCCCACAAGTTCATCGGTGGCCCCGGCACCCCCGGCGTCCTCGTCGCGAAGAAGCACCTCTTCAAGAATGTCGTCCCGGCGGTCCCCGGCGGCGGGACGGTCGCCTACGTCAACCCCGAGGAGCACCGTTACCTCGCCGACGTCGAGCACCGCGAGGAGGGCGGAACGCCCGCGATCCTCGAGTCGATCCGCGCCGGTCTCGTGTTTCAGTTGAAGGAGCAGGTCGGCACCGACGCCATCCGGGAGCGCGAGCACGACTTCATCTCGCGCGCGATCGCGAGCTGGGAGAAAAACCCGAATTTGCGGATCCTCGGTAACCGAAACGCCTGGCGGCTCTCGATCGTGTCGTTCGTCGTGCTGCACGAGAAGCGTTACCTGCATCACAATTACGTCGCCGCACTCCTCAACGATCTCCTCGGCATCCAGGCGCGCGCCGGGTGTTCGTGCGCCGGACCTTACGGTCATCGCTTGCTCGGGATCGACCTCGAGACGTCGCGCGAGTTCGAGCGCGAGATCGTGCGAGGCTGCGAGGGGATCAAGCCTGGCTGGGTGCGGGTCAACTTCAACTATTTCGTCTCGGAGCCGGTCTTCCAGTTCATCCTGGACGCGGTGCACCTCGTCGCCGAGAAGGGCTGGCGGCTCTTGCCCGACTACGACTTCGAGCCGGCGACCGGCCTCTGGAGACACCGGCGCACGCGGCCCAAGCCATCGATGCGCCTCACCGATCTCCGCTACGTCGGCGGAAAGCTCGAGTTTCGCACCCGCCGTGCGCGGGAGCCCGAGTGGGTGCTGCCCCAGTACCTCGAAGAGGCGCGGTCGATCCTCGAGGCGGGGCCCCAGCTCGCGGCCCCCACGGGTGAGCTTGCGCGCTCCGAAGACTTCGAGCACCTCCGCTGGTTTCCTCTGCCGAGCGAGATCCACGCCGAACTCGCAGGCCAGGCCGCAGGCGCGCCGCCGACGTCGTCGCTCCACGTCCGGGCCTAGCGCCCCTCGGACGGATCACGCCGCGGGGGGGGCGTCGCGCCGACCACGGCCGGGCAGCCTCGAGCTGGCTCGCGAGGCGGAACAGCGTCGCCTCGTCGCCGGCACGCGCGATGAAGTGGGCGCCCACCGGCAGCCCGGCCTCGCTCCAGTGGAGCGGTACGCTCATCGCGGGCTGACCCGTGATGTTGGCGAGCGGGGTGAACGGCACGTACGCCGCCGCGCGCAGGCTCGCCTCGTTCGGATCCACGTCGGGACCGAGCTCGCCGAGCGCGAGCGGCACATCGGCGAGCGTCGGTGACAGAATGAGATCGTGGCTCGACATGAACGCGGCCACGGCGCGTGTCACCTGCTGGAGGTGCGCGACCGCGAGCAAATACTGGTACCCGCGCACCTCGCGTCCGATCGCCGCGAAGTGGCGGGTGAGAGGCTCGAGCTCGTCGGCCAGGGGTTCGCGCCCGAACAGCCGACCGTAAGCCTCGAGGGTCATCGCGACGCCGCTCGTCCAGACGGCCATGAACGACTGGGTGAGAAGGAACCCGTCGAGCTTGGGGCCACCGACGGTCACCTCGTGGCCGAGGTCACTGCACAGCTTCGCTGCATCCTCGGCCGCACGGACGCACTCCGACGCGATCGGTGTCCCGAAGGAGCTCTCGGTCCAGAGCGCGATGCGCAGCTTTCCGGGATCCCGCAAGACCTCCTCGCGATACGGTCGAGCCTTCGGCGGAGCGACGTAGGGGCCGCCAGGATCGGGACCGTCGAGCGCATCGAGGAGCGTCGCGCTGTCGCGCACGCTTCGGGTGACGGCGTGCTCGCACACGAGGCCGCTCATGATGTCGCCCATCTTCGGCCCCACCGGCGTCCGTGCGCGCGTCGGCTTGAGTCCGAGCACGCCGCAGCACGACGCCGGGATTCGGATCGAGCCGCCGCCATCGTTGGCGTGGGCCATCGGGACGAACCCGGCCGCGACCGCCGCGGCGCTACCGCCGCTCGAGCCCCCAGGTGAGCGCCCATGATCCCAGGGATTTCGGCAGGCTCCGAGACGCCGCGATTCGGTGGTCGGGACGATTCCGAACTCGAGCGTGTTCGTCTTGCCGACGACGACGAGGCCCGCGCGCTCGAACCGCGAGACCAGCTCCCCATGCTCGGTGGGCACGAAGTCGCGCAGGAAGGCCGAGCCCCCCGTGAAGCGAACGCCTGCGTAGGTTGGCCCGAGATCCTTGAGGAGGAAGGGCACGCCGCGGAACGGCCCCTCCGGCAGCGTCCCTTCCGCGCGGCGTCGTGCCGCGTCGAACATCGGCGTCACCACCGCGTTCAGCGGGCCGTTGCCCGCCTCGATCCTCGCGATCGCGGCGTCCACGAGCTCGCGTGGGGACAGCTGCTTCGTTCGAACCAGCTCCGCAAGTCCCGTGGCATCGTGCTCTCCCATCACGTCGGTCATGGGCGGAGGCTAGCCGAGATCGCCGCCGTCGGGCGGATTCAGGTCTTGCCGCGCGGGGCGATCGGGGGCACGCGCGCGGGATGCGACACTTCCTCACGACGGCTGACTGGTCGCGGTCAGAGCTGCAGAGTCTGCTCGACGACGCACGCGCACTGAAGGGCGGGCTCCGCGGCGACGACCTCGCCGGCAAGACGATCGGGCTCTTGTTCTTCAATCCCTCGCTGCGCACGCGGACGTCGTTCGAGATCGGTGCTCGTCAGCTCGGTGGAGCCGCGGTCGTGCTCGAGCCCGGCAAGGGCGCCTGGCCCATCGCCTTCGAGCCCGGTGCGGTGATGGACGGCGACGAGGAAGAGCACATCTCCGAAGTTGCGCGGGTCCTCTCGCGGTACTGCGATCTCATCGGGGTTCGAGCCTTCCCGAAGTTCGTCGACTGGTCGAAGGACCGCGAAGATCGCGTGCTCCGGGCGGTGGCCGCCTACGCGACCGTGCCCGTGATCAACCTCGAGACGATCACCCATCCGTGCCAGGAGCTCGCGCTGATGCTCGCGCTCCAGGAGAAGTTCGGTGGTGACGTCGACGGTAAGAAATTCGTTTTGACCTGGACCTACCATCCGAAGCCGCTCAACACCGCGGTCGCGAATTCTGCCCTAATGATCGCCGCGAAATTCGGCATGGACGTGACGCTCCTCTGCCCGAACGAGGAGTACCTGCTCGACCCGCGCTACATGGAGGAGGCGCGGGCGTCAGCCGCGGCCAACGGTCGAGTGATCAAGGTGACGCACGACATCGACGAGGCCTACCGCGGCGCGAAGATGGTTTACGCGAAGAGCTGGGGGGCCATCCCCTACTTCGGGCGCTGGGCCGACGAGAAGCCGATGCGCGACACGCTCAAACACTTCATCGTCGACGAGGCGAAGATGGCGAAGACCGACGGCGCCTACTTTTCGCACTGCCTGCCGGTTCGACGAAACGTCAAGGTCACCGACGCGGTCCTCGACTCCCCGGCGTGCATCGCGATCGACGAGGCGGAGAACCGTCTCCACGTGCAAAAGGCGATCATGCGGCGCATGGTGCGGCCGTGACGATCACGCGCGACACGCTGGTCAAGCTGCTCTCGAACCTCGGCAGCAAGAAAGAGGTCGAGCAGTACCTCAAACAGTACTGCGGCGTGGACGCCCAGCGCTTCGCCTTGATCAAGGTCGGCGGCAGCGCGCTCGACGCTCAGCTCGACACGGTGGGGTCGTCGGTCGCCTTCCTCCAACAGGTGGGACTCACGCCGATCGTGGTGCACGGCGCGGCGGCCCACGTCGACCGCGCCCTCGCTGACGCTGGCATCGCGACGCCCCGACTCGACGAGGTCCGCTGCGTCTCGCCGGAGGCGTTCGAGGTCGTGCGGCGCGTCTTGCAGCGCGAGAACCTGGCGCTCGTCGATGCCCTGGCGGCGAGCGGCTGCGACGCCCGCCCGATCGTCGGCGAGGTGTTCGAGGTGGAGCCCATCGACCTCCAGCGCTACGGGCTCCGTGGGCGCGTCGTCGGCGTCGACGACACCTCGATCCTCGCAGCGATCCGCGCCGGGAAACTTCCGGTGATCACCTGCCTTGGCGTGACGCGCTCGGGGCAGCTGCTCAGCATCAGCTCCGACGAGGCGGCGACCGCGCTCGCGCAGCGCTTCGAGCCGCACAAGATCATCTTCCTGACCTCGACCGGCGGGTTGATGGACGAGGAGCAGCGGGTCATCAGCGCCATCAACCTCACCGAGGACTACGAGCGGCTGATGGCCCAGCCCTGGGTCAGCGGCGGTATGCGTCGCAAGCTCGTTCACATCCACGGGCTGCTCGAGAAGCTGCCGCACACGACGGTGTCGATCACCGCGCCCGACAAGCTCGCTCGCGAACTCTTCACGCATCGCGGCGCCGGAACCCTCGTGTCCCGCGGCGAGCGGGTCAAGACCTTCGAGCGCTTCGACGACCTCGACCGCGAGAAGCTCCAGCAGCTCTTGGAGTCGTGCTTCGGACGCAGGCTCACGCCGGGCTACTTCGAGAAGAAGCGCTGCTACCGCGTCTACGTCACCGAGGATTATCGAGCGACGGCGATCCTCACGAGCGAGGCCGGGCTCGTGTACCTCGACAAGTTCGCGGTCACCCGCAAGGCGCAGGGCGAGGGCCTCGGCGGGTCGGTGTGGGAGCGCATGCGGCGCGACAACCCGAAGATGTTCTGGCGCTCCCAGACCGTGAACCCCGTGAACGGCTGGTACTTCCAGCAGTCGGATGGGTCCTACCGCACCCCGAAGTGGACGGTGTTCTGGTACGGCATGGAGGGCTTCGAGGAGATCGAGCGCTGCATTCGCACCGCGCTCGACATGCCCGCCTCGCTGAAGGATCACGGGGTCGAAGGTGACTGAGCCCGCCTCCTCGCGCTACCGCGTCGGTCTGCTCGGCGCGCGCGGCCACGTCGGCGTCGAGCTCCTCGGGCTCGTGCTGGCGCACCCCGCGCTCGAGGTCGCCTACCTCGGCTCGCGGCAGCTCGCCGGGAAGACGCTCGAGTCGCAGCTCCCCGCGGCTCAGGGGAAGGGACTCGTCTTCGAGGATCTCGCCCCGGAGGCCGTCGCGCAGCGGCCGGTCGACCTCGTGTTTCTCGCGCTGCCCAACGGGCTCGCGGCGCCGTACGTCGAGGCGCTGCGCGGTGCCGTCCCCGACTGCCGCCTCGTCGATCTCAGCGCCGATCATCGCTTCCACGACGACTGGATCTACGGTCTGCCCGAGCACCACCGCGCCCGAATCCGTGGAGCGCGCGCGGTCGCGAATCCCGGCTGCTATGCCACCGCCGCACAGGTCGCACTGCGACCCATCGCGTCGGAGCTGGCGCTCGCCCCATCGATCTTCGGTGTCTCCGGGTACAGCGGCGCCGGGACCACGCCCTCACCGAAGAACGACGTCGCGCTCCTCCGCGACAACCTCATGCCGTACGCGCTCGCGGGGCACCTTCACGAGCGCGAGATCGGGCATCAGCTCGGCCGCTCCGTCCGGTTCATGCCGCACGTGGCGCCGTTCTTTCGCGGCATCACGCTGACCATCGACTGCGAGCTCCGCGAAGCGACGACCGCGGGCGCCCTCGAGGCTCGTTATCGGGCGGTGTACGCAGGCGAGACCTTGATTGAAATCATGAGCGAGCCGCCGCTCGTCCGCGACGCAGCAGGCCGGCACGGCGTCACGGTCGGCGGCTTCACTGTGTCGGGGACGCGCGCCGTCGTCGTCGCGACGATCGACAACCTGTTGAAGGGGGCGGCGACCCAGGCCCTCCAGAACGCGAACCTCGCGCTCGGCCTCCCCGAGCTCGCCGGCATCCAAGGCTAGGGCCGGTCGGCTCCGCGCTCCTCGTGCGCGCGGATCGCCGTGTCCACGAGGCGACACAGCCGCTCGTGGTGCGCGGCGGCGTCCATCCGTCCGATCTCGATCAAGCGGCCGGCGAACTCGCCGTCGAAGAGCACGTAGGAGAGCAGGTCGGCGTCGCTGATCGTCTCGTCGTGGGCGAGCCGCTTCATCACGCGACCGAGCACCCCAGGGAAGTGAAAGCGCGGATCGCGGACGAATTCCGCGGCAAGCTTCGGGATGTTGACCGACGAGCGGATGTGGACGACGTCGATGTTCTGCAGGCCCGCGCCCGGCTCGTAGCCGAGGTCGGTGTTGAGGGTGTCGGCGAAGCCGTCTCCGTAGCGGCGCTCCCCCGCCTCGAGGATCGCGTTGATCTTCTCGAAGCGATCGAGCTCGTTGTCGATGCGGTCGACGAGCAGGGCGTTCAAGGTCTTGCCCAGGAGGAACAGCGCGGAGGGAGCGCCCTCCTCGATCGCGTGGAGGCTCTCGGAAGGCGGTGGGGGAGGGGCGTGCTTTGGATTGATGACAATCAAGGCGCGCGCCCCGAGGCGACGAGCCGGGGAGAGCGGGACGTTCTGCTTCAGACCGCCGTCCGAGTAGTATCGGCCGTCGATGCGCACCGCCGGGAACAGCAGCGGGACGGCGGCCGAGGCGAGGGTGTGGATGGCGCGGAGCCGCACAGCGCGCGGAGCGACCTGGTGGGAGTCGGGCCAAGGGGCCGGGTGTGCCCGCCGACGCTGGACGAAGACGACGGCGCGCCCGGTGGTGAGCTGCGTGGTCGTCACGGTCACGGCGCGCAACCGACCCGAGCGCAGGTGCGTGTCGATCCGCTCGAACGGGATCGAGCGCTGCAGGAGGTCGGCGAGCGGGGTGGGATCGAGCAAGGCGCCGGCCTCGAGGACCGAGGTGCCGCGCCCGAGGATGCCGCGCGCGACGTCGAACATGCTGCGGGCCGCCGGGCGCAGGAGGTCGTCGAGCTGGAGACTCGTCCACACCGCGACCATGTGGGCTGCCCGACCGCGTGGCTGGTCGGCATGCGCGGCCATCATGCACGCGTTCATCGCGCCGACGGAGGTGCCGCAGAGGATGTCGAGCGGCACATCCCGACCGAGGTCGTCGGCGACGCGCGTGACGAGGTGTTCCAGGACGCCGACCTGATAGGCGCCGCGCGCCGCACCGCCCGCGAGGACGATGCCGATGCCTGGGGTCGCTTCGGACGGGCGCTCGTCCTTCATGGGCTCGTCGGCGCGTGAGCGCGCTCGATGCCCGAGTGCGCGCGCAGGACCGCCTCCGCGGCGCTCTCGCCGCTCCGAATGCAGTCGGGGATCCCGACGCCGTGCAGCGCGTTGCCCGCGAGGGCGAGCCCTGGAAATCGGGTCATGCCGCGCTCGATGGCCGCGACCTTTTCGACGTGCCCCACGAGGTACTGCGGCATCGCCTTGGGGTGTCGCGCGACGCGAATGAAGTCGGGCGTCCCGTCGACCCCGAGCAGCTCGTGGAGCTCGTCGAGCACCAGGCCCTCGATCCGCGCGTCCGAGAGGTCGAAATGCTCGGGTTGCATCGCCCCGCCGACGAAGGTTCGAAGCAGCACGGAGCCTCGCGGAGCCCGCCCCTCGAGCTTGCGGCTCGCGAACGAGATCGCGAGGACCTTGCGCTTTTCGATGTGCGGGATCACGAGGCCGAACGCGTTGAGCGGATGCTTCACGTCGGCCATCGCGTGACCGCTGACGACCACCGCCGTCGAGGCGTATGGAATCGAGCCGAGTCGGACCGCGACGTCGGGCGCGAACGGCTCGACGAGGGTCGCCGACGCGTACGCCGGAATCGCGAGCACCACGGCGTCGAACTCGAGCGGCCCGGCCGCGGCGAGGCGCATGCGGTACGCCGCCCCGTGCTGGCACAGCTCGGTCACCCGGGCCGAGAGGGTCACCTTGGCCTTCTTTTTCACGCGTTCGGCCAGGCGTTCGACGAGCACACCCATGCCGCCCTTCGGACCCACGAACAGCCCGTAGCGTGCGCCGCTCGTCCCCTTGCCGGCCGCGCGTCCGCGACGCATCGCGCCGACGGCGACGCTGCGGTGTTCGCGCTCGAGCTCGAGGAAGCGTGGCATCGTGGCGCGCATGCTGAGCGACTCGGGATTTCCTGTGTAAATTCCGCCGACGAGCGGCTGAACGACGCGATCGAGCAGCTCCTTGCCGAAGCGGCGCCGCACGAACGAGGCGATGCTCTCGTCCTCGGTCGGCTCGAGCTCGCGTCGGGGCAGCAGTGCGTCCACGGCCATGCGGGCCTTGCCGCTCCAGCTGAGGAGGGGCGTCGTCACCATGGGCAGGAGCTGGGTCGGCGCCATCAGGGTGAAGCCCTCGGGCACGTCGACGGGCTTGCCATCGCGGAGTACGAGCGAGCGCCGGTTGGCCTCCTGCGGCGAGATCAGCTTGTCCCCGAGACCCAGGCGCTCGGCGAGCGCGAGGCCCCAGGGCTTGTCGGTGATGAACATGTCCGCGCCGCCATCGACGACGGGGTATGCATCGATCGCGTGGGTCCAGATCGAGCCGCCGAGCCGATGGCTCGATTCGAAGAGGTGAACCTCGACCGCGAGGCCCTCTTTTTCAGAGAGCTCGAGCAACCGATGGGCTGCCGCAAGCCCGCTCAGACCGCCGCCGACGACGGCGATCCGACGTGGCTTCGGAGGGACAACCACCTCCTCGCTTCGACGGTTCGACTGGGGCTCGGTCATCGTCACTCCTCGACGCGCCAGCGCCCTCCTCGCTCGAGGAGCAGCGCTTGGCTGTTCACTGGGGCCGCGTCGCCCTCGGGCACGACGCGCCGCCAGGTCCCATCGGACTCGAGCCGCCTCGACTTCGCGGTGTCCGCGAAGTGGGTGAAGAGCACATCGTCGCGGAGCGCGGTGCGAAGGCGCGGCTCCTCCACGGGAAACAGCGTCTCCACGCGGCGATCGAGGTTGCGGCTCATGAGGTCGGCGCTGCCGAGCAAGAGCTCCTCGGCGCCCCCGTTCTTGAAGTAGTACACGCGCGCGTGCTCGAGGAAGCGACCGACGATCGACGTGACCCGGATGCTCTCGGAGAGGCCGGGCACGCCTGGCCGGAGGCAGCACACGCCGCGGACCTGCAGGTCGATCGTCACGCCGGCCTGCGAGGCGGCGTAGATCGCGTCGATCAGCGCACGGTCGGTGAGGGCGTTGAGCTTGAAGACGATTTGGCCTCCGCCTTGGGCGGCGTGGGTCGTGATTTCACGCTCGATCCGCCGGAGCAGCTCGTCGCGCATCGAGACCGGCGCCACGAGGAGCTTTCGGTAGTCGCGCTTGCGCGAGATCCCGGTGAGCGCATTGAAGAGGTCCGACACGTCCTCGGCGATCTCGGGATCGCAGGTAAACAGGCCGAGATCGGTGTAGACGCGCGCGGTGATGGGGTTGTAGTTGCCGGTCGCGAGGTGCACGTAGCGGCGGATCCCGTCGGGCTCGCGCCGCACCACGAGGCAGACCTTTGCGTGCGTCTTCAGGCCGACGACGCCGTAGACGACGTGCACGCCGGCTCGCTCGAGCTGCCTCGCCCAAGTGATGTTGTTCACCTCGTCGAAGCGGGCCTTCAGCTCGACGAGCACCGCGACCTGTTTGTCGGCCTCGCGCGCGCGCATGAGGGCCTCGACGATCGGGCTGTTGGGGCCGACGCGGTAGAGCGTCTGCTTGATGGCGAGCACGCTCGGGTCGCGGGCGGCCTCGCGGACGAAATTCACGACCGGCGCGAAGCTGTCGTACGGGTGGTAGACGAGGATGTTCTTGCGTCGGATGACCGAGAAGATGTTCTCCTCGGTCGTGAGCGCGGGTGGCATTAGCGGCAGAAACGCCGGGAATTTCAGCTCGGCGCGCTCGACCTTGGTCAGCCCGAGGACGTCGGCGATGCCGATCGGTCGCGGCGTTCGGTAGACCTGGTAGGGCTTCAGCCGGAGGTTCTGGACGAGGATGTCCTCGATGCTCCGCGGCATGTCCTCGTCGATTTCGAGCCGCACGGTGCTGCCAAAGCGGCGCTCCGCGACGTACTCGCTCATCGCGGAGAGGAGGTCGGAGGCCTCGTCCTCCTCGATGTCCATGTCTGCGTCGCGCGTGATGCGGAACGCGTGGACCGCGAGCACCTCGACCCCTGGGAAGAGCAGATCGAGGTTGGCGGCCACCACCTCTTCGAGCCAGACGAAGTTTGCGGCCGTGATCTCGTCCAGGCCGAGCCGCGCATGGCTCTCCGCCCGCTCCTCGTCGGGGATCCGCAGAAGACGCGAGAAATTCGGCGGCACCTTGATGCGCGCGAAGCGCTCCCCCTGCACCGGATCCTTCACCACGACGGCGAGGTTGATGCTGAGGTTCGAGATGTGCGGGAACGGGTGCCCCGGATCGAACACGATCGGGGTGAGGACCGGGAAAACCTCGCGCGTGAAATAGCTCCGGAGCAGCTTGCGCTGCTTGCCCTTCAGGTCGCCGTAAGCGAGGACGTTGATGCCCGACTCGCGGAGCTTCGAGAGGAGGTCGTCTTTCCAGCACGCGTAGGCCCGCTGCAGCGCAGGCAGGAGGTCACTCCGGATCGCGGCGAGCTGCTCGCCCGGCGTCATGCCGTCGAGCGGTGCCTCGAGCACGCCTGCCGTCAGCTGACGCCGCAGTCCGGAGACGCGGATCATGAAAAATTCGTCGAGGTTCGACCCGAAGATCGAGAGGAACCGCACACGCTCGAGAAGCGGGATCGTCGGATCGAGGGCCTCCTCGAGGACGCGCTCGTTGAACTTGAGCCAGGACAGCTCGCGGTTCACGTAGCGCTGTCGTCCGTCGAAGGATTGGGACGGCGGCGCCTCCGTGGTCGGCTCTCGCTTCATGGTTGTCGTCGGTCACTCGCACGGCGGCGGCGGGCATTCGCCACCGCAGGAGAGGGTCTTGCCGTCGGCGCACAGGACGGGCTGGCCGAGGTAGCACGCGATGTCGCAACCGGTCGTGCCCGGCGCTGCCATGTTGTCGCAGTCGAGCAGGCACTTCGACTTGTCGAGGCAGGCGACGTTGCATGGTGGGGTCGTGCACCGGAAACTGCACGTGCTGCCGCTGCACGAGCAACTCGGCGAACCCTGCGGGCTTTTCGCACACTCGGACGTGCAGGTCGAGCCGAGCTGGCAGTTCACCTTGCAGGCCCCCGGGCCACACCGGAAGTCGCACTTGGACTGGCTGCAGAAGCAGTCGTCGCAGAGCGCGACGCACTCGGCCCCACCGGCGCAGGAGATGTCGCACTTTCCGCTCGGACAGCCGTAGTTGCAGCCGCACCCGGAGGGGCAGAAGCAGAACGGATCGGGGTCGTTCGCGACGCCGCAGTCGGTCGCGCAGCAGGAGCCCTTCGAGCAGGACCCGCAATCCGAACCGCAATTTCCACCGCCGGCGAGCGTCGAGCCGCCGGAGGAAGCGCTCGCCGTGGGGCAGCCGCCCCCGGCGCCGCCGGCGCCGCCCGCGCCGCCCGCTCCGCCGAGGCCGCCGGCGCCGCCCATCCCGCCCATGCCGCCGCTCGCCGCGGTGCTCGCGGTCATGGCGCCGCCCATTCCACCCTGGCTCGATGCCCCGCCGGTGCCGGGCCTCCCGCCGCTTCCGCCCGCGCCTGAGGATGAGCTCGCGGTGGGCACGCGCGTGCCCGAGTCGTCGAGCTTGCAGCTCGAACCGGAGAACGCGGTGACGGACAGCAAGCCGGTCGCGGCGAGCGCGAGGAGCGACGAACGAGATTGCATGATTGAGCCTGGATCCCGGCGAAATTCGATTGCCCCAAAGCATACGCCATCGACCGCGACCGGGCGAACAATCGCGCCCCGAAGCCGTCGCGTCGATGGTCAGGGATCCTTCGCGAGGGCGGCTCGAAACAAGGACTCGATCGCTCGGGCCTTGCCTTCGGCATCGCAGAGCGCGCTCGAGCGCATCGTCGCTCGCAGCTCGGACCGAAGTCGGACGAGCTCTTCCCGTCCGGCGGGCGCGTCGAGCTCGACGGCACGCGCCACGAAGGCGTCGTCGTGCGGCACCGCGAAGCGCGAGAGCCCCACCTGCCCGAGCAGGCTTGCGCCGACGCGGGCCACGTGGCGATCGCCGAGCCGGGTGAGCACCGGGACGCCCATCCAGAGCGCTTCGCAGGTCGTCGTCGTGCCGTGATACGGGAACGTATCGAGGACCACGTCGACCTCGCGATGCCCATCGAGATGCGCGTCGTGGTCGAACGTCCCGCCTCGGAGCGAGACCCTCTCGGTCGCGACCCCGAGGCGCGCGAGGCCACTTCGGAACGCGTTCGCGGTGTCCGGATCGCCCAGGGTCGGGAACGTCATCCGAAGGGTCGCGGTCGGGAGCGCTCGAAGGACGCGGGCCCAGCGCGCGAGCGTGTGCTCGGTGATCTTCGAGGTGTTCGAGAACGATCCGAACGTGAGGTACCCGCGCTCGAGGAGTGGAGGCGCGGCGACCTGCGGGGCGTTCGTCGGTGGCGCGTAGCAGTGCATGCCGCGTTCGACGAAGAGCAGCTCTTCGGAGTGGAACTCTTCGCTGCCCGGCGGGTCGCACGCGCGATCGGTGATTCGGTAGCGGATCGCGGCGACCCCGCTCGTGTCGGGGTACCCGAGGTAGGTGATCTGGACGGGCGCCGGCCCAGCCGCGAAGGCCAGCAGGCGGTGGCCGCTCGTGTGTCCGGCGAGGTCGACGAGGACGTCGATGCCATCGGCTCGGATTTGCGCGCACAGCGTCGCATCGTCGACGCCAAACACGTTCGTCCAGCGATCGAACGCGCCGCGCAGCCGCGCGCTCACCGCGTCTTCGACGGCCACGTTCGCGTACGCGTGCAGCTCGAAGCTTCCACGATCGTGCGCGCCGAGAAGCGGCTCGAGGAAGAACGCGACGGCGTGGCTCCTCAGATCCGGCGAGACATAGCCGACCCGGACCCGTCTTCCTTCGGTCGCGCGCGGGGTCACGCGCAGCGTGGGCGTTCGGAGGACATCGGCGCGGTGGTGACGGGCCCAGGCGAGGTGCTCGGCGAACAGGCGGGCGCGTGACGGACCTTCGGGGTAGTGCAGTGTGAGCAGGAGGTTCGAGCGCCACGCGGCCTCGTCGGGTCGGAGGGCGATGGCCTTCTCGAGGGCCGTCAAGGCTTCGGTCGCTCGCCCCTGCTTGGTCATGGCGCTGGCGAGATTGACCAACGTCGGGGGGTCGTCCGGCGCGAGCTCGAGCGCTCGACGAAGCCACCGCTCCGCCTCGCCCGGTTTGCCGAGATCGACGAGCATTGCGCCGAGGTTCTGCATCGCCTGGACGCACCGCGGAGAGACCTCGAGAGCCCGGAGGTAGTGCGCGCGCGCATCGTCGAAGCGGCGCAGCGGGGCGAGCACGAGGGCGCGGTTGTTCAGGGTCGCGAGGTGCCGAGGATCGAGCTCGAGCGCCCGCGCGAAGGAGGCGTTCGCCTCGGCGAGCTTGCCCTGGCGCGAGAGGGCGAGACCCAGCTGGCAGTGCGCGTTGACGTGCTCCGGCGCGAGTCTCGTGGCTCGGTCGAGGAGCTCCGTCGCCTCGGCGACCTTGCCTTCGGCGAGCCTCACGGTGCCGAGGTTCACGAGCAGGGAGGGGTGGTCGGGCTCGATGGCGAGCAGCTCCTCGTAGCGCCGCGCCGCGCCCGCGAGGTCGCCCGCCCGCTGCGTCGCGACGGCTTGCTCGAATCGCTCCCGGAGATCCACCGCTCGGTGGAGGATTATCTGGCACGCGACCCGGAGCGCAACGGGCATCGACGCATCGATTGCGCCGGTGCCTCGGGCGAGGGTATGCCGTCTGCCCCATGCTCTCGATGCGGATGGCCACGGCGACGGACGCCGAGCAGATCCACGCGTTCATCGTGGCGCTCGCCACCTACGAGCGCGAGCCGGATGCGGTCCTCGTGACGCCCGAACGGCTGCGGGATCAGCTCGCGTCCGCACGTCCGCCCTTCGAGTGCATCCTCGCCGAGTGGAGCGGCGTCCCGGCGGGATTTGCCCTGTTTTTTCAGTCGTACTCGACCTGGCGCGGCAAGCCGGGGATCTGGCTCGAGGACCTCTTCGTCTTGCCCGAGCATCGCGGCCGGGGCATCGGTCGGGCGCTCCTCGAGCGGCTCGGCGTCCTCGCGCGGGACCGAGATTGCGCGCGCATCGAGTGGTCGGTGCTCGACTGGAACGAGCTCGCGATCGGTTTTTATCGGCGGCTCGGCGCACTTCCACAGGACGCGTGGACGACGTACCGACTCACCGGCGATGCGCTCGCCGCGCTCGGTCGTCCCGAACACGACCCCGCAGATCGAGCGTCGGCAGACAGGCAGGACGGATCATGGTGAAGCCCTTCGAGTACGACACCCACTGCAACAGCCCCTTCGAGATGGTGGAGGTCGAGCCACGCGGCGACGCGCTGCCCGAAAACCTCCGGGACCGCGTGCTGATCTTCACGGTTCACGACGGTCACTGGCTACCTCCTCACTTCATCCGCGAGGCCGATGGGACGCCGCGCGTCGAGCCGAAGAGTTTTCACGATCGCTACGTCGCGGAGCGTGACTGGGGCGCGAACCTCGTCGCTGGCTCGATCGCGAGCTCGCTCGGGCTCCGTGGGTACGCGCGCTGCAACGTCGCGCGCGTCCTGCTCGACTTCAACCGCTTCCCCGGCAGCACGCCGCCCGGCAACCGCGATCCGCTCGAGCGGCTCGCCATCAACGACCCCTTCTCGTCGATCCTCGACCACCAGGAGAAGATGGAGGTGCTCGGCATCTACGACCGCATCTCCGACCTCTTCGAGGAGCACTGGCTGAGCGGGAACATCTTGATGCTCGGCGTCCACACTTACGACGCCCGCAACCAGAGCCAGACGATCCGCCCGGACCTCAGCCTCGTGACTTGCTCGGCGACCTACCTGCGTGAGTCGCGGATGCCCTACGGCGTGTTCGATCCGATGTACCCGGACGTGCTGGCCGAGTCGACGTGCAGCCGGGTCCTGCGCGATCGCATCTCGCTCGATCTCGAGCGCGCGCGTTTTCGCGTCCTTCACAACCACCCGTACGCGCTACCCGAGGGCAGTGTCGAGGTCCGTGCGCAGGTCTGGTATTTCTTCGACTACCTTCGGCGTCGCTACACCGAGGCGAGCCCCGAGACGCGCGAGTGCCCGGCGCACCAGATGGTGTGGTCGATGTTGCTGAACACCAACCTCCGCATTCACGAGGCCGAGACGCTCCGTGGCTACCTCCATCGCTTCCGTCGTCTGCCCGAGGGCGAGGCTGCGCAGTACCGCGCCGCGCAGGTCGCGTACGACCGGGTCCGACAGTTCCTCGAGTCGAGCACGGTGCTCAACGAGTACCGTCGCGCGCGCGAGCGGCCGAGCTGCATGGCGATGGAGGTTCGCAAGGATTTGCTCTTCGAGATCGATCCTGCAACGGGGCACCCCGGTCCGCTCACGGCGCCGAACATCGAGCGAGCGCGCCGGATCGGTGACGTGATCGCCGGGGCAATCCGCACCTACTTCGATCAAGACCGCGCGATCGGCTGAGGCTCGGTTCCCCGCCATCGGGCTCCCTCTCCGGGCTCAGCGGAGCACGAGGAGCGCCGTCGTGATGGCGGTCACCACGAGGAGCAAGCTCCACAACAGTGGCGAGACGCCCTCGTCGCGCGGGGCCGTGCGCGGTGACGGGCCGAGGGGTGAGCTGGGGCTGGGCTTCGGCGGCTCGCCTGAGCCCGGGAGGCTCCTCGGCGGCGTGACCCTGGGCGTCACTTCGGGGGCCACGTCGCTCGCGTCGACCTGCCGCGGGGGAGTCGCGGGGAGCATCGCGAGTCGCTCAACTGAGTTGACTGTAGTCAATGTTGGCGCTTCGGCCAGACCGCTCACCGCCACCGAGGCGCGCGGTGGCTCGACCCCTTGGACGACGTGGCTCGGGACGGTGATGCGGCCGCTCTCGGGCGCTCTCTCGACCGCGGCTGCCGGCGCGGGAGCCGGTCGTCTTGTCCCCGCCTCGGGGAGCGCACTCGCGAGCTGCATGCCGTGGTGCGCGGCCGGCATCGGGTGGGGACGGCGGAAGGCCCCCGACTCCTGGGAGATGCGGTCGGTGGTCGGGGGCGTCTCCGGAACGTGCGGCGAGACGGTCGCGCAGAGGGCTTCCGCCATCGCTCGAGCCGAGGAAAATCGCTGCTCGGGAAGCAAAGCGAGCGCCCGCCGGAACCAGCCGTCGAGCGCTTCGGGGAGGTCGCTGGACCAGCGTCGGATCGGCGTCGGCCCGGCCTCGATCTGACGCCACCGTGCGGTCTTGTCGCCCACCGAGAACGGCAGATCGGCCGTCAACGCGAAGTACGCGACCACGCCGAGCGAGAACAGATCGGTCCGAAAGTCGACGTCGTGCGACGACACGGATTGCTCCGGGCTCATGAAGTCGGGCGAGCCGACAATCATGCCTCCGCGCGTCATGGTCGAGGGCCGCGAGGAGCGCGTGGGGCGGCCTCCCCGCTCGACGCCCAGCTTCGCGACGCCGAAGTCGAGCACCTTGACGGAGAGGTTCGTCCCCTCGACGAGGAAGATGTTGTCCGGCTTGATGTCGCGATGGACGATGTTGAGGCCATGGGCGCGGTCGAGCACCTCGGCGACCTGCGCGACCACCGCCGCGGTCTCGTGGAGCGTCATCGGTCCGGCGGCCATGACGGCCCGGGCGAGGTCGATCCCTTCGAGCAGGTCCATGACGATGTACGGCGTGCCATCGTCGGTCTCCCCCTCCTCGTGGACCATGACGACGTGCTCGCTGCCGATCGTCCGACCGATCGTCGCCTCGCGCTGAAGCCGCAGGCGAAACGCTGGGCGGGCCTCGGCGTTCGCCTTCGAGATGAACTTCACCGCGACGTCGTGCCCGCGCGTCAGGTGGTGCGCCGACCAGACGGCAGAGGTGCCGCCCTCCGCGATGCACTCGAGCAGCCGCAAGCGGCCGACGATGGCGCCGGGGGTGAGTTCCATGACCACCCTGGATGCTACTCCAGCGTCGCCGCGGCGCGAATTCCGTGACGATCTCGACGGCATCGGCGTGCCCGGGCTGCTACACCCTCGCCACGAGAGCCGATGAAATTTCCGACGCGCTTCGTGAGGATCGACGAGGCCCGGCGCCGTCACGGTGACCGCGTCGAGCGCTTCGGCGCGCTGTTCGGTGAGGGCGATCCGCTCGCCGACGCGGTGGTCGCGGAGCTCTCGTCCTTGCCGCGGGCCGAGCGGGAGGCGCTCGTCGATCGGTGTCTCGCGCGCGGGCTCGAGCGCGAGGCGGAGCTGCCATCCTCCCTGGCGGCGCTGTTCCGCGAGCTCGATCACGTGCCGTTCTGGGTCGACTTCGCGCGGATCGAGCGCGGCGCGGAGGTGGTCCTCCGAGCGGGACTCCTGGCGGGTCTGGTGTTGGGCTCCTACTCGCTCGTCGCGGGCTATTGCTCCCCGGCCGGCAACAAGCCGCTCGCGTTTTCCGGTCGCCTCGAGGAGGACGCCCCGCGCCGACTCGCCGAGACCAGCCGGTTCGTGGAGGCGGTGATCGCGCGCGGCGGCATGCGTCGCCACGCACCGGGCTTCGCCTGCACCGTCAAGGTCCGCCTCGTGCACGCCTCCGTCCGACGCATGCTCGAGCGCTCGCCGCGCTGGCACGCCGCCGATTGGGGCGTGCCGATCAACCAGGTCGACATGGCGGGGACCATCCTCCTCTTCTCGCACGTGTTGCTCGACGGCCTCACGCGGCTCGGCTTCGACACATCGCGGGAGGAGCGCGAGGACGTCCTTCACCTGTGGCGCTACGTTGCCTACTTGATAGGAGTCAAGGATGAGCTGCGCTGCGCGACCGAGGCGGAGGCGGCGTCGCTCTGGGACCTCTTGACCGCGACGCAGGCACCGCCCGACGAGGATTCGCGGTCGCTCGCGAAGGCGCTGCTCGACAGCCAGGTGCAGAGCGCACGAACGCCGGAGGCGCGGGCTCACGCGGAGCGGATGCGCCCGGTCGGCTACACCGTGTCGCGTTACCTGCTCGGCGACGACTTAGCCGACCGGCTTGGCTACCCGAGCGCACCGATGGTCCTCGCGCTCCCGCTCCTCGCCGGGGCGCACCGCGAGGTGACGCGCCGGGCGCGCAAGCTCCACCTCGTGCGTGGCCGCATGGTCGACGCGGGCCGGCGCTACTGGCGCGAGGTCGTCGAGCTCTCGCTCGCGGGTGAGCCTGCGACCTTCGCCATGCCCGAGGGGCTGCGAAAGGGAGGTGCGCCGTGAGCGAGCCGGCCGTCGAGTACGCATACGAGCTTCGCGTCGAGATCGAGCCGACCGACGTCGGCGTGCTCATCGACGCCCTCGAGGACGAGCCGTTCGCGCTTCGCGATTACCTCGGCGAGGAGGAGCTCGTACGCCGCATCCGTTCCCGCGAGCTCGTCGTCGAGACTCGGGTGGCCGAGCGATGGACGGAGTTCGACCGCGACCTCGAGGTGCTGTCGATCTACCTCTCGCAGTACATCCTGGGCCGCGAGATCCTCGTGCGACCGACCCGCGGTGCGCCGATCTTGAAGGGATGGAAGGTGGTCGCGCGACGCGGCGAGGTGGTGAGGCTCGACCTCGATCTGCTCTGGGATCCGCGCGCCGAGCAGATCGTCTGCCACGGGGAAGACCTCGGGGCGGTCGTCGCGCGGTGGACCGAGTTTCCCGAGTGGCTGCGCTCTGCGCTTCGGATCACCCACCCGAGGCTCCGTGCGCTCTGAGGCTCCGTGCGCTCTGAGGCTCCCGCTCTCCATCGCGCGGGCTCTCCGTCGCTCTGGTGTTCATCGACTGGGCGGCGCAGAACGCCGCCAGGATCTGGGCTACACTTCTCCGGGATCGATGATGTCCGCTCGCGTCGCCACGCTGCTCCTCGCAGGCTCGCTGCTCGCGTTCGGTTGCTCACGTCGCTCGCCGGAGCCGGAGGCGCGCACGGCAAGGCCTGTCGAACGCGGCGAGGTGCCCGGGCTCACCTTCAGCGCGCCCGCCTCGTGGACGCTCGAGCGCTCCGCGGAAAAGGGCCTCTACCGCGCCAAGTACGTCGTGCCCGCGCAGGGCAACGCTCCGAACCCGGCCGAGGTCCTCGTGACTCGCATCGGTCGAGGCGAGGCCGAGGGGCTCGACGCGCCGCTCGCCGAGCTCCAGAAGGACTTCGAGGGAGAGGCGTCGCGCTCGCCGCAGCGTCGCGAGCGGGAAGTGCGAGGCTTCCTCCTGCGCGAGCTCGAGATCGCCGGCACCTACAAATTCCCGATGGGCCCGAAGGTCGGCAAGCGCCACGTCGCGCAAGTGATGAAAGAGGCGTGGCGCGCCATCGGTGTCGGCGTGCGCGCGCCGGATGGCGAGCTGTGGTTCTTCCGCCTCGTGGGTCCTGACGATGCGGTTCAGGCCGCGCGCTCGCCGTTCCTCGCGATGCTCGAGGCGCTCGAGGTGAACACCGGAGCATCGACCCCCGTGCGCGCGAACTGAACCGTTGCATCGAGGTTTTCCGCCGAGCGCGACGGGTCGCTGAACACCCGTGTCTGCCGCGGGCGAACCCGGGATTGGATTCTTGGCCACCGGCGTTTGTCGAACACACGATGGTCAGGATGAAGTTTTCGGTCCGCAACGCCGTCACCGTCATCGCCGCGATCGTGGTGTTGGGGGGGCTCGTCCGTCTCAGCATCGACAAGCGTCGGGTGGCGGTCTCGCTGCCCGATGTCCTGGACGGGCGCGGCGAACCCGGGCGTTGAGCCGAACGGTCAGGGGTTGCCGGTGAGCCGAGTCGACCTCGGCGGGGTTCGGAAACGCAGGGTTCGGGTCGGGGATGCGGCTGAGCGCTACTCGGCGGCTCATCGGGAGCGCTGCGCGATGGCTCGCGAGGCTCGCCTGCGCCGCGGTGGGATGCCGAGGCAGGCGATCGGTCGGGGTGGGCGCAACAAGATTTGAACTTGTGACTTCATCCGTGTGAAGGATGCACTCTACCGCTGAGTTATGCGCCCGATCGGAGACCCCTAGCTACCGAATCCGGCCTTCGCGCGCAACCCTCATTTCCCGGGCCACCCTCGGTCTTGGGCCCGACCGCGCGCGCTCGGCTCCGGCACCGGCGGGCTCTCCGCGGCCCCCGCACCCTCGCTTCGGAGCTTGACCTGGAGAGCCAGACTGGAAAATTACCCTGTAGGCCGAATGGCCTGTGTGCGTCAAGGTGCCAAATACGTACACGGTGCTACGAATCCTGAATCATTGAAGAAATTCGATGCGCAAAATTCGACCGCTGGGTCGGTTTGTGTGCTTCCATCCTCCCCAGGATCGCCCACCACGCGAGGCAGCGTTCAACGCGCCGACCGGCTCCAGGTCACCGGAGCCCTGACGGAGGGTGTGATGAAGCGTCAGAATTGGTTGGGGATGGCGGCGCTGCTCCTGACCGCGGTCGGATGCGGCACGGAGGGGGCCATCGGCCAGGGCGAGTACGATCACCCCGAGGGCGAGACTCAGACCATCGCCGTCAAGCTCGAGGACGTGTTTCAGGCGGCCGCGAACGAGTACGCGGTGCCGGTCGAGCTCCTCGAGTCGATCGCCTGGGCCGAGACGCGCTGGCAGATGGTGGTCGGCGAGGACGAAGTGGGGCTCGGCGCCGCCTACGGCGTGATGGCGCTGCGTGGCGCGCAGCTCGAGCGCGGGGCGAAGCTTGCAGGTGTCTCGATCGAGGCTGCGCAGACCGACGCGTGGGCCAACGTCCGGGCGGCGGCGGCGCTCCTCTCCGCGACGGCAGCGGAGCTTGGCATCGATCGCCAGAACCTCGCCGACTGGGCCTCCGTCGTGGCGCAGACGAGCGGCATCGAGGAGTTCGAGGGCCAGCAGTCCTACGTCCACGGAGAGGTGTATTCGATCCTCCAGTCGGGGATCTCGACCGAGGCGATCTCGATTCCGGGGATCCCCGTCGTCGCGAAGTTCCCGGCAGCGGACGGCAACACGACGCCCGGCCTCGACTATGCCGACTCGGTGTGGCGCCCCTCGCCCAACTACAGCGCGCGACCCTCGAGCGCGTCGGGCAAGCCGAGCATGGTGATCATTCACACGTGCGAGGGGAGCTACTCGGGGTGCTGGAACTGGCTGAAGATGTCGAAGTCGAAGGTCAGCGCCCATTACGTCGTGAACTCGTCCGGCTCCGAGATCACGCAGCTCGTCCGTGAGAAGAGCAAGGCCTGGCACATGAGCGCCGACTACAAGTGCAAGCTCAACTCGAAGCAGGAGTGCGATCTCGACGGTGCGAGCGGCAACAACTTCACCATTGGCATCGAGCACGCGGGCTTCGGCGCGCAGACGTCGTGGGCCCCCGGTCTGCTGAAGAGTTCGGCGAAGCTGACGTGCGATATCACGAAGGCGTGGGGGATCCCGCGCGACAAGTACCACATCGTCGGGCACGGTCAGCTGCAGCCCTACAACCGCGTCGACCCCGGGAAGTCGTGGCCGTGGGGCGAGTACCTCGCGCTCGTCAACTCGGCCTGTTCGGTGAACCCCCCGCCGGCCGATCCGCAGGACCCGCAGCCGCCGGCCGATCCGCAGGACCCGCCACCGCCGGCCGATCCGCAGGACCCGCCACCTCCCCCTCAGCCGCCGCCTCCGCAGTTGCTCGAGATCGTCGTCGACAGCAACAACTCCTACAACCCGAAGAACGCGAGCTTCTTCGTCAAGGGGACGTGGACGTCGAGCACGAGCGTCAATGGCTACTACAACACCGGCTACTGGTGGCGCTCGGTCGGTCCGACGAGCGACCTCGCGGAGTTCCGCATCAACCTCGCGTCGCCGAAGAAGATGAAGGTCTTCGCGTGGTGGACGGCCGCCGGCGATCGCTCGGCGAAGGCGCCGTTCTTCGTCTTCAACGCGAGCGAGACGCAGCTCGATACGGTGTACGTCAACCAGCAGCAAAACGGCAGCCAATGGGTCGAGCTCGGAACCTACTCGTTCACGACGGGATGGAATGTCGTCGCGCTCGGTCGCTGGACCTCGGGCTCCGGGGTCGTCGTAGGGGACGCGGTCCGCTTCCTCGAGGTCAAGTAGCGCGTCGCGCCGTCATCGCGGTGCTCGCCCTCGTCGGCGCAAGCGGCTGCCCCTCCCGCTCGAGCGAGCCCCTCGGCTCCCCGAGTGGGAGAGGCAGGTCCTCGCTGGCTCCGGCGGCCACGGACGGCCTCACGTCGCCCTCCGCGCGCTCCGAGCCGGCAGGCCCGGGCCCGCGCGGCGCGCCTCCACCCTGCGCGACCGGGGGACGGCTCCTCTTCACCTCGGAGCGGGACGGAAACCGAGAAATTTATAGCGTTTGCCCGGACGGAACGGACACGCAGCGACGGACCACGGACCCGGCCGACGACCATGTCGCGGCGGTCGGCCCGCGCGGAAGCATCGCGGTCCTCTCGTCCACGGGGCACCCCGGCGCGCCGGACTACCTCGAATCGATTCGCCTGCTCGAGCCGAGCGGCAACCTCCGCACGGTCGGCACCGCAAACGCGAGGCAACGCAACCCCAGCTGGCTGCCCGATGGTTCCGGGATGCTCGTCGAGTCGGGGCGCGACGGCTTCAGCGACATTCATCGTCTGGACCTGCGGGGTTCGATGAGGCCCGTCGTTCGCCACCCCGCGGGCAACTACGAGCCTGCCGTGGCGCCCGATGGTCGCACCTTCGCCTTCGTCTCGAGCCGTGACGGCGACGCCGAGCTCTACCGTGCGTCCATCGACGGAACCCAGCCCCTTCGGCTCACCTACTCTCGCGGTGACGACACGGCTCCCAGCTACGCACCCGACGGCTCTCGCATCGCGTTTCTCAGCACCCGGCTGGGCGCGGCGCGGGTGTTCGTGATGAACGCGGACGGCTCGAAGCCCCGGAGCCTCGACGCCGAGAGCGCTGTCGGTGCAACCCAGCTTGCCTGGTCGCCCGATGGCAGCGCCATCGCCTACGTCCTCGTGAGGGAAACACGCGCGGAGCTGCGCATCGTCCGGGTCGACGACGGCGCCTTGCTTGCGGAACACCGCGGACCGTTTCGTGTCGAGACACCCTGCTTCTCACCGGATGGTCGCTGGATCGCGTTCGCCTCGAGCGAGGTCGGCGACGTCGAGCTCTACATCATGCGATCCGAGGGCGGGGAGGCGCGCCGCGTCACGCGCTCTCCCGGTGTGGACTTCCTGCCGCGCTGGCTACCCGCCGAAGGTGGTTGACCCGCCGCGGGAGGGGGCCGCCGTTCAACGCGACGTGACGCGCCGGCGCTCGAGCAGCAGGGCCGCGGAGCGCTGGAACATCGGGAAGGCGAAGCTCCGGACGATGCCGTCGATCTGCTCGTCGGTGAAGAGCCAGGCGTCCGTGTAACGCTGGAGCGCCGACCAGCGCTGGCCGTCGTCGAAGGTTCCCTGAAGATCGTCGAGCATCAGCTGGAAGCCCGGCTCGCTGATCGGCGCGCGCAGATCCTGCACCGGGACCGCGCCGATGGGGACGAGCCCGACCGCAAACGGGTTGAGCACAGCCGAGGGATGGAAGTTCACGGTCGGGGTGCTCGTCTCGTCCGTCCACACGAGGTCGAGGATGCCAGCACGGGCCACCACGCCCGAGTCGAACAGCACCTCGTCGCCGCGGACCGCGGTGACCGCGTAGGTCACGCCCGGCTCGACCTGGATGGCGGCGGGCTGGAGGAACCAGCGTGCTGGCTTCCCGTCGCGGTGCAGGATGACGTGGCCACCTCGCGGCGGCGAGATTCGCAGCGTGCTGGCCGACGGTCGGAACCAGGGGCCGCGCAAGAAACGCTGAACCGGCGCGGGCTCCGCGGAGGCGGTCTCCGTGCCGAGTTGCGTCGTGGTGGCGAGGGCGAGGGCGGCGAGGATGGTTCGGGTGCGCATGGTCATTGGCCTCGATGGGGGTGAGACGGTCGCCAGGTCCGCAGGATTCAAACGAGCGAGCGCGCGGCCCGACTTTTCCTGTGGCGCGCGACCGACTATGGTCCGCGCACCGTGGAGCGTGAGGCGAATCCGAACTGTGCCTTCGAGGCACTCGACTGGGCCATCGAGCGCGCCGAGGGTCGAGCCTCCGGCGCTCCGCCAGCCACCGTTTCTGGCGATTTCGACGCCGCCGCCGAACGCCACCTCGGAGACCTTCGAGCGCGGATGGACCGGGTGATCATGGCGTCCGACGTGGAGGCCGGCCTCGACGCGATGCTAGAGTGTGGTGCGCTCGGGGCTCTCCTGCCGCCCGTCGAGAAGCTCGTCGGCTTCAGCGACGGCGAGTGGCGTCACAAGGACGTCTGGAAGCACACGAAGCAGGTGGTGCGGCAGGCCGCGCCGAGGCTCGAGGTGCGCTGGGGAGCCTTGCTCCACGACATCGGGAAGGTGAAGACGCGGACCATTTCGCCGGACGGCGAGGTCCACTTCTTCGGTCACGCCGAGGTGGGAGCGCGGATGTTCGACAAGCTCCACCGGCGCTTCCCGATCTTCGAGCCGACGCTCCATGATGCGGTGCGCTTCCTGATCCTGCACCACCTGCGGGCGAGCCAGTACGGCGCGAGCTGGACCGACAGCGCGGTGCGCCGTTTCGCGAGGGAGATCGGCCCCTACATGGACGACCTGTTCTGCCTGTCGCGAGCCGACATCACGACCAAACGACCCGAGAAGAAGCGCCGCGGTCTGAATCAGATCGAGGAGCTTCAGCGGCGCGTGAGCGAGCTCGCGGCGAAAGACGCCGAGCGCCCGCTGCTTCCGAAGGGGGTGGGCGACGCGATCATGAGCGCGTTCGGCATTCCCCCGTCGAAGCGCATTGGCGTCATCAAGAAGACCCTCGAGAATGCCGTGAAGGCCGGGCGCGTCGAGCCGTACCTCGAGAGCGAGGATTACGTCGCGTTCTTGCGAGTCAATCCGGTATTCCTCGAGTGAGCCGGGAGCGCGCGAATCGCGACTACTTCAGCTTGTGGTCGCACTCGGCGCAGCGCTTCGGCACGCCGCTGCGATGGTACAGGGCACCGCAGCGCCCGCACATCCGCACATCCTTCTCGAAGGTCAGCGCCTCCCCCGTTGCCCGGCACACGGCGCCCGCGACCTGCGGAGCTTCGGCGGTGACCGGCTTGCCCGCGACCGCCTCGCCGGCGTCGAGGTCGTTGCCGACCGCGATGCGCTTCGGGATCCGCTTGCGCGCTTCCGCGACGATGCGACCCGCCGCGCCCACGTAAGCGTCGAGCGGGAACGAGAGCGGCGACCCGGCGGTCGAGAGCTCGAGGTGGCCGTCCTTGATGGCGATGCGCTTGACCTCCCACCACGCGACGCGCTGCAGCTTGCCATCAGCCTCGATGCCGACGCCGAGCTCTCCGACGACGAGCGGCCCGGAGGACTTTCCTCCGAGCGCGAAGAAGCCGGCTTCCATCAGCGCGCCAGCGAGCAGCATCGCCGTGGCGTTGTCGTGCCATTTCCCGGAGCCGAGGACCGCGAGCGCGTACGTTCCTGCTCCGAGTGCGAGCCCGCCGAACGAAAGCAGGACTGCGCCGAGGTAGGCCGCCTTGCCCGCGGCCGGCTCGAAGCGCTCCTCGACGAAGTCGTCCTCGAGCGTGAGCACCGCCCGCGCCGTCGGCGCCTCATCCTGAGCCGCGCGGTCGGCCTTCGCGGAGCGAGCGCTCCGAGCCTTCGTCGTCCTCGTCGCCATGGTGCAGGTTCTACACCGAAACAAGGTTGAAACCCGAGCGCTTCGGCGCGGGCGACGCTCGTCGGAGGTGCTGGACCGTGATAGCCCGTGTTCCTGCGATGTCGCGTCTCGAGCGAGCGGTGCTGTTCGGTCTCCCGACCCTCGCCGGAGTCGCCGTCGCCTTCGTCCTCGTCGGGCCTGGTGCACGTCGAACGGTCGAGGCTGCGCGCGTTCATGGGTTGCCGACGTCCGGCGCGCGGGAGGGGGTGCTGCGCGTCGAGGTCGTCCGGCGCTACGGTGATCTCGAGGTTCCCGGTGAAGGCTCGGTCGACATCGACTGGAGTCAGGCGGGCAACCCGCTCGGGACCGCGGTCGGGCGCATCGAGGGGACGGGATGGGGTGACGTCGCCGTCCCGTTCCGCGAGCCGCTCGTCGGGCGCGCGACCCTGACCGTCTGCCGGGGAGGAAGGCTCCTCGTGACGGGCGACGTCGAGGCCTCGCCGTCACCCCTCGTGCTCGACGCCAGCGCGTGCGAATCGAGCGGCGACCTCGAGGTGTGCGTGCCCCGCGGCGTCGCCGTGCCCGAGTTGCCGGAGCGAGTATTGATAAAAATCAGGATTGGCGCGGCGGTTGAGACGGCGGTCAAGGTGAAGCTCGACGCTCCCGGTGGTGACGTGATGGCCGTCGCGGGCGCGGATACTCGGCGGTGCGAGGGTGCGAGCTGCCTCGTGGTGCGAGCCTTCGATGTCGTCGCGCGCGCGCCGAGCGTTCCGCTCGACGTCGAGGTTGCGGGCGCCGTGAGCGCGCGCTTGCATGGCGAGCTTCCGCTGCGACCCGGCGGGCTGTGGCTCGACCCGACCGCGACGCCCAACGGTGCGTTGCGGGTCCGGTCGGCGACGCCGCGCTCGGTCGCCTACGCGTCCCTCGTCACCCGTGAGGGTCGTCTGTGGGGTGGACCGGTGCCGCTCGACGAGAAGGCGGACGGGACCTCGATGGGCAGCGTCGCGTGGCCCGAGGGGATTCGGGCGGACCTCGAGGGGGCGACGCTCGTGCTCTCGAGCGAGCCGGACGAGCCCGCCGAGCGCGCGGTCGCGTGGCCCTTGACGGGGTCACAGCGCGTGGAGCCGGCGACCATGCGTCGGTTGCTCGACGGGGTTCCCGCGGCGATGGCGCGCGAGGAGGCGCGGGTTCGCGCCGTGCGGTGGCCGGTGGCGGGAGCTATTGTGGCGAGCGCAGCGGCGCTGCTTGCGACCCTGGCGTTGCGGATCCGGAGGAGCCGCGAACGCTTCGATCGTCACCTCGAGGGCGCAGGCGCCGAGGCGCCGATTGCGGCGCTGCCGCTAGGGTTGATGATCGCCGTGCTCGCGCTCGTTGCGGTCGCATTCTTCGTGCTCGCGCTCGTCGCCGCTCACGGGTGAGTGCGAAACGCCCCCGGGATGCCGTCACGAGGACGCGAGCCGGGAGGAGAGCTGCTAGAGTCGGGGCGTGCGCTTTTGGCTCGCTGCCTCGCTCCTCGCGGTCGGACTTGCTTCCGCCGTGCCGGTGTACGCGCAGGCCGATTTCGATCCCTCGGGGCGTCGCCGAGCGCCTCGCGGCAGCTCTCGAGGTGGCGGCGGCGCGGCTCCGACCCCCGCCTCGGACCGCAAGAAGCCGAACGCTGAGGCCTTGATCGATCGCTATACGAAGGCACTCCTCGCGAGCCCCTCCTCGCCGTTCCCGCTCCAGAAGTTGACCGAACTCTACCGCACCCGCGACGGGAACCTCGAGCGGCTGGTCACCGACTTCGAGCGGCGTGCCGCAGCGGCCAGCGGGGACGAGCAGGTGAACGTGCGCCTCGCGCTCGCGGGAGTTTACCTCGCGGCTCGCAAGCGCGACGAGGCCGCGCGGATCCTCGACGAGCTCGCGCGGACCCGCCCCTCGTTCGCGCCGCCGCTGCTCATGCGGGCGTCCCTCGCCGAGCGCGACGGTGACCGCCCGACCGCGCGCCGTCACTACGAGGCTGCCTTGCCGCTGCTTCGCGATGCGAGCGAGCGCGAGCGCGTCACGCGGCAGCTGATGCTGCTCGCCCTCGACATGAACGATCTGCGCGGTGCGACGCTGCGCCACGAGGAGCTGGTCCGGCTCGCGGGTGGCTCGATCTTCGTGCGCAAGGAGCTCGGGAGCGAGCTGATGAACCGCGGCAATTTTGCCGCCGCCGAGGCTCAGTTTCGCGAGGTCGTGCGCGCCTCGGCGGGGGACAACCGCGCGCTCGCTCCGGCGCTGCGCGATCTCGGGGAGGCGCTTGCGCGGCAGAAGAAGCTCGACGAGGCGCACGAGGTCCTCGAGCGTGCGCGCGTCGCGGCCGGTGAACAATCGGGGATCCGCACCGAGATCCTCGCCCTGCTCACCGACATTTATCGCGAGCAAGGCAAGCTGCCCGAGCTTGTGAAATTGCTCGAGCGCGACGGTCGACGCGATGCCGCGAAGCTCGTCACCGTCGCCCAGCTCCTCGAGGAGACGGGTCAAGTCGACGCGGCGATCCAGCGCTACCGCGAGGCGCTCGCCATCGACCCTCGGAATGTCGAAGCTCGCACGCGGCTCGTGCACCTCCTGCAGTCCGCGGGGTTGCTCGAGGACGCCGTGCGCGAATACGAGGCCTTGATCAAGGCGGCGCCCGACAGCGCCGAGCACGTGTTCGAGCTTGCCGAGACCTGGCTACAGCGCGGCGAGCGCGAGAAGGCGCTCAAGCTCGTGATGGAGCTCGAGTTCCGCTCGACGAAGAAGCCCGACGTGCTCGCGAGCGTGGCGGACTTTTACGAGCGCACCGAGGAGTCGGCCCGCGCGCTCAAGGTGTTCGAGCGACTCGCCACGATGCCCGAAGGCGATCCGCGTCATCTCGTCGATCTCGGCGACCGTTACTTCCAGGCAGGGGAGCGGGAGCGCGCGGTCGCGACCTGGCGCAAGGTGCTCGTCGTGATGCCGAGCCGAGCCGAGGGGTTGCAGACTTTGGGCGAGGTCTTCCTCGAGCACGACATGGCGGACGAGGCGCTTGCCGAGCTTCGCGAGGCCGTCAAGGTCGCGCCCGCAGGGAAGGAGGTCCGCTTCAAGAAGGCGCTCGCCGCCGCCCTCGAGCGCACCGCCACGGGCACGCCCGGAACCCACGCTCGCTACCGGGAAGCGCTCGCCCTCTGGCAAGAGCTTCTCGCCAAGTCGGGCGATGACGGCATCCTCGCTCGCGACTGTCGCAACCACCTCGTCGGCCTGTGGGGGCTCCTCCGAGAGCTCGACGCGCAGGTCAAGCCGCTTCGCGCCAGGCTCGATGCGAACCCTCCCGATCTCGAGGGTGGGCGCTTGCTCGCCGAGGTGCTGCGTCGGCTCGGGAAGTTCCCCGAGGCCGAGGCCGCGCTTCGTCGGATCGTCGCGCTCGCGCCCGGGGATGTCGCGTCGATGCTGGCGCTCGAGCGGGTGCTCGTCCTGCAGCGCAACCTCGCCGGCGCGATCGAGGTCCTCGCGAAGGTGGTGGAGGCCGATCCGAAGGCGGCGCGCGACCACTACCAGCGCATGGCGCAATACGCGGCCGAGCTCTACCGCGACGACGACGCGATCGAATACGCTTCGCGGGCGCTCGAGCTCTCGCCGGGAGACGCGGACGGGCACTACCGGCTCGCGACCATGCATCGTCGGCGGCAGCAGCGCGATCGCGCCGCGCGCGAGCTAAGAAAGGCGATCGCGAAAAACCCTCGGCTTCATCAGGCTCACTTCGAGCTCGCCGAACTCGTCCTCGCCGGCGGAGATTTCGAGGAGGCCGACCGGCTCTACCGCAGCGTGCTTCGGACCGCGCGCGACGAGGAGCTCGTGGTGCGCGCGGCGAGGCTCTCGATGCAGCTGCACCTCGGGCGCGGCTCCCTCGAGGTGCTCGAGCGCGAGTTGCTCCCACTCGCGCTCGCCAATCCTCAGAAATCGTCCTACCGGCGCATGCTCGTCGAGCTCTACGGCAACCTCACGGCCCCGCTCGTTCGCGCCCTTCGGCAGGCGGAACCGGCGGAGGCCGCCGCAGCGCGCGAGCGGCTCGCGGCGATCGGGGCGCGGGCCGTCAAGCCGCTGCTCGACGCCCTCGTCGACGACCGCGCCGCGCAGCAGCGGGTCGCGCTCGAGGTCCTCTCGCACGTCGAGAATCGCGGGGCAGGCCCGGCTCTCTTCACCTTCGCGACCGGGGCCGCAGACTCCGAGCTGCGGGCTCGTGCCATGCTCGCCGTGGGCGGCCTCTCCGATCCACAGCTCATGCCGCGTTACCGCGAGCTCCTCTCCGCGAAGGAAGGAGGCGCAGCCGTCGTCCCGGGAGATCCCGTCGCGATCGCCGCGGCGTGGGGCGTCTCACGTCTGGTGGCCGCGGAGGCCACGGCACGGGGCAAGAACGCGACGAAGGCGGAGGAGCTCCTCGCGGAGCTCGCAGAGTCGGGCAGCGTCGACCTCCGGGCCGTCGCCGCGCTCGGCCTCGGCATGAGCCGACGCGCGTCGCACGCGCCGCTCCTCGAGCGCATGGCGCGGGCGCCCGAATCGGGCGCGGTGGCCCGTGCGGCGGCCGCGGCCGCGCTCGGCGAACTCGGCGTGCCGTCGAGCCGGGCCACCTTGCTCACCCTGGTCGAGTCCAGCGTCCCCGAAATCCAGCGCGCCGCGCTGGGAGCCATCGTGCGGCTCGAGCTTGCGCAGGGCCCCAGCGAGCGCGCAGCCGAAGGAGCCGTTCCGGGGGAGCTCGGCATCGTGGTCGCACGCGCATTCTGGTCCACCCTCCCCGAGGTTCGTCGCGCGGCCATCGCGGCTTCGGCCGCGCTCGTCACGCGGGATTTTCGCCGCAGTGCGGACCCGCTCGCCGCCGAGCCATCGGGCCTCGCCGTGCGTCAGCTCATCGGGGGACTCGCTCCGGTCGGCTACACCCGCGACGAGGAGCTGCGCGGATTGCAGGCGATCGCCGCGCCGCTCGGTGAGTCTGCGCGGGAAGCGATTTCCGCCTCCTCGCTCGGGGCGAGGCTCGTCGCCGCGGTGCTCGGCGGCGGCTTCGAGCCGGAGCTCTCCCCCCGGGGGAGCGGGGAGGCCCAAGCGGCCGACGCGCGGCGTCGTGCCGTCGTCGCGGCAGTCACAGCGCGCACGATCGAGGCCTTCGTCTGGCTCGCTCGCCACCCCGAGATCGAAGTCCGGCGCGGGGCGATCGAGGTCCTCGCCGAGAGGCCCGAGCCCGCGGCGCGCGAGGCGTTGCGTGCGGCGCTCGATCCGCGCGATCCTGTGACGTGCCGTACGGCGCTCGCCGCGCTGGGCCCGGACGCCGGACCCGAGCTGGTCCTCGCGGTGCTGGCGGTCCTCGATGATCGCGTGGAGTGGTCGCTGCGTGCGGTCGCCGCGGAGGTGCTCGGTCGGATGACGGCGCAAGAGGCGAGCCGCGCAGCGATCGATGCCGCGCTGCAGCGGGTCGCGACGGTCGATCGCTACGCGCTCGTTCGAGAGGCTGCGCTCCGGTCGATGTTTGCGCGCCGCGCGGCGGCTTCGGTCGAGGTGGGGCGGGCACGCGCGAGAGGGGACGACGAGCCGCGTGTCCGCGCGGTCGCAGCCGAGCTCGTGCGCGCCGCCGGCGAATCGCCCGACGTGGCGAGGTGAGTCGATGATCGTCCTCGGCATCGAGAGTTCGTGCGACGAGACGGCCGCTGCGATCGTCCGCGAGGATGGCCAGGTGCTCGCGGACGTCGTGCGTTCCCAGGTGGCGACGCATGCGCCGTTCGGCGGCGTGGTTCCGGAGATCGCAGCGCGCGACCACATGCGCGCGATCGTGCCCGTGGTTCTCGAGGCGCTCGGCACCGCGGGCTTGCAGCTCAAGGACGTCGACGCTGTCGCGGTCACGCACCGACCTGGACTCATCGGGGCGTTGCTGGTCGGCGTGCAGGCGGCGAAGGGGCTCGCCTGGGCCGCCGAGCGGCCGCTGGTCGGGGTCGACCACCTCGTTGGACACCTGCTGTCGCCGTTTCTGGTGCGCGACGGGGTGGAAGCGTCGCGTCCCGAATTTCCGTTCATCGGCTTGCTCGTGTCGGGAGGCCACAGCGCCCTCTACCGATGCGACGGTCCGGCCGCGGAGCAGATCCGCGAGCTCGGCGCGACCCGTGATGACGCCGTCGGCGAGGCGTTCGACAAGGTGAGCAAGCTGCTCGGCCTCGGCTATCCGGGAGGGCCGGTCATCGACCGGCTTGCGGCACGCGGAGACCGAACACGCGGCCTCGCGCTGACGGCTCCGATGGCCCAGCGTGACTCGCTCGAGCTCAGCTTCTCGGGGCTGAAGAGCGCGATCGCGCGGCACGTCGAGAGCCACGAGGTGCAGGGGGAAGATGCCCTCGCCGACCTGTGCGCCTCGTTCCAGGACGTCGTCGTCGGCACGCTCGTTCGGAAGACCCTCTGCGCGGCACGGCTCGAGGGCGTCGCGAACGTCGTCATCGCAGGAGGCGTCGCCTGCAATCGCCAGCTCCGCGCGTCGATGGCCGAGGCCTGCGCGGGTCGTGGGCTCGCGTTCTTCGCGCCGCATCCACGCAACTGCACGGACAACGCCGCGATGATCGCTTACGCCGGAGCGATGAAGCTCGCGCGCGGAGTCGTGAGCGGGCTCGACCTGGCGCCGCTCACCCGCACCGAATTGCCACGCGTCACCCGAAAGGGTCGGGGCCAGCGCTAGAGTCGGCCGGGCTCGAGCGCGCGTGGTAGAGTGCTCGGCGTGAAGCTCGCCGAAGGCGTCCAGGTCAACCCGAACGTGCGGCTCGTTCGTCCGCTCGGCGAGGGCGCGATGGGTGAGGTCTGGGTCGGCGCGCACCTCACGCTCGGCACCGAGGTCGCGGTGAAGTTCATCTCGGCCGAGCTTGCGGCCTCGCAGCCCGACATCGTCACGCGCTTCGAGCGCGAGGCTGCGGTCGCTGCGCGGATCAAGAGCCCGCACGTGGTGCAGACGTTCGATCGCGGCGTCACCGACGATGGAACGCCGTTCATCGTGATGGAGCTGCTCGAAGGCGAGAGCCTTTGGAGCCGGCTCGGGCGGACCGAGACCCTCTCCCTGCGCGAGACCGCTCAGGTCGTGACGCAGGTCGGTCGTGCGCTACGGCGCGCTCACGAGCTCGGGATCATTCACCGCGACATCAAGCCCGACAACGTGTTCGTGGCCGAGAACGACGAGGGGCTCTTCTGCAAGGTGCTCGACTTCGGCATCGCGAAGCAGGCGAAGCTCCCGCAGCTCGAAGGTTTGACGAGCACCGGCATGCTCGTCGGCACGCCCGAGTACATGAGCCCGGAGCAGTTCATGAACTCGGCGGACGTCGACTTCCAGGCGGACCTTTGGGCGCTCGCGGTGACGGCCTACCAGTGCCTCACCGGCGAGCTTCCCTTTCCTGGCAAGACGCTCGGCCAGCTCTGCGCGCAGCTCCTCGCTGGAGAGTTCCCGCCCGCGAGCTCGCGGCGGTCCAGCCTAGGCGGCGACGTCGATGGGTGGTTCGCTCGTGCCCTCGCGCGTGAGCCCAGCGCCCGGTTTCCCGACGTTCGCGCATTCTCGAGTGCCTTCGTGGCGTTGCTCGGTGCCGAGGGCCGCGGCTTCGACGACACCCTCGCGAACAGCGTCCGCGGTGAGCTGCCGAGTCGCGCGGCGCTCCCTCCGAGCCCCGCGGCTCCGGTACCGACGCTGACGGGCGTCGCGACCTCGTCTCCGGCCCCCACGCGCAGGACCGCCGGGCGTGCCGCGCTCGCCATCGCCGTCGGGTGCGGGCTCGGCCTGGGCGCCCTCGTGCTGGCGGCGAGGTTTCGGGTCGACGGCGATGCGCCTCGAGCCGTGAGCTCCACGCTGTCGTCCGTCGCAGGGGCGCCCTCGGTCGTCGTACCGGTCGCCGCGGCGTCGAGCACGAGTTCCGCCGCTGCCGCTGCCGCTGCCGCTCCTGGGACGACGGCCTCCGTTGCGGGCGCGCCCGCGATGACGGCGCCTGCGGTCGTTTCGTCCGCGCCTGCCACGTCCGCGAACGCCGTCTCCTTGGTGCCACCTGCGCCCGTCGCCGCACCGGCCTCCGTCCCGAACCGGCCCGCTGCGGCGGCTCCCATCGCGCGGCCTGCCGCGACGCCGACGCCGGGCAACTACGGCTTCTAGAACATGTTTCACTCGCACACATTTCGGTCGCCCGGCGAGCCGGTTGTAGGCTAACCGGCCATGTTGCCCCTTCGTCGTGTTCCGCCCCTCGCCGTCCAGCTGGCGGTCGTCGCGTGCATGAGCTTCCCTCGCACCACGCTTGCGGAGCCTAGCGCGGCCGATCGCGAGACCGCGCGCGGCCTGATGGATCGAGGGTACGCGCTCCTCAAGAAGGGGGCGGCTGCCGAGGCACTCGAGGCGTTCAAGGGGGCGGACGCGATCATGGCGGTCCCGCCGACGGGGCTCGCCGTCGGGCTCGCGCTCGAGAAGGTCGGACGGCTCGTCGACGCGAGAGACAAACTCCTCGAGGTGGCGCGACTGCCGGCGCAGCCGAAGGAATCTCCCCAGTTTCGCGACGCACGGACGCAGGCCGACTCGCTCCAGGCGAAGCTTGCCGAGCGAATCCCGTCGTTGCAGCTCGAGTTCTCCGGCCTCGCTGCCGGCCTCGCGCCCGCGGTCCGCATCGATGGCGTGGAGCTTCCATCGACGCTCGTCGCGCTGCCGCGGAAGCTCGACCCGGGCAAGCACGCGATCGTCGGCGTCGCTCCCGGCTACCAGGACGTCACGGCCGAGGTGATGCTGGCCGAGCGCGACCAGAAGACCGTACCGCTCGCGTTCGTCGCCGTCCCGAAGGCGATCGCGGCGCCCTCGCTGCCCGCCGCCAGGCCCACGACCCCGCCGCCCGTGGTCGCCGCGACGGAGGCGCGTTCCGGTTGGGCCCGCTCGCCGCTCTTCTGGAGCGGGGTCGGGCTCGTCGGGGTCGGCGCGATCGCCGGTTCGATCACCGGGGTGCTCTCGCTGAATGCGGCGTCCGAGGCCAAGAGCCAGTGCCCTGGCGACGTGTGCCCGGACGCAGGCCCCCTCGCGACTCGGGATCGCTCGCTGCTCCTCGCCCACCTCTCGACGGGGAGCTTTGCGCTCGCAGGTGTGGGGGCGGCGCTCGCGGTCGTCAGCCTCGTCGTCGCGCCGTCGCGCGGGGAGCCCGGCGCGTCGCGAACCGCCCTCGTCGTCGGGCCGACCTCGCTCGGCGTCGCCGGCGCCTTTTGAGCGATCGCGGCCCGTGCGCGGTGACCCCGGGTTAGGGCGTGGGTGCGCTCGCGCCTCCGACCGCGCAGAGCAGCCAGAAGTCGACGCAGGTCCCGTTCAAGACGGTGAGGGTTTCGTCGTCGATCGCCTTCAGCTCGACCTCGTTGCCGGCCGCCTGCGCCACCGAGCCGCTCCCGAGCCCGTCCGATTCGAACGAGAGGTAGCACTGCCACCAGCGCGGGACCTCGCCGAGTCCATGGTGGATCTCGTAATAGCTCCCACCCTGAAAGGGCAGGAAGGCGCCGTTCCAATCGGACGTCATGTACACGCCGTCCTCGACCGTGCCTTGCGTGTAGGGGACGGGCTCCTCCGTCAGCGGCCGCTTGCAGATCGTCGGCGGTGGTCCACCGCAGCCCGCGATGGCAAGCGCGAGCGACGCTGCGATCAGGCGCCGAGCCATCGAGCGGCGTCCAGGGCGTGGTAGGTGAGGATGAAGTCGGCGCCCGCACGCCGAAACGACGTCAGCGTCTCGAGCACGGCGCGCCGTTCGTCGAGCATGCCCGCCGCCGCGGCGGCCTTCAGCATCGCGTACTCCCCGCTGACGTTGTAGACGCCGAGGGGCAGTGTCGTCGTGGCGCGCACCTTCGCGAGCACGTCGAGGTACGGCAGGCCGGGCTTCACCATCAGCATGTCGGCGCCTTCTTCCTCGTCGAGTCTTGCCTCGCGAAGCGCCTCGCGCGCGTTGGCGGGATCCATCTGGTACCCCGCGCGGTCACCGAACTTCGGCACGCAATCGGCTGCATCGCGGAACGGGCCGTAGAACGACGAGGCGTACTTGACCGAGTACGAGAGGATCGAGGTTCCGGTGAAGCCCTGATCGTCCAGAGCCTCGCGGATCGCCGCGACGCGGCCGTCCATCATGTCGCTCGGTGCGACCACGTCAGCGCCCGCCCGCGCGTGGCAGAGCGCGGACTCCGCGAGGATCTCGAGCGTCGCGTCGTTGTCGACCTCGGCTCCGCGCGGGGTCTCGCGGAGGACGCCGCAGTGGCCGTGGTCGGTGTATTCGTCCACGCACACGTCGGTGATGACGAGCAGCTCGGGGGCGGCCTCCTTCATCGCGGCGACGGCATGCGGCACCGGCCCGTCCGGATCGCACGCGCCCGAGCCGCGCTCGTCCTTCGTCGCGGGGAGCCCGAACAGCAGCACGCCGCCGAGCCGCCGGTCGAGGGCCTCGCGTGCGATGCGCGCCGCGTGGCTCACGGGCAGCTGCGAGACGCCGGGCATCGTCGCGACCGGTCGCGGCTCATCGAGCGTCGCGGAGAAGAACAGCGGCAGGACGAGATCGTCCGGCGCGAGCGAGGTCTCGCGTACGAGCGCGCGGATGGCCTGGCTCTGACGCAGACGGCGAGGGCGTTGGATCGGAAACACGGGCCGAGTATAGCAAAGACGCGCGGGACCGGGAGGCTCGCGCCACGCCCGCGTTGTACACTCGGCGGCGTGAGCCCCGACCCGCACCCCGAGCCAGCCGCTCCGCTTGACGGCAAGTGCGTGCTCGTGCTGCGGCCGCAGAAAGAGCGCGACCGGACGGCGGCCTTGCTGGCCGCGAGCGGCGCCGAGGTCAGGATGCTCCCGTTGACCGTGATCGAGCCCACGCGTGACGACCCTGCGGTCCGGCGCGCCATCGACCGGCTGGTGCTCGGGGTGTACGACCTCGTGACGTTCACCAGCGAGAACGCCGTTCGTTGTTTCGTCGCCGAGCTGGTGCGCGGACCGCGTGGGCTCGAGCCGCTTCGTCGGACGCGCCTCGCCGCGATCGGGCCGGCCACGGCCGGAGCCTTGCAGGATCTCGGGCTGGAGGTCGCCGTCGTCGCCGAGACCTTCGTGGCCGAGGGGCTCGTCGACGCGATCCTCGCGCTCGAGCCGCCACCGCGCACGATGCTGCTCCCTCGCGCGATGACCGCGCGCGAGCTGCTCCCCGACGCGCTCCGCGCGAGCGGCATCGAGGTCGACGTCGCGCCGGTTTACCGCACGGTCGAGGCCCCCCCCGAGCGTGCGCGGGCGCTCGCGAGCCTGCTGCCGGGGTGCGACGCGATCCTCCTCACCGCGAGCAGCACCGTCGACCAGCTGTGCCGCGCCCTCGGGGCGAATCCGGCTCAGGCCCTCCGAGGTGTGGTGCTCGCGAGCATCGGACCCGTCACCACGTCGGCCGCCGAGGCGCAGGGGCTCCACGTCGCGGTGACCGCGGTCGAGAGCACGGTGCCCGCGCTCGTCGAGGCGCTTGCATTCCACTTCGCCGGGCAGACCTCCCCGTCCGGGTGAGGTGCTCGGGTGGGAACAGAACGGAGGGGGTGCGGTGTTGTCGCGGTGGAGGGCTCGCCTTCCGAAAAGGTGCCCCTGCTCTCTGCAGCGTGCTAACGACTGGGCTCCCCGGGCCGCAGCGCGGCTCCGGCGAGTCCGATGACCAAGGAATTGACGATGATCCGTGTTGGAATGCTCGTGGTGCTGGCGACGCTCGGTCTTCCCACGGTCGGCTGTGGTGAGAAGAAGCCCCCGGTCACTCCCGACAAGCTCGAGGATGCTTCGTCATCGAGCGAGGACGCCGCCAAGAAGAATGCCAAGGTCGAGGAGAAGTCCGAGGCGAAGCCCGAGGAAGAGCCCGCGAATGTCGACTCTTCGCGGGACAATGAGCGCAACAAGGCGACCGCGACGGTCGACGAGAAGGTCGCGGTGATGTGCGATCTCCCGGAGGCGCGCTTCGATTTCGACTCGTCGAGCATCGGTGGCGATGCGAAGCGGGTCATCGACTCCATCGCGAAATGTTTTCTGTCCGGGCCGGCGAAGGGAAAGAACCTCAACGTCGTCGGGCACGCCGATCCGCGCGGCGAGGAGGAGTACAACTTCGCGCTCGGACAGCGTCGTGCCGGCGCCGTCGCAGGGCTGCTGAAGAAGGTGGGGCTCGGTGAGGAGCGCGTGACGACCACGTCGCGCGGCGAGCTCGACGCCACCGGTCAGAACGAGCCCGGGTGGGCTCGCGATCGGCGGGTGGAGATCCAGCTCACGCAATGAAAGGCGTGCCTCCACCCGGCAGCGGAGGCTCGGTCGCGCTCGACCCCCTCTCGCTCGCGAAGAACAGCTCTGGCATCGTCTTCGCGGTCCTCGCCATGCTCGTCTTGGCGGCGGTGGCCGTATGGTTCATCATGGTGCTGAAGCTCCTCCAGCTGCGGCGCTGGGCGAAGGCTCAAGCTCGCTTCGAGGAGGACGCCGCGCGCGCCGAGAACGCCTCGGCGCTCTTCGAGATGGCGAAGCATCACGCGGACGCGCCCGGTGCGCGCGTGGTGCTGGCGCTGCACGCTCGCCGCGCGATCCCCGCCGTCCTCGAGGGGGTCGCCAAGCGTGCGCTCGTCGAGGAGCAAAAGGGCGCATCTTCGATGATGTCGGCGCTCGGCTCGATCGGCTCGGCTGGCCCCTTCGTCGGGCTGTTCGGGACCGTGTGGGGCATCATGGATGCGTTCTTGCGCATCGGCCGCGAGAAGAGCGCGTCGTTGCCCGTCGTCGCGCCGGCGATCGGTGAAGCCTTGATCGCGACGGCGGTCGGACTGTTCGCAGCGATCCCCGCCGTCATCGGCTACAACGCGATTTCGAAGCGCGTCGACGACCTGCTCGGTGAAGTCGAGGCTGCCGCTCAGGGTTGGGTCGCCCAGATCGCCGCCGAGGCTGCAAAATCCGTGGGATCCTTGGCGGAGCCCACGCCCGCGCTGCCGACGCCGCCGGGGCTCTCGACGTCCCTCCCCGTTCCGATCGCGACGCCGGCTCTCCGGCCGGGCCTCACGCCTCCACCGCCCAGCACCCGCCCAGGAGTGCCGCCGCCGACGCCCGCGCCAAGCTCGGTCGTACCGATGCCGACCCCGCGCGTTCCGGAGGCCGAGCTCTCCGGGGCCTTGCCGCTCAACCAGCTCAGGCCACCCGGGCCTCCGTTTCCGGGGCGCTGAAGGGAGGGTGCCGCGATGGGCATGAGCCTCGGTAACCGCCGCGGTCGGGGATTCAGCGACATCAACATCACGCCGCTCGTCGACGTCATGCTGGTGCTGCTCGTGGTGTTCATGGTCACGGCGCCGCTCCTGACCAGCGGGCTCCGCGTCGAGCTGCCGAACGTGCGTGCGCAGAACACGCCCGTGACCGACACGAAGCTCGTGGTCACGGTGACGAAGGAGGAGCGCATCCTCTTCGGCGAGAAAGACGTCACAAAGGATGTCGAGCAGGTCCTCGCGTCGAGCGAGCGGATTCAGAAGGAGCGGGAACTCTACATCCGGGCCGACAAGAACGCGCGTTACGGGGCCGTCGCTCGGGTCATCGCGGCGGCGCGAGCTGCTGGCGTCGAGGGGCTCAACTTGCTGGTCGAGCCGGAGCTCGAGCCTACGAAGTGAGCCGGGGGTGAGGCGATGAAGACCCTCCGCGACTACCGCCCCGTCGAGCTCCTCGTCGCCGCGCTCGTCGCGCTACCGATCCCGTTCGTTGGGGCGTATGCGCTCGCCGTCTCGAGCGTCGGCAGCCTCGCCGAGCTGCCGGCGATCGACCGCGGCGCGGCGCTCCCGATCCGCGTCAAGCCGGTGCTCGACCTCGAGTCACCGAACGTCAAGCTCGGTGGCGGCAAGGCTCAGGTGAAGATGCCGCAGGCGTGGGCCGACCCTCCCGCGCCGCCACCCGCCGCAGGCGAGGCGCGGGTCAGCATGAGCGCGAAGGACGACCCTGCTGCCATCCCGCCGAAGGAGCTGCCGATGGCCGCTGCGACGGCGCCCGATCCGCCGGTCGACGCGCCGCCGGCGACGCCCACCTCCGAGGTATCTTCCGCGCCGGCCTCCTCCGGAGAGGGGAGCACCACCGTCGTTTCACCGACGACCGGCGGAGGCGCGACGGACGGCGTCGAGGGGGTGCCCGGCGTGCCACCCGGACCTGGCTCTCCGGACGGCTCCCCCGACGGCACGCCGGACGCCGATCCGCGCAAGCGCAACGCCGCTCGGCGATACCTCGGACGCGTCGTCTCGTTTTTCACGGCGCGGTTCCGTGCTCCGTGCTTGACTCTCACGCCCGAAGAGCGGCAAAAATTCAGGGCGGTCGCATCCGTCGTGCTCGGTCCGGACGGTACGGTGGTCAGCTACGCGCTCGTTCGCAGCGGCCATCCCGATCTCGATGCGGCCGCCGAGAGCGCGATGCAGAGCGCTCGCGGTCAGCAGATCCCGCCGCCACCCGAGGATTTTCCCGAACTCCGCCCCAGCTCGACGAACGTCACCTTCGTCTGTGGATCATGATGACCCGACCCTCTCCGCTGCGCCTCGTCTCGCACCTCGTCGCCCTTCTCGGCATCGCCTCCTCCGGCACCGCGTTCGCGGAGGACGCCGACGTGCCACCCGACCTCGCACCCGAGGACATCCTGAAGAACATCGTCGTGGCGGCGAGTGCGGAGGGCGGGGGAAACGTCGAGGCGCCGCTGTCGAAGATCGCCATTCATCCGACGCTCGCCATCGACGGGCACGACATTACCCTGCGCAACGTGGTTCGCCGCGATCTGCAGCTGTCGGGCGAGTACGAGCTCTTGCCCGGACCGGCCGAGTCGCTGCTCGCGGACGCGGAGGTCGACCTCGAGGGCTGGAAGAAGCAGAGCGCCGAGGCCGTCTTGCGGCTCTCGGGAAAGGCGACGGGCGATGGCAAGGTGGCGCTCGAGGTGACCGCGTGGCTCACCGAGTCTCCCGAGGAGCCCGTCGTCAAGGAGCGCGTCGAGGTCGAGCCCGGCCAGGTGCGCGTCGAGTCGCATCGCCTCGCCGATGGAATCCTGAAGGCGCTCACCGGGACCGAGGGCGGCTTCTCGAGCGAGCTCACGTTCGTGTTCGGACGCGGCAAGGCACGGCGGGTCTACGTGATCGACAGCGACGGCCATGATCCGCGCGCGGTCTCGCCCCCCGAGCAGCTCGCCATCGCGCCCACGTTTGGACCGAACCATCGGCTCTACTGGGCTGCCAGCGTCGATCGCGGGCCCTTCAAGCTCTACCAGGCCGGGCAGACGGAACCTCTCCAGCTGTTCCCGCGGGGCTCGGTGTACGGCATTGCGTTCTCGCGCGGTGAGGATCAGGTCGCGGTCTCGATCGCGCGTGGCGCGGGCATCAAGCTCTTCAAGGGCCCCGATCTCGAGCGGCTCGAGGTCGCCGTCGACAACGACCTCGCGATGCACCCCGCATGGTCGCCCAACGGGCGGCTCGCCTACGTCGGCGATACCCGCTGGGGGACGCGCGTGTTCATCGATCAGCGCCCCGTCTCGCCCTCGGGGCTGATGGCCTCGGCGCCCGTCTTTTGCCGGCATCCAAGCGGTGTGCGAGCGTTGTTCACCATCGGCTTTGGCAAGGCGATGGACGTGGTGTCGACCGGCGAGAACGGCGGCGGTCTCGTCCGGCTCACGCGGGGTGGCACGAGCCGTCACCCGGCGTGCAGCCCGGATGGCCGCCTGGTCGCCTTCTTCTCTCTCGGCGGACTGCCCGAGGGGCCGGGGCTTTACCTCATGCGGATCGATGGCTCGCGGGCCAAGCGGATCTCGACGCTCGTCGGTGACTCGCTGCGCTGGGCGCGCGTCCCCGCGGGCAAGGTGACGCGGATCGCCGAGTCGAAGTGACGCTCCCCCGAGTCGTCCCGCTCGGATCAGGTGGTCCGTGAGGCGGTGCGGGGCGAGACCGTTACTCCGCCTCAGCCCTCGATGCGGAGTTTCTTCTTCAGCCGCGCGATCTCGTCATCGACGCCGTCGGGGGACGGTCCGCCGGTCGGCGTGACGCCGCGGCCCTCGAGCTCCGCGAAGCGCGCTTCGAGATCGGCCTCGCTGGGGCGTCCGTCGCGCAGCGCCTCCTCGACCTCCGAGTAGGCGCTGACCTGCGATCGCTGCTGCTCGATCTTGTCTTCCATCTCGCGGAACTTGTCGAACGCCGCGCCGCCTGGTCGCGCGGTCGCAGTCGGATCGGCGGCAGCGCGCTTGGCGCGAGACAGCTCGTTCACGACGGTGGTCTTGCGGGCCTTGAGGTCGGAAAGCTTCGCCTCCATGCGCTCCATTTCACGCTTCATGGTGAGCACGATCCCGCGCTGCTCGGCCTGCACCGTCTCGGCGCGCTCACGCTCACCGAGGAGGCGCTTCTTCTGCTTCAGCGCCTCGCGCGCGAGCGGCTCGTCGTTCGACTTCAGGGCGAGCTCGGCCCGCTGCTCCCACTTCGCGATCTCCTTGTCGAGCTCCTCGGACTTCGAGCCGAGCCGCTTCTGGGCTCCGAGCGCCTCGACAATCTCCTGCTTGGCCTGACGCAGCGCCTCGGACATCTCTTCGATCGCGAGCTCGACGGATTTGCGCGGATCCTCGGCCTTGTCGAGGAGCGCGTTCACGTTGCTCGAGATCACCTGCCCCATCCGGTCGAAGATGCCCATGTAGGGAGCCTGCCGCGCGCGGGTGCGAGGCACAAGGGGGTGCGCGGACTTCGTGTGCGCGGCGCTTGACATACAGGCGTGAGGCGAGCACTGTCCGCGTCCCTCGGCGTGTAGCGCAGCCTGGTTAGCGCGCCTGCTTCGGGAGCAGGAAGTCGGTGGTTCGAATCCACTCACGCCGACCCGCCCTTCTCGCAGCCTTGCGAGGAGGGCGTTTCTCTGTGGGCTCGCTGTCGCGGTGCCCTCGAATCGGCGCCGGCGGAAGGTCGCATGCCGGCTGGCGGCGCGGTCGGCGGTGAAGGAGTGAGCGGGCGCGGGTTGCAGTCGACCGGGCCGTCACCGTGCTACACCCGAGCGGCGCGGCTCGCCGGCGCCGAGGAGCCCATGACCCTGCACATCGCCTTCGACAACCGCTACGTGCGGCTCCCCGATCGTTTCTTCGAGCGCCGCATCCCGACGGCGGTGCGGGATCCAAGGTTGATTTGCATCAACCGAAAGCTCGCCGAGTTGCTCGCCATCGATCCCGACGAGCTCGCGAGTGAGGAGGGGCTCCGGGCGCTCGCCGGCAACCTCGTGCCCGAGGGCGCCGAGCCGATCGCGCTCGCCTACGCCGGGCATCAGTTCGGCCACTTCGTCCCGCAGCTCGGCGATGGCCGCGCGATCCTGATGGGGGAGGTCGTCGCGCGGGACGGGGAGCGCCGCGACCTGCTGTGGAAGGGCGCCGGTCGCACCGCGTTCTCCCGCGGGGGCGACGGCAGGGCGGCGCTCGGACCGGTGCTGCGCGAGTACGTCGTCAGCGAGGCCATGCATGCCCTCGGGATCCCCACGACGCGCGCGCTCGCGGCGGTCTCGACCGGCGAGTGGGTCCTGCGCGAGGCGCCGCTGCCCGGGGCGGTGATCGTGCGCGTCGCGGCGAGTCACCTCCGAGTCGGCACGTTCCAGTACTTCGCGACCCGGCGCGACGTCGAGGGGCTGCGGCTCCTCGTCGACCACGCGATCCTCCGTCACGACCCGCCTGCCGCCGAGGCGCAGCGGCCGGCCCTCGCCCTCCTCGAGGGCGTGATCACCCGGCAGGCGTCGCTCGTCGCGCGCTGGCTCGGGGTCGGATTCATCCACGGCGTGATGAACACCGACAACGCGTCGATCTCCGGCGAGACGCTCGACTTCGGCCCCTGCGCTTTCCTCGATGCGTACCACCCCGCGAAGGTGTTCAGCTCGATCGATCGCCACGGCCGGTACGCGTATGGCAATCAGCCGCGCATCGCCGCCTGGAACCTCGCGCGCCTCGCCGAGACCTTGCTGCCGTTGCTCGGCGCCGACGAGGCGAGCCAGATCGAGGCTGCGCAAGCGGCGCTCGACGGCTTCGGGCCGGCGTTCGAGCGGGCCTACCGTCGCGTGTTCGCCGACAAGCTCGGCCTCGTCGAGGCCCGCGAGTCGGACGAGGCGCTCGTCGAAGAGCTCCTCGCGTGCATGGCGGACGCCGGCGCCGACTTCACCCGGACCTTCCGGGCGCTCTGCGACGCGGTCGACGATCCGAGCGCGGACGCGGAGCTCCGAGAGCGCTTCGGAAGCCCGGGCGTCAGCCGCTGGCTCGAACGCTGGCGGGCGCGCCTTGCCGAGGAGGCGCCCCTCGCTCCGGGGGAGCGGCGCGCGCGCATGCGGGCCGCGAACCCGGCGTACATCCCACGAAACCATCAGGTCGAGGCCGTGATCCGCGCCGCGATGGTCGGCGACCTTGCGCCCTTCCACGCGCTCGTCGAGGTGCTGGCACGACCCTATGAGGAGCAGCCTGGGATGGACCGCTACGCGAGCGAGCCGCGACCCGAGGAGCGCGTGACGCAGACGTTCTGTGGCACCTGAGCGCGGCCGCGCGAGGGTTCACTTGCCGCCGATGAGGAACACGCCCGACGGCCCTGCCGCGACGGCGTGATCCTCGAGCATGATCACGCGGTCGAGGCGGAGCGAAGGCGCCCCGAGCCGGGTGGCGCCCGCGCCGGACACGCGCACGAGGCCGCCGTCCCCCACGATGAGGCGATCCTCGGCCGGACCCGCGACGTCGCGCGGCCCAGGCACCGGTGACGTCCGCGTGGTCCATCGGCCGCTCGCCGGATCGAGGACGTGGAGCGCATCGGCCGCGGGCTCGACGACGACCGCCTCACCGGTCGGACCCACCCAGAAGCCCGTCGTCCGGGTCCGCCACGGGCCGGTGTCACCCAGCCTGACGAACGCCGTGGCTTCGCCGCGGTAGAGTCCATCCGAGGTCAGCGCGTACGCGCGGCCGAAGAATCCGCGGGTCACGGCCTCCTTCGGGGGTGTCGTGCGGTAGAGGGTCCAGCCCTTGCGGCTCTTCAAGAGACACTCACCTCCCGCACGGCACACGATCTCGGGGTCGGCCTCACCGAGCTCGCCGAAGAGCGCGGCGTCCTCCCGCCCGAGGGCGCTGACCTCGCGTCGCTGATCGTTCCAGGCGCCGTCGCGATGACGCAGGTACAGGATGCGCGCACCCTGCTCGGTGACGCGGTAACCCATGAGCCGAGGGCGGTCGTCGCGGCCGAAATACATGCCGACCGCACTCGATGCGGTGGCGAGGTCGAACGGCGGCGGGAGCGGCAGCTTCTGCCACGCACCACCTTCGAGCCGGTAAGGGACCACCACGCCGTCGTCGTCCGCGAGCACGGCGAGCCGCCCCTTCTCGCCCCGCGCGAGGAACGAGACCCGTACGTCGAGGAGCTGCTTGATGGGGAGGGGCGGCGGGCCTTCGGCAGGCTGCGAAGACGGCGGCGGTGCCGCCCCCAGCGAGAGCAGCCCGAGGAGCCCGAGGACGGAGGCTCTCTTCCGCGGGCGGACCGTCGCGACGATCGTGTTCACGCGGCGACGATCGCGTGAGGGACCTCGTGCGGCAAGTTCACGGGGCGCGCGGAGGAAGATGGCCAACCGCGCCGCCGCTCCTCCAGCTCCCGGAGCAAGGGCGCGGCCGCGGAGACCGCGAGCTCTCCCTCGACGACGAGCCACGCGACGAACGAGGCCATCGTCGCGAGGGCAAGACGACGCACCTCCTCGGCTTCGAACGCGCCCACCGCGTGCAGGAAGCGCAGTACGTCGAGGTGCTCCCAGCTCGGCGCGGTGCGCGTCTCGGCGACGACCTCGGCCGCGACTTGCAGGACGAGCCCGTCGCACGCGGCGATGACGGGATCGTCCGCGCGCGCCTCGAGAAAACGTGCCGCCAGATCCGCGCAGCGAGCGGTCCAGCCCTCGAGCGTCCGCGAGCGGAAGCCCCGCTCCGAGGGTGGCGATGCCGCATCCGGTACGTGCATACGGGTTCGTATGCGACGCCGCGGCGCGCACGTTCGGCTCGGTGCCCTGCCGTCGCGGCTCATGCGGCCTCCGCGGTCACGTCGGTCGAACCGGCGAGCTCGGCGAGCAGCGGCGTCGCGAAGTCGAGTACGAGGGGTTCCCCGGCCTCGCTCGCGGCGCGGAGCTGTCGGGACCCGATCTCGAGCAACCACGCGAGCGGAACACGTCGGCCGACTCCGAGCCAGAACGCGTGCGCGGAGGCGACGACGAGCGGGAGTTGCTCGCGGTAGGTCGTCGAGCATGGGGTGGTCGAGGTGGACGGAGCGAACGTTCGGAAGCGAGTCATGGGTGCGATCTCCTCTGCACCTTCGTCGCCATGTCCCCGGATCCGGTTTCACGAAATCGCGCGCGCCATGCGGTCCGCGCGCCTCCTCGTCGTCGAGGCGCCGCCGGCGACCGGCAGCTCGGCCCCCGAAGCTCAGAGCCGACCGTCGAGGATGCGCGTGACGATCGCCCGGTACGACTTCGCGAGCAGCCGGTCGCGCGCGGCCCAGCTCGCTCCGCCCGTCGGAAGGTGTGCGGCGATCACGAACTCGCGCCCCCACCCGGGTACGGGCGCATCGGCGTCGTCGAGGACGGGCATGCACGCGTAACCGACGTCGAGGAACTGGCCGCTCGTCCCGAGCCCGAGCTTCGAGAAGGTGCGCCAGCGACCGTGACTCCGGGCCTCCACGTAGTCGATGTCGTGGGCCGCCTGCAGGTAGATGGCCGAGTCGGCCGACATGCCGCCCCATTCGCCGTATTTCGCAGAGCCTTCGGCGCCGTGCAGCAACACCCGGATGTCGGCCCACTGGATCCCGGGCAGCCGCTGGCTCGCCTCCTCGCGGTGCAGCACGAGGCGCTTCACGACCTCGGCCATCGTGCGGCTCGAGAGGTTGTTCGCGTAGCCCGCCGACGTGTCGGTCTCGATCGTCACCTGGTCGGCGGTGTCGACGAAGGTGTACCCGAGCCCGGGCGCGTTCTCGCCGTAGTTGCCGCCGAAGGTTTCCCCAGCCGGCCGCTTCAGCCACAGGTCGTGGATCAGATCGTTGGCGCGCTTGCGGGTCCCGACGTTGTGAAAATAGCGACCGAGCGCGTTCGAGCTGTAGGGCGAGCCGTCGTAGTTGCAGATGCTCGTCACGAAATCGCCGAGCGGCTTGCCATCGACCTTTGCGGTCAGGCCGACGCCGTACCCCGACGCGATGCGGAGCCGCGCCGCAGCGTTCGCGGCCGCAAAGACCTTCGTCGTGCTCCACGGCTGGTAGGGGACCTCGTGGTCGCCGGTGCTGAGGTACCGGTAGTGCGGCTTGCCATTGACGCGGCGGATCAGGATCACCGTGGCCATCAGCTCGGACGGAACGATCCCGGACAGCGCGGCGGTGTCGAACTTCGGCTCCTCGCCTCCGGGTTGGTAGGTGACCGTCCCGCCGTCCTTGAGCGGGATTTCGGCGCTCGTGTCGAGCGAAGGGCAGGCGAGATCGCGGTCGACGAAGCTCGGCTCCTGGCGGGCCTTGCACGCGTCGTCGAGAAACTGGAAGTACCCGCCGGGAATGTTCGCGCAGGCGGCCGGGGGCTCGGGCTCGATCGTCGGGATGGGCTCGGGGACGAAGGCCGCGCCGCCTTCACCGCCGCTGCCGGTCGCCGTGCTCGAGCTAGCGGTGGCGCCACCGCTCCCGCCGCCGGTCGTCGTGGTCCCCCCTTCGCCGCCGCCTGCGCTCGAGGTGCTTGCCGTGGCACCGCCGCCCGTTCCCGTGGCCGCCGCCGTGCCGCCGACGTCACCGCCGCCGCAGGCTGCCGCAGCGACGAGCAGCGCCGTCAACGCGGGCGCGGCTCCCGTGCCCCCTCGCGGCAAGCTTCTCGACATGGTCTCGCGTCGTGGCATCGTCACCCCTCGGGTTCGTTTGGGCTGCGCTCGTGCTGCCGTTCCTTGAAGCGCTCCTGCACCGTCGCGACGAGCGTGCCGACGTAGGATTCGAGCGGTGGGCAGGCGATCCCGCTCCCGGCGAGGATCCGGTCGGCGTGCCGGGTATCATAGCGGGCCTGGGTGGCGAGCTGCTGCACAAGCGCGCGCGGCTCCTGGAGGAAGCGCGCAACGGCCGGGGTTCGCGAGAGCGCGGCGGCGACCTGCGAGGGCAGGATGCTGCGCGTGGTGCGCCGACCTCCGGCTCGCGCGATCGCGTCGAACACCTGCTGCGCGGTCAGCCCCTCCGACGAGGCGAGGTGGAACGTCCGACCGCGGGCCTCACGTCGCAGGCCGATGTGATGCGCCGCGCGGACGACGTGATCGACCGGGACGATGTCGAGCGGGTTGTCGCTGCCGGTCGGCAGCGGCACGGCGACGTCGCCGGGCAAGCCCAGGAGAAGCATCGCGAGGAGGTACGGCCCGTCGAGGTGATCGGCCTCGCCGGTGTCGCTGTCGCCGACCATCATCGTCGGGCGGACCACCGCGATCGGGACGTCGCGCATGGCGCGGCGCATGACCCGCTCGGCCTCCATCCGGGTCTCCTGGACGACGTCGTGAAAGCCTTGATCTTCGTCAAGTTCATCTTCGAGGACGACTCCCGCGCGGTCCCCGGAGACGTGGGCCGTCGAGTGATGCACGAGGCAGGCGAGGTCGTCGCAGAGCCGCGCGAGCTCGACGATCTCGACGGCCCCTTGGACGTTGGTGAGCCGGGCTGTGCGCCGATCCGCGCCGACGCGTGACTCCTGCGCGAGGTGATGGATCCGGGTGACCCGCCTCGCGAGCGTCCGGAGCTCGGCGCCGGCGAGCCCCAGGTCGAGGGCCGAGCACTCGCCCTCGAAGAGCTCGACGCGGCCCCGTCGCTCGTCGAGCCTCGCGAGCTCGATCTCCGCGCGTTCGCGGAGCGCGAGAGGCACGACGAGGGCGACCCCCGTGGCCGGCTCCGTCTCGAGCACGTGGTAGAGGAGCCTTCGAGCTTGCAGGCTCGGAAAGCCAGTGATGAGAACCCATTCGCCGCGCGTGCCCACGTGTCGCTCGCTCCGGTCAGAAGTGGCGCGATAGCTCGCGGATGCCCTCCGGCGTTCCCGCCGATTCGAGCAGGAAGGGCAGGAGGGTCGTCGGGGCGGGGATCGCGCCGCGGAGCCGCTCGACGTTCCGCGCCTGGATCTGCTCGCGCGAGGCTCGCCGGACCGCCGCCGCGAGCGCCGCTTCGGCAGGGTCGAGATCCTTGCCGACGCGTGCCAGCTCGAAGAGGGGGCCATCCGACGTCAGGGCTTCGCGCTCGTCGGCGCCGAACAGCGCGGGCAGGAGGCCGTTGACGACGACGCGTTCGAGCGGCAGTTCGAGCTCCTCGCGGAGCGCCGTCGCGAGCTCGATCGACTCGGAGACGGGAAGGTCTTCCGGCAGGCTGACGAGGACGACGCCGGCGCGCTCCGCGTCGTGGAACAGCTGCCACGCGCTCTCGGCGTCGCGGCGCAGGACGCCAGGTGGCACGACGTCGAGGATCACCTTCGGCACGCGGAGCATGTCGAGCCCGTGGCCTGTCGCTGGCGCATCGAACAGCACGACGTCGTAGCGCGGTCGCCCGTCCAGCACCTCGGTCGTGTGCCACCACGCCTTGCCGAGCATCGCCCAGTCATGGAGGCCCGGCGCGGCGCGGAAGAAGCCCTGCGTGTAGCGGTTCTCGAACACCAGCCGAGCCAGCGTGCGAACCTTGATGACGAGCTCCCCGTACTCCTCCATCGCGAGCTCGGGATCGATGCGCGTCGCCCAGATCCCCCGACCCACCGCCGCGATCTCGTGGCCGACTGGCGGTTGACGGAGCATCGCCGAGAGTCGCTCGTGAGCGCCGCACATCGCGATCAGCACCCGCTTGCCACGGGCCGCCAGCGCCTCGGCCATCGCGGCGGTCACGGTCGTCTTTCCGACGCCACCCTTCCCGGTGACGAAGACGAAGCGTCGCGCGTCGAGGCTCACCTCGAGACGACTACGCGCGCGCGCCCGCGGAAGCAAGGTCACCGGGCGGTCAGTGGAGCACCCAGACGAGCCCGATCGCGCTCACCACCAGCAGCGCGATCGCGACCAGGATGACGAGCGCGTCGACGGTCGCGAACGGATTGCTCCGACCGGAGCCGGGTGCGGAGTCGAGGGCGTCGTCGTCGTCGCCGTGCGGGTCGTCCTCGCTCCGGGGGTGGGCTCGGTCGCGCTGGCTGCTCGCTCGATGGCCGCCCGGGGGCGGCTCCCGCAGGTCCGCGGGCCGCATCTTCAGCTCGGGGGCGGCGAGCGCCTCATCGAGCGCCTGCACCACCGGATCGACGAGCTGCAGCCGGGTGTTGCCGAGCCGTACGAGCTCGCGTGGCCGCAGCGGTCGAGGGTCGGTCCCGAGCGGCGCCTCCGAGGCGATGGCATCGTCGGGAGTACGGGCCTGGATCACCGTCCCCTGCTTCGAGCCGAGGTCGTACACGTTCCAGCCATCGCCCCGGTACGACAGCGCGACGTGGCGGCGCGAGGCCAGCTCGTCGGCGACGGTGAGGTCGGTGTCTCGCCCGCGTCCGACGACGTACTCGCGCATCGGATCGGCGAGCTCGAGCCGCTGACCGGTCGGACCGTCGGCGCCGAGCACTTCGAGGGACGCCGAGGCGGGCTCGCCCTCGGCCTCGAGCCCGGCCTTCACCAAGGCGAGCGCGACGCGCCGGACCTCATCCTGTGCACTCGCGACGCCGCCTGCTTGACGGATCTCAAGCCAGAAGCGGCCGACCCGGACGAGCGCTCCGTTCTCCAGCGCGCTTGGCGCGTGCGCCGGAAGCGTCACCTGATCGACGACGAGCCCGTTCGCGCTGCCCTCGTCGACGATCAGCGTCTTGCCCCCTTCACGTCGGATCGAGGCATGCCGCTTCGCCACGGACGGATCCGGCAGCGAGAGGTCGCAGCTCTTGCCACGTCCGATGACGATCCGCGACGAGTCGAACGTCAGCGCATGGTCCGGGGCGGGAGCCTTTCCTTTGATGACGATCGTCAGCGCCACGTCAGTGATCCCGGACCGCTCTCGACCCCTTTGCGAGCCGCACACCTACCGGCATGCGCCGCGAAAGTCCAAAAACCCCGGCCCATGGGCGTCGATTCGGTCGGTCCTTGACTCGCGCGGAGCGATTGCGAACGCTCCGCCCGTGAGCACCCTCCAAGGCAAGACCCTCTTCATCACCGGCGCGAGCCGTGGCATCGGCCTCGCGATCGGGCTGCGCGCCGCGCGGGACGGCGCGAACGTCGTCATCGCGGCGAAGACCACCGATCCGCATCCGAAGCTGCCTGGCACGATCCACACCGCCGCCGCCGAGATCGAGGCCGCCGGTGGCAAGGCGCTCGCGCTCCAGGTCGACGTCCGCGAGGAGGCGCAGGTCGAGGCGGCGATCCAGAAGACCGTCGAAACGTTCGGTGGGCTCGACATCCTCGTCAACAATGCGAGCGCGATCCACCTCACCGGGACCGAGCACACCCCGATGAAGCGCTACGATCTGATGCACCAGATCAACACGCGCGGCACCTTCCTCTGCTCCCAGAAGGCGATCCCACACCTTCGCAAGAGCTCGAACCCGCACATCTTGAACATCTCGCCGCCGCTCAACATGGAGGCGCGCTGGTTCGCGCCGCACGTCGCCTACACGATGGCGAAGTTCGGCATGAGCATGTGCGTCCTCGGGATGGCCGACGAGCTGAAGGGCGAGCGCATCGCCGTCAACGCGCTCTGGCCGCGTACCGTGATCGCCACGGCGGCGGTGCAGAACCTGCTCGGCGGCGATACGACCATCCGCGCGTCGCGCAAGCCCGAGATCATGGGGGATGCGGCCCACGCGGTGCTCACCACGACGAGCACCGAGCTCACGGGGCAGTTCCTGATCGACGAAGACTTCCTGCGGGCGCGCGGCGTGGCGGACTTCGACCACTACGCGATGACGCCTGGCGCGGAGCTGCTCCCGGATTACTTCATCTGACGCGGCCGGGGGGCGGCTTGTGCGCCCCGCGCTCCTCGCGACCGAGCATGCCGATGACGACCCTCGCCGGAGAGCTCTCGACCCTCGACCCCGCGCTGCTCGAGCGCCTCGAGGCGCGCGGCTTTCGCCCCGAATTGCTCCTGTCATGGGCGGCTTCGCTCGGCGCGGATCCGGCGCTTCGCAATCGCTTGCCCGGTCTCGTCGAGGCGGTCCCGCGCGGCTCGGTCGCCTCGCGGCGTCGATCCGACGAGCTCGTGGCGCTGGGCCGACGTGCCCTCGACGAGGGGCGCGTTGCGGTGTGCGTGCTCGCCGGCGGCATGGCGACGCGCATGGGCGGCGTGGTGAAGGCGCTCGTGGAGGCGTTGCCCGGGCGCACCTTCCTCGATCTGCGGCTCGCCGAGATCGCCGCCCTCGAGGCTCGCGGCGCTCGTGTCCCCCTCTGGCTCATGACCAGCGAGCCGACCGATGGCCCCATCCGCGAGGCGCTTGGGGGACGTGAGCATGGCCGCCTCGCCGCCACGTTCGAGCAGTTCGTCTCGCTGCGCCTCGAGCGGAGCGGTGCGCTCTTCCGCGTCGACGGCGAGCCCAGCGTCCACGCCACGGGTCATGGCGACCTCCCCGACGCGCTCGTGAAGAGCGGCCTGCTCGAGGCGTTCGTCGCGCGCGGCGGTCGCCACGTCTGGATCTCGAACCTCGACAACCTCGGAGCGTCGGTCGACGAGGCGATCCTCGGTCATCACCTCGCCTCGGGAGCCGCGCTCACCGCCGAGGTCGTCGAGAAGCGGGCGGGCGACGCCGGCGGTGGGCCCGTGCTCCACGACGGGCGCGTCATCATCGCCGAGAATTTTCGGCTCCCGCCGTCGTTCGATCCGTCCACGGTCCCGGTCTTCAACACCAACACGTTCCTCGTCGAGGCCGAGGCGCTGCTACGACTCGCGATGCCCTGGACGTACCTCGAGGTGAAGAAGCAGGTCGCAGGGCGCGAGGCGGTCCAGTTCGAGCGCTTGCTCGGCGAGTTGACGATGGCCCTCGACACGCACCTGCTCGAGGTGCCCCGCGATGGGCTCGCGAGTCGCTTCCTTCCCGTGAAGAGCCACGACGATCTCGCCGCGCTCGCCTCGCTTCTGCGCGAGCGGCGGTTGGGGGAGCGGGTGGTGGGCGCTTCTCCTACAGCGCGCTAATTTCGCTCGTCCGTCGCGAGTTTGTTGACGGGCGACGCACGAGTGTCGACTCTGTCGGGCGCGTGCACTTCGAGATCAGCCACGAGTTCGATGCCCCGCTCGACGTCGTCGAGCTGGCCCTCATGTCGCCCGACCTCGGCCGGCTCCTCGCCGACCGCTTCGCGCAGATGGAGTCCGTCGAGCCGATCGAGCACGTCGTCGATGGGCGCCAGTTCCGCCGGGTCTGGCGCTTCCAGGCGAAGGTTCCGCTGAAGGCGCTGCAGGGCTATCGCGTCCCGCGCGACCTCCTCAACTGGGACGAGCACTCCTCATACCGCCTGGACGATCACAGCGGTCAGTGGAACGTCGTCCCGCGGGCCGACGCCAACCCGGACGCGGCGTGGCGCAAGCGCTTCCGTGCCGCGGGGACGAGCCACCTCGCGCCGCTCGAGGACGGGCGGACACGCCGCACCGTGGTCGGTGAGCTCGAGGTTAGCGTGAAGGTCGTTGGCTCGGTGCTCGAGCGCGGGGTGTTGCTCGAGCTTCGCAAGGCTTACGATGCCGAGGCCGACGCGCTTCGTGCGCTCTGCGCGCTCGCGTGAAGGGTGCGCTCGCATGAAGGCGCCCGTGAGGCCATCCTGGTGTCGCCGATGACGCGCTTCGCTCGGTGGCGTTCGGCGCCGCTCGTCGCCACGCTCGCGCTCGTCGCCACGTCGGTCGCCGCGGACCCGGTGCCTCCGCGGCTCAGCGATGGGGTCGCGCTGCCTTCGCAAAACCCCGTCAGCCTCGACTCCGCCGCGGCGACGCTCGTCAATCCCGCGAACCTCGCCCTCCTGTCGGGCCCGGAGCTGCGGGCATCGATGATCCGCACCGGGGACGCCGCGACCGTCCCGGGCCGAGGCTATGCGCTCGACGCCGCGCTCCCGTTCTGGATCCTCGCGACCGGTCTGCGCGTCGACTGGATGGTCCCGCCGGACGGCGCGCCCTCGCCGTTCACCCGCGGCGGCGAGGGGATGCGTCACGACTGGATCCGCTGGGGCAGCGCGGTGCGGCTCGGCTCGATGGGCGCATTCGGCACGACGCTCGCGTGGTCGAACGCGAGCACGGAGGCGATGCACGGCCTGTTCGCGGTCTCCAGCGGTTTGACGCTGAGACCCTGGAATTTTCTTGGCGCCTCGGTGGTCGTGCGCGACTGGAACACGCCCTCGAACGATGCCGGTACGGTCGTCCGGCCGAGCGTCGATCTCGGCTTCGCGGTGCGCCCGGTCGGTGGCCGAAGGCTGCTCGAGGTCGGGGGTACCGCCTCGTATGCGAGCGACGTTCAGCGGTGGACGGCAGGGGCCACGCTCGCCGTCGACGTCCCCTACGTCGGGGCGCTCCGCGCGGGCGCGCAGCTCTCCGACTTCGAGCGACCCACCGTCGTCGCGAACGCCGGGCTCGAGGTCAACGTCGATGCGGCGCAGCTCGCGGGCGGGGTGGTCTTCGGCAACGCGCTCACGCGCGCGGGCACCGGGGCGTACGCGTCGGCGGCCTGGCGCGGGTTCCGCGAGTCGCCGCGGGTTCCTTCGCTCGAGCGCATCGTGAAGATCCGCGTCGACGGGACGCTCGGCGCACGCTCGCTCGTGAGGCTCCTGCGGCGCCTCTGGGCCTTCTCGAACGATCCTTCCGTCGCGGGCGTGCTGCTCGTACCGCGAGACGACCTGGTCGGCAGCTATGCTCACGCCGAGGAGCTCGCCGACGCGCTCCGCCTCCTGCGCGCGCGCGGCAAGAAGGTCTTGTGTCATCTCGAGGACACGACCGGCAAGCAGCTCTACGTCTGTTCGCACGCCGACCGAATCGCGATGAACCCCGCGGGAGGTCTCCGTTACGCGGGGCTCTCGGCGAGCACGTTCTTCATCGGGCGCATGCTCGAGAAGCTCGGCGTGCGGGCCGACTTCGTCCGCATCGGGAAATACAAGGGCGCCGCCGAGATGTTCACGAACGGGCCCTCGGAGGCGGGCGAGGCGGTGCAGCGTGAGCTCGTCGGCGAGTACGACCGGCTCTTCATGGAGGGCATCGCCCGCGGACGAAAGTCGACCGCCGCGGAGATCCGCTCGCGGATCGCGAAGGGGCCCTTCATCGCGCCCGAGGCTCGGGACGCCGGGCTCGTCGACGTGCTCGCGTACGAGGACGAGATCGACCGCTTCGTCGAGGAGTCGTTCGGCAAGCGGATGCCGGTCGTCGAGCTCGCCGAGGTCGACGAGGCGCCCGCGTACTTCCGCGCGCCGTCACGGATCGCCGTCGTTTACCTGCAAGGCGACATGGTCGACGGGGAGAGCCGCGACATCCCGCTCGTCGGCATCAAGCTCGCGGGTTCGAGGACCATCGCGCAGGCGCTGCGGCGCGCGCGCGAAGATCGCACCGTCAAGGCCGTCCTGTTCCGCATCGAGACCGGCGGCGGCTCGTCGCTCGCGGCCGACGTGATCTGGCGTGAGGCGATGCTCACGGCGCGGGCCAAGCCGCTGATTGTCTCGATGGGCAGCAAGGCGGCGAGCGGCGGCTACTACGTGTCGGCGCCCGCGCGCGAGATCATCGCGAACCCCGCGACGTTGACCGGCTCGATCGGGATCTTCTACGGCAAGGTCGACACCTCGGGCCTGCTCGACAAGCTCGGAGTCTCCCTCGCGACCTATCGGGCCGAACCGCGCGCCGACGCCGAGTCGTTGTTCCGCCCCTTCACCGACGACGAGCACGAGGTGCTCGGTCGCAAGGTGAAACAGTTCTACGATCTGTTCGTCGGGCGCGTCGCCGAGGGGCGCCACATGACGGCCGACGCGGTGCACGAGGTGGGGCAGGGCCGCGTGTGGACCGGCGAGCAGGCGAAGGCGCGCGGGCTCGTCGATCGACTCGGCGGGATGCGTGTCGCGCTCGACCGCGCCCGCGAGCTCGGTGGGCTGCCCGACGACGCACCGCTCCTCGAGCTGCCGGAGCAGCCTCGCTCGCTGGTCGATCGCGCGCTCTCGCTGGTCGGAGTGCCGAAGCTCGAAGCCACCGAACAGCTCCTCGTGCCGCCGCCGCTCGTCGAGATCGCGCGGGCCCTGTTGCCGCTCACGGTGCTCGGCCTCGATCGACCGATGGCGCGGGTCGAGTGGGTGGTGTCCGAGCCGTGAGTCGCGCGACGGTCCCGCCGGTTCTCGCGGCGACCGATGCACGGCTGCTCGTCGATGGGGTCGTCGCCATCGACGGCCTCACGCTCGAGACCCGCGGCGCCCGCGTGCTCCTCGCGGGCGATGTTGCGCCGCTGCTGCGGGTGCTCTTGCTCGGCGCAAGCCCGACGGCGTCGTCGGGGAGCGCGGGGGTCGCCCGCGGCCGTTTCGAGGTGCTCGGTCGCGACGTTGCCCGAGGAGCGCACCTCGAGGCGCTCGGTGTCGCGCTCGCCGATCCGCCGTTGCCCGAAGGCCACACCGGTGAGTCGTACCTGGTCTGGAGCGGCCGGCTCGCCGGCCTTCGCACCGCCGAGGCGCGCACGCGCTCGCTCGCGTACCTCGAGGGGCTCGTCGGTGTCACGTCCTTCGCGCAGCGGCCACTGGGTCGGCTGGGGCTGCTCGAGCGGAGGCTCCTCGGCCTTGGGGCAGCCACGCTGACCTCGCCCGAGGTGATCGTCGTCGAGGAGCCGCTCGCCGGACTCGATGAGCGCGGGGCCGTCGTCATGCGGACGGCGCTCGAGCTCGCCGGCCGTGAGCGCGCGCTGGTGGCCTGTGTCTCGCGCGTCGGATTCGACGGAGCCCAAGCCGCGCTCCTCGCGGGAGCGACCTCGCTCACCGTCCTTCGTGGCGGGCGGCTGGCGTTCCACGGGGAGCCTTCGAGGCTCCTCGCAGGTGCCCGGCTCTTCGCGGTCACCGTCGTCGCTGCGTCGGTTGCGTTCGAGGATGCGCTGCGTGCGCTGGGCGCGGAGCTCTTCGGCGCCGGCGGGAGCGTGAACCTCGCGGTCTTGCTGCCCGAGGGCGAGACCGCGAAGTCCATCGTCGCCGCGGCTCACCGCGCGAATGCCGCGCTGCTCGGCTGCGTTCCCGTGCTGTGACGCGCGCTCGCAGGGGGGCGCGTCGATGTGGTACGAAACCGCCCATGGACTCGGAAGTCTTGCGAGGCGAGCGCTCGGGGACGGACCCCATCACGGGTCGGCTCGGCATGCTGACGGGCTTCTCGCTCGCGGCGAGCATCCTGCCGATCCCGTTCTTGCCGGATCGCGTGCTCCGGCAGGTGCGCGGCGTCGTCGCTCACGAGTCGGCCTCGCGTCACGGCATCAGCTTGACGACCGACGCCCGCGCTGCGCTCTCGGAGCCTCAATCCGAAGACGCGGTCCGCAACGCGCTCCGCAAGGGCGTCGAGCTCCTCGTGCGACGTGTGCTCCGACGCATCGGACCGCTCGCGCCGCTCGCGTCAGGGCTGCGCGCCTTCGAGGTGTACGCGCTCGGTCATCTCCTCGAGCGATACTTCGGTGAGCTGCGGCGGAGCGACACGGTGCGTCTCGGAGCCGAGGAGGCGACGTCCCTGCGAGAGGCGATCGACGAGGCGGTGCTCCGCACGTTTCATCCCGCGACGACCCCGCGGCGGCTGCTGCTCGGTGAGGGCGTCGAGGATCTGCGCGACGAGTTCACGCGCTGGATTGACTCGCTCCTGATCGCCGGCGCGACCCTGCCGAGCTACCTCGTGCGCCGGCTCGACGCGGCGTTCGACGAGGCACTCGCGGCGCGGCCGAGCCTCCGCTCCGTCGAGGCGCGACGATGAACGAACGAGCGACCCTCGGACGCTGTCGCCGCGTCGTCGTCAAGATCGGCTCGAAGGGGCTTACCGCCGGCGCCGACGGGATGTTCGAGAACCTCGCCGGCCAGCTCGCGCGTGCTCATCGTGGCTCTCGGCGCCGTCGCGAGATCGTCCTCGTTTCGAGCGGCGCGATCGCGCTCGGCGTTCAGCACCTCGGCATGAAGCGACGCCCGACCGAGATGGCCGGGTTGCAGGCCGCCGCCGCGGCGGGGCAGGGCTTGCTGATGCAGCGTTACGGCGAGGTCTTCGGCGCTTGCGGGCTCAAGGTCGCGCAGGTGCTCCTCAGCCACGCCGATCTCGCGAGCCGTGACCGCGCCAACAACGCCCGCGCCGCGCTGAACCAGCTGCTCGAGCTCGGCGTCGTTCCCATCATCAACGAGAACGATGCCGTCGCGACGGACGAGATCCGCTTCGGTGACAACGACGAGCTCGCGGCGATGGTCACCTCGCTGACGGGGTCGGAGCTGCTCGTGCTCCTCTCGGATGTCGAAGGTCTCCTCGACGCGGAGAAGCGCCGTGTCCCGTACGTTCCGCAGCTCGACGCGGCGACGCTCGATCTCGCGACCGCCGAGATCTCCAAGGTCGGCCGCGGCGGGATGAAGAGCAAGCTGGAGTCTGCGCGCCGCGCGACCCTCGCCGGGGCCCACGTCGTCATCGCCTCCGCCTCGCAGCCCGACGTGCTGGCGCGTGTGCTCGGAGGGGAGGACGTCGGTACGCTATTTCCCGCGCGGTCGAAACCGCTCAGCACGCGCAAACACTGGATCGCTTACACGCTGCGGCCACGCGGGGTCGTGATCGTCGACGACGGCGCCGCCCGCGCGATCGAGCGTGACGGCTCGAGTGTGCTCTGCGTCGGGGTCGTCGGGGTCCGTGGAGGCTTCGGCCATGGCGACTTGATTACCGTCAAGACGCTGGGCGGTGACGAACTCGCGCGCGGGCTCGCGGGCATGTCCGCGTCCGAGGCTGCGCGTCTGGCCGGGGTGACCGGCAAAGGCGTCGAGCCTCTGATTCACCGAGACGATCTCGTGGTGTTGCCCCGCTGAGCCGATTCGCTGGCTCTGGCGCGCGTGTGCCGGGGCTCCGTCTCGCGGATCTTGGACCGGACGCGCGACCGGGGATAGCGTCGAGGCAGCATGGGCGGATTCGGTGGACTCTTCGCCTGGACGGTGATCCCGACGGTGCTCGTGGGCGGCGTGCTGCGGATGTTCGTCTTCGAGCCATGGCTCGTCCCGACGGACGAGTGGCTGAACGCCTCGACCGCGCCGACCCTCGACGGCGGCGACCACGTCCTCCTGCTCACCGTGGGCACCCCGAGCGTCGGCGAGCTCGTCCGGTGCAAGGACCCCGAGGAGCCCTCGGCGTTCGTCGTCGGGCGCATCGTCGGCAAGGGCGGCGACATCATCGAGATCGGGACCGCCTCACTGAAGGTGAACGGGCACGGGTACTACTCGTCGAACGCGTGTGCCGAGCGGGGCTACACGGTCATGTCTCCCGAGTCTCAGCAGCGGCTGGACCTCGTCTGCGGTCGCGTCGAGTTCGCTGGCGGCTGGCACTTCATCGGGCGCGTCCCCAAGGCCAAGACCGAGCCTTCGAAGACGTTCAAGGTCGAGCCGGGCAAGTACTTTCTCGTCAGCGACAACCGCGACATCCACGACGACTCGCGCGACTTCGGCGCCGTCCAAGCGGAGCTTTGCGATCGACGCATCGCCTTCCGCCTCTGGGGCGCTAAGGGCTGGACCGACTCGAAGCGCCGGCTCACGCTCGTTCGGTGACATGGGGCTGTGCGTGGCGCGGCGAGCCCCGGCGTCTCTCGACAGCCTGCTTCACGTCGGGCGGAGTTTCGTCGCGCGCTCGCGCTCGGCCATCAACGCGTCGCCGGAGCGTCGCCGACCCCGACCCGCACGACCTTCCACTCACCATCGATCCGGGTCAGCTCGATGTCGGCGTGCTTCTCGACGCCGCCCTTGAACCGCACCTCGTAGTCGAAGCGAACGCGTTCTCCGCGGGTCGTTCGCTCGCCTCGCACCAGCGTCACGTCGAGGTTGGCCTCGCTCGGGTTGAAGTCGGAGCCCCGGACGGCACGGGTCTGCGAAAGCTCTTCCTCAAGCATCTTGCTCGCGCCGAAGGCGGTGAACTGCTTGGCGCGCTGCTGGTCGGCTCGGCTGAAGTACGCGTCGGCAAAGGCGTCCGCGATGGCCTCGGGCGACCCGGGGTCTTTGCGCGCGCAACCGCCCGCGAGCGCGAGCGCGACGAGCACGCTGACGAGTCTCCGAGACCAGAGCATGACCGGGACCATGGACCAGCTCGGCGCGGACGGCAAACCGCAGCAACTCGTCCGCCGCCAGACGGCCGTGGTACATCGATCGGGGGTCGAGGTCAGTGAGCGTCAGGGACGACGAGATCGGCGCAGTGTGTGGCAGCTGTCGGGCCTTTCAGCCCCTCGATGCCCGCGGCTGCCGTCGCTGCGGAGGCGCGCTTCCGTTCGTCGCCGAGCCCGAACCTTCGCCCCGCCCCGTCGTCCCCGCGAGCGAAAACGCGCCGGACGTGATAGCAACGATGATCGAGGAGAATCCGATGGAGCCCGCACGCCACTACGTCTGCCGTTCCTGCTCGAGCGCCGTCCCCGCCGGACACAAGTTCTGCGGTCGCTGCGGCAGTCCCGTTCCGGTCGCGGTTCGCGACGTGAAGACGAACTTCTTCGGGGACATGCAGAACCCGGCGAAGGCGAAGCTGATCTTGATCCGCGGCGAGGGCATGGACGGCCTCTCGATTCACCTCAAGTCCGAGCAGCACATCGTCGGACGCGAGGGACAGCTGATTTTCCCCGAAGATCCGTTCGTCTCGCCGCGCCACGCGAATTTCTTCTACCGCGATGGCGCGCTGGTCGTCCGCGACGAGGGCTCGCTCAACGGCGTGTACATCCGCATCCGTGGGGCAGTCCCGCTCAAGGCCGGCCAGACCTTCCTCGCCGGCGAGCAGCTGTTCCGTGTCGAGGCCGCCGAGCCGATCGCCGACGATGGCCCTGACGGCGACGGCACGGTGTTTTACGGCTCGCCCCGCAAGGAGGCGGCCTTCCGGATCACGCAGATCTTCCGCGGTGACGCCCCGGGTCTCATCGTCAACGCGGCGGGCCGCGCGGTCACCATCGGTCGGGATGGCGTCGACCTCAACTTCCCCGAAGATTTGTTCATGTCCGGCGAGCACTGCCGCGTCGAGGGCCGCGGTCGCGACTTCACCCTCACCGACTTGAACAGCCGAAACGGCACCTACGTCCGCATCACGGACGAGCGCGTCTTGCAGCACGGTGACTACGTGTTCATCGGTCGGAAGTTGCTGCGGGTGGAGATGAACTCGAACTGAGCCCTGGGCCGCTCGGGGTGTGAGCGGCGATTTCGGCGTTGCGTCCTGTGGTGCGATGCTCACGACCTTGAAGGTCGCTCCGCTTCGCTCCTCGGACGCGCCTTGAACTCGCCGCTCCTCCCCATCGCGGGCCGCTCGGGGTGTGAGCGGCGATTTCGGCGTTGCGTCCTGTGGTGCGATGCTCACGACCTTGAAGGTCGCTCCGCTTCGCTCCTCGGACGCGCCTTGAACTCGCCGCTCCTCCCCATCGCGGGCCGCTCGGGGTGTGAGCGGCGATTTCGGCGTTGCGTCCTGTGGTGCGATGCTCA
>Ga0194129_10000461_pt1 | contig 78353 bp, 61 predicted proteins | sample TA2KigCa35mmetaG_FD_150862 | JGI IMG/M metagenome (GOLD analysis project Ga0194129, IMG submission 150862) | Freshwater microbial communities from Lake Tanganyika, Tanzania - TA2015038 Kigoma Deep Cast 35m | ecosystem: Environmental > Aquatic > Freshwater > Lake | place: Tanzania: Lake... | reverse complement strand
AGCTCTGTGTTCTCCCGCTCTAACTCCTTAAGCCGCTTCGCCTCGTTGAGGTTCAGGTGCCCGAACTGCTTTCGCCAACGGTGGTACGTCACGTCGGAGATGTTTTTCTCCCGACAGATGTCCACGATGCTCCTGCCCGCATCCACGTCCCGCAGGATGCGGACTTTCTCCTCCGTACTGTAGCGTTTCCCTTTCATGATCTGGGTCCTTTCTGTTGGACCCAGACCGAACCTTCAAGCGGCTCGAATTTCCGGGATCACGTCACTGGAATCAGAGATTCACGGGAGCGGACTTGGATTCGGATCGGAGACGGCGGATGCCCAGGACGACGCCGAGCACGGAGAGGCTCAGACCGCCGAGGCAGAAGGTGATGACCGTGATGTCCCACAGCGGGCGGCGTGACCACAGCCACCACCAATCGAAGGAGTGCAGGCCGTTGTAGAGCCAGCGGAACAACCGGTTCGTGCGCGTGCTGCGGTCGATCACTTGCCCGGTGTTTGGATCGAGGTGAAACCAGGTGCGCTCCGTATCCGTAAAGCGCACCCGCACCACCGGCAAGGGGCGCATGGCGGCCGCAGGATTGCGGCTGTAGTAGTAGTTGTCGTAGCCGTTGAGCACCCGCGATTCCGCGATCGGTGTGTCCGGACGCAGCCGACGCGCGGCTGACAGCAAAGCCTCGGTGGTCGGCAAGTGGATCTCGCCTGGCTCCGCTCGGGCGGAGATCAAGCGGACGCTGCCATCGCGCAGCGTAGCCCGGTAGAACGGCTGGGCGGCGTAGTGAACGAGATCGGCCTCGACGACGCCGGGCGGAGGCACTAGCCGGGAGAAATCGCCGGGCGTGAGTGGTCGCCCCGTGATGGCCAAGGACTCGGCTGGAGTCGGCGAACGCGGCGGGTTCAGTTTCCCGGGGTTCATGGACATCCACCCGCTGAAGACCCATGTGAGCGTCACGACGCCGAATGCTGAGCCGAGCAGGTAGTGCCAGCGAACAAGTCTTTGCTGGGCGGTTCGTGCCGTCGGAACCCGCCGACGGGCGCGCAGGACTCCTACCCACAGACCGGAGAACGCCAGCAAGCAGCCGGTCGCAGCGATGCAATCGACGACCCAAGCCCAAGTGTCTGGGAACTGCCGGAGCACGTGGGGATAGAGGTAATGAGTGACAGCCCCGAAATAGTTGAGGATTCGTTCCCGTCGGGTGCTGTCCCTGACCACCTCACCTGTCGTCGAGGACACGTAGAGTTCTGTGCCGTCGTCATCATCGAGAGCGAAATGATGCAAAGGACGGTGCGGATTCATCGCGGACGAAACCACCCATTGATCCGATTGCACGGTCCCGAGCAGACGCGGGACTAAACCTGGACGGAAGGTGCGAACGGAATCCAGCGCCTGATCCGACGTGACGCTCGCCAGCTTGCTGCCATCGTCGGCAAACACCACGGCCGGCTGTGCCGCTCCGAGCGTGAATACGTAGGCGGGACGTCCAAGGATTTGGGCGAGGCGAACGCTGTCGGGTCGGATCGGCTCGGAGTCGAGGGCGGTCGGAAGGGCGAGGTTTTTGGTCGGTGTGCCGCGGGTCGCGAAATCCGACGCTTGCAAGCGAGCCAGGGCGTCGCCGGGCGGGAGCGCAGTCGAGCCGAATTGCAGATCGGGAAGTGCGACCAGCCGCTCCGCGCGGGTGAGTTGCGGATACTCCACATACATCATGAAGAGTCCGCTCAAGAACCACGCGGCAAAGAACGCGCAGAGCACGATCCCAAGCCAACGGTGGAGAAGATGGAGGGTGCGTTTCATGGCGAGCGCCTGAGCGATGGCATGAAATCAGAACGTGCGCTTGACGCTCACTTCGGAGCTGCGCGGCTCGGCAAGACGGAGTAGCGTGCTGCCGTTGGTGGCGTAAAATTCATCGGTCAGGTTGCGCCCGCGCAGCGTCAGCGTGGTGCGACCCCGGGTGTAGCCGATGCTGGCGTCGACGGTGGTATAGGCATCGCGCCAGATGCTGTTGTTCGTGTTGGCCGCCACCTTCCCGACATGGCGCACCCCAGCCGTGAACAGCCATGAACCCCACGTGCGCGACCCGAAGAGTCCGGCCACAATCCTGGGTTGATTGGCTGGAAGGTTGCCCGCACGGGAGATGATCCCGGTGCCTAGGTTCTCGTTGAAATCCTCGAACTCAATCTGCCAGGTGCAGGCGAGATTGGCTTCGAGTCGCCAATCGCGCGTCGGCGAGAGGGCGACCGCCAGTTCGACTCCTTGTGAAACCTGCGCGCCGATCTGTTGGTTGATCCGAGCGCCCGTGACAGGATCGAGAGTCGAGGTCAGAATATCGTTCTTCTCGATGTCGAACAGGGCGAGTGTGGCGTCGAGTTTGTCATCCCAGAAGCTCGCCTTGGCCCCGACCTCGAGCTGCCGTCCCTTTTGCAGAGCAAAATCGTTCTGCGTGGCCGTCAGGCTGACCAACTGCGAGACCGGTTGGGCCGCGCGACTGTAACTCGCGTAGAGATTGAGCGAGGGCGTGGCGCTCCAGATCGCACCCGCCCGACCGGTGACCGGAGTATAACGTTTATTGAACGTCGGCGCCCCCAGCAGCGAAATGCGCTCGGTATCGATCTGTTCCCAGCGCAGCCCGCCCACGAGCTTCAAACCGGGTGCGACGTTGAACACGTCCTCCACGTAGAAGGCCAGCGTGTCCACGATAATGTCCGCCGTCTTGGTGTAGCGAACCGCCGGGCCGGGGCTGCGATCCGGGGCGAGCAGGCTGACACTAGCGGGCGTTGGCGCAGCGGGCACGCCGGGGTTGCCGCTGTTACGGATCTGATCGTTGGTATCGTAAAGCGCGCCAACCAGAAACTGGTTGGGCCGACCGGCCAGCGAGTGGTTTAGCGAGAGATCGGACCGATTGCCCCACTGTAGGTCATCGCGGTAGATGAGCAGGAAGCTGCTGCGATCCACGAGCTGTGTCGCGGGATTCCACGTATAATTCTCGGTGTTGCGCCAGTCGAGCACTTGCGTGGCGGCATAGAGTTCGTTGCGCAGCATCCAGCCAGCGGGGAGCTTCACCTCGGCGATGACCCGCCAGAAGGAGTTTTCCGTGTCGGCGAAGTTGTCGGGGTTGTTATAATTAAGCCGCCGCGGGCGCAGGTCGATGCGCGGATTGATAAGACGATCCGTGGCGGTGTTTACGCGCCGCACCTCGGGCGTCGCGTTGGGAATCGTGGTATTGACGACCGCATCGTAGATCACGGGCGTGCCGTAGTAGCTCTCGATGTTGTCCTTCAGGAAAACTCCCGTGAACGTGAGGCTTAAGACTGGCGAAGCCTGCCAGCGCACTGCTCCGGAAAAGCCGTAGAACGTGGAGCCGCTTCCCTCGACATAGCCGCCGTTCGATTGAAGGCTGGCGTCGAAACGGTAGGCCAGCGCGGGCGAGCCGAGCGGGCCGCCCATGCCGAGGCCGAACCGATACGCATCCCAGGCACCGGCGGTGGCTGTTACCTCTCCTTGCGCAATCGAGGGCGGCAGCTTCGTGACATAGTTCACCGCGCCGCCGACCGCTCCTTCGCCGTAGAGCAGCGAGGCCGGGCCTTTGAGAATTTCGATCCGGTCGAATAGGAAGGCATCGAGCGGACGCGACGACTGGGAGTTCGTGTTCTGCCGGATACCGTCGCGCATGACAGTGACGTCATTGCCGCCAAACCCCCGGGTGGAGTAGCTTGGGATGGACCCGACGCCAATCGACCCCGTCATGCCGACAGCAGCCTCGATGGCTTCGAGCGCGGTGCGCGCCCCGCGAAGCTGAATCGCCTCCTGTGTGACGATGGAGACACTGGCGGGCAATTCCCGCAGCGACAGATTGAGCCGGGAACCGGTGCGCGAGGTCGCATCCAGCGGTAGCGAAAAGTGTTTCTCCTTCTCACCGGTGACTTGGAAGCGCTCCAGTTGGATCGTTTGCTCCGGTGGAGAAGTAGGCGGCGATGAAGTTGTCGTTTGGGCGGTTGCGACAGTCGCGACCGCAAGGAAGGGAATGAGGGATGAGCGAGGGAAAGACATGATGGTAGCTCAGCAGGTAGAATTCACGGAAAGCGCCGGATCTGGGCATGAAGCGGCCCAAGACCGACAGGCAGGAACAAGCAGAGCAGTCGCCCGCGACGGAGCGGCTGCGGCACGGACAGGTGCTTGACCTAGCTCAGGGGTGGCCCGCAGGCCGGAGCGTGGCGCGCGAGCAACGCGCGCGGCATGGAGTGCCCAACGGGTGTGAACGACGTTCTGACGACCGCAAAACGCGTAAGCCGGAAAAAGACAAAAAGTAACCAGAGCAGACCGCCTTGGGTGAAGAGTGCGATGATGCAGCCGACAGAGCATTCATCGGCCGGCGACTCCTGTTCAGGCGAGGAATGGCCGCAGCCAGCATGATCCTTGCACGCGAGGGCTAGCGCCTTTGCCAGGATGGGCGGCAGGTTGCCAGAACGGCCTTCGTCAACCGAGGCCGACGCACGGGAAGCCTTCGCATGGCCGTGCAAACGGGAATGGCTGTCTGCATCATAGGCCAGCCAGAGCATGGCCGAGACCAGCACAATCGCCAACCAAGCCGTCACCCGGACCCACGCAGGTGGGGTTCGGCGGAGCGGACTGGAGGTCAAAAAGGTCATTCGCAGTAAGACTCTAGCAAAGTCGTCAAGGGGGTGGCGATACCTCAATGCTGTCTCACCTTAAGTCTTTGAATGTCAGCTGGTTGTCTGAGTGCAAAGTCGGCTCGCTTGTATCAATATCTGCAAATAGTTCTGGGATAGGTACTTTTGAAAGTGCGTGAAGAGAGAGAACTTGCACGAAGGTCGTCAGATTTGTAGCAATGCCGAGCTGCTTGCGGGTCGTCGCGAGGGCGAGGTACACGCAGATGGATGCCCAGAGCTGAAGGCGCACGGCATTGTCGCTGGTGCCGTAGAAAGTCTGTATGCGCAGTCCGTGCTTGAGCCAGCCAGTCCTTGGCAGAACGGCTTCGTGGAGTCCTTCCACGGCCGCTTCCGCGATGAGTGCCTCAACCGCGAACAACTCTGGACGCTCACCGAGGCACGGGTGGTCATCGAGGACTTCCGCATCGACTACAATACGCGGCGGCCGCACAGTCGGCTTGGCTACCGCAGCCCTGTGAACTACGCCCAACTTACTGCTGCCCCGACTCCGGTCGGCCTCCGGCCTCCCTCCGTCGGGACAGCTTCAACGACAACCGATAGATCAACCCATAACTACATCCCGGACTAACACTCGGGGTGGCTCGAAAAGTTGAGGCCGGTCAGGGCGCTCGAACCGCCGGCGCCAAGGCCGCACGACATCGAGGCGAATTAGCGCTGGCCGGAACCTGCCGACCGACTTAACGCGACGCAGCAACCGCAGCGGCGTGCTTCTTCCGCAGGCGAAGCGTCACGGCGAAATCACGCTTGGTCGGCTTTGTCGGCGGCCAATACCCGGACTCGAACGGGTTCTCCACGACGGTGCTGTAGCGCTTTCCATGAGCGGGAGCGCTCTTCTTGATTTGGGCTACGGCCCGCGCAAGTTTCTGGAGGTCGGTCGGCATTTCAGGCTTATTCGAAAACAAGGTAGGGCACGCGTAATTTTTGTCCACCGCGAAGCAGGGTCAGCTTTCGTTGGGTCTCCATCAGGACAAACCGGCTGTGCCGTGGAAAAATGACTTCGCGTTGTTCTGGGTATTTCGCACCGATGGCATCGAAGATCGGGGCGAGATCACGAGCCGTGCGCGGTGCGCGAATCTCCCAGATCACGCCATGGCGGTTGAGAAACGCCGCACTGGTGGACACGCGGCGGGATCGACTGGCGCTCATGCCAATGCGCGGATTGACGAAGAAGCCCTGCTTCAAGATGGGGCGCATGAATTCGGCGCGCTGCGCCGAGCTGCCAAAATACCAACCGCGGAAAACGGGACGCCCCGAGTCGTCACTTTCCAGGTGGGCGATGATGCGCGCCATGGTCTTCCGCCATTCGCGCGCGGCAGACGCGGACGATGTGATCAGATTCTTGAATGGCTCCTCGTCGTCGCCCCAAAGCTTGATGGCTTGCGTGACAGGGCTGGTGGACTCGCGCGCGAGCACCTTGGTAGCCTCGGCGACAGGCACACCTGCAACCGACAGTAGATCCGCGGCGCGACGGAGAGAACGCTTCGCACGCATGACGCGAAGGTCAGGTGGACAAGGGCAGGAGGTCAACGGTGCAGAAAGGAGCTGAAGTTTGCGCGTGGACATTGGCAATCCCCGACGTGGATATGAGGCTGGAATCAACTGCAATCACCGGCACGTCCAGATCCAAGGCCGAAGGCTCGGATTGATAGAGCGCTCGGACCTTGGGCATCAGTTTGCGCGCGAGGACTGCCCACGGTCGCCAGTCACGTTGTTCGTTGGCGCGCGCGAGGGCACTGCGAGTAATCGTGCCGCGAAATCCGAGGTGATAACTCAGGCCGCGCTGGGCGCGCAGGCCTGCCTCGATGTCGCGCAGACTTTGTCGGAAGGTCATCTGTGCAAAGCAAAGCGCGAGGAAGTGGTCCCATGGCGAAAGCGCATCGGCGCGAGGCGTGATAGCTCCGCTGGCTTGGTAGGCGCGCTGGAACTCCCAATGTGGGATGCGCGCCATGATCTGGGCGAAGACAGCTTGGCCGGTGTTCACCCGGCCAGTTTGCACCCGACACGCCCGTCGGCTTCAAATCGTGAGCAGCTCGAAAACGCCGCTTTTGTCTCCCGGACAGGTACTTACGCGATCAATTCAGCCGTTAAGTGGGACGGCATTGGGCGATACCTGTGGTCGGCGCCTGCCGATAGGCGGGTCACTGTAGCATCGAACGTGGCATGTGAAATGGACCAAACGGCCTCCCATCCACCGTCGGACTCGTCAAAGCCCCTGATTCAATGGGATGCCAGATGCCGTCGCCCGCGAGACAATGAAGATCGCTAAGACGGACTATGGTGATCGTGCCGCTGCGCACCGCCTCCAAGTCGAGTGCCGTTGGTGGAGCTTCCACAGAAAAGAGGTCGTCGAACTGGCAAAAGCCCTGCGGACCACCGTGGTCCGTTTACACGGTCAAAAATAGATCGCTTCAGGCAGGTGCAATTCGCGACCGCAGGGTCTTGACGACTTTGCTAAGATGGGTGCGTGACCGATGCCGTCATCACTGCCCATAAAGCCAAGCATCTCCTTTCGCATGTGTTGGTGGTCGCCGCAGTGAGGCGCTGGCCGGGGGTGGCCTTGGGGGAAAGCGGCGAGACGGCCACGGGATTCTACGCCGACTTCGGACTCGTCCGAGTTCCCGGAGCCGGAGAACTTTCGGCCCTGACCGACGATATGGCTCGGGTGCTTCGTAACTTTCGGACTTTTCGTGATGTTAAGCTCACTCCGACCGAAGCCCTGCGTGCCTTTCACGGACAGCCGTGGAAGCTAAAGCAGGTGGCGGCTATCGCGGAATTGGAAGCCCGCATCGTTTGCTACGAACTCGATGGGTTCATCGACATCTGCGAATGCGCAATCAAGGAACCGCGCGAGCTGCGTGCCCTGCACCCTGAGAAATTCTTACTGACGGAGGCGCATCCGGTGGCGTGGTCTGATCGCGGCAGCCTGCATCCGTATGCCCGGATCAGCGGAGAGCTTTTTCCTGCACCGCCGCCCTGCGAGTGTTGCTCACCGTGAACGATCCCATCCACTCATTCGTTGCGGGTCAGAGTCCGAGCCAGCCGTCCGTTACGATTGTGACTGGATTTCTTGGCGCGGGGAAGACGACTTGGTTGAGCCAAGTGCTGAGCGAACCGGCGGGCCTGCGTCTGGCCGTCGTGGTCAACGACGTTGGTGCCGTCAACATCGACGCTGCCTTGATCCGAAAAATAGAGAACAAGGATGGCCAGCGTCCCACCACGATCGAACTCGGAAATGGCTGCATTTGTTGCAGCGTGCGCGACGAACTGGCCGAGACGGTGGCCGAACTGGCCGCCCGGCGGGAGCATGACCATATCCTGATTGAGTGCTCCGGCGTGGCCGAACCGCAGTCCCTCGTGCGGCTGTTCAGCGAACGCAACCCGTTCGGCCGCCGCTTGAGCGATTTTGCCCGGCTGCACGCCGTGCTCGCAATCGTGGACACGCCTGAGTTGTTGCGGCTTTGCGGTCAGCACGCGGACCTCCCGCTCAAACGACGTTTCGTCAATTCCGACGAGCGGCCGAAGCCCCTTGCCGAACTGATGCTCCAGCAAATCGAGGGCGCTGACATTATTGCGCTGAACAAATCTGACCTGATCACCGGAGCCGAGAACGAGGAGGCTGCAGCGATGGTGCGCGGCGTTAACACGCGGGCTGAGATCCATGCCAGCACCCGGAGCCGGCTTCCGGAGGGTATTTGGCCGGGCGCCAGCCGTTATGAGGCACGGGACGATCAACCGGCGACCTGGGTGCGCGTGCTCAACCAAGCGCGCGGTCAGGCAATCCCCGGGCTCCACGCCGCTGTGTCGGAGACGCGCCGCGGACCAACCTGCGCCGTTCCCGAGGAAAACTCCGCCGATAAATACGGCCTCAAGACCTTTCTTTTTTCGGAGCGGCGAGCACTGCGCGAAGAGTATTTTCAGCGCCTGCTCGCGGCCGGACTGCCCGGAGTGGTGAGAGCCAAGGGATTCTTTTGGACGCGCGGGCGACCCGACGACATCGGGTTCGTTTCGTTGGCAGGCGGCGTGGTCAGCGTAGAGCCTTCCGGCACGTGGGCGGTGGCATTGCGCGATCAAGGCATCCTGACGATGAAGGAAATTCCCGCGGGGATACTCGCACTTTGGCGCGAGCCCTATGGAGATCGCCGGCAGGAAATTGTCTTCATCGGTCGGGATATGGATGAGGCGGCGTTGCGAACCGCGCTCGAAGCCTGCCTCGATCCCGCGCCCATCGCTTCCGGGTTATCCACCAACCGGGAGGGCCTGGCTCCTTGAGTCTTGTCGAGAAACATCTTCGCATCGTCGCGGACCTCGGACGATGGCCGGATGCCGATGAGCGCTTTCGGGCGATCATCGACGCGGGACGCCGGTTTCCTAAGCTCGATGCGTCCTGCCGGACTGACGAACGATTGGTTCCGGGCTGCGTCTCCCGACTGTGGCTCATGTCTGAGTGGCGGGAGGGGCTTTGCTATTTCCACATGGATGCAGAGGCCCGGATATCCAAAGGCTTGGCGGCATTGGTCTGCGAATTCTATAGCGGCGAGCACCCCGCGGACGTCCTGACCACCGAGCCTACGTTCATCCAGGAAATCGGTCTCAGCCGGATGATCTCGCCCAATCGCAGTAACGGTATCGCCGGCTTGCGCGGCCAGATCAAAGTATTCGCGGCAAACTGCCTCAACCGGACGCAGCCGCCTTCGTGACCTTGCCGCTCCATCAGCCCATTCAAATCCCCTCCATGCCCATCCTCGATGCCCGTGATCTCGTCCATGCTTGGATGAGCGCCGTCAACTCCCGTCAAATCGCCGATGTGCTCTCGCTATATGCGGATGATGCCGTCCTGCTGCCGACGTTTTCGCCCAACACCATCCGCACGGAGGAAGCGCGCCGTAATTATTTTGAACAATTGGCAGCGCGTCCGGGGCTGTCGGTCTCTTTGCACGAGAAGACGCTCAGGGTTCAACCTGTCTTCGGCCGCGTGGAGATTGCCAGCGGGATCTATCGCTTTCACGTTGAGATCGACGGCAAACCTCTCGTGTTTGAGGCTCGGTTCAGTTTCCTGGTCGATACCGCCCGGCCCAAGCCGGTCCTGCATCATCACTCTTCTCAGATTCCCCGGACCTTATCGTGATGACTGCCTCGCTTCACAGGCGAAATATTGACCAATCAATTCGAGCGTCGGTTGATAACTTGAGCTAGGGGCACGGACGTGGGAATGCGTTATTGCGGCTGTAACTCCAACTTCGTGGCGACTGGATTCACCAAGATTCGACCGTTTCCAGACCCATAAGAAAACAGCGCTTCCGCTACCGCATCCTGAAAGTGAATTGCTCGCCGAGGTCTTCGGCCCGGACCACGGAGTGGGCGCGCGCAGCGCGGTCGGCATGGGCTCCCTCCCCGGCAACATCGCCGTGGAGATCGAGGTGATCCTCGAGCTGCACTGACGGGGCTTGGCGGCGGCCGGGGCCGCCTGACCCTCCAAGGAGGCGTCCGGCGGTGCTCCTCCCGTCAAGCGGCGGCGCGGAATGCGAAGGCGAACAGGCTCGCCCGCTGGAGGCGAAAGCGCAGGCGAAGGGGGCGCCCTCGCAGCGCGGTGATCGGGCCGCCACGCCATGAAACCGAGTGCCGCAGCGAGTCGCCGCGCACCGGTTCCGATGGGCCGAAGCCGGGGATCGGTCGGCCATCGAGGTCGAGCGGTTCGACGGTGAGCACCCCGGCCGCGCCCACGTCGGCGTTGACCTCAAGGCGGTCGCCGCCAAACACCAGCGGAATCGTCGTCAGCGTGCCGGCTTCGTCCGCGGCATCGCGGGACACGAAGCGATCCAGCTTCCACGAGGCGAGCCCGATGCCGCCGCCCTGCTTGGACATGCCGTGCGCGTGGTTCATTCCTGCGTAGTAGAGCCGGATCTCGTCGCCGAAGCGGACCGCCTGCGACTGCGTGACCACCATCCCCTCATCCCAGGCACCGGGTTCCTGCGGGAGGCAGGAGGTGCGGAACGGGCGCTCCCAATGCTTGAAGTCACGCGAGACGGCAAGTTGCAGGTCGATGCCGCCGACGTTCGACCGCGAGTGCGGGCCGGTCTCGCGGTTGATCGTGAAGATCCACGGGAAGCCGACGATGCAACTCTCCGCCGCGTAGAAACCGCTGCCGTAGAATTCCGTGCGCAGCGCGGCCGGATCGTCCGGCGCGTCGGTCAGCAGGCTCCGGATACGTTCGATGCGCGCCGCTGATCCAGCGTCGTCACGGGCGTCGGGCCGCAGCGCCGGCTCCGGCTGCGACCAGTTCAGGAAGTCCGTGGACGTCGACACATCAAACACGCGGCGGCGCGCGCCCCCGATGTCGGCGAAGACCTTGAGCAACGCGACGTAACGCCCGCTGCGCGGATCGCGGAAACCCGTCACGACGTCGCTGCACTCGAAGATGCGCCCCGGCGAGTACCGCCGCCACGTCAGTCCATCCGGCGACACCAGGGTGAGGGCTCCGCGGTCGGGTCCGCTATCGATCCAGCAGATCGCCTTGTAGCGCCGGCTCGGATCCGGGTCAGAGGGATCATGGATCACCGACGCGAGTTCGACGCTCTTCATCACCACGTTGGTGCGGATGCCGGTGCGGCTAGGCACGGTGCCGATCAGGGGTTTCTCCCAACGGATGCCGTCGCGGCTGGTGGCCAGGCACGTATTGGAGCGCTCGGGGAACAGATCGCCGGTGTCGGTGATGTACCACATCCGGAAGAGCCCCTCGGACGCATCGTACCGGACGTCGCCGTAGATCTGGACCCAGCGGTGCTCCCACGGTTGGTCCGCGACCAGAAGCGGATTGGCGGGATGCTTCCGGGCTTGATGCTGGCGGGCGGAGAGACCGGTGGAGGAGGCGACGAGGAAGTCGTCGATGAAAAGCTGGGAGAAGGTCCCCACATCGTGAGGCGCCGAACCGTGAGCTTCAGCGGAGGCCCGCGCGTCGGCGCGATCCGGGCCGGGAGCGCCGCTGGATTCGCTGGCGCCAAGGGATTCGGAGGCACTGCCGGGAAGGCCGCCGCGGCCGGCTGCGCGCGGCACACCCGCGGAATCCGAGGCTCCCGAGGCCCCCTCGCCGCCGGGGCCGGACGTGGGATCACCGGGGCTGGGCCGCGGGTTACCGCGCAGCGGCAGCGCCGCCAGGAGGCCAAGACATGCGCTGTGGCGAAGGAAATCGCGCCGTCTCTGGGGATCGTGGAGGCGAGCGAACCGCATGGAAACATCCCGCTGCATCGCCCGCCGCGAGGCAACGCGATTCCACTGGTCAAGGGCGACAACCACCCGAGAACGGCGGGCGCAGACGCGGACCCAGGACACACTGCAAAGCCGGACCCTCCAAAGGGCGTTCAGACACTTCGCCCGTGCCGTGGTCCGTGGTGGGCGGAGTATCGGCGCGGACCGTGAGCGTTCGATTGCGGACTGCGCTGTGGCGACCGCCTGCTTCCTCCGCAAGGACGGATCCCGGATCAAAATCGCGTCGCCCTCGGGCGTCAGGGGGCGGGGACGATCCGCTCCAGGGGTTCCCCGGCGGCGAGGCGGCGGATGTTCTCGGCGATCGCGCCCCAACGGTAGGCCATCGTTTCCACCGTCGGCTTGTGGGGCGTCATGATGACGTTGCTCAGCTCATGGAAGGGCCGACGCGAGGGCAGCAGGTTTTGGCCGGGCGCGGGGTACTGGTACCACACGTCCAGCCCTGCACCGGCGATCGTGCGCGTCCGCAGTGCCTCGTAGAGGGCATCCTCGTCGATGACGGGGCCACGGCCGACGTTGACCACGAAGGCGGTCGGCTTCATGCGCTGGAATTCGCGCGCGCTGAGGAGGCCGAGCGTGTTCGTGACCGCCGGGATCGCGACGACCACGAAGTCCGCCTCCGGCAGGGCGGCGTGCAGCTGATCGAGCCCGTGCACGGGAACCCCGGGCGCCTCGCCGCGGGACTTCTCCGGCGTGCGGGTGAGCACCCGCACGTTCATGCCGACGAACTGCCCCCAGCGCACCAGCTGGCGCCCGATGTGTCCGAGTCCGAGCACGAGCAGGCTCCGGCCGCGCAGCTCCGGGAGGTACGGGCGCTGCGGCGTCCAATCGCCCCGGCGCAAGGCGGCGTCGAGACCGAAGAGGTCACGACCGAGGGCGAGCATGAGGAGGAACGCCTGTTCCGCCACCCCGTACTCGTGTCCGTAGACATTGCAGACGGTGCACGCCGGCGGCAGGCCGGCGAAGTCGATGCCGTCGACGCCCGCGCCGGGCGAATGCACGAGCCGGAGCCGGCAGCCGCGGGGGTCGCGCCATGCCGCCTTGTAGGCGCCCCAGACGAGCACGTCGGCGTCGGAGAGCAGCGCGGCCATGGCCGCGTCACTCTCCGCACCGAAGCTGCGCAACGTGTGGCCGGCCGGGAGGGCCGCGTGCAACTCGGCGCGGAAACGTTCGTGGACCGCGATGGTCAGGGTCGAGGAGGTCATGGCAGGCGTCTGGGAAGAGGATCAGTCGAAGAGTGATTCACCGGGCGCAAGGTGCCGGCGGCAGAGCTCGCGGTCGAGCTCCACGCCGAGCCCCGGGGCGTCGGTCAGCTCGACATGGCCATCGCGGAAGAGCGGGACATCGCGCCGGACGAACTCGCCGACCCAGGCGGATTCGACGAAGTGGTATTCCAAGCCGAGGAAGTTGCGGCTGGCGACGCCGGCATGGGCCGCGGCGATCGTGGCCAAGGCACCGCCATTGCCATGGAAGGCGACCGGCAGGTGGTGCAACTCGGCGTAGTCCGCGATCCGGCGCAGTTCGTGGAGCCCGCCGCAGAAGAGCACGTCGGGATGCAGGATGTCGCAGGCGCCCCGGTCGATGAAGAGCCGGAACTGCTCCGCGATGAACATTTCGCCGACGCAGATCGGCACCGACACCTTCGCCCGCACCTCGGCGCAGGAGTCGGGGTTGGTGATCGGCGTGGGGTCCTCGAGCCAGAGAAGGTTGAGCGACTCGAGGGCGTTCGCGACCCGGATGGCGTCGGGCACGTTGTACTGCATGTGGCAGTCCACGCAGATTTCGAAGTCCGGCCCGGCCGCGCGCCGCACCGCCTGCAGACGCTCGACGATCCGGTTGATCTGACGCAGAGAAAGCGTGCGGTTCCAGATGTCTCCGACGCATTCGGTGGCCATGTAGTCGATGTCGAACTTCATCTGCGTGAAGCCCGACGCGACGGTTTCGGCGGCCATCTTTTCCCAGGCGCCGAGATCGGTGACATCGTCCGGCGAACTGCGGTCAAGGTACACCTTGGCGCGGTCGCGGTACTTGCCCCCCAGCAGGACGTAGGCGGGCGTCTTCAATGCCTTGCCGATCAGGTCGCACAGCGCGATGTCGACCCCGCTGGCCGCCCAGGCGACCGGCCCCCACGGCGTCGCCGTCGGCGAGCACATCGACACCGCGATCGCACCGCCCGGCATCACGGTGCCCTGGCGCGGGGTGAGAGGATTATGCGGCGCCACTGTCCCGTAGATCATTTCCGAGATCAGCGCCCGGGCGGTGAACGCGTCGCGCCCGCGGAAGAAGTCGCGCATGTACGCGAGCCCCTCGCGCACGCCCATGAAGTTGTCCACCTCGCCCAAGCCGTAAACGCCGGCGTCGGTGTCCACCCGGACGATCACCTTGGAGAGCGTCGACGTACCGCCGCCGACGCCGTGGTTGCGCGGCCCGACGAGCCGCATGGAACGAATGTCTGTGATTTTCATGAGAGGGTTGCGGGGGTTGCCGATAGGAACCTCCGAGCTTACCACTCGCGGCTCGCGTTGCTGGGGGTTGCAGGGTGTGCAGGGGTTTTGCGAAGGGCGCTGAGGGCGCGGGAACAGCACACGCGGCGCTGAGCCGCAGGCTGGAACGGGTTGCAGTCGTAACTGTATACATTTGGATGCGGCGCACCGTTGCCAGTCAAGGGACATATGGCCACCCCCTCGCCTGCGGGCGGTGCGCTCGCTTGGCCAGAGGGTCCAAACCGGCTGGTGCAGCCGGCGCGAAGCCCTCCGCGTCACGCCGGCACGAAGCATTCGCGATCATGCGTGCGCGAAGCCCCCGGTGCGCGCGTCGCTGTTCTCCACCGCCGGGGCCAAAGCATTGACGCCGGGTCCGACCCTGGAATCACCTTCACGGTCGCGCTCTGTTTCTGGCCTTGGCCATCGCTGGACGTGGCACGGCCGCGCGGACTGAATTCGACCACGTGCCGCGCGTTCGATGGCAAAGGGCAAAGCGAGTCGTCTTCGCAGACTGGACCCCCTCCGAAAACTCGAGGAGAGGTCGGACCTATGGAATCGGGGCACTTCCACCCGCCCTCCTTTGGCACTGGCGAATCGGAGAGTTCCACTGGATCGCGCGTGACGGCCAGAACAGGCGTCCCGACCGGATCGGACCTGCCGCCGATCGCGCGCCGCTCCGGCGGCGACCTTACTCCTCCACGACCCACAGCGAGTGCCGGGAACTGACCCGGCGGCTCTCGCTGTAATGATGCACGGAGACGCCCGTGTCCTCAAGCGGCGTCGGGCGGCAGACCAAGAACTCGGCCCAGTCGCCACCGAGGTGGGCAACGAAGGCGAGGTGGAAGTGCTCGACCGTTTGGGGACCGGTCGGTTCGCCGAAGAAGAGCACCGGGCCCGTGTCGACTTGGAAGTAGCGATGCCGGTCGCTGTAGTTCACGGTTCGGACCGGGTATTCGACGGTGACCTCGCCACCCGGGATACCGTGGGTCGTCCGTGCAACCACCTCGCGGGAGCCCCGCAACTCGACGATGACGTCCTCGATCGCTTCGAGCCGGCGGGCGGGCCGCCGCCGCAGGTCCAGCGAATGACTCTCGAAGGCGGCGACCGGATCGACCGCGGCGCGCTCGGGTTGCCGCCCGAGGCTGGGCGGGCTGAGCATGACCCCCTTTTCGGAGCGATCGAAGCGCTTCAGGATGAAGAACTGCCCGGCGCCGCAGATCGCGAGCATGTCCGCGTTGGGTTGGTGCCAGACATCGCGTTCGACGAACACCTGCTCCGTCTTGCAGGAGACCCCAAGACCAAACACCTCCTCGCGGCCGCCGCGCGAGACCGTTGCGATGCAGTCGAGCGGCATCCGCACGTCGTTGAGCGTGGTTGGCGGCGGGCGCGAGACCGTGGTCGGCATGCGCTTGGTGGTGTCGATGCGCCACCGGATGAACGAGCGCGCGAAGTGACAGACATCATCGCGGGTAGAAGTCGGGGGCATGGCGGAGGGCGAGGTCATCGGGAGCCGAGGGTCACATCACGGGAGCCGAGGGTCAGGCTTTGTCCTTTGCTGTCACCGTGCGATCCGCGCCATTCCGACCCGGCCGGTCGCCTGCTGAGCGTTCGACGGCAAAGGACAAAGCCTGACCCTCTGGGCGGTGGTGTGACCCTCTGGGCGGTGGTTCACTGAACTTGACGGACACAACTGGGCCGTGGAATCGAAATGGGTATTCGGGGTAGAATCCTAGACTCGCAGGTCTACGCGGTCCCTTGTCTGGGAACAAGGACCTCCTCACAAGGACGCAGCCACCCCCTCATCCCCGCGAGGTTGGCCTACTGGTAAAATGAGATGAGCAGTTTCCATCGCCGGAGTATAGGCCGGGCGGGTTCGGGAACCGCGGGGCGTCCGGGCACCGCGCCGCCATCGCTCCGTCGCCCGTCCCGCGCCGTTGGGGACGACCGTCCTCTCCTTTCGGTTCGATCGGCACCCGTCGGGCGCGGTGTGGTCCGCGCCCGACGCTCGGGTGGAGAGGACTCTCACGGCGGGCCTTGCGGCGGGCTTGGCGGGGGACCTGACGGGGGGCCTAGCGAGGAGCGGGCAGCGACGGGCCGAAAAGGAGCACGGTGATCACGATCACGACCCAGCCCACGAGATCGAGCCAGATGCCGTGGCGCATCATGGCGCGCAGCGGGACGCACCCGGTGCCGTACGCCATCGCGTTGGGTCCGGTGGAGACGGGCAGGAGGAAACCCATGGAGCAGCCGAGGCAGGCGGCCAAGGCGGGCTTGAGCGGATCGACCCCGGCGGCTTGGGCGACGGCGATCGCAATCGGGACCACCATGGTTGCGGACGCGGTGTTCGTGGTCGTCTCGCTCACGACAATTCCAACGGCGGTGAAAAGGATCGTCAGGCCGATCACCGAGTGGGTCTGGAAAAGCCCGGACAGGCCCTGACCGATCCAGTGGGCCAGACCGGTGGAGAACATCAACTCGCCGAGGGCCATGCCGCCGGCGAACAGGAGGATGGTACCCCAGTCGATGCCGACGGCGTCGCGCCACTCCAAGGTGAACGACTCGCGGGACCGATCCGCCGGCAGGAAGAACAGGATCGAAGCGGCGAGCAGCCCCACGATGCTCTCGGGCAGGTGCGCGGAAACCCACGCGTACGTGGGGCTCGCCGCGCCCTGCGGGGCGAGGGCGGAAACCAGCCCCGGCAGCATCCAGAAGCCCACGGCGAGGGCGAACACCGTCACCACATTCACCTGCCCGCGGGTCCAGGGACCCAGACCGGCCCGCTCCGCCTCGAGCCAGCGGCGATTGTCGGACAGCAGGAGGGTCGGGAACGGACACTGGCGGCTGAAGCGCCAGACCAGGAAGACGGCGAGCACGACGGCGATCGGGAGTCCCAGACTCATCCACTGGAAGAACGTGACCTTGTAGCCCAGCAACCGTTCAAGGGCACCGATGCCGATGAGGTTCGGGGGCGTGCCGACGGGCGTTGCCATTCCGCCCACGGACGCGCCGAAGGCGGTGATGAGGATCAAGCCGGCGGCGTAGGGGGTGGCGCGGAAGTTGGAGACCCCCTGCCGGGCGCCGATTTCAGCGAGGATGGAGACCGCGATCGGGAGCATCATCGCGGTCGTGGCCGCGTTGGAGACCCACATGGAGATCAACGCCGTGATCCCGCCGAAGGCGGCATAGAGGCGGAGCGGACTCGCGCTGACCCACGGCAGGGCGAGGAGGACAAAGGCGAAGCGCCGGTTGAGCCCGTGCTTCAGCATGGCCTGTCCGAGGAAGAAGCTCCCGATGAACAGGAGGATGACCGGGTCGGCGAAGGGCTTGAACACCTCGCGGGCCGAGCCGAGGCCGGCCACGACGCACAGCGACGGGGCCAGCAGGGCGGTCGCGGCCAGCGGGATCGCCTCCGTCATCCACAGCACGAGCGCCATCGCGACGATCGCGAACAAGTGCCGCGCGTCCGGCGGGAGTCCGGGAAACGGAATGAACCAAAAGACCGCCAGCACCGCCGGGGCGAGGTACCACCCCAGCCGCTTGCGCCACCGCTCAAAACGTTCCTCGGCCTCGGAGAGTTGCTCGCGTGGGGCAGTCGAAAGAGAGGGTGAAGCCATAGGGGGTAGCCGCGTCGGCGAAGCCGGCCGCTCCCGCACTTAGGAGGAAACCGGGCCGCGAAGGCGAGGACCGATTCGGGGAACGTGCCCCCCCGCGCCGCCTCTCCCTCGCGCACGCTCGCCGGCACCTACTCCGACCGCACCGGAATCCGGTAGATCTCCGCGTCGGCCGTCCAGTCGCGCGTCTCGCCGTGGGAGCGGGCAAAGAGGCGCGTCAGGTGCAGCACGATCTCGCCGGTGGCCCGGTCCTCGCGGGCCGAGAAATTCGAGAGCGCCAAATCCGGGCTGTCGTCCGGACGGCGGTCGTCGACCACGCGCACCGTGCGCTCCATCAGACGACCAGACCCGCGGTCCACCTCGCCCACGACGAACGGATAGCGCGGCCGGTTGCCGCGGGGGTTTTCCGGCGTGAGGTTGCCCAGCCAGAAGATCCGTCCGCTCGAATGGGTCAGCAACTGCGAGCACGACGACGGCGAATGGAAGGTCGTGCCATCCGTGTAGGTCCAAGGCGCCGGAGTGGTCCAGGAGCGTCCGTGGTCGCTGGAGTACGCCGCCCAGCGATGGCCCGGGAGGTCGGGCTTCCGGTCATTCGACCCCCGCAGCACCATCAGCAGCCGCCCATCCGCCAGCGCCGCCAACGTGGGTTCGTCCATGCCCCGGGTGGACCGCGCGGGGTCGCCACGCACGCGCTCCGAGATTTCCCACTCGAGCCGGGAGCGGTCCGCCGTCCAGCGCCCGAGGAGCACGGCGGCATCCGTGTAGGTGTATCCGCCGCCCGGATTCACGTAGTTTCCGTCCGGCCCGGCCGGCGTGAGAATGATCGGCAGCAGCAGCGTGCCATCGGCGAGAAAAAGCGGCACCGAGGCGGTGTCGCCGATCATGTAGCACGTCTTGCCGATTTCGACGCCCGGGAGGGGCCGCACTGCGGTGTAGCCCGGACCGCGGTGAATGATCTGTTCATCGACGAACCACGTCCGCCCGCCGTCCCTTGATCCACTGTAATGCACCGTCCACCGCCGGAGCCCCTCCAACGGATCATCGGTGGGCAGGACTCCCTCGATCCGGAAGCGCAGAAAGACACCGGTGTAGGCATCCACGCACCCGCCGCGCAGCATCCGCCGGAGCGTGCCATCGGGCCGCCGCTCCTCGGTGCGCACCTCCTCCGGCGCTGACCACGTCGCGCCATGGTCGGGGGAGATCCGGATGAAGGCCACGTCGGTGGTGTCGGAGCGCGACATCCATTGGTGCATCGAGATCAAGTCGAGTCCCGTCGGTCGCGTGTAGTAGGCGCTCGCCAGCACCGCGACCCCGGGCTTGGGCGAAGCGACGAACCGCTCCCGCCGGATCTCCTCCGCGGACGCCGGAGAACCGCCGGCCGCCGCCGTCGACAGCGCGGCCAACGCCGCGGCGGCGCAGGCGGCGAAGATCCGCGGAGAGGGCCGGGCCAGGCCGGGACCGAAGGTCGGCCGAAACCACGCCCGGACGCGGAGGCAACGACGGCGGAGCGGGGCGGCGGGCATGCGAAGACCATGCTCACCCTCCCCCACCCGGCGGTGTCAAACGCGATCGGTGGAAGAGCTTGCCGCCCGGCACTCCACGGCGCATCCCATCTACGTCCCCCGCCCCTCCGATGATGACCCGTCAGTCGACTTCGCCCGTGTGGCGCACCTTTGCTCTCCCGCGCCGCGGTTGGCTGCTGGGACTTGTCTCGACGGTCCTGTTCCTGACGGCCTGCGCCGGGCGCGTCGTCACTCACCCGATCCCCTCCTTCGCGCCGACGCGTAGTTCCCCTAGGCCAACCCCGGCGGTGCCCCAGCGTGCTCCCCACGCGACCCCAATCCCTTTTCCAGCGCCGCGCCCACGCCGCCCCAGCACACGCGCAACGCACTCGCGCCCTCTTTCGCCGCCCAGCCGCCGCCTCTCCCCGCCCCTTCCCCGGCGGGACCCGCGGCGAACCTCCCACCATGAAATTCCCCCTCCTCGTCACCGCCGCGATCGCCCTCTGCCCCGTGCTCGTCGCGCAGTCCTTCAACGACCTGCCCGTCCACTCGCAGAAGCCGCCCCTGCACGGCCGGCACTGGATGGCGATCACGGGCAAGCCCCTCGCGGCGACGGCGGGCGCGATGACCTTCCAGAAAGGCGGCAACGCGGTCGACGCGGCCTGCGCGATGCTCGCGGCCACCTGCACCATGTTCGACGTCCTGAGCTGGGGCGGCGAGACCCAGGCCCTGATCTACCATCCCAAGACCGGGAAGGTGATTGCGATCAACGCACTTGGCGTGGCCCCGACCGGGGCGACGGCGGAATTCTTTCGGCGGCAGGGAATGAACTATCCCCCGCAGTACGGCCCGCTGGCGGCGGTGACGCCCGGGACGCCGGGCGGGCTGATGGTGATGCTGGCGGAGTACGGCACGCTCTCGCTCGCGGACGTGCTCGCCCCGGCGATGCAGATGGCCGAAGGCTACCCGATCGAGGCGCAGGCCGCGAACAGCTTCGAGAAGGACAAGGATCGTTTGAAGGGGTGGCCCTACTCCAAGGCACTGTTCCTGCCGCACCTCGGGGAGGCGCGCGAGGCTCCGCGCGCCGGGGAAATCTTCCGCCAGCCCGACCTCCTCGCGACCCTGCAGAAACTGGTGGAGGCCGAGAAAGCCGCCCTACAGCAGGGCCGGAGCCGCAAGGAGGCCATCATGGCCGCCTACGACCGCTTCTATCGCGGTGACATCGCGGCGGAGTTTGTCCGCGGCTGCCGCGAGCAGGGCGGATTGATCACCGAGCAGGATCTGGCGAACTGGCGCGTGCTCCAGGAGGAACCGCTGTCGGTCAACTACCGGGGCATCGACGTGTACAAGCTGCAGCAGTGGACCCAGGGGCCGATGATGCTCCAGGCCCTGAACATCCTCGAGACCTTCGACCTGAGGGCGATGGGCTACAACTCGGCGCGGTACCTGCACACCCTCCTGCAGGTGATGCACCTGACCTTCGCGGACCGCGACTTCTACTACGGCGACCCCTACTTCCCGCCGGAGGAGCCGATCCGGGGCCTGCTCTCCAAGGCGTACGCCCGGGAACGCGCCAAGGCGATCGACCCCGCGCGCAACCAACCCCACGTCGCGCCCGGCGATCCGTATCCCTTCGAAGGTCGGATCAACCCGTACCTTGACCTACTCCCAACGCGGGCGAAGCCCGCAGCGCCGCCCCGCCGCGTCGCGTCTCACGCGGAATTCCTGCGCGATCTCCAACTCGGGACCACCTCCATCGAGGCGGCGGACCGCGAAGGCTGGGTGGTCTCGGTCACGCCGAGCGGCGGCTGGAACCCTGCCTGCATCGCGGGCCGGACGGGAATCGGCATGAGCCAGCGCATGCAGAGCTTCGTTACCGATCAGGCCGAGAACCCCTTCAACGTCGTGGAGCCCGGCAAGCGTCCCCGCGTCACCCTGACGCCGACGCTCGCGCTCCGCGACGGGAAGCCCTTCTTGTCATTCGCGGTCCAGGGCGGAGACGTGCAGGACCAGAACCTCCTGCAGTTCTTCCTGAACGTGGTGGAGTTCGGCATGACGGTGCAGGAGGCCACGGAAGCCCCGAACGTGAACACCGACCAGCTCTGGCTGTCGCTGGGGGGCGAGGACCGCCGGCCGCGCCCGGGCAGCATCGTGCTGCACGATTCCACGCCGCCCTACGTGCGGAAGGAGCTTGCCGGGATGGGCTATCGCCTGCGCTTCGACGACCGTACCTCCGGTCCGATCAACGCGATCTGGTTCGACACGCGGCACGGCACCCTCTGGGGCGGGTCCAGCAACCACGGGGAGGACCACGGCATCGGGTGGTGAACCGCGCGCGCGGAAGCGGAGCCGGGCGGCCTTGCGCATGTCTGCGTGCGGTGGGTTTTAAGATTGGTTCTTGGTCGAACCCAACTTTCTTGGTCCCGTCACGAGCGGACAACCTCCTGAAACATCACAGCTAGGACGCCCGATCCTCCACCGCCCACCCCGCGTGTTCCCTGAATTCGCCCGCCATGCCCGACCTCGTTCTCCCGGCCCGCTTCTACGACTTGCTGCCGGTGGGGCACCAGCGCGGTCACCGCGAGGAGACGCTGACTCTCCCGGTTGAACGCACCGCGTTCCTGCCGATCGACGTCTATGGACTCGGCTACTCCGAGGGTGAGCCGCGGCCGGAACGCGAACCACTCTGGTTCCCGGGATCCTTCGAACTCCAACGCACCCTCCTGCGCGAACGGATTGCTCCCAGCCTGCAGGCCGCCCGCCGCATCGGCCTGCCGGTGATCTACGCCAACAACAGCAACCCCGGCGTGCGCGGCGATCGCAGTGAATTTGGCGCGGTGCTGCGCCGCACCCATGGCCTGACCGACGACGAACGCTGGCGACACGAGTCACCGGAGGAGTTTTAGTTCAGCGCCTGCGTTGCGCCCCAGCCTAGGGACCACGTCTGTCCGAAGCTCTTCTACAGCGGCTTTCACGGCACCCACCTCGACACCCTCCTCCGCAACCTGCGGATCGAGACCCTCGTCGTCGTCGGCTTCGCCACGAACGCCTGCGTGCACACGACGCTGACGGACGCGCTGTACCGCAATTACCGCGTGGTGCTCCTCCGCGACTGCACGCTGGGAATTGCTCCGCCCCGCCCTCGCTGCCCCGGCCCCGGAGCCACCGGTCCGACCTCCGGCGGCGAGGCGGGGGTCGCCGGCGGCGGACTCGAGGGCCGCGACGGTCATCCGTTCGTGCCAGGCGATGCCTGTCGGGATGAGACACAACTCGGCGCGACCCCGCTCGGCTCGCAGCATCGACTCATAGTCGGAGTAGATGCGACACCCCTCCCGCTCCAACCGGGCCACCTCCGCGGGCTCCTCGTCGCGATTGATGACCACGGCGGCCACGAGGTCAAGGCCCAGTGGCTGGGCCGCCCGAGCCAAACCCAGATGAATGCGGCCGTAGCCGGAAATGCCGACCAGGACGGCGCGGAGGCGCGACGGACCCTTCATGACGTCAACCGGGAACGCAGAAGCAAACAACCGCCCACGCCATCTCCCGAGCGCCTCGCGCCCCAGGGGGAGACGCGGAGGACCACCACGAAGAGGTCCAACCCGTGCAGACTGCCGAAGGCCATGAGAAGGGAACGCGGATAGGTGGAGAGAGCGGCGCAACAGCACCGAACCGGGGCGCACCGCACGCCCTGCAGACGCTAGGTTGGTCCAAAGCTCCCTCCACCCCCACAAAACCGGACAGTCCGAGAAATCATCCCGGCCTCCGCTGGTTCAACGGTTGGCGCCCTGGCGCGGTGGACACCTCTGCCTCGGCTGTCATGCTCCACGGCATCCCGTTTCCGCCTCCGCCGCAGATCCCTTCGCCGCAGTCATTATTGCATAGCGATGTCGAGAGCAAGGCAGCTCGCGGCGACCGAGGAATTTCGGGCGACTTTTCCACGTCTGCGGATTTGCGCGGAGGGAGCGTTCCGGACCTTGTAGGCGTTCGGCTTCAAGCCGCGCTGTTCCCACACACCACATGCCTGACTACTCACTCTTCCCGTTCACCGACTACTGGTGGTTCTACGGATTGTTTACCCTCGGGGTTTTGGGGTTTCTCGCCTTGGACCTCGGAGTCTTCCACCGCGAAGCCCATGACGTCGGATTCAAGGAGGCCCTGACGTGGAGCGTGGTATGGATCAGCCTCGCCATGCTGTTCTGCTTCGGACTCTGGAAATACGCGGCGTGGAAACTGCCGCAGGATCCACGCCTCATTGCCGAGGGTATGACGGCGGCGCAAGCGGCGGCCCTCGCCGACCAGACGGCTCTGGAGTTCCTGACTGGCTTCGTCGTCGAGAAGTCGCTCTCCGTCGACAACATCTTCGTCTTCGTGGTCGTTTTCTCGTACTTCGCGATCCCGGCGAAGTACCAGCACCGGGTTCTCTTCTACGGTATCCTCGGCGCACTGATTTTCCGCATTATCTTCATCTCAATCGGCGCCGCGCTGATGCAGTTGCACTGGGTGATCTGGCTCTTTGGCGGCTTCCTGATCCTGACCGGACTGAAGATCCTCTTCGCCCCGGAGAAGCCGATCGAACCCGAACGCAACCCGGTGATCCGCCTGCTCCGCCGCCTGATCCCGGTGACGCCCCAGCTTCACGGCGATCGCTTCTTCCTGCGCAAGGAGGGCGTGCTGTATGCCACCCCGCTGCTGGTCACGTTGGTCTTCATCGAACTGAGCGATATCGTGTTCGCGGTCGACTCGGTTCCGGCGATCTTTGCGATCACCAAGGAGCCGCTGATCGTGTTCACCTCGAACGTCTTCGCCATCCTCGGTCTGCGCGCACTCTTCTTCCTGCTCGCCGGGGTGATGCACCGCTTCTGGGCGCTGAAGTACGGGCTGGGCCTGATCCTGATCTTCGTCGGACTGAAGATGGTGTGGCTGAATGAGGCGTTTGGAGGGAAGTTCCCGGTGACATGGTCGCTCGGGATCATCGGCTTCATCCTTGCCGCCTCGGTGACCCTGTCGCTCAGCTTCGCCCGGCGACCGCCGGCGGCGACCGGCTGAGTCGCCCCGCCGGCGGGAGGCCGGGCGAACGGACTGTTTTTTCTTTTTGAACGTTTGTCCGCATCCCTCCGTCTACCTCTGCGTGGTTCAATTGGTTTGTTGGTCTTGAGGTAGAGAGTTAAGCCCGCCTTGGGTAGGCGGGCTTAATCTTTTCTGGGATTCGAACCCAGGGACACGGGCGCTCCGGAATGGCCTAGAAATCGAGCGCCTTGACGTCGCCGATCTCGACGCCGAACCGATCCTTGTACGGTTTCACCCGGGTAATCTCGGACCAGGCGATTTCGGCGCGGCCGCCGACCCGGAAGACCCACGCCACCTTGCCGGCGCCCTCGGCGATGATCCGCGACGGCTGCGCGGCGTAGGCTGGGTCCACGACCGCGAAGACGGCGTCGATCTCCACGCGGTCGACCCGCGCCGCGAGCCCGGCCACGCCGGAGAGCCGGAAGCCCTCGGTGGCGCGAACGGTGACGCGCTCGATTTCGGAGCGGGCCTTGCCGACCCGCACGACCACCTCGAACTTGTCGGACGGCAGGCGCCGACTCACCCCGGGCTTGATCGGCACTCGGTACAGGTAGACCTCCGGTTGCTCCTCGACGAGCGTGGCCCGCTCGAAATCCATCACCTCACCCAACGGCCGCTCCCGCCGCCGCGCCTCCCGTTCCTTGCGCCGCTTCCACGTGCGAATGTCCTCCTCCGAAGGAATGCGACCCCGGTAGAGCCGCAGCGACCACTGTTCATCGTCCGGCTTGGAGGGGTCATAACGCTCAAGCGTGGGACCGCCCTCGGGATCACCCCGCCGGGAGTACTCCCGCACCTCCTGCGTGTAAGCCCAGTGATCCGTGTCAGCGATCAGCTTGTCGACGGCTGCCTGCAAAGGCGCCGGCATTTCAGCGCGAAGTCCCAGCGGAAGAAACGCGACAATCAGCCACAGACAGCGACGCATACACCCGATCACGCTCATGCAGCAAAGATCTCCGGAACAGTGCGCCGCCGCAAGCGCGCCGGCGAGGTTGACCGCGACCCCGGCTGAGGCCGGGGCATCTCCCGCGCTACATCCGGCAGATCAGGAGTTCGCGCTCGTAGATGAGTTCCTTGGGCAAGTGGCTGTGCAGATCGATGAACAGTTCCTCATGGCCGATGATCTCGCTGCGCCAGGCGGAGCGGTCGAAGGACTGCAGGGCGTCGAAGGTCTCGCGGGAAAACTCGAGTCCCTTCCACTCCAGATCCTCGTAGCGCGGCTGCCAGCCGATCGGCGTCTCGCGACCGAGCGCGCGCCCGCGGGCGCGGTCGACGATCCATTTGAGGACGCGCATGTTGTCGCTGAACCCGGGCCAGAGGAAACGCCCCTCGGCGTCCTTGCGGAACCAGTTCACATGGAAGATGCGCGGCGTCTCGCTCAGGCTGCGCTGCATCTTGATCCAGTGCCGGAAGTAGTCCCCCATGTGGTAACCGCAGAACGGCAGCATCGCAAACGGGTCCCGGCGCACCTTGCCCAGGGCTCCGGCGGCGGCGGCGGTCATCTCGGACCCCATGGTTGCACCCATGTAGACCCCAGCGCTCCAGTTGAAGGCTTGGTACACGAGCGGCATGGTAGTCGCCCGGCGCCCCCCGAAGACGATGGCGCTGATCGGCACGCCCTCGGGCTTCTCCCAGTCCGGATCGATCGTCGGGCACTGGGACGCCGGGGCGGTGAAGCGCGCGTTTGGGTGGGCGGCCTTGGCGCCGGTCTCGCGCGCGAGGGCCGGCGTCCACGGTCGGCCCTGCCAGTCCAAGCACTCCGACGGCGGCGTCTCCGTCATGCCTTCCCACCAGACCCCGCCCTCCGGGGTGAGGGCGACGTTGGTGAAGATCGTGTTCTTGGCCAGCGCGGCCATCGCGTTGGGATTGGTCTTCACGGACGTGCCCGGGACCACGCCGAAGAAGCCTGATTCCGGATTGATTGCCCGCAGGCGGCCGTTGGCGTCGGGTCGCAGCCACGCGATGTCATCGCCGACGGTCCAGACCTTCCACCCCTGGAACGCTGCGGGCGGGACGAGCATGGCGAAGTTGGTCTTGCCGCAGGCGCTCGGGAAGGCGGCGGCCACGTAGGTCTTCTCGCCCTGCGGGTTCTCGACTCCGAGGATCAGCATGTGCTCGGCCATCCAGCCCTCGTCGCGAGCCATGTTCGAGGCGATGCGGAGGGCAAAGCACTTCTTGCCGAGCAGCGCGTTGCCGCCGTAGCCCGAGCCGTACGACCAGATCTCGCGGCTCTCCGGGAAGTGCACGATGTATTTCTCCGGCTTGCACGGCCAAGGCACGTCCTTCTGCCCCGGGCGCAGCGGGGCGCCGACCGAATGGAGGCACGGCACGACGCGCTTGGCTTCGCGGTCGATCTCGCGGAACACCGGCAGGCCGATCCGGGCCATGATCCGCATGCTCACGACGACGTAGGGCGAGTCGGTGAGTTGCACCCCGATCTGCGCCATGGGCGACCCGACCGGACCCATGCTGAACGGCAGGACGTACATCGTGCGGCCCGCCATGGCACCGGAGAAGAGCGTCTTCAGCTTGCGCCGCATCTCGAAGGGATCGACCCAGTGGTTGGTCGGTCCGGCGCTGTCCCGCGAAAGCGAGCAGACGTACGTGCGGTCCTCGACGCGGGCCACGTCGCCGGCGTCGGAACGCGCGTAGTAGCAGCCCGGCCAGAGTTGCTCGTTCAACTTGATGAACGTGCCGGACTCGACCATCTGCGCGCAAAGGGCATCATACTCTCCCTGCGACCCATCCACCCAGTGAATCGCCGCCGGCTGGGTCAGCTCGGCCATCTTCTGCACCCACTTGCGGAGGTGCGGATTGGTGCTCAGCGGCTTGGAAACGTCGCGGGAACGCATGCGGACAGTCTATCCCTCCGCCACCGGGAGTAAACCGGAAACCCCGTCGGCCCGCGCGGCGGGGCCCGCCCTCCAAACCCCGTTTCGCTTGATCCCGGGCCTTGTGCAGGGGGAGCGAGACGGATGCGTGCTCTTTTTTGTATACTTTTTGAACGTCGTCACGCTACCCAACCGCTTGCGGGAGTGATAGCGTTGCACGAGTCTAACCGTGCCGGCACCCCTTTACGTCGGCACTCCCAGAAACCTCGAAGAACCATGCACCCGTCACTGGCTCGCCGTCGTCACATCGGCTCACTCGTCACCTCCCTGCTCGCCTTAGTCCTCGCGCCCGCTTCCGTGGTCAGGGCCCAGACCGCCCCGGCCGCCCCGCCGCCGGACCTCGCCCGCTACGACACCAACCGCAACGGTCGCCTCGACGCCGACGAACTGGCGCAGCAACGCGCCGACGAGGCCCGCCGCAGCGCCGTCCCGGTCCAGTCCGCCGCCGGGAACTCGGCGGAGGGCGAGGTCGTCAGCCTGTCCCCGTTCACGGTCACGACCGACGACCGCGGCTACCAGGCGTCGAACACGCTCTCCGGCACCCGCCTCAACACGAAGCTCGAGGATCTCGGAGCCTCGATCACCGTCGTGACGAAGCAGCAGATGATCGACACCGCGGTGCTCGATCTGAATGACGTCTTCCTCTACGAGGCCAGCACCGAGGGCACGGGGAACTACACGCAGTTCACGCCGAACCGCAACGGCGGCATCATCGACGGCGTCGCGAACGACCCCGCCCGCGCCAACCGCATCCGCGGCATCGGCAGCCCCATCAGCGGCTCCGGCGTGAACGTCGCGATCGGCAACTTCTCAAGCAACAGCCGCATCCCGATGGACACGTACAATCTCGACTCCGTCGAGATCTCGCGCGGTCCCAACTCCAACCTCTTCGGCCTCGGTGCCGCCGCCGGCACCGTCAACCTCGTGCCAAGTCAGGCGAACGTGACCCGCAACGCCGCGTCGACCAGCTTCCGCTTCGACGACGCCAGCGGGCACCGGGTCAGCCTCGACGTCAACCGCCAGATCCTCGCCAACCGACTCGCCGTCCGCTTCGCCGCCGTCGATGAGTCCAAGGGCTTCGAGCGCAAGCCGTCGTCGGAGGACATCCGCCGCTACTACGGCGCGGTCAAGTACATGCCGTTCCGCAACACCACGCTGACGGCCGCGTTCGAGCGCTACGACAACAGCTACCGTCGCCCGAATTCGCTGACGCCGCGCGACGCGGTCTCCGAGTGGCGCGCGACGGGCAGCCCGACCTGGGACCCCACGACGCAGATCGTGAGCTACGCCAACGGCCGCACGGTGGGACCGTTCGCCGTCACGAACGAGAACGTCCTCCTGCCCCCCGGCCTGATGTCCGGCAGCACCGGCTACGGGCGTCTCACCGCATGGATCGAGAACGGAGGGGTCCAGTACTTCACCCAAAACCGCACGGCCAACAACATCACGACCGGCACGCCTTCACCCTTCACCAACAACAGCAACATCCGCTACCTGTCGACCGGCACGGACATCATGCGCCGCAAGGCCAATCCGTTTCCCCTCTTCTTCGCTCCGTCGGTGACCGACCGGGCGATCTACGACTGGTCCTCGATCAACGCGGTCGCCGCGAATTGGGGTGAGGACACCGCCGACACCTGGCGCGTGGAGGGACAACAGATTCTCATCAACTCCTCCTCCCACCTCCTCGCCACCCGCGCCGGATGGTTCCGTCAGGAGTTCTCCCGCACGAGCTACAACATCATCGATAACACGGACACCGTCCTGTACATCGACATCAACTCAAAGCTCCTCGATGGGCGCGCCAACCCGAACTTCCTGCGGCCGTTCATCGAGTCCCCCGCCCCCTTCGCCAATGTCAATCCGGAGACCAACGACATCGCCAACGGCGACCTCGCGTACCAGTACACGCCGAAGGACCTCCCGCGCTGGCTGTCGTGGATCGGCAATCAGCGGTTCAACGCCCATTTCTCCCGCACCCTGACCGACACGGAAGCCTACACCACGGGCCAGTGGGTCTCGAGCAGCCATCCCTGGGTCAACGCCGCCAACCGCGTCGGCGGCAACCAAGCCGCCCAGCGGTTCTACGTCGGTGACTCCCAGGGCCAGAACATCGACTACGGTCCCTCCCCGATCCGCAACATCAGCGGCACGTACCCGCTGAACTGGTACAACAACCTGACCCGCACGTGGGTCACCGAGCAGACGACCCTCGCGGAACTCGGTCGCGTCGGCACCAGCCGCAACCGGAGCGAGTTGCGCACGCTGAGTCTGACCGGCCAGAGCTACCTGCTCGGCGACCGCCTGATCGCGACCGCCGGCTGGCGCCGGGACCGCCGCCGCGAGCGCACCTCCGCCGCTGCGGCGGTCAACCCGGCGACCGGACTCGTCGAGTACACCAACTACGCCACTTGGGGTGCCTGGACCGAGGATGCCACCGGACCGCTCGGTGCCGCCACCCGGGCCTCGCAGCGCGGCGACACCACGACCTACGGCGCCGTCGCCAAGCCCGTCCGCTGGCTCAACCTGCACTATAATCGTTCCGACAGCTTCTTCCCGCAGGTCGTCCGCTATTCCATGGACCTGAAGGGCGTGCTGCCCAACGCAAAGGGCGAAGGCGAGGACTACGGCATCAGCTTCGCCGCCCTTAACAACAAGATCTTCGTCAAGCTCAACAAGTACGAGACGCGCGAGGACGGCTCGCGCGCCGGCGAAATCGGCACGCTCGGCAACCGCACGTTCCGTCTTGAGGGTCGCCCGGAGAACAATGGTCTGCGCGACAACAACGGTTTCTACCCGTGGGCGCTGGCGCTCTCCAACCGGCGCTTCGCCGCCCAGGGCATCACGCCCACCGCCCAGCAGTCCGCCTCAGCGGTCGCCAAGATCATGGGAGTGACCGATGATTGGATGTCCGTCTTCCTCGCCGCTGGCAATGGCCAGCCGCAGACCAACGGTCTCTCGGATGTCATCTCCCGCGGCTACGAGTTGGAAGTCACCTACAACCCGACCCCCAACTGGCGCATCAAGTTCACGGGGGCCCAGCAGGAGGCGATCGACGCCGCCATCGGCTCCGAGCAATTCGACTACTGGCAGTCCCGGCTGCCGGTGTGGACCACGGCGAAGGATGATGCCGGTAACCTCTGGTGGACGACGCGTCCCGCCGCCGGCGGCGACGCCCCGGAGACGGCGTACTACAACAGCCTGCTGTCCCCCTACCTGTTCGGCGTGGCCAACGTCGGCAAGCCCCGCACGCAGGTCCGCGAGTACCGCTGGAGCGTGATCTCGAACTACAGCTTCACCGAGGGACGCCTGAAGGGCTTCGGTATCGGCGGTGCGGTGCGCTGGGAGGATCAGGGCTCGATCGGCTTCTACGGCGCCCCGCCGTCCACGCTGCCCGGCACGTTCAATGGGGTCATTCTTGAACTCGACCCGAAGCGCCCCATCTGGGATCCCGCCCGCGCGTACTACGATGTGTCCGCCAGTTACCGCTTCCGCCTGTTCGAGAACAAGCTGCGCGGCAGCGTCCAACTGAACATCCGCAACCTCTTCGAAGACGGACGGCTCCAGGCCGTCGGCGCCAATCCGGATGGTTCCATCTACGCGTGGCGCATCATCGACCCGCGCCGCATCATCCTGAGCGCGACGTTCGATCTCTGATCGGGTTCGGATCGGCCCACCGCCCGGCCGCCGCGATCACGCGGCGGCCGGGCCGCGAGGGACCGCCGGACGTCTCCGGGTCGCCCGCTCCCGCTCCCCGCCCATGCGTTCCGCCCACCCGTCCGTCGCGGGAGGCCAGGCTCCGGGGATGCTGCGCTACATCAGCCTGGGATACCGGCGGTTCGGGATCCGGCCCGTGCAGTCACCGCCGCGCTCCAACTGGGAGTTCTTCGCCGTCGTCAGCGGCTCGTGCGCCCCGGTCTTCGGCGACGATGCCCCGGTCTCGCTCCGCGCCAACACCCTCTGGGTGTTTCCGGCGGGCAGCGCCCACGGTTGGACGGGCAATGGGCGGCGAAGGGCCTACATCACGACGTTCCACTTCGGCGTCGTGCCCGCGTTGCTGGAGGCCGCCGCAAGGAATCACCGCACCCTTGAGCTTCCCCTCAGGCCGTCGGAGCGGAGGATGCTGGTGGACCTCGCCAAGCGCATCTATCGCGAGCGGGAAGAGCCAACGACGCTCAGCACCCTCACCTACCAGAGCGCGCTGCTGGAGTTGTCGCTCCTCGTGCTGCGCAAGCTGCCCCAGATGAAGCAGCCTCTGCCGCCCAGCCCGGCCGAGAAAGTGGTCGATGCCGCCTGTACGTGGTACACGACTCGTCTCGCCGACCGTCCGTCGGTCCAGGACGTCGCCCGGGAGGTGCACGTTTCCCCCAGCACGCTGCGCCGCATGTTCCAGGAGACCCGGCGGCAGACACCTCTCAAGATCTTCTCCCGGCTGCGCTTGGAGGCCGCGATGCAACTGCTGGCCGAGAGCAACCTGAAGCTCGAGGACGTCGCCAGCGCCTGCGGCTACTCGTGCGCCAGCGACTTCTGCCGGTCCTTCCACGCCGAGATGAAGCGTACGCCCGCGGCCTGGCGCCGCGATCTTCCCACCGGTCCAGGCTACGTGCGGCGTTAGCCACGCCGCCGTCATTGACCCGGGCCAGCGCGACTCCTAGCTCTCTAGGGTCCTCCCATGCCGCGATCCACCGCCCACGCCACCGATCCCGTCAAACAGTTCTCGGTCTTCGCCGAAAACCGGGTGGGCCGTCTCTACGATCTCACCACGCTCTTCGCGGAGAACCACGTCCACGTCATCGCCCTCACCGTCCTCGACACCACGGACAGCGCCATCGTGCGGATCATCGTCGACGACCCCGATCGGGCCCGCGAGTTGATGATCAACAACGATTTCCCGTACCGCGAGAGCGACCTGCTCGCCGTGGAACTCATGGCGGAGGGCGACCTCCGCAGCGTGCTCGCCGCCCTGCTCGAGGCGGAAATCAATGTCCACTACGTCTACAGTTTCATGCGCCAGCCCGCCGACCACACGGTGATCGCCCTCAACGTCGAGGACACCGACGTCGCCGCCCAAGCCTTGTCCCTGCGCGGCTTCAAGGTGCTGACCCAGCACGACATCTCCCGCTGATCCGGACCGCGTCGAGCCTTCGACCCGCGGTCCTCTGCACCGCCGGTATCGATCCTTCTCGCGGAGGCGCCCCGTAAACCGGCGCGTCCGGGGACGCGGGAGACGGGCTGCTCAGCCTTTGACGTCGCCCATCTTCTCGCCTTCCAGCGCGTAGATGCCGGTCATGTAGCCGTTTTCGAACATCGCTCCGACCTTGAGCTGACCGTAGAAGTCGAGCGGGACATCCTGAATGGGACGCACGCCATTCGCGAAGCGCACGACGACCCACTGGTTCATGTCGGGCACGACCCCGAAGCAGCACATCATCGGGTCGCTGAGCAGGAGAAACTCGGTAACCTTGCCCTTCTCCATCTTGAGCGGGAGCATGAAGCCCGTCAGGCGGACTTTGCGACCACTCAGGTCCTTGAGCCACGACGGGATTTGCTCCTCCCCGGTCGGCGGTTCGAGCCCTGGGTTCGCCGCCGGGTCGAAGGCCGGAACCTTGAACGTGTAACTGGCGAGGCGATCGAAGCCGAGCTTGAGGAAACCGTTTTCCTCTTCCAGCGGCCCTTTCGGCGCACCGGTCGCCGTCGACGCCACGCCGCTGGTCACCGCGCTCAGCACGAGAAGAAACGCGAGCCACACTGCCCCGCCACGAAAAGTTTTCTCCGACATGAAACAATCGGTACCACAACTTTTCCCCGCCGTCAAAAACATAGTATGGTCCGTCACGCGGACCGGACGAAATCCAAGTCGAGCGGTGCCCGCGCCGAGCGCCCGTTCGTGGCTAGCGCCTCGACGCCTCCGCGCACCGCCCGGACATCCGCCACGCAGTCGAAACCCCGCGGGAGAGCCACCGCCGCAAAGAGATGCGCAATCCGCAGCGGCCGCCTCCGATCGAGCTTCACCGTGGTCGGCAAGCCCGCGCGATTCAACGGGTTGGGCCGCACCGACTCCGCCTGGCCGAAGTGGAAATACGAAGTGACTTCCTCGACACCGAGGACGTCGACATGGCGCCCGTTCCACGGCGGATAATGCCGCCCGCCATTTGAATGCCAGAGCACGGTGTGCGTCAGAACCTGCGGATCCTTGATCTGCAGCACGCAATAGCGCTCCTCCGGATACGTCACCGCGCTCCATCCGAAGGCGCCCTTGCCGGACCCCATCAGCATGACCAGATCCTCGAAACCGCGCCGCGCGGGATAGCGGGTCAGGTCGGCGAAGCCGCCGGCCGCCAGCGGGACCCGGTCCAGCCGCCGGAAGCGCGCCCCGGGGCGGAGCGCCGAGTAGCCGCGGCCCGCGGGCAGTTCCAGCGGCACGGGCAGGACTTGTCCCCAGCGCCACCCGCCCACGGAGACACGCGCCGAGCCTTCACCGTCCGGGAAGCGGAAGCAGGGATGGGTGCCAATCGCCATCCGACCACTCATGCCGGTGAGAAGGTGCTCGCAGTACACGGCGGCCTGCCCGTCCCGCACGGTCAGGCGTTTGTCGATCCGACCGCGCCGGATCCGGGTCGCGAGGTGGGTGTGCAGGGTCTGCGCATCTCCCGCGGCGATCAGGCCGCCGAGCGTCCAGTCGGCATTCGCTGACTCCCCGTGCGGCGGATGCGACTCGCCTCCGACGGCGGTGCCGTTGCCGCCGAAGGGGGCGCAGAAGAAATCGCCCCGCAGGGCCGTCAGGATGTTCGGCGTCCCCGGCGGCACGGTCTCGGTCGCCCACGGCGCCACCGCGAACGGGGATACCTTGCGACCATCCGGAAGCCGGAAGGTGAGAGGGCCAAGCATCCCCGCCGTGCGCGTGAGACGCAGGTCGACCTGACGGTTCCGCAGTCGCCAGCTGGGCTGGCCGAGGTGATTCTCCAAGGAGGGCGTCATCGCACCGAGAAGACATACGCCCGGCGGGCCGGGGTCAATCGCGCGCTCACGCGTGGCGGGCGGGCCAGCGTCGCCGCTCCGAACCCGGTGTTGCCAGCCCGACCGGCACCCGCGAGAGTCCCCGGCCCGCCATGCCGTTCACTCCGATCCCTCTCGGCCAGCCGATTCCATCAGGCGTCCACAGCGTCTCGTGCAGCCTGCCGACCATGCGCGACGTCATCGGCTACGAGGAAAAGGATCCCGCGATCACTCAACACCTGACCTCGGGTTACCCGCGGTTCGTCCAGCATCCGTTCCTGCGGGACGCCGGCCGCCTCATGCTCGAGGGAGCCGGGCTGCCCGAACACCAGTTCTGGCCCACCGCCAGCGCCCGCGCCGCCGCCGCGCTGCGCGACGCGCTCGCCCCAGCCCGCGCCCAAGTGCTGGTTCACGATGGCTTGCACGGGGTCGCCTTTCCGGCCGATGCCGACACGCACGGCCGCGCCAAGCTCTGGCTGCAGCACTGCGGGCGTCTTGCCTCCGGCCGCGACGCCGAGGACTTCCTTGTCCGCCACGGCAAGCTCCCCGCCGCCGCGCCGGAAGCGCTCTTCGTCGGCGACGCCGAGGAGGAGGTCCGTCGCTACCTCCGCCGCGCCTTCGCCCCGGCGACCGACCAGAATCTCTTCATCGCGAACTGCGGCATGAACGCCGTCTGGGCCGCCTTCCGCGCCGCCTCCGATCTCCAGGCCCGCCGCGGCCGCCGGGTCTGGATCCAACTGGGCTGGCTCTACCTCGACACGATCGCCCTGCTCCAGAAGTTCCACCCGGGCACGGCGCCCGTCTTCCTCGGAGACGTCTTCAACCTGGACGCGCTGCGCGCGCTCTTCGCCAGCCGCGGCCACGAGATCGCCGGGATCGTCACCGAGGTGCCGACCAATCCGCTGATCCAGACACCCGATTTGGCCGCCGTGCACCAACTCTGTCGCCAGCACGGCGCGCTCCTCATCGTCGATCCCAGCATCGCTTCACCGGTCAACCTCGACGTCCTGCCTCACGCCGACCTCGTGGTGAATTCTCTGACCAAGTACACGGCCAGCGCCGGCGATGTCCTGGCCGGCGCCGTCGCGATCAACCCCGCAACCCCCGACGCCGCCGCGTTGCGCACGGCTGTCGCCGCGGAGTTGGAGCCAGTGTATGCGCGGGATCTCGCCCGCCTCGCCGCGCAGATCGGCGATACCGAGAAGGTGGTCGCCCAGGGCAACGCTGCGGCCGCCGCGGTCGTGGACTTCCTCCGCGGCCACCCGCGCATCGAGGCGCTGCACTGGTCCCTTGAGCCCCGCTCACGCGAAAACACCCTGCGCCTCGCCCGCACCCCGACCTCGGTGGGCAGCATGATCAGCTTCACCGTTCGCGGGCCGCTCGCCCGGTTCTACGACCGCCTCGCGCTGCCGAAGGGCCCGAGTTTCGGGATGCGGACTTCCCTGATCTGCCCGTTCCTCTATCTCGCCCATTACGATCTGGTCACCTCCGAGGCCGGTCGCGCGACCCTCGCCGCGCACGGGCTGAGTCCGGACCTGTTGCGGCTCTCGGTCGGCTGCGAGCCGGTCGAAGACATCCTTGCCGCGCTGAGCGAGGCCCTCGAGGCCTAGCCCGCGATCGGAGCCGCACGCCATGTCCCCGCCGGTGCGTCTTCAGGTCAAGGCCCTGCCGAATGCAGGACGCGACGAGGTGGTTGGCTGGCACGCCGGCGCCCTGAAGGTCAGGGCCCGCGCCCCCGCGTTGGAAGGCCGGGCGAATGCGGCGCTGGCCGAGTTCCTCGCCGATCACCTCGGACTGCCACGGCGAAACGTCACCCTCGTGTCCGGCGAGAAGTCGCGCCAGAAGTCCTTCGTGATCACCGGCCTCGACGAAGCCGAGCTGCGCCGTCGCCTCCCCGCTGCCTGAGTCGGCGCGGCGGGTCGACCCAATCAGGCGAGGAGCTCCAGCAGGCGCTGGAACACGCCGTTGACGGTTTCCTGATTCTGGCGAACGAGATCCTTGAACACCGCGAAGTCGATCGCCGCACCCTCGAGCCCGTTGGCGTAGTTGTCGACGATGCCGAGGCTGTTGTAACGCAGCCCGATCTCGGAGCAGAGATCGGCCTCGTGCGCCGCGGTCATCCCGACCACGTCGCCCCAGTGCCGGATGATCGCGATCTCCGCGCGCGTTTCGAAGCGCGGCCCGCGCATCTGGACGTACGTAAGACCGGTGCGCACGCGGAAGGCCGGAGCGAGGCCGGCGACGATTTGAGGGATGAGGTGATTGGCGATGCCCGGCGCTCCGCCGCGCAGTTCCTCGTCGAAGAACGTCTGCGGCGGGCTTTGGATGTTCACGTAATCCGAGCAGGAGACCAGCGATCCGGGTGGCAGGTCGGCGCGGAGCGAGCCCACGGAGTTGAACGAGACAACATTCTCGTAGCCGAGATCGGCGAGGGCACGGATGTTGGCGCGGTAATTGATCGCGTGGGGCGGAAGCGGGAACCCGTAACCGTGCCGATTGATCAAGATGAAGTCGCCCCGGCGCTTGTAGGTCACGATCCCGTAGGCCGTGCGCACGCTCGCGACCTCCCAGGACGCAAACAGCGTGGAGTGGACGATGCTCGTTCCGCTGACGAACGCGACTTTCACGGTGCGACTCGGTCGGAAACCCGGTGACGCGTCAACGCTCGACCTAGAGCAGCGATCCCTGGGCGCCGCCCGCGGCGCCGCCGGCCAAGCCGATGGCCTGATATCCGCGCGCGGTGATCACGCGGCCCTGCGGCGTGCGCTGGAGATATCCCTCCTGGATGAGGAACGGCTCGTGCACTTCCTCCAAAGTCTCGTTCTCCTCACCGACCGCGACGGCCACGGTGCCGAGGCCCACGGGCCCTCCGCCGTAGTTCTCGGCGATGACGCGCAACATGCGCTTGTCCATCTCATCGAGCCCGCGGGCGTCGATCTCGAGCAACTCCAGCGCGGCGGCGGCGACCGGCTGGGTGATTCGACCGGAGGCGCGCTCCTGCGCGTAGTCGCGGCAGAAGTTGATCAGGTTGTTCGCGATGCGCGGCGTGCCCCGGGAGCGCCGGGCGATCTCGCGCGCGCCATCCTCGGCGATCGCCACCTTCAGCAGCGAGCAACTCCGCTGCACGATCCCCATCAGCGTCGGCACATCGTAGTAATCGAGCCGCGTCTGGAGCGTGAACCGCGAGCGCAACGGCGCCGTGAGCAAACCCGCGCGCGTCGTCGCGCCGATCAGCGTGAACCGCGGGATGTTCAGCCGCACGCTGCGCGCGTTCGGCCCCTGATCGATCATGATGTCGAGCCGGAAGTCCTCCATCGCGGAATAGAGATACTCCTCGACGGTCTTGGGGATCCGGTGGATCTCGTCGATGAAGAGCAGATCGCCCTCCTCCAGGTTGGTGAGCAGGCCTGCCAGATCGCCGGCCTTCTCCACGACCGGACCGGAGGTGACGCGCACATTGCGTCCCATCTCCTGACCAAGGATGAACGCCAGCGTGGTCTTGCCCAGACCGGGCGGGCCGCTCAGCAGGATGTGATTCAGCGCCTCGCCGCGGCGCTTCGCGGCGCCGACCATGACTTGCAGACGCTCCACCGTCTTCGGTTGCCCGGTGAAGTCGGCGAACGAAAGCGGCCGGAGCGCCGCCTCGGCCGCCGTGGCCGGCTGCGAAAGCGCGGAGGACAGGTAACCCAGGCCCGTGGCGGGCGGGGTGATCGCAGGGGAAGTGTCGGCAGCGGGCTTTTTCAAAGGGGGCGACCTTGCGAACGTTACTTCCACTCCACCTCGGCGCCGAGGCTGCGGAGGTTTTCGACGAAGCGCGGATGGGCCCGCTTGATCACATCGGCGTTCTTCACGACGCTGCGGCCCGGCACGCTGGCGGCGACCATGTACAGCGCGATGGCGGCGCGGATCACATAGGGCGAGTCCACGACCGCCGCGTGCATCGGTTTCCGACCGAAGACGAGAATCCGGTGCGGATCACTCATCACCACATGCGCCCCGAACTTCGCCAGCTCCGGCGTCCACGAGAACCCATTTTCGTAGACCTTGTTCCAGAAGTGAACCACGCCCTCGCTCCGCGTGCTGAGGGCGATCATCAGCGGCAACAGGTCGACCGAGAAGTAAGGCCACGGCGCCGCCTCGATCTTGGTGAGAAGATTGCTCGTGAACGGTTTTTCGATGACCAGACTCTGATTGCGACGCACGATGGCGACATCGCCCTCGTGCTCAACCACGACGCCGAGCTTGCGGAAGGCGCGCGCGATGAGGTCGAAGTGCTGCGGCAGGGACCGCTCCACCCGCACCTCGCCACCCGTGATCGCGCCCAGCGCGAGGAACGTCACGATCTCATGGTAGTCGGTGCCGATGGTGATCGTGGCGCCGTGCAGCCGTTCGACGCCGCTGATCTGGAGCATCGAGGTGCCGATGCCCTCAATCCGGGCGCCCATGGCGACCAAGGCGGAGCACAGCTCCTGGACGTGCGGCTCGCTCGCCGCGTTGGTCAACGTGGACGTGCCCTCGCCGAGCGCCGCGGCCATGGCGAAATTCTCGGTGACGGTCACGGACATGTAGTCACACCAATGGCGAGCGCCCCGGAAGCCGCGCGGCAGCGCGATCACCAACGGATCGCCCTCGGCCACGGTGGCGCCAAGGGCCCGCAGGATTTCAAGGTGCGGATCGATCTCGCGCACGCCCAGCGAGCAGCCCTTGGAATTGGCCGGCACCGCGATCCGACGCAGCCGCTGGAGCAGCGGCGGGTACAGCAGCACCGTCGACCGCATGTCCTGCGGCAGGGTCGCGTCCTTCAAGGCGTCGCGGAAGCCCGAGTGGTCCACCCGCATCGTCCCCCCCTCGCGGTCCCAGTCGATCACCGAACCCTGGGAACGGAAGAACGTCACCAGCTTTTCCAGGTCCGTGATGTCCGGCACGTTCCGCAGCGTGACCGGATCATTGGTCAGGAGCGTGGCGCAGAAGATCGGGAGGACCGAGTTCTTGTTGCCGGAAGGCTGAATGGTGCCGGAGAGCGGTTTACCGCCGTTGACGATGAGATCTGCCATGCGAGCTCGAGAACGAGCAGGGACAGTTGGATCCCAAAACCGGCCGGGCGTCCAAAAAAAAGGCGTCCGCCGGAGCGGACGCCTTGGAAAAACGGTGCGAGACCGCCTTGAGGACGGGATCAGGAGCCGGACGGACCGCCCGGACCGCGGCCTTCGCCGCCACCCTCGCCGCGACCGCGGCCACGACCCCGGCCGCCACGATGGCGGCGACGGCGCCTGCCGCCCTCGCCACCGCCGTCTTGACCCTGGACCCGCGGGCCACCGTCACCGTCGGGCCGGGGACCACGGCCCTCGAAGCCGCCGCGACCGCGACGACCATCGTGGCGACGCTGCGAACCGTCGTGGCCGCCCTCGCGGGGAGACTCCGAGCGGCTCACGGGCTTCGGAGCCTCCGGAGCAGCCCCGCCGAAGAGTCCCTTGAGCCAGCCGAGGAAACCACCGGACTTGGCCTCGGACGAGGGGGGGCGCTGGGGCGTGAAGGTCGACCCGGCGGCGGGACCCGAGGCGGCCGCCGGGGAAGGACGGAAATCGCGATCGCCCGGACGGCCCTCGCGGCGACCCTCGCGGGGCCCGCGGCCATCACGACGGCCCTCGCGGGCGGGCGGCGGGACGCCCGTCGGCTCACCCGCAGGGGCGGCGGACGGACCCGGTCGATCGGCGCGAAACACGGGCCGGTCCTCGCGCCGAACGCGCGGAGCCGGCTCCCGCGCCGGGGAGTCGCTCTCCCAGCGGGTCTCCGGACGCTTGTTCTCGGCCGGGGGCAGGATCGTCAACTGCGCCTTCTCCGCGGGAGCGGCCGGCGGTGTCGGAACCGCCGCAGCGACCGGAGCCGGAGCAACCTCCGGCTCAGCGGCGGGCACAGGCTTGGCCGCAGCGACGGGCTCCGCAGCCACCGGGGCCGCGGCTGGGGCGGCCGCGACCGACTCCACCGCCGGGGCGGCGACGGGAGCCGGCGCCGGGGCGACGGCGGCCACCGGGGCGGGGGCCGGCGCTGCGGGCGCTTCGGTCTCCGCGGGGGAGAACGGATTCTGGTATTCGCGCTGAACGACGACCACTTGAATCGCGGTCGGTTGGTAATCGCCGCGCGGGGCGGCGGGGGCGGCGGACGGGGCAGCCGAGTGGCTGCGCTTGCCGCGCGCGAGGCCGGAACCGCGGCTGGCTCCGAAGGAGCCCGGAGCCGGTGCGGGCGTCGCGCTGGGAGTCGCGGCGGGGGCTGCGGAGGAATTCGCAGGAACGTCCGCGCCGGACGAGCTATTATCTGACATGACTTAGGGTTGGGTTTGGATTAAGCGCAGGCGCCGCAAAAACGCGGACGGCTCGCGGAGCTGCCATGGGCGGAGCAAGAGCGCTCGACGCAGGCAGCAAACGCCACGTTCGCCTGCCCCATCCCCGGCGGCAATCCCAAATTCCCTCCCGCTCCGGTACCTGTCCCCGGCAGTCAAAGCCGGGACGGTGCCGCGGCGCGGTTCGTTTCACACGCTGCCGCCTCGCGCCGACTAGGGCCGACTCCCTGCGCCCATCGCAACGACGCACCCCGGCCAGTACCCCCTTGCGCTCCCGACGAGGCCCAGCCTACGGTTGCCTTCATGAACCCCGACAAACTCGAGGAGATCTTCCGGATGCAAAGCGCTCTCAATCAACGGATCGGGGTCTCCCTCCCCCCGCCCACTGACGAGGAGAAGGCGAAGTGGATTCTCAACTACACCCGCGCGATGCAGCAGGAACTCGCCGAACTGGTCGACTCCGTGCCGTGGAAGTGGTGGGCCAAGTACCAGACGTTCGACGAGCAGAACGCCCGGGTCGAGGTGGTCGATCTGTTCCACTTCCTCGTGTCCCTCGCCCAAACCCTGGGCATGAGCGCCGATGACGTCTACCAGGCTTACCTGAAGAAGAACGCCGTCAACCACCAGAGACAGGACTCCGGCTACGCCGCCAAGGACGCGGCGGATTCCAAGCACATTTAAGACATCCGAGTCGCTCCCGCTGCAGCGGCGCCCATCGGGCGCCAGGGATTGACCGGTGCCCGCACCTGCGTTCGCTACCGAATGATTTCTCCCGGTCAGACCCTCGATCTCTCCCTGTCACGGGCCGTGGTGCGCGGCGGCGAAGCAAAGACCGTCGCCCTGTCGTCCCTCCTCCGCCGCCGCACCCTCGTATCGGTGTACATGCGGAACAACACCGGCTCGTGCGATCGCCAGATCGACTCGCTGGTCGCGGCCGCTGCGGAACTCGATCGCCTCGGCTGCGACATCATCGCGGTCAGCCGCGACTCCGCCGCCTCCCACGTGAAGTACGCGGCGAAAAAGACGATCCCCTTCGCGCTCGTCAGCGACCCGGACGACGGCTTCGCCCGCGCGGCCGATGCGATCGTGGAAAAATCAATGTACGGGAAGACCTACCTTGGTCCCGCGCGGGCCGCCTTCATCCTCGACCGCAAAGGCAAAGTGCTGGCCGTGATCGAGCGGGTGGACACGAAAGACCATGCCGCGCAGGTGAGAGCGTGCCTTCTGGGGCTCGCCTGAGCGAAAAAATTCGCCCGGGTCTTGCCGCCAGCGCGACGTTCGTTAGCAACGACCTGTGAAATGGTCGCTCGTTGAACTGCGACGCCGCCCGCAGCGTCGTTGGCCCCGTCTCCTCGCGCTCACTGGCGCGGTCCTCGCCGCCGCCGTGGTGCTCTTCGGATTCCTCGGCCTGCCCGGCATCGTCCGCACGCGCGCGGTGGCCGAACTCAGCCGCCAGTTGGACCGGCCCGTTTCCATCGAGTCCGTCCGCACCAATCCCCTGCGATTGAGCGTGACCCTTCGCGGCGTCGCGATCACCGAGCCCTCAGGCTCGCCCCTGCTGTCCATCCGCGAAGCGTACGGCAACCTCGGTCTCTGGTCCACCGTCCGCGGCCGACCCCACCTCGAGGAGATCCGCGCCGACGGGATCGATCTGCACGTCGTGCGGCGCGCCGATGGTTCACTCAATCTCGCCCAACTCGGCGCCGGGCCCCGTTCCGGCCCGGGGAGCGGTTCCGAGCCGGCACCCGCCACCGACGCCGCGTCGGCGCCCAAGCTGCGCATCAACCAAGCCACGCTCGGCGACGCCACGATCCATGTTCATTCTGAGCACGGGCCTGACACCCTCACGCTTCGCCTCTCGGAACTCGCCGCCGACCTGCGCGACCTGAACACCTCCCTCGCCACCGCCGCCCCGTTCACGCTCTCGGCCAAACTCGAGTCCGGCGGCCGGATCGACCTGCGCGCGGAGGTGGCTCCCACCCTGGCGGGACTCTCGGGCAGCCTCCGCGTCAGCGATGCGAACCTCACCGTGCTCGCCCCGCTGCTCGCGTCCGCGATTCCCCTGCAAGTGCGTTCCGCCACGGTCAGCCTCGACACCCGCTTCCGCGCGGGCCGGACCCGGGCGGGGACGCACGCCGTGCTTGAGGACGTGAACCTACGCATCACCGACGTTCAAGTGGCCGCGCCGGGCGACACCGAGCCTTTCCTCGCGTGGACGACGCTCGCGTTGTCCGGCGGCGCCGTCGATCTGGACACCCGGTACGTTCAACTGGGCAGGGTCTCACTCCGAGGAGTGAACCTCGCCCTGCAGCGTGACCCAGACGGTCTCCAGCCGATCGCCCGCCTGCAAGCGAGCCTCGCTCGCCCGGCGGCGGCCGCGTCGACCCTTCCCGGCGCTCCGACCGCGGAGCCGCTGGCGACCGGCGATGCCGGTGCACGGGTGGCTCTGACGGCGCTCGAAATCGATGGTCCGGGTGTCCACTTCCGCGACGCAACGGCAGCGCGGCCGGTGGAGGCGCGCACGGAGTCGGTGCGACTGCGCGCGGGCGCCCTCAACCTTGCGGCCCCCGGCCAAGCCTGGCCACTCGAGGCGGAGGTCGTCCTGAAAGGCGGCGGGACCCTTCGCGCAACCGGAGACGTGACTCCGGCGGACTCGGGTGCGGCGATCGCGGTGGATCTGGCGGACCTGCCGCTCGCGCCGTGGGGTGCCTACCTTGAACCCTATGCCGACGTATGGCTCGCCGCCGGTCGCACCGACGCCGCGCTGCGACTGACCTGGAAGGGAAGCCAAGGCACGATCGGGGGACGGACCGCGATCAAGGAACTCTCGCTGGTCGACAATCAGGGGGGCGCGCCCCTGCTCGGCTGGAAACAACTGGCGATCGAGGACCTGGCGCTTGAGCTCCCCTCTCTCCGCTCCCGCGTGGGGGAGATCCGCTTGACTGAACCCCGCCTGGATGCGGCGGTCAGCCGCGAGGGACGGTTGAACATCACCGCCATCCTGAAGCCTGCGTCCGGTGCCTCCGCGTCGCCCCCCCCGCCCTGCGGGCGCCGCCCAAGCCGGCACCGCAGGCGCCGTACCGGCCGCCGGTCCCACGCCCGTGGTGTCCGCCCCTGCCACCTCGGCTCCCCCGCCGTCCGTCGCGATTGGGCGCGTCGTGCTTGAGGGCGCCCAACTGCGCTTTTCCGACGGCGCGATGAAGCCCGCCGTCACCGTCGCCCTCAATCAACTGTCCGGCACGATCGAGCGCATCGACAGCACCTCGCCCAAGGGAGCGCAGGTGACGCTCGAGGGCCGACTCGGAGCCGAGTCACCGCTGCGCCTCCAGGGTGAACTGCAGGCGTTCGGACCGGCGCCTTCGGCCGACCTCCGCTTCGACCTGACCCGGTTGAATCTCGTGCCATTTGGCCCCGACAGCGTCCGCTTCACCGGCTACGGACTGGATCGCGGCCGTCTTTATGTGGAAAGCCGCCTGCGGCTGGCCCAGACCGCGCTCGACACCTTAAGTCGCATCACGATCGAGCGGCTGACGCTCGGGGCCAAGCAGCCCAGCCCGCAGGCAACGAACCTGCCCGTTCCCTTGGCTCTGGCCCTGCTCACCGACTCCCGCGGCCGGCTGGTTCTGGATCTTCCGGTGGCCGGTCGCGTGGACGACCCCTCCTTTCACGTTGGCCCGATCATCGCGCGAACGCTGGTCGGAATCCTCACCAAAGTCGCCACCTCGCCCTTCGCGCTGCTCGGGGCCGCGTTCGGCGGAGGCGGCGAGGAACTCGCGCTCCAGACCTTCGACGCCGGCTCGTCCAGCCTGCGCCCGTCCGAGGCCAACCGACTCGCCACCCTCCACCGCGCGCTGGCCGAACGCCCCGCGCTCCGGGTGGAGATTGCGGCGCAGTTTGACGCCGCCGCGGACTCCGGCCCGCTGCGCGAGCGCGAACTGGCGCGGCGAATTGCGGCGGTCGTGCTCCGCCTCCGCGAGGCGGCCGGGATCGCGGCGGACGCGCCGGCCGATCCGGCGCTTGAAGTGACGGCCCTCGCCTCGCTGTTTGCGGAGACCTTCCCCGATGTCGTGGCGGCGCATGCCGCCGCGACCGCGGCTGCGGTCGCGCCCCCGGCACCCTCGCCGTCCCCGAAGGCCGACGCGGCACCCGCGGCACCGCCGCCTGCGCAGGCCAACGCCGATGCCCGCGAGGGCCTGCTCGCGCGCCTGCTTCGCCTGCTTTCCGAGGCCTTCCAGCGTCCGTCCAGCCCCGCGGCGCCCGCCCCGGCATCCGTCGCCTCATCCGCTTCCGCCCCCTCCCCGGCCGCGCCAGCGGCGCATGCCTCAGCGACGGCCCCAGCGGGCCCAGACGCCGTCGCGGCGGCCTCCCCGGGTCCGGTCGCCGGAGCGGGCGGCCCGCCTCCGCCCCCTCCGATCACCCCGGAGCAGATGGCCGCTCAGCTTCTCACGACCCTCACGGCCAGCGACGAGGCGTTGCAGGAACTCGCCCGCGCCCGCGCGAGCGCGGTCCGGGAGCGTCTGCTCGAGGGCACCGGTCTGGGACCCGAGCGAGTCCTGATCGGCCCCGTCCGCGCGGGCGGAGCCCGCGCCGAGTTGTCGCTTCGCTAGACCAAGCGTGTCGTCGATCGATCACGCCTGCCGGCCCGGCTGCGGTGCCTGCTGCATCGCTCCCTCGATCTCATCGCCGATCCCCGGCATGCCCCACGGGAAGCCGGCGGGGATTTCCTGCGTGCAACTGGCCGACGACCTGTCCTGCCGGCTCTTCGGACGTCCGGAACGGCCGGCCGTCTGCGTCTCGCTGCGCCCCGAGCCGTCGATGTGCGGCCTCGACGCCGCGGACGCCCGCGCGCGCCTGCGGCACCTCGAGTTGACCACCGCCCCGCGCCCCGGCGGTTGACGCCGTCGGCCGCTCGGGATTCCTTCCGGGACTCCATGGCCAAGACCGAAGAGCCCAAGATCATCTTCTCGATGCTCGGCGTCGCGAAGAAAATCGAGCGCAAGGAAATCCTCCGCGACATCTCGCTGTCATTCTACTACGGCGCGAAGATCGGCGTGCTCGGCCTCAACGGCTCCGGCAAGTCCTCGCTCCTGCGCATCCTCGCGGGACGCGACACCGACATCGACGGCCGGGTGCACTTCGAGCCCGGCTACTCCGTCGGCCTCCTCGAGCAGGAGCCCAGCCTCACCGCCGGCGCGACCGTGCGGGCCTGCGTCGAGGAAGGGGTCCGGCACCTCACCGATCTCGTCGCCGCATACGATGCCACCTGGGACGGACTCAACGACGCGGCGGACGATGCGGCCAAGGACCGCATCATGACGAAGCAGGGCGAACTGCAGGAGAAGATCGAGCAACTGGGCGCGTGGGACGTCACTCCGCAGGTCGAAATGGCCATGGATGCCCTGCGCTGCTCGCCGGGTGACCAGATCGTCGACCGCCTCTCCGGCGGCGAGCGGCGGCGGGTCGCCCTCGCCCGCCTGCTCCTGCAGAAACCCTCGATCCTGCTCCTGGACGAACCGACCAATCACCTCGACGCCGAGAGCGTGCACTGGCTCGAGCAGCACCTCGCGCGCTACGAAGGCACGGTGATCGCGGTGACGCACGACCGCTACTTCCTCGACAACGTGGCGCAGTGGATCCTCGAACTGGACCGCGGGCACGGGATTCCGTGGAAGGGCAACTATTCCGGCTGGCTCGAGCAGAAGCAGCGCCGGCTGGCGGTCGAGCAACGCACCGAGGACCGCCGCCAGAAGGCGATGGCCCGCGAGTTGGAGTGGATCCGCCAGTCCGCCAAGGCGCGCGTCGCCAAGTCGCAGGCGCGCATCAGCGCCTACGAGGCCATGCTCAAGCAGAACGTCGCCGAGAAGGAGCGTGACTTTGAACTCGTCGTCCCGCCCGGCCCGCGCCTCGGCACCCTCGTGGTCGACAGTCAGGGCCTCGCCAAGGCGTACGGCGAACGCCTCCTCTTCGACAACCTCACCTTTTCGCTCCCCCCCGGCGGCATCGTTGGCGTCGTCGGCCCCAACGGCGCGGGCAAGACAACGCTGTTCCGCATGATCGTCGGCGCCGAAACCCCGGATCGCGGCTCGCTGCGCGTCGGCGACACCGTGAAGATCGCGCACGTGGACCAGTCCCGCGACGCGCTGCCGGACGGCCAGACGATCTATCAGGCGATCAGCGAGGGGAACGAGATCCTCGACCTCGGCGGCCGCGAGGTGAACGCGCGCGCCTATTGCGCCCAGTTCGGCTTCACCGGGGCTGACCAGCAGAAGAAGGTGGGCATACTCTCCGGCGGCGAGCGCAACCGCGTCCATCTCGCCCGCCTGCTCAAGGCGGGGGCCAATCTCATCCTGCTCGACGAGCCGACGAACGACCTCGACGTAAACTCCATCCGTGCGCTGGAGGAAGCGCTGGAGGGCTTCGCCGGCTGCGCCGTCGTGGTCTCCCACGATCGCTGGTTCCTCGACCGCGTGGCCACCCACATCCTCGCCTTCGAGGGCGACAGCCAAGTGCACTGGTTCGCCGGGAACTACTCCAGCTACCTGGAGGACTACCGCCGCCGCAAGGGGCACGACGCCGACACACCCAAGCGGATCAAGTACCGCCGGCTGACGCGCTGAACCGCCCCTCACCGGGTCCGCTTGCGGTTTCCCGGCTCCGCTTACCTTTAACCATGACCGCCCGACTCCGCCTCCCCCTGCCCGCCCTCTTCGTCGCCTTCCTCGCCATGGTCAGTTCCACCGCCCACGCCGCGTCCCCTGCCTCCTCCCACCGTTTCGCCTACGTCGGCGGCGGGTGCTTCTGGTGCACGGAGGCGGCCTACGAGATCATGCCCGGCATCGTCTCCGTCGTCAGCGGCTACGCCGGCGGCCAGACGCGCAACCCGACGTACAAGCAGATATCGACCGGCATGACCGGCCATGCCGAGGTGATCCGCATCGAATTCGATCCCGCAGTGGTGTCCTACCGCGCGGTCATCGACTTCTTCTGGGCCATCCACGACCCGACCACGCTGAACCGTCAGGGTGCCGATGAGGGGACGCAGTACCGTTCGATCATCCTCACGACCTCCGAGGAGGAGCGGGCCGCGGCCGAGGCCTCCCGCGCGGCCGCCCAGCCGGGCTGGGGCAACCGGATCGTGACCGAGATCGTGCCCCTTGAGACCTTCTACGAGGCGGAGGAGTATCATCAGGACTACTTCCGCAAGAATCCCAGCGCCGGCTACTGCCGCGTGGTGATCAAGCCGAAGCTGGACAAGCTGAAGAAGCATCCCGCCGTGGTCGCGCCAGCGGCCAAGCCCAAGGCATGAGGCGCGCCGTCGGCCCCCGGGCCTGACACCGTTCAGGCTCGCCCCGGGGCGGGGAAAGTATTCCCTCCGGGACTCCTCCCCCGCGTCCCATGCCCTTGATCGACAAGCCCCTCGGTGAACTGTTCTCCTACTCCGGCCGCAATCCCCGGCCCGAGGATTTTGATGCCTACTGGGACGCCGCGCTGCGCGAACTCGACGCCACGCCGCCGCAGGTCGAACTGAAGCCGAATCCAGTCCTCCATGTCCGCGGGGTCGAGTGTTTCGATCTCTGGTTCACCGGCACGGACGGAGCGCGCGTCTACGCGAAGTACCTCCGCCCCGCTGGCGCGAAGCACTGCCCCGCGGTGCTCCAGTTCCACGGCTACACCGGGAACAGCGGCGACTGGGCCGGCAAGCTCGCCTACGTGAGCCAGGGCTTCTGCGTCGCCGCACTCGACTGCCGCGGGCAGGGCGGGCGCTCCGAGGACCGCGGCGCGGTGCCGGGAAACACCCACCGGGGTCACATCATCCGCGGTCTGGATGATCCGAACCCGCACCGCCTGCTGTTCCGCCACATCTTTCTCGATACGGCCCAGCTCGCGCGCGTCGTGCTCGCCCTCCCGGAAGTCGACCCCCAGCGGGTCGGCGCGATGGGCGGATCGCAGGGCGGCGCCCTCACAATCGCCTGCGCCGCGCTCGAGCCGCGCATCCGCCGGGCCGCCCCGGTCTTTCCGTTCCTCAGTGATTACCTCCGCACGTGGGAGATGGATCAGGCCAAGGACGCCTATCAGGAACTGCGCGACTATTTCCGCTGGTTCGATCCGCGCCACGAGCGCGAGACGGAGATCTTTCGCAAGCTCGGCTACATCGACGTGCAATTCCTCGCGCCGCGCATCCGGGCCGAGGTGCTGATGTTCTGCGGCTTGATGGACACCATCTGCCTGCCCAGCACCCAGTTCGCCGCCTACAACCGCATCACGTCACCCAAGGACGTGGTGATCTACCCGGATTTCGGCCACGAGTACCTGCCCGGCGAGCCGGATCGGACCATGAACTTCATGCTCGGCCTTTGAGGCCGAGCGTCGGCGCACCCGCGCCGACAGTGCCTCACCCCGCCGCCACCGCCGCGGCGTGGCGGTCCATGCAGGCCGCGAGCGCGAGATCGCGCTCCGTCACTTGGTTCCCGGCTTCGTGCGTGGACAGCCGGACCGAAACCCGGCGGTAGACGTTCGACCAGTCGGGATGGTGGTCCAGCGCCTCCGCGTCGGCCGCGACCCGGGTCATGAAGTCGAACGCGGCCCCGAAGTCGGCGAATTCCCACGTGCGCTCGATCGTCCCGGCCCCGACCCGCCAACCCGGGAGGTCAGCGAGGCGGCGTTGCAGATCGGACGGCGACAGGGCGGCCGGAGGGGTGCGCATCCCGCACCCAACCGCGTCCTTCCGCCTTGTCAAACCGCCGCCCCGACCGCTGACTGACGGACCGCGAATGTCCGCTCCGGCCGCCCTCCCCGTTCCCCGTCACGTCGCCTTCATCATGGATGGCAACGGCCGCTGGGCCCGGCAACGCGGCCTGCCCCGGATCGAGGGCCACCGCCGGGGCGTGGAGGTGGTGCGGACCGTGCTGGAAACGGCGTGGCAGCTGGGGATCCGGCAGATCACGCTGTATGCCTTCTCGGCCGAGAACTGGAAGCGACCCGTCGAGGAGGTCGGCGCCCTGATGGGCCTGCTGGAATGGTTCCTCGACCGCGAGACCGCTCGCCTCGTCGAGAACCGCATCCGACTCCGCACCATCGGCCACGTCGAGGCGCTGCCGCCCGCCGTGCAGCAGGCGCTGGCGCGGGCAACGGCGGCGACGGCAGGCTTCACCGAGCACACCCTCGTGCTGGCGCTGAACTATGGTTCGCGCGACGAGGTCCTCGAGGCCGCCAAGGCCTACGCCACTGCCGTCGCGGAGGGGCGCGAGCGGGTGGACAGCGCGACGTGGGACACGTTCAGCCGCTATCTGGCGACCGCCGGCCTGCCCGACCCGGACCTCGTCATCCGCACGTCCGGCGAGACCCGCCTGAGCAACTTCCTGCTGCTGCAGAGCGCCTACGCCGAGTTCGTCTTCACCCCGGTGCTCTGGCCGGATTTCGGGAAGGCTGAGCTGACGGCGGCGGTCGCCGAGTACGGGCGCCGTGAGCGGCGCTTCGGCCAGACCAGCGAGCAGCTCAACCCCGCGTCCTAGCACCCCTCCCTTCCCCGTGCTCAAGCGCATCCTCAGCACCCTTGCCCTCTGGACCATCGTCCTCGCCTGCCTGCGCTTCTTCGGCGTCACCGGCGCCGTCTGGCTCGTCGGCGCCATCGCCGTGCTCACGCTGCGCGAGTTCTACGCGATGGTCGCCCGCACCGGCGTCGCGCCATTCAATGTCCTCGGCATGGTGCTCGGCGGCGCCCTCGTCGTCAGCCCGCTCTACCTCGAGCCCGGCTTTGACACCTCAGCGTGGCTGGCCACCGCCGTCATCCTCGTCGCGCTCCGCATCCTCGGCGAGCGCGAGCCGCACAACCGGGTCGAGACCCTCGGCTGGACGCTCTTCGGCCTGCTCTACGTGCCGTTCATGCTGCACTTCATCGTGCGCATCCTGATGCTCGATGCACCCCATCCGCGGACCGGCCTGATCCTCGCGCTGTGGCTGATCGCGGTCTCGAAGTTCTGCGATGTCGGCGCCCTGCTCTCCGGGCTCGCCTTCGGGCGTCACCCGTTCGCGCCGCAGATCAGCCCGAAAAAAACGTGGGAGGGATTCTTCGGCGGGCTCCTGACGTCCGCCCTCGTCGGAGCCGGAGTGGCCTGGCTGGGGCGCGACATGCTGCCGGAGTCGTTCACGCCGGCGGCGGCGGCGGCCTTCGCGGTGCCAGTCGCGGCGATCGCAGCGGTCTCCGACTTGGTCGAGTCGATCATCAAGCGCCGGGCGGACGTGAAGGATTCCGGGAAGACGATTCCGGGAATCGGCGGGATGTTTGACCTGTCCGACAGCTTGATCCTCGCGGCGCCACTGGCGCACGTGACCTTCGCCGCGCTGCTCCGCTAAGCGCGCCGCGCTCCCGCGTCCCTCCTCCTGCCCGCGTGCACGTCCCCGCCTCCGTTTCCTCCCCCCGTCGCCGCCGCGTCGTGCTGCTCGGCGCCACCGGGTCGATCGGCCGCAGCGCCCGGCGGGTCATCGCTGCGCACCCCGACCGGCTGGAACTGGTCGGCATCGCCGCCCAGCGCAACTGGCAGGAGCTCGCCGCGATCGCGCGGGAGTTCCGCGTCGGACACGTCGCGATCGAAGACCCGGCGGTCGCCGACGCCGCGGACGCGGCGCACGCTTTTCCCGCCGGGACCGCGGTTCACCGGGGAGCCGCCGGACTCCATGCGCTCGCCACGCTGCGCGAAGCCGACATCGTGCTCGTAGCGGTTGTCGGCACCGCTGGACTGGAGCCTTCGCTCGCCGCGTTGGCGGCCGGCAAGGACCTCGCGCTGGCCTCGAAGGAGATCCTCGTGCTCGCGGGCAGCTTCGTGCTCGCGGCGGCCCGCGCCTCGGGCGCCCGGCTCCTGCCGGTCGACAGCGAGCACGCCGCCGTCGCGCAGTGCCTCGAACACCAACCCTCCCGGTCGGTCCGCCGCATCGTCCTCACCGCCAGCGGCGGAGCATTCCGGGACTGGCCGCTCGACCAACTCGCGCGCGTCACGCCGGCCGACGCGCTCCGTCATCCGAACTGGTCGATGGGTCCGAAGATCACCGTGGATTCCGCCACGCTCGCCAACAAGGGACTCGAACTCATCGAGGCCCAGTGCCTGTTCGGACTACGCCCCGAGCAGTGTCAGGCCGTGCTCCACCCGCAGAGCATCGCCCACTGCCTCGTCGAATTCCTCGATGGCACGATGCTGGCGCAGCTGAGTCCGCCATCCATGACCTTCCCCATCCAACGCGCCCTGCTCCATCCGGACACCGCGCCCGGGACGGACGACGCGCTGGACCTCGGCAAGCTGCTCTCGCTCGAATTCCGACCCATCGACGAGTCGCGCTTTCCCCTGTTCGCCCTCGCCCGCCACGTGATGGAGGCGGGGCGGTCGGCCCCGGCCGTCTACAACGCCGCCAACGAGGTCGCCGTCGCCGCCTTCCTCGGCCACGGCCTGCCGTTCCTTGCGATTTCACAGGTGGTGGATCAGGTGTTGCAGGCCTTTCCGCACCGCCTGCCCGCCTCGCTGGAGGACGTGCTGGCGATTGACGCCGCAGCCCGGCGACTGGCGGAAGCAGCCGTCGCCCGCCACGCCTGAATCCCGCCTGAGCCTTCATGGACCTGCTCCACTCCCTCTTCTCCAACGTCTGGGCGGTCTTCCTGATCGTCCTCTTCTTCGGAGGCTCGATCTTCGTCCACGAACTCGGCCACTTCCTCGCCGCGCGCTGGCGCGGCCTGAAGGTCGAACGCTTCTCGATCGGTTTCGGTCCGCGCGTCTTCGGCTGGAAGGGCCGCGACGGCGTCGACTACCGACTCTCCCTGCTGCCGCTCGGCGGCTACGTCGCGCTGCCGCAACTCGCCGACCTCAAGGGGGTCGAGGGTGACTCCGCGATCCCGGCCGAGACGCTGCCACCGATCAGCTACGCCGACCGCATGATCGTCTCGGTCGCCGGAGCGGTGTTCAACATGGCCTTCGCGTTTTTTCTCGCGACGCTCCTCTGGTTCCTCGGTCAGCCCTCAAGCGCGGAGCAGGCAACGACGCGGGTGGGCTATGTCTCCCCGACGATCGAGCTGGCCGATGGCTCGCGGATCACCAGCCCCGCCGTCGAGGCCGGCCTGCAGATCGGGGACACCGTCCGCGCGATCGACGGGGTGGCCGTGAACGACTGGCAGGAACTCATGCAGACCCTCGTGACGGGCTCGGAACTCGCCCTCGACGGCCGCCGCAAGGCGATCTTCACCGTCGAGCGCGACGGCGCGCGCCGCGACATCACGGTCTACCCCCGTCTTGCCGGCGATGAACGCATCCGGCGCGTTGGCATCGCTCCCGCCTACGAACTCATCGTCCACGCCGTGAATGCCGACTCGCACGCCGCCCGCGCGGGGGTGCGCCCGAAGGACCGGATCGCCGCCCTCGACGGGACCCCGATCCTCAATCTCCAGACCTACCTCGACGTGCTCAACGCGAAGGCCGAGCAACCGGTCGCGCTCCAGGTGCGTCGCGAGGGAACCGAAGTCACCCTCACACTCCCCGCCCGTTCCGCCAAGACGGGCGACGCCGTGGATCTGGGCATGGCCCTGACCACCGACAGCATCCTGATCCATGAGAATCCGGTCCGCCAGTTCAGCGGCCACCTGGCGATGACGTGGCGCACGCTCGCGAGTTTGGTGCACCCACACTCGGACATCGGCATCTCGAAGCTGAGCGGTCCCGTCGGCATCATCCGCGTTTTCCACCTCGCCGCGCAGGCGGACATCCGGATCGTGCTGTGGTTCACGATCCTCGTGAACATCAACCTCGCCGTCTTCAACCTGCTCCCGATCCCGGTGCTCGACGGGGGACACATGCTCTTCGCCACGATCGGACGCATCCGGGGCCGCGCCCTGCCGGCGAACTTCATCGCCGCCACCCAGAGCGTGTTCGTCGTGCTGCTCTTCACGATGATCCTGTACGTGAGTTTCTTCGACGTGCGGCGCATCGCCCGCGATCTGCGGCCGGCTGAACCGCCGCCCGCCACCGCCCCGGCCCGCTGAGCCCGCGCCGCGCCCCGACGCCGACCATGCCTTACTGTCCCTCGCGCTTCCAATCGATCCGCCGGCGCACCCTCGAGGTGCGGGCCGGCGAGGTGGGCATGGGCGGCGACAACCCGATCCGCATCCAGTCGATGACGACCAGCGACACGCAGGACGTCACCGCCACGGTGCGGCAGGCGATCGCCCTCGCGGAGGTCGGCTGCGAAATCGTGCGCGTCACCGCTCCCAACGTCGCCGCCGCCCGCTGCCTGCGCGAGATCCGCGCCGAATTCTCGCGGGCCGGCTTCAGCCGCGTGCCGCTCGTGGCCGACATTCACTTCCTCCCGCAGGCCGCGATGGAGGCCGTCGAGCACGTCGAGAAGGTCCGCGTCAATCCCGGCAACTACGCCGACAAGAAGCGCTTCGCAGTGCGGGAGTATTCCGACGCCGACTACCAGCGCGAGTTGGAGCGCCTGCACGAATCGTTCAGTCCCCTCGTGCTGCGCGCGAAGGCGCTCGGTCGCTGCCTCCGCATCGGCACCAACCACGGCTCGCTCTCCGACCGCATCATGAACCGGTACGGCGACACGCCGCTCGGGATGGTCGAGAGCGCGCTGGAATTCCTGCGCATCGCTGAGTCGCACCAGTTCCGGCAGCTCGTGCTGTCGATGAAGTCCTCCAACCCGAAGGTCATGATCCAGGCCTACCGTCTCCTCGTCGAGCGGATGGACGCGGAGGACATGCACTACCCGCTGCACCTCGGGGTGACGGAGGCGGGTGACGGCGAGGATGGGCGCATCAAGAGCGCGATCGGGATCGGCTCGCTCCTGCTCGACGGTCTCGGCGACACGATCCGCGTCTCGCTCACCGAGGATTCGGTCTACGAGATCCCGGTGGCCCAGGCGATCGCGGCGCGCGCCCATTCCCGCTGGGCCGCCGCCGCACGCGCGGAGACGGAGCGCACGGACCGCATCGACCTGCACCGCTTCACGCGCCGCCCCAGTACGCCGGTGGACGTCGCGCCCGGGCTCCCCGCGGGGGGCGCGGAGGTGCCGCGCGTGCTCGTGCGGACCACTCCTGCGCAATGGCCCACCCTCGCCGCCGCGGCGGCGGGCCCGCTCCTTGCCGACACGCCGATCGAAGGCGCCGTCGTGCGGGTCAACTCGGCCGAAGAGCTGGCGCGCCTGCGCGCGTGGCGCAGCCAGCCCGCCACGCGTGGCCCGGCGCTGCTCGCGGTCGAGTGCGCCCCGGGCCTCGGCGCGGACGCGCTCGCGTCGCTGGCCGCGGATCCCACCGCCGCGCCGCTGGGGTTCGTGCATGCCTGCTCCGCGGAGGCGGAGGACGCCTTCGCGGATCTCGCCGCGCTCGCTGCGCGGCACGGGCACCTCGTCGCCGTCGCCGTGGCCCCGTCCGACGTCCCCCTGCTCGCGCGCCTCGGCTCGCGCACGCCGTCCCTCCGCCTCGTCGTCACGCTGGCCGACGCCGCGATCCCGTCCGCGCCCGGCCACGCGGTCGGCGCCTATCGCGCGCTCGCGGAGGCGCTCGGCCGCGCCGGGTTCGCTGCGCCGCTGTGGATCCGCAGTTCCGCGCCGGCCGCGCTCGTGCCGGACTCCTCGTTCCTCGGGCGCCTGCTTGAGGCGGCGATGCTCGCCGGCACGCTGCTCGCGGACGGACTCGGCGATCTCCTGAGCGTCGAGACGGAGACCGATCCCGTGCGCGCGGCGAAGCTGACGTACAACGTGCTGCAGGGCGCTGGTGCCCGCATCTCGAAGACGGAGTTCGTCGCGTGCCCCTCGTGCGGACGCACGCTCTTCGACCTGCAGTCCACCACGCAGCGCATTCGCGCGCAGACCGGCCACCTCAAGGGCGTGAAGATCGCGATCATGGGCTGCATCGTGAACGGCCCAGGCGAGATGGCGGATGCAGATTTTGGATACGTCGGCGGCGCGCCGGGGAAGATCAACCTCTACGTCGGCCGCGCCTGCGTGCAGTACAATGTCCCGCAGGCCGAGGCGGACGCGCGCCTCATCGCGCTCATTCGCGAGCACGGCCGGTGGGTCGACCCCGCGCCGGCCGCGACGTGACTCACTCCGCGCGCGCCTCCGCGGCACCACGCGGGGCGTCGAGTCCAAGGCCGGTGACGACGTAACCACATTGTCACTTCAACCGCCCCGTCACCGCGGCGTCACTGGGGCGTCACCGCCGGCATGGAAAACCTCCCCCCACTCTCGACCAGCAAAACGTGGCAACCAAAAAATCGCATAAGTTATCCGCAGCGTCCGTGTGAATAAGTTGGGAGAAAGTTGCCCTTGAAACGGAATTTCCGTTGCCCGTTAGTCGTTGCCTTGCCCGTTTTCCCCGCCAGTCCCGGCTTCGGCCACCTGCTCTTTTCCCCCGCCGCCTCCTGCGGCGGAGAGGTTTTGGCTAGTACCTCGTTAGCAACAACTAACGAAACGAACATCCCGCCCGGCACCTCGCTTGCCGCTCCGGGACGTTTTCGCGCTCGCCCTCTCGGTTGGAGCAGGAGTAGGACTTCCTTCCGCAGCCTCTACCGGCGCGGATGTGAATAAATCCGCCCCTGTTCCCTCCATGGCTCTCGCCGTCACGTCTGCATCCCTCTGGGAAACCGCGAAGAGCGACCTTCGTTCGCTCTTCCCGGACGACGTTTTCAAGCTGTGGTTTGAGTCAATCACTTGCCTTGAGGCGACGCCCGATGCGTTGGTCCTTGGGGTGCCGACGGATTTTGCGGCGATTTGGATTCACGACAACTACCTCGACCTGATCGTCCAGCGGCTTCGCCTGACGGCGGGCCGGCCGATCAGTGTCAAGCTCCGCAAGGCCGAGCCGGCGACGGCCGACGGATCGAGCCGGGTGGAGACCGCGCCGCCCGCCTCGCGGCTGCGCCCGGTGGCGCCGAAGCGGACGGGTCGGGGTGAGGAGCGCGGTGCCGGGACCCCTGGGGGCACAGTCAACCCGCGCAACACGTTCGAAACGTTCGTCGTGGGCAGCAACAATCAGATGGCGCACGCGGCCTCGCTGGCCGTGGCACAGGCGCCGGCGCAGGCCTACAATCCCCTTTTCCTCTACGGCGACACCGGGCTCGGCAAGACGCACCTCATGCACGCGATCGGGCACGCCGTGCTCCGCAACAACCCGGAGGCCCGCGTCGCCTACCTCTCGACCGAGAAGTTCACCAACGAGTTCATCCAGGCCCTGCAGGAAAACGCCCTCGCGCGGTTCCGCCAGCGCTACCGCAGCGTGGACGTCCTCCTGATCGACGACGTGCAGTTCCTCGCCGAGAAGGAGCGCATCCAGGAGGAGTTCTTCCACACGTTCAACGACCTGTTCGAGTCCGGGAAGCAGATCGTGCTGACCAGCGACCGGCGGGCCGCGGAAATCGCCAAGCTCGAAGCGCGCCTCGTCTCCCGCTTCGAGTGGGGACTGCCGGCCGACATCCAGGCCCCCGACTACGAGACGCGTCTCGCCATCCTGCGCACCAAGGCGAGCGCGCTCCGTTTCAACGCCCCGCCGGAAGTGCTCGCGTTCATCGCCCAGCACCTCTCGCGCAACATCCGCCGCCTCGAGGGCGCCCTCATCAAGGTGTCCAGCTACGCCGCCCTCACCGGCCGCCCCCTCGACCTCGCCACCACCGAGGAACTGCTCAAGGACGTGTTGATGGAGCAGGCCCAGCACCAGCTCACGATCGAGATGATCCAGAAGCGGGTCACCGAGCACTACCAGCTCCGCATCGGCGACATGACGAGCAAGCGCCGCCCGAACAACATCGCCATTCCCCGCCAGATCGCGATGTACCTCGCCCGCACCCTGACCAAGCACTCGCTGCAGGAGATCGGGGACCACTTCGGGGGCCGCGACCACGGGACCGTCATCCACGCCTGCAAGGCCGTGGAGAACATGATGGATCAGGACGCCTCCGTCCGCGGCAGCATCGAGTTCCTCAAGACTCAGCTGGCGCGCTGACCGCCGCCGAACACCCGCTACCCCGCCGATCGCCGTGCGGGGTCGGTTGCCACGCGCAGGGTGCGAGGATCCGCCGTCGACCGCGCCAGGGCCCGGTGGGATCCCGCGGAGGCGTGCGGTCCGATTCAGCCGCGGTCGACCCAGGGCACCTGATCGCGGATCCGGCCGCGCCGGACGTTGCATCCGGCGGCTTTCTCAGCATACCTTTTTCGTCCGCCATGACGCTCTCCCCCGAACAGTCCTACGCCGTTTCTTCCTGGATCGCCGCCGGCGACAGCCTGTCCGCCGTGCAACGCAAGCTGCGCGAGCAGTTCTCCCTCTCGCTCACGTTCATGGAGGTCCGCTTCCTTGTCGATGACCTCAACCTGCAGTTGAAGGATCCGGCTCCGAAGGTGAACGCCAGCGACGTCACCCAGGCGCCCCCTGCGCCCGCGGCCACGTCCGCCGCTGGCAACCGCCGCGAAGCGCCTCCCGCCGCGGCCAGCCCTGGTCCGGGGCAGCCCGAGGACGACGCCGCGCTCGAAGAAGAGGCACCGCCCTACGGGCAACCCAACCCGGAGGACGCCTCGCCTGAGAATGAGCTTCCCGCCGACGGCCTCGGCGTGGCGGTCGACGTGGATAAAGTGACCCTCCATCCGGGCGCGCTCGCGAGCGGCAGCGTGACCTTCAGCGATGGCGTGACGGCGAAGTGGATCATCGACAACTACGGTCGACCCGGCTTCACCGAAATCAGTCAACCCGGCTACCGCCCGAAGCCGGCGGATGCGCAGGCCTTCATGCAACAGTTGAGCGTCGAGCTGCAGAAGCGCGGATTCTAGGACCCGCCCGCCGGAGCGGAGCCAGCCAGCAACGCCCGGAAGCCGGCCTCGTCGATCACCGGCACGCCCAGGGTGCGTGCCTTGTCCAGCTTAGAACCGGCCTCCTCGCCGGCGAGCACGTACGAGGTCTTCTTGCTCACGCTGCCGCTCACCTTGCCGCCGGCGGCTTCGATGAGCGCCGTCGCCTCCTCGCGCGTCAGCGCCGGCAGCGTGCCCGTCAGCACGAACGTGCACCCCGCCAGCGCGGTGCCGGTAACGACCCGCTCCGCCGGTGCCATCGGGGCCACGCCGACCTCCCGGAGACCCTCGACGAGCGCCCGGTGCTCCGCGGTCGCGAAGAAACCGACGATCGCGCGGGCCATGGTTTCGCCGATGCCGAGTATGAGGCTGTTTCCCTTCGCGTCGATGAACTCCCCCAGCGAGGCTCCGGCCAGCGCCTCCAGGCTGCGGAACCGCGCCGCCAGGTCCTTCGCCGCCGCCGCCCCGACGTGCGGAATGCCAAGACCGTGGATGAACCGCCAGAGTTCCGACCCCTTGCTCGCCTCGATCGCCGCCAGCAGCTTGTCGGTCGACTTCTCGACGTTCTTGCCGAGGCCGAGAAGGTCTTCGCGCCGCAGGCGGTAGACGTCCGGCACGGTCCGCACCCAGCCGCGCCCCGCCAGGGTCTCCGCCATCGCCTCGCCCAGGCCTTCGATGTCGACGCACGCCTTCGAGGCGAAATGCTGCACGCGCCGGCGCACCTGCACCGGGCAGGAGGGGTTGGGGCAGCGCATCGCGACCTCGCCCTCCTGCCGCACCACCGCCGTGCCACAGGCCGGGCACTGCGTCGGGAACGCGTAGGGAACGCAGGACGGGCCGCGCCGCGCGAGGTTCACGCCGATCACCGCCGGGATCACTTCGCCCGCCTTCTCGACCCACACGACGTCACCCTCGCGGATGTCCTTCCGCGCGATCTCGTCGGCGTTGTGCAGGGTCGCCCGGGCAACGGTCGTGCCCGCCAGTTGCACCGGCTCCAACTCCGCCACCGGTGTCAGCACTCCGGTGCGGCCGACCTGCAACGTGATTGAAAGGAGCCGCGCCTCGGCCCGCTCGGGCGCGAACTTGTAAGCGCAGGCCCAGCGCGGCGAGAGCTTCCGGGCGCGTTCACCCTCGCCGCGGAATCCCGCCTCACGCTGCTGCGCAAAGTCATTCAGCTTCACCACGGCCCCGTCCGTCGCGAACGGAAACCCCGCGCGCTCCGCATCCAGCACCCGGATCGCCGCCAGCACGTCCTCGATCCCGCGCGCCCGCGCCACCGCAGCGAGCCCCGGCAGCCCCCACCCGCGCACGGCGCGGTGCCAGTCGACCTGCGACGACACGACGTTGGCCGGACGGCACGCGCCCAGGCCGTAAAGCACCACCTCCAGCCGGCGCTCCGCCACCACCGCCGCATCCAACAGCTTGAGCGTCCCCGCCGCGAGGTTGCGGGGATTGGCGTAGCGCTCCACGCCGAGTTCGTCCTGCTCCTCGTTGATGCGGTTGAACTCCTCGAACCGGAGGTAGATCTCGCCGCGGATCTCGACGAACTCCGGAACCGGCGCTCCTCCCTCCGCGGCGTGCAGCCGGTGCGGCAGCGACCGGATCGTGCGGACGTTGGCCGTCACATCGTCCCCTTCCTCCCCGTCACCGCGCGTGATCGCCCGGACGAGCTTTCCCTGCTCGTAGATCAAGCTGATCGACGCCCCGTCGATCTTCGGCTCGATCGTGTACTCAAGGGGTTCGCGGCCGATCAGGCGCACGAGCCGCGCATCGAATTCCCGCATCTCCGCTTCGTCATAGGTGTTCTCCAGCGTGGTCATCGCCGAGGCATGCCGCGCCCGCACGAACCCCTGAGCCCGGTCGTCGCCGATGCGGCGCGTCGGGGACTCCTCCCCGGCCGCCAGCGCCTCCGCCGGGAAATCCCGCTCCAGATCCGCCAGCTCGCGGCGCATCCGGTCGTACTCGAAGTCCGTGATCTCCGGGCGCGCCCTGCGGTAATACAGTTCGTCGTGCCGGCTCACCTCGGCGCGGAGCTGGCGGATGCGGTCCTGGGCCTCGGCGGATGTCATGGTGCGCCCTCCATTGAGTCCGGCGACGCCGGCTTTTCAATCCGCGCCTTGCGGCATAACCGCCCGACCGGGGCCTCCAGCAGGCGGCGGTAGGCGGCCCAGCGCAGGTACGCCAGCACCGCCACCGCTGCGCCCAGCGTATCCGCGACCCAGTCCGCCCAGTCCATGTGGCGCCCAGGCGTAAAGCTCTGGTGCCACTCGTCCGTCGCCCCGAAGGGCGATACCACCGCCACCGCGACCCACGCGGCGGAGCGGGGCAGCAGCCGCACCGTGAGCGTGGCAAGCAACCCGAAGACCGCGAAATGCACCAGCTTGTCGCCGCCCGGCGCGCCGATCCCCGGGACGCGGCTGCGGCTGGAGGCGAACACGATCAGCGCCGCCAGCGCCAGCGGGTACGCCCAGCGCGCCCACGCCGTCCAGCCTCCGGTTCCAGATCGCCGCGCCTCCATCGCCCCACGTTGAGGGAGGGGAGGCAGGGGAGGCAAGAGGGCGCGAACGACCGAACATGGGCGCGGTCGCGCCCAGCCCTACGCAGCCGCGACACTCATCTGGTGCCCGCGAGACGCCGCGTCCCATGCCGGAGTTGCGTCGGCCCCGCTTCCGGATTTCCTGACGCTGACCATGCAGACACTGGGGCTCACCGACGGCATCCGTCGGCCATCGATCGCGCTCTCCCACCCCCTCCTCGACGGGGAGGCGCGCATCCGCCGTGCGAGCTGGCGCGGCCGCGACGCGCAGGGCGTCGTGCCGATCCCGTCCGAAGTCTCACCGCGCCGACGCGCCGCCCCCGTTGCAGTCCCGGCGATCGAACGCAATGGACTGCCCGCCCCCAAGGAGTTGAGCCGGGCCGCAGCGGCAAGGGTGCTGGCAGACCCTCCCTTTCCTCGGCAGGCCGGTCCAGCCGCCGGCCAATCTCAGAGTCGCACTCACTGATGTCCTCCTGTCCCTTTCACGCCCCCGCAGGCGAGACCACCGCGCCCTCCGCCGCGCCTCCCCTCCCGCTGCCGGGCGACGCCGCGCTGGACCTCGACGCGGAACTCGCGTTTCTCCGCGAAGCCCATCGCGGCGTCCTTCCCGCCGTCCGCCGCGCGGAGCTCGCGTCAGCGCTCGCCGCGGGAAGCCCCGCGCCCCTCTCCTCGGCGGAACTGACGTGGGCGGGCCGCATCGCCTGGCGCAATCACGCCCGCTGCATCGGTCGACTGCACTGGCGGAGCCTCGTCGTCGAGGACTGCCGCGACCTCTCCTCCGCGGCGGATCTCGCAGACCGTCTTCGCGAGCACCTGCGTGTCGTGCAGGAGAGCGGAACGGTGAAGTCGATCCTCACGGTCTTCGCGCCGCCGTCCCGCCGCGGCGGCCCGGGGCCGCGCATCTGGAATCCCCAGCTCTGCGGCTACGCCGGCTACCGCCAGACCGACGGCTCAGTCCTCGGCGACCCCGCAAACGAGCGCCTCACCGCCTTCGCCTGCCGGCTCGGCTGGCGGCCCCCGCGGCAGCCCGGTGCGTTCGATCTCCTGCCTTGGATCATTTCCGGTCCAGACGGCAAACCTCACCTCATCCCGCTGGCTGACGGCGCCGTCCGCGAAGTGCGCCTGCGCCATCCGCGGCTGTCGTGGTTCGAGGAACTCGGGCTCCGGTGGTACGCGGTGCCGATCATCAGCGGGATGCGATTCCGGGCGGCCGGGACGGATTTCACGGCGGCGCCCTTCAACGGCTGGTACATGGGCACCGAGATCGGCGCACGAAACCTCGCCGATCCCCACCGCTACCATCAACTCCCGCGTATCGCCGAGCGCCTCGGGCTCGACACCTCCACTCCGCGTTCCCTGTGGAAGGACCGCGCCCTGCTGGAACTGAACGAGGCAGTGCTCCACTCCTACGCTGCCGAAGGCGTGAAGCTGGTGGATCACCACACCGCCTCCGACGAGTTCATGCGCTTCCTCGCCCGCGAGAAGAACCTCGGCCGCGAGGTCTCGGCCCGCTGGGACTGGATTGTGCCCCCGATGTCGGGAGCCGCGACGGCGGTCTTCCACACCCCGCTGCGCGAGTTCCCCAGCACACCCGACTTCCACGCCCAGCCTTCACCCTTCGACGCGTCGGCGCCGCAGGGGTGCCCTAATCAAAAAGAATCTTCACGGTCCTAGGCCTCGGTAAGGCTGCGCCGAGCGTGATCCAAGACCGCCTCGACCTGTTCCCGCTCCTCATGCGGTCCCCGCACCGCCCGCCGTCCCGCAAAGCGGCGGTTTTAAAATGGTCGGGCCGGCGAGATTCGAACTCGCGACCTCTTGCACCCCATGCAAGCGCGCTACCAGGCTACGCTACGGCCCGAAACAAGAGAGGGTCAGAGAGGCCCAAGCCACGCCCGCTGGCAAGCGTCATTTTCGGCCGTTGGCGGCCATCGGGCGGCGCCGCCCGTGATCGGGCATCGCGAGGGCTGGGATTACAAAGGGTGCGGGGAGAACGGCAAAATCGGAGTAGCCGCTGCCGACAACCTGCAGTAGGCTGACTGCGTGAAAACGATCCTCGCCCCCGTCGATTTCTCGGCCCCGAGCGACCTTGTCGCCGATACCGCCGCCGCCTTGGCCCGTCTGCATCAAGGCCGCGTTGTCCTGCTCCACATCGTCCAACCCCCCATCGTCACCGTCGACTACGGTGTCGGCATCGACAACCTCCAGGAAATTCTCGTCATGAGCGAGAAGGCGGCGGCGAAAAACCTCGAACGCCTGCGGGAACGGCTTGCCGGCAGCGGCGTCGCGGTCGACACGTCGCTCGTCACCGGTGCCCCGATCCCTCACATCCTCAAGACTGCGGAGGGCCAGAAGGCGGACTTCATCGTGATGGGATCGCACGGCCACACCGCCTTCTACGACTTCGTCGTCGGCAGCACCACGCACGGTGTGCTGAAGGGTGCGCCCTGCCCGGTCGTCGTCCTGCCCCGGCGCAAGCACGCCGCCTCGTGACCCGCGACGGCGCGGGTCGTCGCGCTTGCCGTGCCGCCACGTCGACGGCAGGCTGCGGCCTGCATGCTGTCGCCCGATGACTCGTTCCTCCGCGCCCGCCGTCGGCGGGTCGCGGCCGCACTCCGCCCGGTGCTTGGCGAGGCGTCACTCCTCGTCCACGCCGGCACCGCGGTTCCGTTGCCGGAGAATACGGACCAGACGTATCCGTTCCTTTCCCACACCGAGTACGTCTATCTCGCCGGGACCGAGGGCGAGCGCGGCATCGTGACCTTCGATCCACGGCTCGCCGACGACGAGGCGTGGGAGGTCTTCGTGCCCGTCCCCAGCGAGGGAGAGCGGATCTGGGAGGGCCGCACTCAGGCGCCCGGCACGCCCCTGCCCCGGCTCGCGTCATGGTTCTCCGCGCGGGAGGGCCGGCCCTTCGTGCACCTCGGCTCCCGCCCGGTGGAGCAACCCGTGGATGCCACCACCCTCGCCGCCCGCGAGCACCTCAGCCACGCGCGGCGACCGAAGGACGCCGGGGAATTGCGCCTCCTGCGCGCGGCCGCCGCCTGCACCGCCGCCGGATACGCGCGGCTGCCCTCCCTGCTGCAGGCCGGCGCCACCGAGCGCTCGATCCAGATCGAGTTGGAGGCCGAATTCCAGCGCGCCGGCGCGACCGGGACCGGCTACGGCACCATCGTCGGCGCCGGCAGCAACGCCGCGATCCTCCACGTCTCGCCCTCGTCGCGCGCCCTTCGCCCGGGCGACTTCGTCCTCGTCGATGCCGGCGCCCGGGTCGGCCGGTACGTCTGCGATGTCACCCGCACCTACGTGGTGGGCGGGCGACCCGACCCCTTTCAACGCGACCTCCACGCCCTTGTCACCACGGTGCTCACGAACGCCGTGGGTCGCTGCCGCCCTGGGCGCGAGTGGAAGGACATTCACCTGCGGGCGGCGGAGGACATCTGCGCCGGACTCGTCACGATGGGCGTGATGCGCGGCCAACCCGCCGAACTGGTGGAACGCGACGCCCACACGCTCTTCTTCCCCCACGGCCTCGGGCACCTTGTCGGTCTGGGCGTGCGCGACGCCAGCGGCACGCTTCCGGGCCGCGCCGCGAATCCGCGCCCCGCCCTGCGCACGCTGCGGTGCGACCTTCCCCTCGCCGACGGCTACGTGATCACAGTCGAGCCGGGCATCTACTTCATCCGGGCCCTGCTGGAGGATCCGACGCGCCGCGAACGCTACGCCGACTGCGTGCACTGGGACCGCGTCCCCCCCCTGCTCGATCTCGGCGGCGTGCGCCTCGAGGAGAACGTCCTCGTCACCCCGGGCGAGCCCGAGGTGCTCACCGCCGCCATCCCGCTTGGCTAGGGCTAGGACCTCTGCGCGTCCATGCCGCCATTCGCCGCCGAAAGACGGGTTGGGCCCCTCCGAGCCGAATCCGCCCACCCCGACCGGCAGCCGGCCGCGCGCGCCGGCATCCACGCCGACCGAGCCACCCCGGCTGTCGCGTCCTCATGCCCAGCGGCGCGTTGGCCGGCTGGACGCGTCCCTCCCCGCTGCCCGGGCCGGCGGAGCGCGGAACCCTGTGGGAACCCCGCCGCAAAAAGGATTTACACGCACCCGCCCCCGCGTACGGTGCGTCTGGCAGCGCCCAGATGGCGGAATTGGCAGACGCAGTGGACTCAAAATCCACCGCCCTCTAAAGGCTTGTGGGTTCGACCCCCACTCTGGGCACCAGTTTTCGCGACGTTGCCGCGCATACACACGCAACTGCGGGCAGAGTTCGAACGCGCTAGAATCCCCGCGGTCGTCGGCTACCCCGTCCCCCATCGAAATCAGGCCTCCAAATCGCCGGCGGTAGGTCCGCCCGTCGCGCCACTACCGTCGAACGGGGAGAACCTCGCCGCATGCGCCTGCAGCCCTTCGGGAAGCGCCACGGCTAGCGGCTCCACCCTACCACCGCAGCCGTTCCCCAAAGCCCTTCGCTATTGCCTTCGGGTCGCTGATTTAACTAGCTCGCTTACCGCTATGAAACGCCTCCGCTCACTCAGTCTCACCGCTGCTTTCATCGTCTCCACCGTCTGCGGGCACGCGGACGAAGTCGTCGATAACCTCAAGTCCGCAATCGATTTGTATCAGTCGGGCAACTATACGGAGGCACTCCAAGCGATGGACTTCGCCGGATCTGTCCTCCGCCAGAAGAAGTCGGAGGCGGTCGCTGCTATCCTGCCAGCGGCGCCCGCTGGGTGGACTGCGCAGGACCCGCAGACCGATGGAGCGAGCGCTGCCATTCTCGGAGGCATGGTCTCCGCGAAGCGAGCCTACACGAAGGACGAAGCGGAGGTGTCAATTCAGGTGCAGTCCGACTCCCCCCTCCTACAATCCTACGGTATGATGTTCGCGAATCCTGCCTTGATGGCCGGGAGCGGCGCGAAGCTCGAGACGGTGAAGGGTCAGCGAGTAGCCGTTACATACCAGGCTGCCACGAAAAACGGTGACATTAAGGCGGTGGTCGATGGTCGCTACGTGGTCTCGATCGAGGGCATCGGCGTTTCGCGCGAGGAGCTGACCAAATTCGCAGCCGCGATCGACTTCGCAAAGCTTTCGAAGCTCAAGTAACTGCGCGCGAGCAAGGCGGTAGCGACCGGGGCGACTACGTGAGCCGGTAGCCAGAACACGGGTTTGTAGAGCCGCAGCCCTGGGGCGGAGTATCGCCGCGACCCGGTTTGGTCGCAGCGAAGGGCGCCCGTCTCTGCTGAGTCGCTCGTCCTCCGAACGGCGCATCGGGAAACCGCAGACCGAGGGACGGAAGACCTAGTCGCCGTTGATCAAGTCGATGAGATCAACGGCGCCGGCGAGGCAGTCGCCCATTTTGGCTAACCCTGGGTCCGCGATTCCATAAACCTCCACCATGGATCCCGTCCAGTTGAGATAGCTGCCGGGATTGTCGGAGCCGGTGATGCACATGGCCCAATCTCTCGCCATGGTGTTATTGTCGCCACCGCCGAGCATGGCATGCATCAAGGTCAAGTTACACTTCAGATTGGACAGATTCATCTTCAGGACCTGCAGGTATTCCATCGCTGACTGGCCCTCCGCGCCGTCGCCGCGACCGATGGCGCGCCCGTCGGTCGGATCGATGCTCCACCATACCCGAGGCTCGGAGCCTCCGGGGAAGACGAGGAGTCGGCCGCTTTCGCCGGCCTCGATACCCCACCGCGCCAGCGGATGCGGGAGGACGCTTCCGGCTGCACCTAGGGACGTTGCGAGCATCGCCTGCGGACGGAGGCCAGCCCGGTCGGCGAGTTTCCACGCCTCGAAGGTGCCCTGGGGTGCCGGAGGGGGCAGCCGTCGGCTCAAGAGCGCTGTTTCGAGCAGGGTAGAACCAATGCCGAGGCGCAGATTCGCCGCGTACATCGTGGGGAACGCGGCTTTCGTGCGGGGCACCAAGGTGAGTCCGTCGCACACCACGTCGAGGGCGACTCGCGCACCGACTCCGGTTGTTCCTTCACCAGGATAGATCTGACTTGAGACGAGCACGACGGTGGGGCCAGTGCGCAGCGTAAGGTCGGGATGGTCGCGCAGGAGGCGTGCCGCGAGCGCGAGTCGGCCGAGCTGCCAGTCGTAGAGAAGGGCCGGGAAGCGTTTAAGATCGTCGCGCCCCTCGAAGCGCTTGGGATCGCTGGAAGCGAGTACCTCGCCAAGCGGGGCGGCGTTGGCCGTGGTGGTGTCGAGGGCCAGCCAAGCGACGGACCACGGGCCGAGTGCGCCCCCGGAAGCGAGGATGTCGGCGGTGTAGATGGGAAGCTTACCCGGTCGGAGGGCACCGGTGAGTAGCCGCTTTTGACGGATTACGGGTTGGCCGGGTTCGCGAACCTCAAGGACCAAGGAGAGGGAGTGAGGCAAGCCGGGAGCTACCGCTGGTGGAGGCGTCTTCTTGGCGGGCGTGGATTCTTCCACCTCGCCGTCCAAGGCATCTCCGAACAAACCACCCAAGCCTTTTCCCATCTGGCCGGCGTCCTGGTCCTGCCCACCTTTGTCCGGCAGCGTACCGTCACGCATGAAGGCGGAGCTGGCGAGAACCGACTCCCCGTGTCGCAAGATGACCTGAAACTGGTTGAGTTTCTTCAGGCGCTCGTGCCAGACGGCGGGCGCCCAGGTGTAGGCCGGTTCATCGTAGGAGACGCCGACCGGCACGATCTCGAGCCGCGCCGAGTTTAGTCCGAGGGTGGAGAGGTCCTTCGTCCATGTGAATACGGAGATGGGCCCGACGGCGCTTGATCCACCTTCCGGCTCCATTTGCACGGTGACGGTGAATTGCGTGCGCTGATCCTCGGGAACCTCCTCGAGCCGGGGCAGCGCCGCGACGAGCGTGCTGGACGGCACCGCCGGCTCCGGTCCTGGGGAGAGGATCAAGAGCTTACCATCCACGTCGATTTCGACGAGCACGCGGGTAGACAATGTTTGCTGGAGGCGTCGCTCGCTCCCGGCTGCCGCTTCGGTGGGGCGGGCAAGGCCGCTAACGGTAGACTCGATTTTCTTCGCCACCGCGTCGACGGGCTGGGTCGACTCGTTGAGCACTGTCTCCCAAAGCTGTGCCGAGCGCTCATGGCGGCTGCGTACGCTCGCGAGGTTAACGCCGTGATCGACTAGCACTCCAGCAACCGCGGCGCCGGCGGGTCGCGGCGCGCTGGCGGAGATGCCCCTCCACGGCGAAGGACGGGCTAGCCAATCGGTTTGAAGGGTCGCGATCTCCGTCGGAGTGCGGGGCACCACAACATAGCGTGGAGAGTAGCCGCCTGCGCGGAGCATTTCGCCGAGCAGCAACGCGCGATCCCAGTCGCCCCCTGCCATAGCGGCGAGAGTACCCTCGGCTCCTCGGTTACTGCCGACGGATGGATCGTAGGCAATCTTCTCACGTACCCAAGTGGCGAGGCCGGACGGGTCGAGGTCGAGAGACGTGGCCAGCGGGGCGGCGTGGTGGGGACTACGGCCGCCATCGATCATGAGTTCCCGGACGGCGGCGCAGTACTGCACGTAGGCCGCGATACGCTCCTCACGGGACGGTGAGGAAGAAGCGACACCGGTGAAGGCACTGACGAACACGAGAGCGGCGATCAGTCGCGGAAGGGCGCAGAGGCCGGAGCAACGATCGATTTGGCAGATTCGATGCGGAGGTACCATGGGCGGATGTGCGGTGACGAGACGGCTTTCGGTGGTCATGGTGTAGCTCTACGGGCGGCGCGATGTCGATGGCCGAAAGCGTGGGCGAAGCGACTCAGGCGGAACTTCGGGTGGTCAACATGGCGCAAAACGCGCTCGCCTCACGCACGCCGACTTTCTTCACTTGCACCAGTGCGCTCGCCAACCCCGATCGCCCTTGCCCCGTCGTTTTTCGCGCTGCTCTGCGGCGTGCTGTGCCTGCTCGGCACAAACCGTATGTTCGCTGCGGATTTCCCGCGGTGGGCAGAAAATGGCGCCTTGCGGCTCACGGTCGAGGGTCTGCGGGTGACCGAGACGTATGGCGAGACGAGTGCACCGGTCGGCCGGGTTTGGCTCGTGGTGCGAGGTCGTTGGGAAAACCGGATTGATCGACGGCGTGCGTCAGAGCGTGAGCTACCGATCGCGCTAGAGGTGGGCGAGCTCGCCAAGCACCTCTATGCGGTGATCGACGGCGCGAGTCTTGGGTCACTGCGAGCGCTTGAGGGCGTTGGCGGTCGGAGATCCCTGGCAGGGGTGACGCTCGCCAAGCCCGGTGACTTCGTCGCGGGCGACATGGTCTTCGAGATTCCCGCCGGGGCCTATTCTAGCGCGGAGCTGCAGTTTTACGATGATACGACAGGACACCTGCGCTTGGCGCTCGCGGGTGTAACGCCGGAGGCGAAACCGCCCGGGCTGGCCGTGCGCAACGCAGTGGCCGAGTTCGCGTTGTTCGCAGTGAGTGATCCGGCGTTGGTGCAGAATAGTGCAGCGGTGCCCGTAGGTTCACGGGCGGTCGCGGTCGAGTTGCGGGCGCGAAGCCTGTGGCGGACCGTGGGTCCGGCTCCATCTTACGATTTTTCCCTGCCGGCCGGAGCGCAGGTCGAGCGGGTCAACCTGCTCGATTGGCCGGAGACCCAGCGATCGTTCGTGCTCGTCGCAGACGGGGAATACGCGGCGATGCCAGTGGGGGGCACGTTGCCAAGCGACGCCCGTTTTCTTCCGGGGGTCTTCACGGGAGGCACGATGGTGTTCCACGTTCCGGCAGAGTCCGAATCGTTGGAGCTGGTTGGCACCTTGGGTCGCGCGTCGACGGAGGCGGGTGTCATGGACGTGACGCCGGTGCGTCTGAGCGTGCGCGCCGTCCCGGCAAAGGCGAAGGCGGCAGAGTGGACGATGCCACTGCGGCTCGCCGACGAGATGTTCGGCCTTGGAATTGCCGCGCGCCGGCTCTCAGTGTTCGCCGGCGAGTCTGCAGGTCCAAGCCAAGAATTTGTCGTGCTGGATGTCGGCGTCCAGAACACCAGCAGCAAAGGGGAGTACTTCCAACCGGAGGCCCAGTTGCAGCTCCTTGATCCCGAGGCCGGTTTGTTGACGTGTGATGAGATCGCTGAGCGCGGACCGCGTCGACCCTATGCGGAGATTCACGTGCCCGCCGGTGAGCGACGTCGCTGCGAGCTGGTTTTCCGGGTGGCGAAAGGTGCGGCTCTGAAGCTGAACTTCCGGGGCGGAAGTTCCGAGACGCAGCATGAACTACCCTGAGTGAGGTCGACCGGTCTATCTCTCGTTTTTCCAACATGAAAATACCGTTGCTTGCGTGTCGCTTGGCCTTCGCTGTCGCGGGTGTTTGGGCGGTGGCAGGGCCGGCGCTTGCTGGCGGCGACCGCGCCGATGGGCCCGAGGTGAACCCAGGTTACGGGGATTTCATTGCAGCGTCCCAGGAGCAGCCAATCGAGGAAGCCCCCTCCAGTCCTGAAGTCGCCACGCCAGCGTCCGAGCCGGAAACCGCTACGCCCGCTGAGCCCGCACCCGCGCCGCTGCCGGATCCCGCGACGGTGGTGGTGGTGCTTGGCACGGCCTTCGATGAAGGCACTGCGGCGGTCATCGGTGCCGGGACACAGCTCTATCAATCGGCGCCGGAGATCGTGGCCCGGGTCACAATACCTCTGGCGGGAGACCTCAAGGTAAACGGGCGCATTGTTGCCGAAGAGGCGGAAGGCATTATCGAGGGATCAGAGATGGCGGTGGCAGCCTCGCCGGAACAGTTTGGGGAGGAGCAGTCAGTCACCCTGCGGTTCGTGATTCCCGAGAGTGGGCTGCCGGCGGGTCGATACCGGATGGAGGTGTTGGAGAGCGGCATGTTGGCGCGGACCGTGGCGGCGAAGGTTTTCACCACCACGCCAGCGCCGCTGACGTTGATCGCCAACCGGCTGAAAATCGGTCTGCATGAGGCCGAGTCGGCTCCGGACGAGTTGACCCATGGTGATCTATCGACCCGCCCATCCCGGCTGTTTGCAACGTTGGAGACGCTTGAGCCGACCACGCTGCGGCTGACGGCGCATTTGCTGGCCGAGGAGGCGCAAGGCATTCGGCGCGAAAGCGTCGTGGCGTTGTCAAGGGGCGACGCCCTCGCCGAACTGCGGCCGGGCGCGAACCGATCGACGGTGGAGATTGCGCTGCCGCGCATGGGCCTGCCGGCTGGGCGCTACCGCATCGAATTTCGCGAGGCGCTGGCGCCGCGCCGGGTGGTCAAGAGCGAGGTGTTCACGACGCGCGAGCCCCCGGAGATGGGCGAGTTCGATCTCGCCGACCCGGAGAATGGCGGGCTGCTGGAGTCTGTATCAGGCGAAAGAGGGGCGGGCTTGACTTGGGCATGGATGACGCTGCGGCCACATAACACCAAAGAGTGGACCTACGCCGGAGGGCAGGCGGATGAAGGGCTGGCGTGCGACTTCGTGATCTCGTTCTTCAAGCGCGAACCAGCGCTGGTTTCCATGGTCGAGGTAACTCCAGCGAGTGAATCGGCGCCCATCGCCTCGATTGAGGTGTGGGGGTCGATGCTGTCCGCAAAGGATGGTTTCCAGAAGGTCGCAGAGCAGACGTTCACCGAGGCCGGCGGAGAACCGCGGATCGTGACGTTGCCGCCCACTCAGATGCGTTTCATCAAGATTCGGCTGCAGCGTGCGCAGGGCGTCGAACCGCAGCTGGGTTTGCGAACGGTGCGAGTGTTCGAAGCATCGGCGCCAGACTACGAGTCCTTGCGAAGGCGGCAGCCCAGCCTGAGCGACTGGAAGTTCCAACCGCGACACGCGGCCCAGCAGGGACTTTACTTTCTGCAGGCCAGTGCCGTCGAATTTCAGCGGGTCAACAACTGCATGGGCTGCCACGTACAGTCGCAGGCGCTGATGGGGCTTACCGTGGGGCGACGGAATGACTATGTGGTAAGCGATGTAGCAGAGCGAGAGCTGGCAGATTTCACTGCGGCGCACGTGACCCCACTTGGCGACGTCAGTCGGTCGAAAGAAGGCGATCCGCAGTATCCCGACCGGACAAACTCTATCTTTGGCGGGCTCGCCCTTGCGTACGCTGAGTCTGATCCCAAGCCAGCCAAGGAGCTGATGGCCTGTGCCCGATGGCTAGCCGGGCAGCAGACTACCGAGGGTGAACTCTGGCCTGATTCCGAGGGCCAACCGGTCACGCAGGGCGCGATCCTGCAAACGGTTCAGACGATGACAGTCTGGGCCCAAGCGCTCGTGGCCGGGGGCGACCCGACGCTTGCCCAGAACATCACCCGAGCCCTCGAATGGTTGAAGGAGGTGCCGGCGGAAACGACGCAGGACAAGGTTTTCAAGATACTCGCGTGGGTTCGCCACGGTGGTCCGGCGGAGAAGAAGCTCGCCCGCCAGCTCGGCCTTGAGGTATTGGCCGAGCAACATCGGAGCGGGGCGTGGTCGGTCAACCCCAACCAGGAGAAAGATGTCGATAGCCCGTTCGCCACGGGCCAAGTGCTCTATGCGCTCCGTCAGGCTGGCTTCGGCACGAACACGCCAGCCTTCCGCCGCGGCGTTGAGTGGCTCCTGCTCCGGCAGTCCTCCGACTCATCTTGGCCCGATTCCCACTCGACCTCGCCTTTTGCTTCGACGATGTGGCCGGTAATTGCGTTGACGGGAAGCTTTAGTCGGAAGGCTGAACCCGCGCGGCTTTTCGTGACAGCTTTACCTCCCCCTCCGCCTCCGCCGGTCCCGGCGCCCGTGGTTCCCGCCGTGGTCTCGCCGACGGTCGCGCCGCCTGATCACATTTTGCTGGTCTTTGACTGCTCGTTCTCGATGACGGAAAAGATCCGCCAACGCAGCAAGTTCGACGTCGCTAAGGATGTCCTGCGCGAGCTGATTCACCAACTACCCGCGGATAGCAAGGTCGGCCTTCGGCTCTACGGTCACCGGTACAGCTCGATCAACAGCAGGAGTCGGACCGACACGGAACTGGTGGTGCCAATCGGCCCACTGGATCGCGAGAAACTGCGCAGCGCCATCACCGCCGCCGACGCACAGGGCCAAACACCCCTCGTCTTTTCGACAATCCAAGCAGCGGAGGATCTCAAGAAGGTCGGCGGTGGTATCGTGATCGTGGTCACAGATGGCGAGGAGAGCTGCGGAGGTCGCCCGCGCGAAGCCGGCAAGCAGCTCGCGGCTCTCGGAGTACCGTTGCGGCTTGAAGTGATCGGCTTCGCCCTCACTGGACGCCGGGTAGTGGATGAGATGACGGCGTTCACCGCACCCACCGGCGGGCGATTCCGCACGGCTTCTGACGCCTTACAACTGGCGGCGGCGCTCAAGGCGGCTGTTGTCCCCGGGGCTGCGACCGCTTTGGTCCCACCGCCACCGCCACCTCCCCCGGCACCCATCGCAGAAGATCTGCCGGTCGCGGTATTCGATGCTCAGGGAGTGTTGGTTGCCAAAGGCAGTACACTCGGCGAGGAGCTGCCGGAGTTGGTGCCCGGCACCTACCGTGTGGAACTGCGCGATGGCGGGAAAATAGTCACGCTCGACGAGGTCAAACTCGCCGAGAGTCAGACGCTCCAACTGCGCTACGACCCGGCGACGGGTCAACTGGAGTTGTGGCAGGAAAACTAGAAAGCGAGGAAATCGCCAGCATACCTGCGGGCGCGCCGCAGCAGAAGTATTCCACCTGAAGGGGCAATATCGGATGGATCTGGTTGCAAAAACTTCCTCGATTGAGGGCGTCACTGGCTGATCAAAGAGGTGATTCGTGATCGAGATTCTCCGGGCCTCCAGAGAAATCAATGGGTGCTCGGCGACTTTGGGGTGAATGGCGATGAATCGCTTCATCTCCTCGGTTCGCATCATCGAGAACAGGCGGAACACGAAGTACGGCAACACTCCCCTCCTCTGAGCGTGTGTGAGCAGAGTCACGATTTCATCGAACGAGTAGATCGAGACGTCTTTTGCCTCACTCTTCGGTGCCTGCCACTGCAGAACCTGCGGTGACACCCACGGTGTACCGTTGCAGTGAGAGTTGTGCTTTCCTGCACAGAACTGGATGAAGGCTTTCGTGTAAATGTACCGAGAACGCTTACCCGCCAGGTAGCTGGGCCTTTCGATGAACTGGCACAGACTCTGAGAAGTTAGCTCACTCAAACGCTGCTCTCCGAACTCCTTCTCAATAAAACGCATCAGCCGACGGTAATCTCTCATCGTCGCCTCGGAAAGTTGACGTTGCTCCTGCTTCTCGAAGAAGAGCTTTGCTGCGGCAACGACAGTGGGAACCACTGCAGCTTTCTTCTGCTGGCAGAGCAGTTGCGCTGCATCGACAATCTCCTTCGGATGCGCCTCGCCAAGAATTCCGTAGGCATATTCTGCCATCTTCACCTTTTCCTGCGAAAGCGTCGTGGGTTAAACCGAGACATTCAGGATCCTCGCGGTTCTGCGGGTTGCGAGGAGTGCGTGATATTCTCGGATCTTCAACTCATCCCGACTATTGATCGCGATCCAACGGTCGTTTTCTTTGACCATCATCACCCACAGCCCTCGTTTCTCCGCGAAGTACGGATCATTGAGTTTCGTGATGTTGCCCGTGATGTCTTTGAATGACCTAGCCATACCACGATGATCGCTCGGATGCAGCAAACAGCCACTGGTTCCCTCAAGGAATCACCGCCTTTAGCGTCGCTTATCCGAGAGCCAGCGAGGTCAAGCGCTCCTCATCCGCCGTTGACACCGGTGAGTCTGAAGAGATTACCGAAGACCAATCCCCATCACGCGGTCACGGCCGGACGCATAGCCGGACTCAAAATCCACCGCCCTCTAAAGGCTTGTGGGTTCGACCCCCACTCTGGGCACCAGCTTTCCGCAAGCACAGACTCGATCCGAATGAAGGGCTTACTAGATTCATTCGCCGACAGCGGTGGCGGTCAGGTCTCGAGCGGGTAGCGATGAGCGGACCGCAGGAGTCACGGGGTCTGAGGGCGAAATGATCTAGGGTTCGACGTAGATTGCACTTAGCCGGATCAGATCCCGAGCGGCGCCATCGAAGGTGATTCGCACGCAATATTCAGGCGGGAGTGACGTGTCGGGATTCTTCCATCGCACGGGGGTTCGGAATCCGCTCTCGTCCACCACCGCCGCGTCAGCGCCGGCCAGACCCGCAATGGCACCCAGTCGTGCATCGAGGAGTTCGACCCGCACGCGCGCCTCGGGTCCGAGTCCTTCCGCGTTGAGGAAGAGGCGCGGCCGGCTGGAACGAGTTCTCACCTTCGTCGTCACCAACTCGGCGATCTGTGACCCGTCGCGCACCCGGAGCGCACCCAACCGATCCCGTGGCAGCACCGCCAGGCCGACCCCTCCGCGCGGCGGGTAAGTCAGCCCCGGCCGGGGATCCCACGCGCCATACCAGATGTACGTTTGATCTCCCACATTCGCGAAGCCCTGGCCCTGGAGCAAGCCGCCCTGGTCCCATTCCCCGTCATTGCCCCGCGACAGCATCGCCCAGTCCGTCTGCGGCTCGCGAAACGTCAACCCATCGTTGCTGACGAGGAATCCGAGATCAAGGGTGCGCTGGTTCCAGCCGACCCCGCCGTGCCAGAGGCCGTAGAGCCCGACGAGCACGTTGCCACGATGCCAGACACTCACGCCCTCGTGCGTTTCCTCGCCTTCGCCGTACTTGGCGCTCGCCGTGCGCTGGCCTTCGCGCAGGAAGGCAACGCGTGCGGTCGGTTCCCATACGATGAAATCCCGCGACCGATGCAGGAGCACCTCTCGACCGCGATAACTTCCCGGACCATGGCCGTTGGGGGCATCCGACGGTTGACCGGAAGGCGGGGCGCTCTGCCCCGTTGCGTAGTAGATGCCCTCCCACTGGTAGAGTCCGCCCGCCGCCTCGAAGTGATGCTCCGGCAGCAGCAAGTCCTCCTTCCGCAGAAGTCCTCCGATCGGCACCGCTCCGGTGGCCGTCCGCCAGCGCAGGCCGTCGGCGCTGAACAGGGTTCCCAGCGTCCCTCTGCCACGTGCACCGTTCTCGTCCCACCACGTTTGTACCGTCATCTTGTAGCGCCGGTCAGGCGCCGAGTCATCCGGATCGACCAGCACCTTGAGGTTAATCAAGGCGAGGGGCGATGGCCCCAGGTCCACGAGGTTGTTGGCCGTGCTCCCGCGGTAGGACACGAGCCCGAGCGCAGGCTTCGTCCAGGTGATGCCGTCGGTGCTCTCCGCGTAGGCGGCGCGCCAGCACTGCAGCGAGCGGGGGTTCTCCCCTAGTTCGTGGTCGATCGCGACGTACCACATCCGGAAACGGCCGCCCTCCTGCACGACGCTCCCGTAGAACTGCACACCGAAGTCATCGGGCGTTCCGGCAGCTCCGCGGGGCACGACCGGGTTCGCCGGATGCTTCTGCGGCGATCGCATCTCTAGCGCGAGATTTCGAACGAACGGAATCGAAACATCATCAAAGGCAAAAAACGTCAGCTCGGCGGAGCCGCGGGCTGGTCCGCCGAGAATCAGGCCGAAGGCGAAGGCGAGGCACCCTCCGCGGGAACAGGTCCTTGAAAATGACAGGCAACGCAAAGCAAAGGTCTTCATGCGGATCTGGCTGACATCGGTTTCGAACCAATGACGCAGAAGCGCGAGTGAAGTCGCGGAGGCGCCGGGATAACCTTTGCAGCGCCATGAGTGGACTTCCTCGCGAATCTTCGCGACGAGCGGGGGCAGAAGCTTCTCGTAGCCTACGCGCAACTCTTCTGCGGCAGGAAACCAACGCTGCGATGGCACGAGGGGGGCGTAGGGCGATGAGGGAAAATCGGGGTGCAAGGCCATGCGGAAAACTCATGCGATGCTCGCAAATCTGCCAAGGTAGTCGATACTGTTTGTGTGAAGACCCCGGAACCTTCCAGCTCCGGAAAAAATCCCGCAGCCCCTCAGGTTAATACTCCCAGTATGTCGTTTGCCTTTCATGGTCTGAGTCCTTTCTTATGGCCCAGACTAACACCCAAGGCGGCTCAAAATTTCCTACGAGTTCTTCAGAAACTCCTTCAAATCCCGTTCATACTGTGCGTTTGCGGTCTCGTCCCTCACAGCTCGCGAAGAGTGGTATGCAAACCCGAGGTTACGACGTTGTCGTGCCGTCAAGTTAGGTCCCGTGCGGTGAATAGTGTTAACGTGATGCAGTGAGATATCGCCTGGCATTAGAGATAAAGCAACTTCGGTGAACTCTTCGGCTGCGGGAATCCGGACCAGGCCCCGACTCGCACCGTAGATGCCGGATGGACGATGAGGAAGTATCCCCTGCGTGTGTGAGCCCGCGCGGCAAATGATGGCACCGCTTTCTTCTGATGATTCGTCGAGAGCTAGGGTCACAGCCACAGCGTCAGCAGGACTCCAGAACTGATATGCATTATCCTGATGGTCGGGAAAACGATAGTCGGTGAATGGCGCCTTTGTAATCAGCATCGCGCCGTCCGCCAACCCGTCACCGTCGTCGAAAAGATCTCGGACTATTGAAAGAAGCCGCGGGTCCCGCATTAGAGCGTCAAAATATCCCGAACGCTTATGGAGACTGAAGGCGCACCGTAACGACTTCTCCTTGTTGTCCTCAAAAATGAACTCGCGCGGGGTTGCGTGTGGGAGGGTTCGTTCGAGGTATTCGGCAAGGTGTAGTTCAATCTCATTCAATTGTGCAACCGAGAAGAGGCCTCGGACTACGGCGAATCCATCTTTGTGGTAGGACGCTAGAGTTGATCGGTTGAGCATTGGATAGGTTGAATCCTTTGAGGTGGACCCCGATCGTTAGACAGCGGATCGGGTAAAGTAAGTTAAGATAGAGGAGGGGGTGCAGGGGGAGGAGCTTTGCTCCTCACCCGCCCCGACTGGGTTGTTGAAGGATAGGCGCTGACCGGCCTCAACTTTTCGAGCCACCCCGAGTGTTAGTCCGGGATGTAGTTATGGGTTGATCTATCGGTTGTCGTTGAAGCTGTCCCGACGGAGGGAGGCCGGAGTGACGGGGTACGGATTTTCGAGCCACCCCTAAGTTCGGTCTGGGTGATGGGTTGAGGTTGATACGACTGACGCTGGTTGTCCATCCTTGGCGGAGGGAAGGCCCGGCTCGGCGGGCCTGACCGGAGCCAGGGATGGAGATTGATTCGCCGCGAAGCTTGCTGGCGTCTGGTACCCGAGCTTACCGTGCGGCCGCTTTTGGTTGTACTTCAC